>Ga0164243_10015936_pt1 | contig 10351 bp, 11 predicted proteins | sample OricompcompostOP_FD_108781 | JGI IMG/M metagenome (GOLD analysis project Ga0164243, IMG submission 108781) | Organic Plus compost microbial communities from Emeryville, California, USA - Original compost - Organic plus compost (OP) | ecosystem: Engineered > Solid waste > Mixed feedstock >... | reverse complement strand
GAGAGGTGCCGGAGTGGCCGATCGGAGCCGCCTTGAAAGCGGCCGTAGGGAGACCGACCGCGGGTTCGAATCCCGCCCTCTCCGCCCCGGCAGGTCCGTCGCGGTCAGTCCCGGTCAGTCCCGGTCAGTCCCGGCGGTGGGTGAGCTCGACGAGCACGTCGCCCTCCTGGACGACGTCGCCGACCTCGACCTTGACCGCGCTCACTGTGCCGCCGGTCTCGGCCAGCACCGGGATCTCCATCTTCATCGACTCCAGCAGCACGACGGTGTCGCCGGGAGCGACGGTCGCGCCTTCGGCGACCTCCACCCGCAGCACGTTGGCGACCATCTCCGCGACCAGCTCTGACGTCGACACTCGGGCCATGCGACGACCGTAGGCGTTACTTCCCGGTACCCGAAACCCGGGGCCCGGCGTCGTTCACAGCAGCGGCGCGAACCGCCCCGGCTCGGGACGTACGGCGGCCGCCTGCTCGGCCACCCGGGACCGGCGCCCGCGGTTGCCGGTGAGCGCGAGGTCGAGCCGGATGAGCAGCCAGCCCAGCACCAGGCCGACGACCAGCCCGTAGACCACCGACAGCGCCGCCTCCTCGACCGACACGGCGGGGTTGGCGAGCGCGGTCGCGGTCGACGCGGTCGCCGCCACCCCGAACGCGCAGACCCACCAGCCCTGGCGGCGGCGGGCCCGCATGTGGCAACCGTAGGCCAGCGCCGGCACGCCGAGCACGGTCGCGACGGGGCGCGGGAAGGCACCCAGCGTCTCCCGGCTCCACGCCACCCAGGACAGCAGCTCGTCGACCAGTCCGGTGGAGCCGTAGCGGCGCAGCAGCTCCGCGTAGAGCAGGGTCGCGGCGAACACCACGCCGCCGATGGCGACGATGATCAGCCCACGGCGCCCGAGGCCGTGGAAGCCGGCGCCGAGGCGGTAGACGAGGACCAGCGCGCCGACGAAGGCGAGCCCCAGTGCGACGTACTCGAAGCGCTCCTTCTGGATGACCGGCTCGAAGCCGACGGCCGCCATCGCGCCGATCGCCGCGCAGCACAGGGCGACCACGCACTCGCGCGCCGCCGTCGGGATCCCCGCGGCGGGCACCGTGATCATCACGCCCAGCACGGCCGCGACCGCCGCCGTGCCGACCGCGGCTCCGCCGAGGAGGAGCTCGTGGTCGCTCGTCACCGCCACCAGGGCGCAGGCGAGGGCGAGCGGCGCGAAGACGAGCGGCCGGCCGCCGGTGCGGGCGGCGAGCCCCCACACGAAGGTGGTCGCGATGGTCACCGACCCGGCGGTGCCGAGCCAGTCGGGGCCGACGGGCACCATCGCGCATCCGAGCGCGGCGGCGCCGAGCACGACCAGCACCGCCCAGATCACCAGCGGCGCCCGCGAGACGCCGAACTCCCCGATCCGCTGCTCGAGCGGGACGCGGACGGCGGCGCCGCGGGAGGCGGCGCGGGACACGGCGCGGGACATGGCCGCCGAGCCTACATTCGCCGGTTGGCCAGCGACGGATTGAGCCGCCGGGCCTCCTCCACCACCGTGCGGTCGATCACGGCGCGCACGACCTCGGGCCGGTCGGCGGTGCCGGGGCCGGCCTCGGCGACGACCTCGCCGTGGGGGTCCACGACGAGGGAGTGACCGGTGTAGCGCGGCGCGGGCTGGCCGACCGCGGCGACGTACGCCGTGTTCTCGATCGCGCGGGCGGTGACCAGTGTCCGCCAGTGGTGCGCCTTGCGCGGGCCCGCGACCCACGCCGCGGGGACCACGATCAGCTCGGCGCCGCGGTCGACCAGGGCGCGCGCCAGCTCGGGGAAGCGCAGGTCGTAGCAGGTCATCAGGCCGACGCGCCAGCCGTGCAGGTCGACGACCAGCGGCTCGACCGGTCCGGCCGTCAACCGGTCGGACTCGCGGTAGCCGAAGGAGTCGTAGAGGTGCACCTTGCGGTACGCCGCCTCGGCGGCGCCGCGCAGGACGAGGGTGTTGTAGGGCCGCTCCGGGTCCGGCCCGCGCTCGAACATGCCGGCCAGGACGGTGGTGTCGTGGGCCGCGGCCGCGTCGGCGACCGCGGTCGCGAACGGCCCGGTCAGCTGCTCGGCGTACCCGCTGACGTCGGAGCCCGCCTCGCCGAAGTCGCGCGCGAAGGCCTCCGGGAAGACGACGAGGTCGGCGTCATCGGCGTGCTGGTGGGCGAGGGCGGTGAGCGCCTCGCGGTTGGCGGCGGGGTCGAGGGCGGAGGCGGCCTGCACCAGCACGAGGCGGAGCTCGCTCGGCGTGGGAGTCGTCACCAGGCCAGCCTAGGCCGTGCGCGGGCGGTGGCCGGTTTGGGACAATCGCGGGGTGATCGAGCAGGGGCTGTCCGGATTCGCCGCCGTCGTCCTGGCCGGCGGCCAGGCCACCCGCCTCGGAGGGTTCGACAAGGCTTCCGTCGAGGTCGACGGCCGCACCCTCCTCGAGCACGCCCTCGACGCGGTCCTCGACGCCAGCGAGGTCATCGTGGTCGGCCGCTCGGTGCCGACCGACCGCCCGGTGACCTTCGTCGTCGAGGAGCCGCGGCACGGCGGTCCCGCCGCGGGCCTCCTCACCGGCCGCGACGCGCTGCTGCGGCGGTTCCCCACCCTGGCCGTGCTGGCCGTCGACATGCCCCGCCTGACGCCGACCACCTTCCGCCGGCTGCACGAGGCGGCCGTCGGCCACGACGGTGCGATCCTCGCGGACGGGGACGGACATCGACACCTCGCCTTCGTCGTCGACACCGCGCGGCTGGACGCCGTGCGTCCCCACCACGAGGAGCAGCACGGGATGTCGGTGCGTGCCCTCCTCGCGCCGCTCGACCTCGTCGAGGTGGCGCCCGTGGGCCAGGAGGCACGCGACGTCGACACCTGGAGCGACCTGCGCGACCTCGCCTCCGACGGCCCGGAGGGCCGCTGACCCGCCGTTGCCCTTGCCACGGCCCGCTGCGCGTATCACTCTGGTCGGGTGAACCTCCACGACTGGATCGATGAGTTGTGCGACGCGCTCGACATCGAGGCGGAGGCCGACGAGGGGCTGCTCGTCGACCTCGCCGGGATCACCCGCGAGAACGTCCATCAGGCCGCCGGGCCGGTCACCGCGTTCCTCCTCGGCTATGCCGCCGGTGAGCAGGGCGCGGACCCCGAGGCCGTCGAGCGGCTCGCCGCGAGGGCGCAGGCGCTCGCGGAGTCGTGGGACCGCCCGGCCGGTGCGCGGGCCGACGACGACGTCGACGTGGATGTCGACGGCGATGTCGACGGCGGTGTCGAGGTGGACGGGCTGATCGACGCCGACCTCGCCGACGAGGACACGCTGGTCTGAGCTGCTTCAGCTCAGCCTGCGACCCGCCCGCAGGCGCCTGTCAGACTGCCTGCATGCGTGCTGTCACCCAGGCCGCCCCGGGCGGCCCCGAGACCCTGGCCGTCACCGAGCTGCCCGACCCCGAGCCCGGGCCCGGAGAGGTCCTCGTGGACGTGGCCGCCACCGCGGTCAACCGGGCGGACCTGCTGCAGCGGCAGGGGCTCTACCCGCCGCCCCCGGGCGCCTCGGAGGTCATCGGCCTGGAGTGCAGCGGCACGATCGCGGCGCTCGGCGAGGGCGTCAGCGGCTGGACGGTGGGTGACGAGGTGTGCGCGCTGCTCGCCGGCGGCGGCTACGCGAGTCGGGTCGTCGTACCTGCCGGTCAGCTGATGCCGGTCCCCGGGGGCGTCGACCTCGTGACGGCGGCCGCCCTGCCGGAGGTGGCGTGCACGGTGTGGTCGAACGTCGTCATGGTGGCCGGGCTGCGCGCGGGCGACGTCTTCCTCGTCCACGGCGGCGGGGGCGGGATCGGCACCTTCGCGATCCAGCTCGCCGCGGCGCTCGGGGCGCGGGTGTTCACGACCGCGGGCAGTGAGGAGAAGCGCGCGCGGTGCCGGGAGCTCGGCGCCGAGGTGGCCATCGACTACCGGGAGCAGGACTTCGTCGCCGTGGTGCGCGACGCGACGGACGGAGCCGGCGCGGACGTGGTGCTCGACAACATGGGCGCGAAGTACCTCGCGCGCAACGTCGACGTGCTCGCCGACGAGGGCCGGCTGGTGATCATCGGCATGCAGGGCGGGGTCAAGGCGGAGCTCGACATCAGCCGACTGCTCGCCAAGCGGGGCTCGGTGATCGCGACCGCGCTCCGCTCGCGCCCCGTCGAGGGCAAGACGCGGATCTGCGCGGAGGTCGCGCAGAACGTGTGGCCGCTCGTCGCGGGCGGGTCGATCCGCCCCGTGGTCGCGGCCGTCCTCCCGCTCGCGGAGGTGGCGGACGCGCACCAGATGCTGGAGTCGGGCGCGGCCGTCGGCAAGGTCCTGCTCACCCCCTGACGACCGCACCCTCGGCACGCCTCGACCGTGTTGGCTAGGTTGGGACCATGACCGAGAACGCCTCCGGCAGCGAAGAGCAGATCGTGGTGGTCGGGCCCGACGGGCAGCCGATCGGGATGGTGCCCGCCTCGGCGGTGGAGCAGGCGCATGCCGGTCAGGACGACGACGGTGGCGACGACGACGGTGAGCGCGCGCTGACCGACCTCGTGGAGCAGCCGGCGAAGGTGATGCGGATCGGCAGCATGATCCGTCAGCTGCTCGAGGAGGTGAAGGCCGCGCCGCTCGACGAGGCGAGCCGCAGCCGCCTCGCGGCGATCCACCGGTCCTCGATCGCCGAGCTCGAGCAGGGCCTGGCCCCCGAGCTGGTCGAGGAGCTCGAGCGGCTCTCGCTGCCCTTCTCCGAGGAGGCGACGCCGTCCGAGGCCGAGCTGCGGATCGCGCAGGCTCAGCTGGTCGGCTGGCTCGAGGGGCTCTTCCACGGCATCCAGACGGCGATCTACGCCCAGCAGATGGCGGCCCGCGCGCAGTTCGAGCAGATCCGCCGGGCGCTGCCCGCCGGCGTCAGCCTCGGCGGGGCGACCGGCGCGCAGGGCGCCCCTCCCCAGGGCGGCCAGCAGCCGGCGCAGAAGCCCGGTGGCGACCAGTCGTCGTCGGGCGGCATGTATCTCTGACCCGGGCCGACCCGGCGGTCAGCGGCGCCGGCCGAGGCGAGCGACGAGCAGCAACCCGAGCAGGCCGACGAGGCTGACCGCGGCGCCGGAGGCGAGCACCCGCCCGATCTGGGGCGGGTCGCCCGCGGGCTCGTCGGGCGCGTGGAAGCTCACCGGCTCCGGCGTGGGCGTCGGTGTGGAGGGCGTCTCCACCGAGGCGAGGAAGCGCTCGAGCCGCCGCGTGATCCGCGGGGTCAGCCCCCGCGGCAACGGCACCGTGCCCCCGCAGAAGTCGGCCTGCAGGCCGTCGGGGGTGTCGGCGGTGAAGAAGAGGTACGCCGCGCCCGGCTGCAGGCTCGCCGGCGACCCGGTCGGCCCGTCGACGGTCACCGCGGCCTGCTGCCCCTTCGGCACGTCGCCCCGGAACGAGCGCCGCACCGCGACCGTGTAGGTGGCCCGGCCGGTCGCGGTCACCGGCGCGGCCGCCACGACCCGGCCGGCGAAGACGTCGTCGGACGCCGCCGCGCGCTGGTCGACCGCCGCCTCGTCGCCCAGCCGGACCGGGGCGCACTCGGCGGGCAGCCGGGACGGCGCTCCCGCAGCCGCGCTCGGCGGCACGACGCCGGGAGCGGTGCCCAGCAGCACGGCGGGCGCCACGAGCAGCGCCACCGGCAGCGGACGGCGGAGACGGGGCTTCATGTCCCCATCCCAGCAGATGCGGACGGAGGGAACCAGCGACCGATCTCGTTCGCGGCACCGTCGTCGTCGACGGTGTCGGTCACGGCGTCGGCGGCGGCCTTGACTTCCTCGACGGCCTGACCCATGGCCACACCGCGCCCGGCCCAGCGGAGCATCTCGATGTCGTTGCGGCCGTCGCCGATGGCCAGCACGTCGCCGCGGTCCACGCCGAGCTGCTGGGCGACGTACTCCAGCCCGGACGCCTTGGAGACGCCGACCGGGGCGAGGTCGAGCCAGGCTGTCCAGCCGACGACGTAGTCGGTGCCGTGCAGGCCGAGCTCGGCGGCGAGCGCCACGAAGTCCTCGGCGGTCGCCTTGGGGTCGCGGATGATCACGCGACTGACCGGCTCGGCGACCATGTCCTCGACGGCCGCGACGATCGTCGTACCGCCCAGCTCGCCGTCGGGGAAGGGACCGGACACGCGGTAGCCGATGCCGCGCTCCTCGACCGCGACCAGCGCCTCGGGGTGCTTCTCGAGGACGGCCGCGACGGCGGGACGGGCGTCGAAGGTGACCTCGTGGACCACCTCGGCGGGCGGGTAGCGGAGCACGACGGCGCCGTTGGCGGCCACGATCCAGAGCCGCTCGCCGTGGCCGTGGAGATCGAGCTTGTCGGCGACGACGGTCATGTTGTGCGGCGCGCGCCCGGAGGACAGCACGACGTGCGCGCCCGCGTCGAGGACGCGCTGGACGGCGTCGTGCACGGCCGGCGTGACCTCCTCGTGGCTCATGCCGAGCCCGGCCACCCACCGCAGGAGGGTGCCGTCGATGTCGAGGGCGACCAGCCGGGGACGCCAGCCCGGGTCGCCGGGGGCCGGGGTGCTCATGCGGTCCTCATGCGGTCACGGGCTCCAGGACCTCGAGGCCGCCGAGGTGGGGCTGCAGCGCCGTGGGCACCCGCACGGATCCGTCCGCCTGCTGGTGGGTCTCGAGCACGGCGACGATGGCGCGGGTGATGGCGGTCAGCGTGCCGTTGAGGGTGGCGATCGGCGCGGTCCGGTCGCCGAAGCGGCCGCGGGTGTCGAGCCGGCGGGTCTGGAAGTCGGTGCAGTTGGACGTCGAGGTGAGCTCGCGGTACTTGCCCTGGGTGGGGATCCACGCCTCGCAGTCGAACTTGCGGATCGCGCTCGCGCCGAGGTCGCCGGCGGCGATGTCGACGACGCGATAGGCCAGCTCCAGCTTGTCGAGGAACTCCTTCTCCCACGCGAGCAGCCGCTGGTGCTCGGTGGCGGCCTCCTCGAGCGTGGCGTAGATGAACATCTCGACCTTGTCGAACCAGTGGACCCGGATGATCCCCTTGGTGTCCAAGCCATGAGAGCCGGCCTCCTTGCGGAAGCACGGGCTGAACGACGCATACCGGCGCGGGAGGGTGTCGCCGTCGAGGATCTCCTGGGAGTGGTACGCCGCCATCGGCACCTCGGAGGTGCCGACGAGGTACATCTCCTCGCCCTCGATGCGGTAGATGTCCTCGCCGCCGCCCTGGTCGAGATAGCCGGTGCCCTCCATCGCCTCCCGGCGCACCAGGGAGGGGGCGATCACCTGGGTGAACCCGGCCTCCCGCGCCTGGTCCATGGCCAGGTTGACCAGCGCGAGCTCGAGCTGCGCCCCCACGCCGGTGAGGAAGTAGAAGCGGCTGCCGCTGACCTTGGCGCCGCGCTCGAGGTCGATCGCGCCGAGCATCCGGCCGAGCTCGACGTGGTCGCGCGGCTCGAAGCCCTCCGCCGCGAAGTCGCGGGGGGTGCCCACCTCCTCCAGGACGACGAAGTCGTCCTCGCCGCCGGTCGGCGTCTCGTCGGCGACGACGTTGGGGATCGCCTTCAGCGCGGCGGTCCAGGCGTCCTCCGCGGCGGCCTGGGCGGCCTCGAGCTCCTTGACCTCGGCGGCGAGCTGCTTGACCTGGGCGAGCAGCGCCTGCTTCTCCTCGCCCTGCGCCTGCGCGACCTGCTTGCCGAAGGACTTCTGCGCGGCACGCTTCTCCTCGAAGGCCGCGATCGCGGCGCGACGGGCCACGTCGGCGTCCAGGGCGCGGTCCACCACCTCGGGCGACGCGCCCCGCTTGACCTGCGAGGCACGGACGCGGTCGGGGTCGTCGCGGAGCAGGCGCGGGTCGATCATGAGGTGAGGTTATCCGCCGGGGCCGGGCGGCCACGCATCGGTTTGTCCCGGAGCTCAGTACAACGCGATCGGCTCCGGCGCGGGGAAGAGCCGGTCGAGCTCGGCGAGGTCGTCGGGAGTCGGGACCCACTGGTCGGCGGCGGCGTTGGCGGCGACCTGCTCGGGCGAGGTGGCGCCGGCGATGACGGAGGACACGGGGTCCTGGGCCAGCAGCCAGCCGATGGCGACGGTCACCTCGGAGACGCCGCGGTCGCGGGCGAAGTCGGAGTAGGCGCGCAGGGTCGGGGAGACGGCCTCCTGGAGGAGGTGCTGGCGGGTCCGGGACAGCCGCGAGCCCTCGGGGGCGTCGCCGGAGGCGTACTTGCCGGTGAGCAGGCCGTTGGCCAGGGGGAAGTAGGGCAGCACCCCCAGCCCGAAGGCGCGGGCGGCGGGCAGCACCTCGAGCTCGGCGCGGCGGTCGGTGAGGTTGTAATGGTTCTGCGCGGAGACGAACCGCTCGACGCCGAGCTCGCGGGCGACGTACTCGGCCTGGGCGATCTGCCAGCCGGCCCGGTTGGAGTGGCCGAGATAGCGCACCTTGCCCTCGCGCACCAGGTCGTCGAGGGCCGACATCGTCTCCTCGATCGGGGTGCGCGGGTCGGGGGTGTGGAACTGGTAGAGGTCGATCCAGTCGGTGCCGAGCCGGCGCAGCGAGGCCTCCACGGCGGTGCGGATGTAGCGGCGCGAGCCCCGGGCGTCGAAGTCGGGCCCGTTCGCGCCGCGCATGTCCATGCCGAACTTCGTCGCCACGACCACCTCCGAGCGGCGGGCACCGAGCGCCGCGCCGAGTCGCTCCTCGGCCAGGCCCGGCGTGGCGCCGTACGTGTCGGCGACGTCGAAGAACGTGATGCCGGCGTCGAGCGCGGCGCCGACGACCCGGTCGGTGCCCTCCTGGGACTCGGTGGCTGCGCCGGGGCGGCCCAGGTTGTTGCAGCCGAGCCCGACGCGGGAGACGACGAGGCCGGAGCGGCCGAGGGTGACGGTGGACGGGGCGCTCATGGCCCCGACGTTATCCTCCGGGAGTGCTCGACCGACCTCGCCGGACCCCCCTGCTGGCCTCGCTGATCCTGCTCGCCCTCTTCGGCGCAGTGGCCGGCGCGGTCGCCGCCGACTGGGCGTGGGTGATGGACGTCGACGGCCGCGGCGAGGACGCACGCGAGTGGGCGTCCTCCCAGGCGTGGCTCGCCCACCCGCTGCGGGCGATCGAGATCGCCTTCGGCACCGCCTGCATGACGGCGATCACGGTGGTCGTGGCCCTCGGGCTCCTCCTCAAGCGACACCGGCGCGCGGGGATCCTCGTGGCCGCGGTGATGGCGGTCACGGCGCTGGCGACCTACGGCGCCAAGGTGCTGGTCGGGCGGGGGCGGCCGATGTGGCAGGACCCGGAGTACTTCCTGCACTCCAACGCCTTCCCCTCCGGGCACACCTCCGCGGCCGCGGCGTTCAGCGGCCTGGTGGTGCTGCTCGCCGCCATGCTGGTACGACGAGCCGCGATCCGCCGTCTGCTGACGACCGTGGCGGTGCTGATGTGGGCGCTCGTGGTCGCCGACCGCATCCTGCTCGGGCGGCACTATCCCAGCGACGCGCTCGGCGGCACCCTGCTCGGCGTCGGCGTGCTGCTGCTCGGCGTCGCGCTCTACAACCCGCTCCCCCGCAGCCACGCGCTGAAGGCCGAGCCGCTGCCCCAGCCGTTCCCCTCCGCACGCAACCTCGCCGTCGTGCTCAACCCGATCAAGGTGGAGTCGGTCGAGCAGTTCCAGGCGCTGGTGGGCCAGATGGCGCGGGAGGCCGGCTGGCACGAGCCGCGGTGGTATCTCACCACCGTCGAGGACTCCGGCACCGGACAGGCCGAGCAGGCGGCGGTCGACGGCGCCGACCTGGTCATCGTGTGCGGCGGCGACGGCACCGTCCGTGAGGTCTGCGCCGAGCTCGCCGGGACCGGCATCCCCGTGGGCGTCGTGCCCGCCGGCACCGGCAACCTGCTGGCGCGCAATCTCCAGATCCCGCTGTTCATCCGCGCCGCGATCGACATCGCGCTGACCGGCCAGGACCGGGCGATCGACATGGTGGAGGTCGAGGGCGACGGCATCGAGCCGACCCACTTCATGGTGATGGCCGGGATGGGCTTCGACGCCGCGATCATGGAGGGCGTCAACGAGGACCTCAAGAAGAAGGTCGGCTGGCTCGCCTACGTGATCTCCGCGCTCAAGGGGCTGATGTTCCCGGCGATGCGCCTGGAGATCTCGGTGGACGACATGCCGTTCACCAAGCACCGCGCGCGGACCTGCGTCATCGGCAACGTCGGCAGCCTGCAGGGTGGGATGAACCTGATCCCGGACGCCGCCATCGACGACGGCCAGCTCGACGTCGTGCTGCTCTATCCGCGGCGCTTCCTGAGCTGGATCCCGCTCGTGGTGCGGGTGCTGACCCGCCGCGAGCACAACGCCGGCGAGTCG
>Ga0164243_10015935_pt1 | contig 10351 bp, 6 predicted proteins | sample OricompcompostOP_FD_108781 | JGI IMG/M metagenome (GOLD analysis project Ga0164243, IMG submission 108781) | Organic Plus compost microbial communities from Emeryville, California, USA - Original compost - Organic plus compost (OP) | ecosystem: Engineered > Solid waste > Mixed feedstock >... | reverse complement strand
GTGCGCGAGCGCAGCAGAGCCGTCGGGCTGGGCAGCCTCGGCTACCAGCTCAACCTCGTCGCCCGCCGCGCCCGCGCGGACTTCGAACGCCGGCTCGCCGAGGCCGGGGCCTCGTTCGCGGCCTGGTCGGTGCTGGAACTGCTGCACACAGCCGGGCCGATGATCCAGCGCGACCTCGCCGCCGCGCTCAACGTCAGCGGCCAGACCGTCAACCGCCAGATCGACCGGCTCGTCGCCGACGGGCTGCTGCGCCGCGAGCAGGTCCCCGGCGACCGCCGCGCCCAGCAGGTCGTGCTCACCGAGCGCGGCCGCGCGGTGCACCGGGGTCTCGAAGACGCCTCCCGGCGCGCGAACGAGCAGCTCACCGCCGGGATGACCGAGCAGGAGGCGGAGACCTTCGACCGACTGCTGCACCGGGTGGCCGCGAACCTGCCCGGGGCGCCCGGCGAACCGCCCCCGCCCGCCTGACCATCCACAGTGGACCTAGAAGGGGAGGCGCGTTGCGCATCGTCCTGACCGCCCAACCGGCCTACTCGCACCTCGTGCCGCTGGCGCTGCCCGCCGGCCGGGTGCTGCAGGACGCCGGGCACGACGTCCTGGTCGCCAGCGGCCCCGACGTCGCCGAGCACGTCGAGCGCGCCGGGCTGCCGTTCCTGCCGCTGCCGGGGGCGCTGACCATGCGCGACCTGATGAACGACCCCGACTTCGCCGCCGCCCACGGGCTCACCCCCGCCGACCTGGAACGCCGCGGCAGCGAGACCGTCGGCGTCACCCCCGCCCAGTTCGCCGCCAACTTCATCGGCGGCCTCGGCAGCCGGTTCGCCACCAGCCTGCTCGACGCGCTCGACGGGCCGCCCGACCTGGTCGTGCGGGAAGCCACCGAATACGGCGGCTACCTCGCCGCCGAGAAGTGGGGCATCCCGCAGGCCGCGCTCGACATCGGACCGCTCGCCCCCTTCGGCGACCCGGCCGTGCTGGCCGAGCTCAACCGCGTGCGCGGCGACTTCGGGCTCGACCCCGTCGACGACCCGTGGCAGCCGCACCGCACGTTCCGCATCGGCGTCGCCCCGGAGAGCTTCTACCCCGAACCGGCCCGGCTGCCCGGCTCGCACCACTACCGCGCGCCGATCAGCACCGACGAACAGCTCGACCCGGCCATCGCCGCGCTGCCCGACGACCGGCCGCTCGTGCTCGCCGGACTCGGCTCCAACGCCCCGATGATGCTCGGAGAACGACCCCAGCTGCTGGAAACGATCATCGAGGTGCTGGGCAAACTCCCGGTCACCGGCGTGGTCGCGCTCGGCGCCCACCGCGACCCCCGCGAATGGACCGGAGCGCGGGCCGACAACGTGCACCTGACCTCGTTCGTCCAGCAGCGCACCCTGCTGCCCGCCTGCGACGCGTTCATCACGCACACCGGGTTCAACAGCACCCTCGAAGCCCTCGCCTCCGGAGTGCCGGTGGTCGCCGTGCCGATGTTCGCCGAACAACCCGCCAACGCCGCGCGCCTCGCCGAACTCGGCGCCGGACGGCGGCTCAACGTCGAAGACGTCACCCCCGGCGCACTGCACGAAGCCCTCACCGCCGTGCTCGACGACCCCGGCTACCGCGCCCGCGCCCGCGGGATGCAGCGGCAGATCCTCGGACTCCCGCCGCTGCAGCGGCTCGCCCACGACATCACCGCGCTCAGCTGAGCCGAGCGGATCGTCCTAACAGGACCGCGCGCGGCGTTATTCCCGGCACGCGGGCTGCAAAGCTCACAACCGGGAACCCCGCGCGGTGCGCGACAATGAGCCCCAGGGCCACCGCTCGGCCGGGACCCCCAGCGACCCGCGACGCACGGAAGGTGACCGCACCATGACCATCCCGCTGTCCGTCCTGGACCTCGCACCCATCAAGAAGGGCGGCACCGCCCGCGAGAGCTTCCAGAACTCCGTCGCGCTCGCGCAAGCCGCCGAACGCAGCGGATACCGGCGGGTCTGGTACGCCGAGCACCACAACATGGGATCCATCGCCTCCAGCGCCACCAGCGTGCTCATCGGACACGTCGCCGAACACACCGACACCATCCGCCTCGGCGCCGGCGGCATCATGCTGCCCAACCACTCGCCGCTGGTCATCGCCGAACAATTCAGCACCCTCCAGCAGCTGCACCCCGGCCGCATCGACCTCGGCCTCGGCCGCGCCCCCGGTAGCGACCAGAACACCATGCTCGCCCTGCGCCGCGACGCCACCTCCGCCGACACGTTCCCCCAAGACGTCGTCGAACTCCAGACCTACCTGACCGGCCAAGCCGTGCGCGGCGTGCGCTCCGTGCCCAGCCCGGACGGAGACGTGCCGCTGTACGTGCTCGGCTCCTCCCTCTTCGGCGCCCAACTCGCCGCCCAACTCGGCCTGCCCTACTCCTTCGCCTCCCACTTCGCCCCCGACGCGCTGCACCAAGCCACCCAGCTGTACCGCGAGCAGTTCCAACCCTCCGACCAACTCGCCGAACCCCACGTCATCGCCGGCGTCAACGCCTTCGCCGCCGACGACCACGACACCGCCCACGAGCAGAAGACCATCGCCTACCGCGCCCGCGCCCGGATGATGATCTCCCGCAGCCGCGCCGGCGGAAGCCTCACCGACGCCGAAGTCGACGCCTTCCTCGCCTCCCCGGCCGGCCGCCCCCTCGCCAACATGACCAAATACACCGCCGCAGGCACCCCCGGCGAAGTGCGCGACTACCTCACCGAATTCGCCGAATCCTGCGGAGCGGATGAGCTGATCGTGGCGCATCAGGCAACGGAGATCGAAGACAGAATCCGCTCCGCCGAACTGACCGCTTCGGTTATGGCCGGTTGAGGCGGTCTGCCAGGCGGTGCCGGTTGCTTCCCCGGCGTGCGTTGCGGTGTCGGGGCTTTTCCCGGTGGTGCGGGTAGCGGAACCTCAGAGGCTTTCTCGCTGCGGGATCTCCAACTTGAGTAGCGACCGCGGCGTTGGAGCTGTCCTCGCGAGAAAGCCTCTGAGAACCCGCGGCGGCGCGAGCTGCGTGGGTGGCGGAGGCGGCTGGCGCCGCTTGCCCGCGGGTGAGTGCGTAGCCGGTTGCGGGCCGCGATTTCGGTTGCGTGGGTGGTGGAAGCGGCTGGTGCCGCTTGTGCCCCGGTGAGTGCGTAGTCGGTTGCCGAGTGCGGGTTCGCTTGTGTGCGTGGTGGAAGCGGCGTGCGCCGCTTGGTGCTGGGGAGTTCGGGAGTTGAGCGCTCGCGGATTTTTCTTGGTGCGGTGGGAAAAGTCTTCGGGGTCGGCGGCGGTGGGGGTGAGGTGCTCGGTCGGAAGTGGGGAAGTTCGCGGGAGCGGACCCGTTGCGGCGGGATGGTGGGGGAGTGCGGTCAGTGGGGGTAGAGGCGGAGCGCCACTAGGGACGCGAGGAGGCCGTCGCCGGTGCGGGGGTTCCAGCCGGTGCGCTCGTGCCAGCGCTGCAGGCGGTAGGCCACCGAGTTCGGGTGCAGGTGCAGCTCCCGGGCGGCATCCGCGATGGACAGGCCGCCGCGGGCGAACGCCCGCACGGTTTCCGCGAGGTGCGGATCGGACGCCGCAGTCCGCACCGCCTCGGCGAACAACGGCTCCAGCCGCGCCGCCTCCCGCGCCAAGCCGATCACCAGCCAATCCTGCTCGTAGCTGACCGTGGTGCGCCGCGACCGCGCCCAGTCCAGCGCCGCCTCCGCATCGCTGATGCTGGTCGCGGCCCCCGACATCCCGGACCGGCGCAGCCCCACGCCCGCGCGCACCGGCTCGTCACCGACCCGCCGCACCACGTCCAGCACCGCCTCGGCATCCGAGTGCTGGCCGAGCACCACCACGTCCGCGCCCCGCGCGGTGCACAGCAGGTTTCCCGGCAGCACCGCGAGCCGGCGCTGCAGCCGCTCCACCCGGTCGGCCGGCCAGTCCTCGGACGGCAGGCACAGCGCCTGGAACCGCCCGCCGGTGCGGTAGCCCAGCGAGGTCGCCAGCCCCGCCGCCAGGTCCGAGCCCGGGTCGGCGGCCAGCGCGTCCAGGAACCGGAACCGCAGGTTCGCCTGCAGCACCTGGGACCGCCGCAGCTCCTCGCTGTAGGCGTCGGAGGCGGCGCTGGTCATGATCCGCACCCAGGAGAAGAACAGGTTCACCACGTACGCCAGCCGCCCGGCCAGCTCCGGATCCGCTGCGGCCGCCTGCCGCAGCACCGCGTTCCACGTCTCCCGGTAGGTGATGTGGTACGCGCCGAGCAGCAGCTCGATCGCCAGGCCCTGCCGGGCGCGCAGCCCGCCGAGCTCGCGGGCGTGCCGCACCTGCTCCGGTTGCGGCGGGCGCTGCTCGGCGATCCCGGCCAGCAGCAGCCGCACGTGCTCGTCCACCCAGCGCCGGTGCTCGCCGACCGGCACCAGCGAGTAGTCCGGGATCTCCGCGCGGATCGTGGCCACCACCTGCTCCACCAGCGCCGGTGCGTCCGCGGTGACCTGCTCGCAGGTGGCCACCAGGCGTCGCCGCAGGTCGCCGGGCAGCTGCTCGCCGTTCGTGGAATCCACGAACAGCACCGTCGCAGATTCATGTTTCCACCGCAGAAGTCGGTCGATCGACAGGTGAAGACTGGGGGAACCGCAACGAGCACGACCGCGCCGGACGCGACCCGTCCGCGCGCGCGAGGCCCGCCGCCGACCTCGGCCACGACCGGCCGGGCCCGGAGCGGGCAGAACAGGAGCCGGTCCATGCACCACCACAGCACCGTCGGCGACTACCTGCTGGCGCGGCTCGCCGACATCGGCGTGCGCGAGCTGTTCGGCGTCCCCGGGGACTACAACCTCGCCTTCCTGGACCACGTGATCGGCCACCGCAGCATCCGGTGGGTCGGCACGGCCGGTGAGCTCGGCGCCGCCTACGCCGCGGACGGGTACGCGCGGATCAACGGGGCGGGCGCGCTGCTGACCACCTACGGGGTGGGGGAGCTGAGCGCGATCAACGGGATCGCGGGGGCCTGCGCCGAGCACCTGCCGGTGATCCACGTCGTCGGCGCGCCGTCCACGAGCGCGCAGCGGGCCGGGGCGGTGCTGCACCACACCCTCGGCGACGGTGACTACGGGCACTTCCTCGCCGCGCACGCGGAGGTCACCGCCGCGCAGGCGTACCTGAGCGCGGGCAACGCCGCCGCCGAAATCGACCGGGTGATCAGCACCTGCCTGCGTGAGCGCAAGCCCGGCTACCTGGTGCTGCCGACCGACGTGGCCGCCAGCCCGCTGGACCTGCCGGACGGGCCGCTGGAGATCTCCGGGCCGGACTTCTCCGCGCGGGTGCTGGAGGAGTTCACCGCCGCGGCCCGGGAACTGCTGGCTGGGGCCGGGTCGGTGGCGCTGCTGGCGGACTTCCTCGCCGACCGGCACGGCGCGCGGGGCGAGCTGACCGAGCTGATCGCCGCCGGCGAGCTGCCGCACGCGACGCTGTCGCTGGGCAAGAGCGCGGTGGACGAGAGCGATCCGCGGTTCCTCGGCGTCTACGCCGGCGGGGCGAGCGACGAGCGGGTGCGCGCCGGGGTGGAGGACTCCGGTGCGCTGATCTCCGCCGGGGTGGTGTTCAGCGACAACACCACCGCCGGGTTCAGCCAGCGCATCGACGCCGAGCGCACCGTCGACGTGCAGCCGTTCGCCGCGCGGGTCGGGCAGCGCCGGTTCGCGCCGCTGCCGATGCGCGACGCGCTGGCCGCGCTGACCCGGCTGGTCCGCGAGCTCGGGCCGTGGCCGGGGCGGCCGCAGCCGATGGCCACCGCGGAACCGGCCGGGGACGGCGCGCTGCAGCAGGTCGACCTGTGGCGGGAGGTCGAGCGGTTCCTGCGCCCGGACGACATCGTGGTCGCCGAGCAGGGCACCTCGTTCTTCGGGGCGCAGAACGTGCGGCTGCCCGCGGGCGCCACGTTCATCGGCCAGCCGCTGTGGGGGTCGATCGGCTACACGCTGCCCGCGGCGCTCGGCGCGCAGACCGCGGCGCCGCAGCGGCGCACGGTGCTGCTGATCGGCGACGGCGCGGCGCTGATGACCGCGCAGGAGATCGGCACCATGCTCCGCGACGGGCTCAAGCCGATCATCGTGCTGATCAACAACGACGGCTACACCGTCGAGCGGGCCATCCACGGGCCGGAGGAGCGCTACAACGACATCCCGCGCTGGAACTGGTCGAAGGTGCCGGAGGCGATGGGCGCGCGCGACGACGCGCTGGTGCTGCGCGCGGAGACCCCGGCGCAGCTGGCCGAGGCGCTGCAGCGGGCCGCGGGCAGCGACCGGCTGGTGCTGCTGGAGGCGGTGCTGCCGGCGATGGACACCCCGGAGGCGCTGACCGCGGTGTCCCGCTCCATCGCGAAGGCCAACGCGGCCGCATGACGAGACCGCCGCGCGCGGTGCCGCAGACCGGGCCGCGCGCGGCGGTGTCCGCAGTGGACTGATCGGCGGAGCGCTTGATCAGTTCAGGTCCCGCCGGAACTCGCCGCCGGCCGGGTCCGCGCAGTGTTCAGCGCTGCGGAACGGCGGATTCGTCTGGTCTCGCGTGGTCTCGCGCGCGGGCGGCGGGAGCGAATGGGGTGATCGAGTTCTCAGCGATCACCCCGAATTCATCGGTGATCGACGGCCTACAATGCCGGGAAGCGTTCCCCCGACATCCGTGGACGGCCGATGCACGCCAAATACCTCCGCTCGCTGTCGATGAGAAGAATGCCGCAGATGCCGAGCCTCGACGACGTGAGCTCGCGGGTGGGTTCCTGGCTGGCGCGGCGCTACCTGGCCAAGGCGGGGACCGGGTCGCTCGACCTCTCGCAGCTGCGCTACCTGCCGCGCTCGGCGAAATCGGCGCTGGAGCGGGACGGGCTGGACCCGGTGCCGCGGCTGCACCGCCGCGGCGGCGAGCCGGTGCGCCGGCTGCCGCTGCCCCTCGGTCGCACCGTGTGGCTGGTGACCGGCTACCGCGAGGTCAAGGAGGTGCTGGGCTCGCCGGACGGGTTCAGCAACGACCTCAGCCGCATCATCGACGGTGCCGGGACCGTCTCCAGCAGCCCCGGGCTCGGATTCGCCGACCCGCCGCGGCACACCCGGATGCGCAAGCTGCTGCAGCCGGAATTCACCAAGCACCGCATCACCCGCATTCGCCCGCGGGTGCAGGAGATCATCGACGCCGCGCTGGACTCGGCGGCGGCGAAACCGGGCCCGGTGGACCTGGTGGCCGATTTCGCCGCGGTCATCCCGGCAGCGGTCATCTGCGAACTGCTCGGGATGCCGCAGCACGATCGGGAACGCGTGCAGGAATTGAGCGTCGCCCGGTTCGACCTGTCCGGGAAGGCGCAGAACTCCTTCGACGCCATGACCGAGTCGCTGGAGTACCTGCGCGGCGTGCTCGCCGAACAGCGGCAGAACCCCGGCGAAGGGCTGCTCGGCGCGGTGCTGCGCGAGCACGGCGACCAGGTCGACGACGACGAGCTGGTCGGCCTGGCCGACGGGCTGCTCACCGGCGGATTCGAGACCACCGCCAGCATGATCGCGCTCGGCGCGCTGCTGATGCTGCAGGACCCGGGCATCGCCCGCCGCATCCGCGAAGACCCCGCCCAGGTCGACGGGTTCGTCGAAGAAGCGCTGCGCTACTCCACCGTCGTGCAGGTCGCCTTCCCCCGGTTCGCCAAGCGGGACATGCGCATCGGCGGCAAGGAGATCGCCACCGGCGACGTGGTGGTGTGCTCGCTGAGCGCCGCCAACCGCGACCCGGCGCTCGGCGAGCGGATGGACGAGTTCGACCCGAGCCGCGGCCGCACCTCGCACGTGGCGTTCGGGCACGGGCTGCACCGCTGCATCGGCGCCGAACTCGGCCGCATGGAGCTCAAGCAGACCTACCTGTCGCTGGCGAACCGCTTCCCGGACATGCAGCTGGCCGTGCCCACCGAGCAGCTCCAGTTCCGCAGCCTGTCCATCGTGTACGGACTCAGCGCGCTGCCGGTGCACCTGAACGCACCGGACTGATCAACCGCGCAGCGTCTCGCCCGGGCTCACCCCGTAGCGGCGGCGGTAAGCCCCGGCGAACCGGCCCAGGTGCGCGAACCCCCAGCGGGTCGCGACCTCGGTGACCGTGCGATCGCCGTCGGCGGCGGCGAGCTCGGCGTGCACACGCGCGAGGCGGATGTCGCGCAGCGCCGCCGACGGCGAAGTGCCGTGGTACTGCTGGAAACCCTCCTGCAGCCGCCGCACGCTCACCCCCGCGACCTCGGCCATGTCCGCGACCGTCCACGCCCGCGCCGGATCCTCCTGCAACCGGTCCAGCACCCGGCGCACGATCCGCGGCCGCGCCGGCGGAGACCCGCCCCGGTCCGGGTGCGCGGCCATGATGAACCCGGTCGTGATCGCCGCGGTCAGCTGCGCCTGCACCAGGTCCCGGCACACCAACCCCGCCATGTGCTCCAGCTCGGACGACAGCGTGCGCACCAGGTGCAGCCAGCCCCGCGCGGCGCCGTCCCCGGCGCCCAGCTGCGGCGGCAACGGGCCCGGCGGGCCGCCCAGCACCCGCTCGGCCTCCCGCTCCAGGTGCGCCCGGTCGAACTGCACGCCCACCACCGTGCACTCGCCCGACCACAACGTGATCGGAGTGGCCGCGTTCGCCGGGAAGATCGTGCCCTCACCGCGCCGCGACACCACCACGTCCCGCCCGTGCCGCGACTCCAACCGCCCGGACAGCGGCAGGTTCACCTCGTAGGCCTCCGGGTAGTCGCAGTCGATCGCCACGTCCACGCCCCACCCCAGCCGCCCGATCGTCAACGGGCCCAGGTCGAACGTGCGCATCGCCAGCGCCGGCGGACGCCCACCGGACAACTCGGTCAGCTCGTGCGGGAAGTAGGCCGCGGCCACCGCGTGCCGCGCCTCGTCCCAATCGCGCGTCTCGATCGTGCGGAAGTCACCAGCGGGCGTGGTGCGCACGCCGCCTCCTCTCCGGGCCACCCGCGGTGGCGCCAGGACGCCGATGTCCTGTTCCCCCTTCTGTAACACGCGGTTGGGCCGTTCGGTGAGACCCACGTCATGCCCGCCGCGCGCAGCGGACAACCACCGCGCACCACGGACAACCCGTGCGCTGCGGCGACCGCGATTGAGACGCATTGCGTCCGAGTGACCGCGCACCGCGCATCCCGTACGACCACCGCGCGCAGCGGATCGCCCGCCCACCCGGCCCCGTGCTGTAGTCCGCACCCACCGCGGAAACCGTCCGCGACCCGACCAGCCGACCACCCGGAGGAGCGCGATGACCGCCACCGTCCCCAGCTGGATCGCCGAGATCACCATCGAAGAGCTGGAGAACGACCCGTACCCGTTCTACGCGCGACTGCGGGACGAAGCGCCACTGGCCTACGTGCCCGCCCTCGGCTGCTGGGTCGCCGCCACCAAGGACATGTGCCAGCGCATCGCCGGCTCCGACGACACCGACTTCGAAGGCGTCATCACCCCCGCCGGACGCCGCACCTTCGGCGACCCCGCCGTGCTCGACGCCAACGGCGCCCAGCACGACGAACTCCGCGCCATGGTCGACCCCGGGCTGCAGCCCAGCGAAGTCGACCGGTACGTCGAAGACCTCGCCCGGCCCATCGCCCGCCGGTACCTCGCCGAATTCGAAGACACCGGCCACGCCGACCTCGTCGCCCAGTACTGCGAACCCGTCAGCGTGCGCAGCCTCGGCGACCTCCTCGGCCTGCACGAAGTGTCCTCGGACAAGCTCCGCGAATGGTTCCACAAGCTCAACGTCTCGTTCACCAACGCCGCCGTGGACGACAACGGCGAATTCGCCAACCCCCGCGGCTTCGACCCCGGCGACGAAGCCAAAACCGAAATCCGCGCCATCTGCGACCCGCTGCTCGACCGCTGGACCACCGACCCCGACGACAGCGCCCTGTCCCACTGGCTGCACGACGGGATGCCACCCGGCCAGGTCCGCGACCGCGAAGTGATCTACCCGAACCTGTTCGTGTTCCTCCTCGGGGCGATGCAAGAACCCGGGCACGCCATGGCCTCCACCATCGCCGGCCTGTTCACCCGCCCCGACCAGATGGAACGCGTCATCGACGAACCCCCGCTCATCCGCCGCGCCATCTCCGAAGGCGTTCGCTGGACCGCCCCCATCTGGTCCGCCGTCGCCCGCCGCAACAAGCAGGACATGACCATCGACGGCATCCACCTGCCCGCCGGATCCGTCGTCATGATGTCCTACGGCTCCGCCAACCACGACGAGACCGACTACGGCGCGCCCTCCCGGTACGACCTCGACCGCACCCCCATCCCCAACCTCGCCTTCGGCGCGGGCAAACACGCCTGCGCCGGAACCTACTTCG
>Ga0164243_10015934_pt1 | contig 10352 bp, 8 predicted proteins | sample OricompcompostOP_FD_108781 | JGI IMG/M metagenome (GOLD analysis project Ga0164243, IMG submission 108781) | Organic Plus compost microbial communities from Emeryville, California, USA - Original compost - Organic plus compost (OP) | ecosystem: Engineered > Solid waste > Mixed feedstock >... | reverse complement strand
TGGCCGGGGGGAGATCCGTGAGGTGGACCTGCCGGAGCCGGGACCGGACGAGGTCGTGGTGCGCGCCCTGTACTCGGGGGTCAGCCGGGGCACGGAGACGCTCGTGTTCCGCGGCGGGGTGCCCGAGAGTCAGCACACCGCGATGCGGGCGCCGTTCCAGGAGGGCGACTTCCCGGGGCCGGTGAAGTACGGCTACCTGAGTGTCGGCGTGGTGGAGGAGGGGCCTGAGTCGCTCACCGGACGGACGGTGTTCTGCCTGTACCCGCATCAGACGCGGTACGTGGTGCCGGCGGCGGCCGTGACGCCGGTGCCCGAGTCGGTGCCGGCCGGGCGGGCGGTGCTCGCCGGCACGGTGGAGACCGCCGTCAACGCCCTCTGGGACGCGGCGCCCCTGGTGGGCGACCGGATCGCCGTGGTCGGCGGTGGCATGGTCGGCTGCTCGGTGGCCGCGCTGCTGGCCCGCTTCCCCGGAGTGCGCGTCCAGCTCGTCGACGCCGACCCGGCGCGGGCGAAGACGGCCGAGGCCCTGGGCGTGGGCTTCGCCCTGCCCGCGGACGCCGAAGGGGAGTGCGACCTGGTGGTGCACGCCAGCGCCACCGAACAGGGGCTCTCCCGCGCCCTGGAGCTGCTGCGGCCCGAGGGCACGGTGGTGGAGCTCAGCTGGTACGGCGACCGGAGAGTGGGCGTGCCGCTGGGCGAGGCGTTCCACTCACGGCGGCTCACCCTCCGCGGCAGCCAGGTCGGCACGGTCTCCCCGGCCCGCGCGCACCGCGGTTACGGGGACCGCCTCGCCCTCGCTCTCGACCTGCTCGCCGACCCCGCCCTCGACGCCCTCGTCACCGGCGAGTCGCCCTTCGAGGAACTGCCCGACGTCATGCCCCGGCTCGCCTCCGGCGACATCCCCGCCCTGTGCCACCGGGTGCGGTACGACGCCCCCGCAGCGGGCGCACACGCCTGACCTGAGAAAAGACACGACAGACGCTGAACGCGGGAAGGAAGCCAGCCGTACTACTCGACATCCCCGCCTCTCAGACCGGCGGGGAACAGACGCGCCGCACCTGGAGGGTCGTCCGTTGTTCAGCATCACCGTCCGCGATCACATCATGATCGCCCACAGCTTCCGCGGCGAGGTCTTCGGACCGGCCCAGCGCCTGCACGGGGCCACGTTCCTCGTGGACGCCACCTTCCGGCGCGAACAGCTGGACGAGGACAACATCGTCGTCGACATCGGCCTGGCCACGCAGGAACTCGGGGCCGTCGTGGGAGAGCTGAACTACCGCAACCTCGACAACGAGCCGGACTTCGCCGGGGTGAACACCTCCACCGAGTACCTGGCCAAGGTCATCGCCGACCGGCTCGCCGAGCGCATCCACAAGGGCGCGCTTGGGGAGGGAGCCAAGGGCATCGCGAAGATCGCGGTCACCCTGCACGAGTCGCACATCGCCTGGGCGAGTTACGAGCGTGCGCTGTGACCGACACGACCATCGGCATGACCGGGACGACGACCGACACGACGCTCGACATGGCGACCGGGACGGCAGGCCGCAACGGCGCCGGGCGCCTGGACTACGTGCCCGTGCAGGCGTCCTTCCGGAGGAACGGCGGGATCATCCCCATGTCTCTGCGCTCCGTGCACTTCGTGATGCCGGGCGGGGTCGACGACCGGTCCGCGCCGAGCGGCGGCAACGCCTACGACCGGCGCGTGTGCCTGGACCTGCCCGGCTTCGGCTGGCAGGCGCACCGGCACCCGGTCGCCGGAGACTGGCCCCGCCCCGACGCGGCCGCCCGCGACGAACTCGCCCGCACCCTGCGGGAACTGCCCGACGGCGCGGTCGTCCTGCTCGACGGGCTGGTCGCCTGCGGGGTGCCGGAGGTCATCGTGCCGGAGGCGGAGGAGGGGCGCCTGCACATGGTGGTGCTCGTCCATCTGCCGCTCGGCGACGAGACCGGCCTCGACGCTGCCGTCGCCGCCGAACTGGACGCCCGCGAGCGGGAGGTGCTGCGCGCGGTGCCCGCAGTGGTCGCCACCAGCGACTGGGCGGTGCGCCGGCTCGTCTCCCACCACGGGCTCGCCCCCGAGCGGGTCCATGTCGCCGCCCCCGGCGCCGACATCGCGCCCCTCGCCCCGGGCACCGACGGCGTCTCGCACCTGGTGTGCGTCGCCGCGGTCACCCCGCGCAAGGGCCAGCACCGGCTGGTGGAGGCGCTGGCGACGGTGACCGACCTGCCGTGGACCTGCTCCCTGGTCGGCGGCCTCGGACACGACCCCGAGTACGTCGCCCATCTCCGCGGCCTCGTCCGCGAGCACGGCCTGGAGGACCGGCTGGAGCTGACCGGCCCGAAGTCCGGCGCCGAACTCGACGCCGCGTACGCCGCCGCCGACCTGATGGTCCTCACCTCCTACGCCGAGACCTACGGCATGGCCGTCACCGAGGCCCTCGCGCGCGGCATCCCGGTGCTGGCGACCGACGTCGGCGGGCTGCCCGAGGCCGTCGGCCGCGCCCCTGACGGCGGGGTGCCCGGCATCCTCGTGCCGCCGGAGAACCCGGCCGCGATCGCCGCCGAACTACGCGGCTGGTTCGGCGAGGCCGACGTACGGCGGCGGCTGAAGGCGGCCGCCCGCGGCCGGCGCGCCGCGCTCGGCGGGTGGGCCGGCACCGCACAGAGCCTCGCGGGAGTCCTGCGCCGGCTCCCCACCGCGTCCGGGAGGGCGGCATGACACGACCGACCACCACTCAGCCCGCCGCCGCGATCCCGGCCCAGCCCGGACCCCGGGACGTCACCGGCGCGGCGACCGCGACCCCAGGAGGCGGCATGGCAGCCACCGGTTCCACGGACGGCGCGACGGTCATCCCCGGGGCGGGACCCGCCGGGCCCCGCCCCGGCGAGCGGGCCACCGTGCGGCTGCGGGACACCGGCGAGGAGGAGCCGCCCCGCTACGCGCCCGAGTGGCTCCAGCTGCGCGAGCCGGTCGACGCCGCCGCCCGCTCCTACGACCTGCTGGACCCGCTCCGGATCCGGCTCGCCAACCGGCCCGGACGGGCCGGCAGCGGTCTCGTCGTGCACGACATCGGCTGCGGCACCGGCTCCATGGGCCGCTGGCTGGCGCCCCGTCTGGACGGCACCCAGCACTGGGTACTGCACGACCGCGACCCCTATCTGCTGCACTTCGCCGCCGTCGCCTCCCCGCGCTCCGCCGCCGACGGCAGCCATGTCACCGTCGAGACCCGGCGCGGCGACGTCGCCCGGCTCACCCCGGACGCGCTGGCCGGCGCATCCCTCGTGACGGCGTCCGCCCTGCTCGACGTCCTCACCCGCGAGGAGGTCGGCACGCTGGCCGCCGCCTGCGCCGGGGCCGGCTGCCCCGCGCTGCTCACCCTGTCGGTGGCCGGACGCGTGGAGCTGACGGAGCCTGACCCGCTGGACACGGAGATCACCGAGGCGTTCAACGCCCACCAGCGCCGCGGCGGCCTCCTCGGCCCGGAGGCGGTCACGGCCGCCGCCGAGGCGTTCACCGAGCACGGCGCGACCGTACGGCTCAACCCCAGCCCATGGCGGCTCGGCCCGGAGGAGGCCGCGCTCACCGAGCAGTGGCTGCGCGGCTGGGTCGGCGCGGCGGTGGAGGAGCGGCCGGAGCTGGCCGAACGCGCCGGCGCCTATCTCGCCGAGCGGCTCCAAGCCTGCGCGGCGGGGAAGTTGCGGGTCACCGTGCACCACACCGACCTGCTCGCCCTGTGCCGCCCGGTGGACGGCGGCGCATGAGCACGCACACGGGGGAGACGGCCGAGGCGGAGGCCCCGGAGGCAGGACCGTCCGCGGCCGGGGGCGGCGGCGTCCGCCGTCTGCTCGGGCGGCTGGGCAGTCCCGCCGTGCGCACCCGCCTCGGCATGCTCGCCGGTGTCGTCATCCTCGCCGTGCTGTTCTGGCGGCTCGGCACCGGCGCCTTCGTGGACGGGGTGCGGCGCATCGACGCGGCCACGCTGGCCGCCGCCCTCGGCATCGGGCTGGTGACCACCGTGTTCAGCGCCTGGCGCTGGGCGCTGGTGGCGCGCGGCATCGGCATCAGGCTGCCGTTCGGCGCGGCCGTGGCGGACTACTACCGCGCACTGTTCCTCAACGCGGCGCTGCCCGGCGGTGTGTTGGGCGATGTGCACCGGGCCGTGCGGCACGGGCAGGGCGCCGGCGACCTCGGGCGGGGCGTACGGGCGGTGGTGCTGGAGCGGACCGCCGGGCAGCTCGCGCTGTTCGCCGCCGGGGGAGTCGTCCTCATCGCCATGCCGTCCCCGGTCCGCGACCAGGTGCGGGCGGCCGCTCCACTGGCCGGGCTCGCACTGCTGGGCGCCTGCGCGGTGGTGCTGGCCCTCCGCATGAACCGGGTGCCGTCCGGGCGGAAGCCCCGCGCGGTGCGCGGGATGCTCGGCGAGTCACGGCAGGCGCTGTTCTCGCGGGCCACCGCACCGGGCGTCCTCGTGTCGTCCGTGGTCGTACTGGCCGGGTACGTGGCCATGTTCGTCCTCGCCGCGGACGTCGCCGGGGCCGGGGCGTCGGTCGCGGAGCTGCTGCCGCTCGCTCTGCTGGCGCTGCTCGCGATGAGCCTGCCGCTGAACGTGGGCGGCTGGGGGCCCCGGGAGGGCGTCGCAGCCTGGGCGTTCGGCGCGGCGGGGCTCGGCGCGGGACGGGGGCTGATGGTCGCCGTGGTGTACGGGGTGCTCAGCCTGGCGGCCGGCCTGCCGGGCGCGGTGGTGCTGGTGGCCCGGTGGTACGCCGCCACCCGGAACCGCCGGGCCTCCGGCCCCGGGCAGCTCCCTGAGGAGACGCGCCCGGTGGAAGAAGCGCGCCCCCGCCCGCTCGCCCCGAGCACCCCGGCCCCGGTCGTCCGGATTCCCGCTCAGCTGTCGGAGGTCAGAAGCGAGAAATACGCGCCGAAGGAATCCGCGAGGCTCGCGAGAAGTTCCCTGCCTTTTTCCGCGGTGCCCAGCGAAGGCCGGCCGATGACGCCGGAATCCGTATAGGCGGACATTCCGGTGGTGAGTAGATGACGCCGGTCGTCCGAAACGTGGTCGGACGTCTCGTAACCGGGACGGAGAACCTCGGGAGAAGTGTGCAGAAGAATGGACGTCTCGATTTCGCCCGCGTGCATGTCCGTCAGCAGCGACGTGACGACCCCGGCGTGTTCCCGCGCCGCCTCCCAGTCCTCCGGGGCCGGGAAGAGCGCCATCCGCTCACCGCGCGCGGACGCCTCCTGGACGACGTTGCCCAGCACGTAGTTGCCGCCGTGCCCGTTGACCAGCACCAGCGTGTCGACGCCCGAGCGCCGCAACGAGTCGGCGATGTCCCGCACCACGGCGTGCAGGGTCACGGCGGAGATGGACACCGTGCCCGGCCAGGCCGCGTGCTCGTGCGAGCAGGAGATGGTCACCGGAGGAAGGAGGTGCACGGGGTAGGAGCCGGCGACCGCCCGTGCGATCGCGCAGGCGACCAGGGTGTCCGTCGCCAGCGGCAGGAAGGGACCGTGCTGTTCATGACTTCCGACCGGAAGTACCGCGATCTGACGTGAGACGCCGGCTCCCCGCGTCCGTACATCCTCTGTAGTATCCGCCGGCAACAGACCGTGCACCGGGCCGTATGCCGCCGACCGCTCGTGTGAACCACCCATATCCGTCACGGCCTTTCGTCTCTGCTTAGGAACTCGAGAATCATGACAGAAAAAATAGGCGTACTCGGCAAGCAGCCTCAGCGGCGGACCGGTGTGGAACGCGTCGTGAATGCGCCGCTGCCCACCGTGTACGGAAAGTTCCAGGCGATCGGATACCTGGACCATGACCGCGGTGACGAACAAGTGGCCCTCGTCCACGGTGACCTGGGATCGGACCGGGTGCTGACCCGGCTGCACTCGGAGTGCCTCACCGGCGACGCCTTCGGCTCCCAGCACTGCGAGTGCGGCGACCAGCTGGCGGCGGCGCTGCGCGCGGTCGTCGCCGAAGGGGCGGGCGTCGTCGTCTACTTGAGGGGCCACGAGGGCCGCGGCATCGGTCTGCTCGCCAAGCTGCGCGCGATGGCGCTGCAGGCGGAGGGCCTGGACACCGTGGAGGCGAACCTGGCGCTCGGACTGCCGGTCGACGCCCGTGACTACGCCGTGGCCGCCGGGATGCTGAAGGACCTGGGCGTGCGGTCGGTGCGGCTGATGTCCAACAACCCGCGTAAACGTGAGGCGTTGGTCCGGCACGGCGTGGAGGTCGACGAGCAGGTGCCGCTGCTGATCGAGCCGTGCGAGAGCAACATCACCTATCTGCGCACCAAGCGGGAGCGGCTCGACCACCACCTTCCGCACCTGGACGCGGTGGGGCACCTGTCCTGACGCCCCGCCGGCCGGAGCAGCCGTCGCCGTGCGGAGGTCAGTCGGCGAGTGCTTCGTGCACCAGCCGTTTGAGGTCGCGGTAGACGGCGTGGGAGGACCTGGGCCGCACCTGCGTGTAGAACTGCACGGTCAGGTCGCGGCCGGGGTCGACCCAGAAGGTGGTGGTGGCCACCCCGCTCCAGCCGTAGGCGCCGAGGCCGGACGGCTCGCGGGTGCGTGACGGGTCGACGACCACGGAGACGCCGAGGCCGAACCCGACGCCCTCGTTGCCGGGGTCGTCGTGCGGGGGGACGCCGGCGGTGCGCAGATCGGCGCCGCCGGGCAGGTGGTTGCGGGTCATCAGGGCGACCGTCTCCGGGCGGAGCAGCCGGGTGCCGTCGAGTTCGCCCCGCCGGCGCAGCAGTTCCATGAAGCGGTGCATGTCGTGCGCGGACGCCACCATGCCGCCGCTGCCGGACAGGAAGCGGGGGCGGCCCCGCAGCGGCAGCCCGGCGATCGGCTCGATGCCCCCGTCGTCCGTCTCACCGTACAGTTCGGCCAGCCGCTCCGCCTGCGCGTCGGTCACCTCGAACCCGGCGTCCCGCATGCCGAGCGGCCGGAACACACGCTCGGCGAGGTAGGTGTCGAGGGGGAGCCCGGAGACGACCTCGATGATGCGGCCGAGCACGTTCGTGGCGACCGAGTAGTTCCAGTGTGTGCCCGGGTCGAACCGCAGCGGCAGGCTCGCGTACACGTCCGTCGTCCCGGCGAGGTCGGTGCCGGGCGCCACCGACGAGTCCAGCCCCGCCGCGCGGTACAGCGCGTCGACCGGATGGGCGTGGTAGAAGGCGAACGTCAGCCCGGCGGTGTGTGTCATCAGATGCCGCACCAGCAGCGGTCCGTCCGCCGGGCGGGTGCGCACCTGGTCGCCCGAGCCGTCCACGTAGACGCGCGGCTCGGCGAACGCCGGCAGGTGGCGGCCCACCTCGTCGTCCAGGGACAGCAGCCCGTCCTCCACCAGCATCAGCGCGCCCACGGTGGTGACCGGCTTGGTCATGGAGTAGATCCGCCACAGGGTGTCGCTCTCCACCGGCAGGCCGGCCGCGAGATCCCGCGCCCCGTACGCCGTCAGGTGCGCGACGCGCCCCTCGCGGGCGAGCGCGACCAGGAACCCGGGCATCTCCCCGCCGTCGACCCGGCGGGCCAGCTCCCGGTCGAGCCGCTCCAGCGCGTCCGGGTCCAGCCCCGCCTCGCCGGGATCGGCCTCCTGCCGCAGCACCGCCATCGCACACCTCCGGGGAACGCCGGCCCGGTGCGGGCCGTTGATCGAAGCATGACCCAGGACGCAGAACAGAACGCACTGCTCGCACTGCTCTCCGAGGGGCACGGCGGAGTGCTCGTCACGATCAAACGCGACGGACGGCCCCAGCTGTCCAACGTCATGCACGCCTATTACCCCGACGAGCGGGTCATCCGCGTCTCCCTCACCGACGACCGGGCGAAGACCCGCAACCTGCGGCGCGACCCCCGCGCGTCGTACCACGTGACCACCCCGGACCGCTGGGCGTACACGGTCGCGGAGGGCACCGCCGAGCTGACGCCGGTCGCCGGGCAGCCGTACGACGAGACGGTGGAGGAGCTGATCCGGCTCTACCGGGACATCAACGGGGAGCACGAGGACTGGGAGGAGTACCGGGCGGCGATGGTCCGCGACCGGCGGCTGGTGCTGCGCCTGCATGTCGACCGGGCGTACGGCATCCCTCGCCGGGGCGCCGGAGCCTGATCAAGGGCCCCGGCGCACCCGGTCCGCGGTCAGGCGCCCACGTACTTCGCGAGGTGCTCGCCGGTGAGGGTGGAGCGGGCGGCGACCAGGTCGGACGGTGTGCCCTCGAAGACGATCCGCCCGCCGTCGTGGCCGGCGCCGGGGCCCAGGTCGATGATCCAGTCGGCGTGCGCCATGACGGCCTGGTGGTGCTCGATGACGATCACCGACTTGCCGGAGTCGACCAGCCGGTCAAGGAGCCCGAGCAGCTGCTCGACGTCGGCGAGGTGCAGACCGGTGGTCGGCTCGTCCAGCACGTACACGCCGCCCTTGTCGGCCATGTGCGTGGCGAGCTTCAGGCGCTGGCGCTCACCGCCGGACAGGGTGGTGAGCGGCTGGCCGAGGGTGAGGTAGCCGAGGCCCACGTCCGCGAGACGCTCGAGGATCTTGTGCGCGGCCGGCGTGCGGGCCTCGCCCCGCGCGAAGAACTCCAGCGCCTCGGCGACGGGCATCGCCAGCACCTCGGAGATGTCCCGGCTGCCGAGCCGGTACTCCAGCACCGCCGCGTCGAACCTGCGGCCGCCGCAGTCCTCGCAGGTGCTGGAGACCCCGGCCATCATGCCGAGGTCGGTGTAGATGACGCCCGCGCCGTTGCAGGTCGGGCAGGCGCCCTCGGAGTTCGCGCTGAACAGCGCCGGCTTGACGCCGTTGGCCTTGGCGAACGCCTTGCGGATCGGCTCGAGCAGCCCTGTGTACGTCGCCGGGTTGCTGCGCCGCGAGCCGCGGATCGGGCTCTGGTCCACCGCGACCACGCCCATCTCCTCCGGGATCGACCCGTGCACCAGCGAGCTCTTGCCGGACCCGGCGACACCGGTGATCACGGTGAGCACGCCGAGCGGGACGTCCACGTCCACGTTCTGCAGGTTGTTCGCCGTCGCGCCGCGGATCTGAAGCGCACCGGTCGGCTTGCGCACCGAGTCCTTCAGCGAGGCACGGTCGTCCAGGTGCCGCCCGGTGACGGTGCCGCTGGCGCGCAGCCCCTCGACGGTGCCCTCGAAACAGACGGTGCCGCCCGCCGTGCCGGCGCCGGGTCCGAGGTCGACCACGTGGTCGGCGATCTCGACGACCTCCGGCTTGTGCTCGACGACCAGCACCGTGTTGCCCTTGTCGCGCAGCCGCAGCAGCAGTTCGTTCATCCGCTGGATGTCGTGCGGGTGCAGGCCCGCGGTCGGCTCGTCGAAGACGTACGTGACGTCGGTGAGCGACGAGCCGAGGTGCCGGATCATCTTCACGCGCTGCGCCTCGCCGCCCGACAGGGTGCCCGCGGGCCGGTCCAGGGAGAGATAGCCGAGCCCGATCTCCACGAACGAGTCGAGCGTCTGCTGCAGCGAGGTGAGCAGCGGCGCCACCGACGGCTCGCCGAGTCCGCGCACCCAGTCGGCCAGGTCCCGGATCTCCATCCGGCAGGCGTCCGCGATGGAGATGCCCTTGATCTTCGAGGAGCGGGCGTGTTCGGCGAGGCGGGTGCCCTCGCACTCGGGACAGGGCGTGAAGGTGACCGCACGCTCCACGAACGCCCGCACGTGCGGCTGCATCGCCTCCTTGTCCTTGGCGAGCATCGACTTCTGGATGCGCGGGATCAGACCCTCGTAGGTCATGTTGATGCCCGCGATCTTCATCCGGGTCGGCTCGCGGTGCAGCAGGTCGTGCAGTTCCTGCTCGGTGAAGTCGCGGATCGGCTTGTCGGGGTCGAAGAAGCCGGACTCCGCGTACAGCCGGGTGTTCCAGCCGCCGCCGGTGTAGCCGGGGATGGTGAACGCGCCCTGGTTGATGGACTTGCCGTCGTCGTAGAGCTGGCGCAGGTCGAGGTCGGAGACGGTGCCGCGGCCCTCGCAGCGCGGGCACATGCCGCCCACCTTGTTGAAGGTGACCTTCTGCTTCTTGCCGCCGCCGACCTGGATCGCGCCTGCGGCCGAGACGGACGGCACGTTGAAGGCGAAGGCGCCGGGCGGGCCGACGTAGGGCTTGCCGAGGCGGCTGAAGAGGATGCGCAGCATGGCGTTGGCGTCGGTGGCCGTGCCGACCGTGGAGCGCGGGTCCGCGCCCATGCGCTGCTGGTCCACGCTGATCACCGTGGTAAGGCCGTCGAGGACGTCCACCTCGGGCCGGGACACGTTCGGCATGAAGCCCTGGAGGAAGGCGCTGTACGTCTCGTTGATCAGGCGCTGCGACTCGGCGGCGACGGTGTCGAAG
>Ga0164243_10015931_pt1 | contig 10354 bp, 19 predicted proteins | sample OricompcompostOP_FD_108781 | JGI IMG/M metagenome (GOLD analysis project Ga0164243, IMG submission 108781) | Organic Plus compost microbial communities from Emeryville, California, USA - Original compost - Organic plus compost (OP) | ecosystem: Engineered > Solid waste > Mixed feedstock >... | reverse complement strand
TATGATGGTGAAACCATTGGGAGCAGAACCCCTCCTACAAGGTCCTGACGGTGGCAGTCGAATTAACGATAGACGGATGAGGGACAGTTGAGTAGATCTTTTTTATTGCCCATTTCATATAGTGGTATTATGTCTCCCTCGTAACGAGATCACATCAGTTCGATTCTGATATTGGGCTCCATTTTGCTGGGAATATTATTTCATCTATTTATGAAATCAGATCAAATCCTTAAAACGGCGGAACTATTTGAGAAACTAGCTCAAGCTAACTTTGAATCTCTTTGCAAGACCTACGCAAGGTCAATTGCAAATGAAGTTGCAGGCGGTATTGCTGCAATCAATAAGTTAGTTACCACCAATAAGGATGCTGCTAAGTCTCGCGGAATTGAAGCATTAGATAGTGTTTTTGGGAAGATTGCTGACGAGGCTCGTAGAATAGCTCCAGACGGAATTGAACTTTCAATCCGTGATTTGAAAGCTATCATTGGCAGTGGGACTTTCTATACTTCATCTTTCAATGCAGGCACAGGATATGACGTAATGACTCGTCAAGGCGGACAATATTCACCTGCTGCTTACTTAAATAGAATTCAAAAACTTGTACTTGACTTAGAGAAGTGGGCTGATTATTATAAGAAGCCTACTAGACACGATCCATCTATCCCAGTTGCTTAAGGATAGATATTAACAAATTATGGGGATGAAATAGATTTCGACGGGGTATGAAGTATTAAAATGCAAGTTGGGGATGTTGACTACTCCCCGTTAAAAAGTAGTTAAACGTATAAATGCAAACGATAATGCAATGCTTATGGCTGCTTAATTGAAGCCATTCGTTCTTAGATGAGATAGCTTTGGTAATCTAAGAGCGCCATCACTAAAGATCGAACTGATATCCGGTTACGGGATTTAGTTTTAAACAACAGTAAATAGCCCGAATGAGCGAATTCAAACAATGTTGGCAAGTACATTGAACTTGATCCTAAACTTGTGAACGAATTTTAATGCGGACTATCGCGGACCTGGAGGCAGTATCCAGCATCTCCACCAATTACCGCACATCTCCACGCATACTGATATATAGTATGTATGGAAAAGACAATCAAATTAAATTGTGTAAATTGTAATAAAGAATTTGAAAAAGTTGCAAAAGAATATCGACGCCAGATTAAAAAAGGTAATGCCAGATTCTTTTGCACAGGATCATGCGCAGCAACTAAAATCAATTCAGAAATTCCAAGAATTGGAAATCCACAATTTTTAATTGCTGATAATCGTAAAGATGAATATACGCCTTTTCGATGGTTTGTATTGCGTGGGGAATATAGAAATAAAAAGAAGGGGTATGGATGTGATATTACACCAGAGTACCTTAAAGAGCTTTGGGAAAAGCAACAAGGAACCTGTCCTTTAACCGGATGGAATCTAATATTACCAATCGATACTAGGATTGGCTTTTCTGAAAAAAGTATTAAAAATGCATCTTTGGATAGAATAGATAATTCTATTGGATACATGCAAGGCAATGTTAGATTCGTTGCAGTAATGGCTAACCTAGCTCGTCAGGATTTTACTGATGAACAAGTTATTGAGTTTTGTAAGGCGGTAGCAAATAAATGAAAGTATATGCTCTCGGCGTAATGCGATTGGAATACGATCATCGTTCCAAAGACAATGAAGAGCCTTCATTCATTAAAACAAATGAACGTCTTTGGGCAATTGTTGCTTCATTCGAAGAAGCAGAGAAAATTATGTTAGAGAACCGAGGCGATCTATTCGAATATGATTGCAACGTTGGTCTAATTGAAGAAGTGTATGTTTGGGGAACAGATGACCCAGACCCTTCTCGATTTAGCGATAAGCGTTGGTGGTATCATGCTCAGTATACACCAAACCCTAACGCACCTTTCGGAATGGAAGGTCCAGTAGTGACGAAGATGGATTGTCCTCGTCAATATGAGCGCGTAGTTAATTTCTGGATTGGTTAATTAGGAAGATCCTTTGCCGAACCAATCGAATACTTTATTCCAGATTGATGGCTTCTTCTCTGGCTCAGGCTCTTTTTTGATGGATGCTTCCAAAGCAGCAACGGCTGTTTCGAAAGTTGTATCCTTCATGAACTTATTGAAGTAAGTATTCATCAATCTAGTATAATCAGCTTCTGCCGCTGTATAATATCCAGCAACTTTTAATAAGTGTGAAAATTCAGCAGGGCTTCCTGCTTCAACAGCAGTCCAGGCTTTCTTATAGCGGTTGTTTCTTAGGAAGTCTAAGTGATGAGCTACACCGTCACCTAATGTCTTGAATGCTCTGAACCAAGTTGCTTGGTGTGGAGGTTGGTAAATAATCTTCTTACCATTAACCATTTCCCAAGTGTTGGCTAGCATCATATATTCAATACCGTTGTCAAGTTCTGGATTCTTATTTGGAACGAATTTAACGTTACCAATATTGTTGTTCCACATTGAAACGGTTCCGCCAGTTTCTAATGCATTTTGTGCATATAGAACGCCGATTTGCTTTTTCTCTGGAATTACACCGAATTTCTTATACCAACCCTCAACTAAGCCACCAATTAATTGATTTAAGGTATAAGTAGTTTTAACTGTTGGAACTAATTTTGCTGCCATATTTTACTCCTTTAAGGAAATACCATGAAATGGCCATTTAAAAATTTTGAGCCAAAAATCCCAAATGAAGGCAGTGTAGGGGATTTTGCTTTTAGGCGCTCCTTCTACCATCATCCAGGCATTGATATTTATTGTCCTGTTTTACAGGAAGTTTATGCAATTGAAGATGGCGTCATTGTTAATTCTGAAGTTTTCACTGGCGCAGTTGCCGATCCTCCAAGTCCATGGTGGAATACAACATGGTCCATAATGGTGGAAGGCAAGTCTGGAGTTATTGGATATTGTGAATTGATGCCGGTAATTGATTTGCTCCCACAAGCTAATCCAGTTGGCATGAAGGTTGCAGAAGGTCAAAAACTCGGCATTATCATTCCTGTCCTCAAAAAGGATAAAGGGAATGGTACAACGATGCTTCACCTTGAACACTACGTACCAGGAACTAAAGAGCATGTAACTTGGCTTCTTGATACGCCGAAGCCAGAGCAGCTACTTAACCCCCGTGCATTATTAAATAAAATTCTCGACGGTTGACTTCCGGATAATAAGATATATAATATGGGTATGAAGATGAACGAAGCATAGCTACATCAAATCATTCGTGATATGAAGGATTGCCCTCAAACGAGTACGCAATCTGTTTATGAACATGGCATCTCTGTTAGAGATCATATGTTTCAATTAATTGATTATTTGAAGACTGGATCCATTTCAGATGGTTGGCGTCTTCCTGAATGGCTAACACAATATAGAACACAGATTCTTGAATCATTGTGTCCATTAGATATTATTGAAGAGTATACAATTTATCATGATTGTGGAAAACCTTATTGCATTGTCATAGATGATGCGGGTAGAAGACATTTTCCAAATCATGCTGAAGTGTCTGCTAAAACATGGCAAGAAGCTGGTGGTAGCATTCAGGCTCAAAAACTTATGAGTATGGATATGATTGTCCATACCATGAAGGCAGCGGATATTGATGAGTTTATCAAACATCCCGAAGCACCTACATTGCTTTTGACTGCATTGGCAGAAGTTCATTCAAATGCTAGAATGTTTGGGGGAACCAATTCTGATTCGTTCAAAATCAAGTGGAATCAAATTAACAAACGTGGCAAAGCGATTTGCCAAAAATTATGGAGTTGAAAATGGCGTAGATTAAAGAAGGCGATAAGCTATACATCATTGCAAGACAAGATATTAGTCCTGGTTACCAAGCCGTGCAGGGAATGCACGCACTCAGGGAATTCGCGAAGGATCATCCTGATATCGATAAAGAGTGGTTCGAAAAATCTAATTACTTGGGTTTCCTTTCAGTGAAAGATGAGCACGAATTAATTAAGTTGGCAGAATCTGCTTTGGCAAAAGGAATCAAGTTCTCTATCTTTAGGGAGCCTGATATCGATAATCAGATTACAGCAATTGCAATTGAGCCTGGACAAAAATCCAAGAAATTGTGTTCAAACCTTCAGTTAGGATTAAAGGAGTATGACAATGAAATCAGAATGGCAAGATAAAGAACCAGGACCTGAATGTACATGTGGTTGTCCAACTTTCGTTTCTGCGCAAGAAGGTCAACTACCAATGTTTGTATGCATCTTACATAGTTGGGATGCTGGTGTGTGTTACCCTCTTCCCAAAGAGAGACCCGAAAATTGGCCCAATTTGACTAATGAGGAATTAACCGTATTAGTTAATAAAGGATTCGAGGAGCACGAGATCGCCGAAAAGAAAGAGTCATAATCTTTTATTGTGCCGATAGCTCAGTTAGCAAGGAACACGGTCTACGAACGTGGTAGAACGCAGCCAGTACTTCATTGAACGAGCGTCCACTATTTAAGTGGAAGGAGGGATGTGCGAATCATCCTCGGCACCCATTTCCCCGTAGTTCAGTGGTTAGAACAGTCGCCTCTAAAACGATGTGTCGTGGGTTCGAATCCCACCGGGGGAGCTAATCCTAAAGAGAAATAAAAATGGAAAACAAAGAAACATTCTATAATCGAATTAAACCATTTCTCGCAGGTTCAGATTTGCAAGAAATTAAACTTGCCTATTATTTGGCGAAGTTCGGTCATAGAGCTCAAGTTAGAAAAGAAGAAGATTCAGAGGGAAAGCCTATCCGTTATTTTGAGCATCCAAGGCGTGTTGCCATCATCGTTATGGATGAACTCAAGATGATCCGTAAAGATATGATTATCCCTGCGCTTCTTCATGACTCTTTGGAAGATACCGAAGATCTAACTCCAGAACTTCTTGAGCATTGTTTTGGTTCGGATATCGTTTCCATCATCAAGGTTCTAAGTAAAGTTCCTAAGGAAGGATATCTTGCCAGACTTGCGATTTGTGATGACTGGAGAGTCTTGACTCTCAAGGGTTGTGACAAGCTTGATAATCTCAGAAGTCTAATGGTTAAGGGAAGCACTATCAATTTTCAAAAGAAACAAATTGCAGAAGTCAAGGAACATTATTACGATATTTTCGAGAGGCTTCAGTCGATGGTTCCGAATGCTTACTCGTATTATGTTCGCGAGTTGGTATATGAGATTCGTAGGGTTGTCTCGCGTTGCGAGACGATTATCGAGATGAAAGAAACAGATGAACTTATAAAACACATGGGTGGTTAGCTCAGTGGCAGAGCCGGAGCCTCTAAAACTCTTGGGTCGTGGGTTCGATCCCCACACCACCCACAAGGATAACAATGGAAGACGAAGACATTGATGATTGTTACGAAGTAATCTCCTGGATTGAGGAGCAGTTTCGTAATGGTGATTTTAATATTGTAGATATATGGCTTGCAAATGTGGGTATCACTATGCTTAGTGATACTGCTATTATTGGCGCATTATCTATGACCTTTTGGGGCAAAGAAAAGCTTTTCAAAAGGAATGATTTTCTCGCCCGTGCCGAGCCTCATTTGATTAAAAATCTCGGAAAAGAAAGAGCGGAAAAGTTATTATCTAACCGTAGATGACGAAGAAATTAATTCTAGATATTGAACTGGTCCCTGCCACTTCGTGGTACAACAACGTACGTGCTATTGTAACAAAAGCACAATGGGATAAGCTGAAGTCTGCCGTCTATGCGCAAGCTTATTATGTTTGTGAGATTTGCGGCGGAGAGGGACCAAAGCATCCGGTTGAATGCCATGAAGTATGGTTATATGATGACAAGAAATGCATTCAGACTTTAGAAAGAATGATTTCATTATGTCCAGACTGTCATCAGGTTAAACATTTTGGATTAACAGAAGTTCAAGGTAAAAGAGATAAAGCATTAAAACACTTTATGAAGGTAAATAAGCTATCTAAGGATAAAGCTGAAGAACATATCAAAAAAGCTTTCCAACAATGGTCTGATAGAAGTAAAAAACCTTGGACAGTGGATATTTCTAATTTAAAAGATTATGGTATTGATATTACAAAATTAAAGGTTAAGAAGTAATGGAAGTTTGGATTGCGATTGCATTGATATTTTTAGTTGTTGGGTTTTTATTTGTTGGAATTTACTCCAAACAAATTAAAGGTGACGACCCTTATAATCATGATGATAATCTAGAAAAGGCTGTTGCTCTAGTTATTTTCGCTTCAGTATTTTGGCCTGTTTGTCTAGCCATTTCACCATTTTTCGGATTATATTTTCTTGGAAAATATTTAGGAGAAAAGTTTGGAAGATCCGCGTAAAATTGGACTTAAAAATGGTTTGCGCCAGCTTACCATTGAACAATTAAAAAGAGTAATTGAATATCCTGGCGAGATGGTGCTGGATAGTTACAATTATCACGAGGGCAAATTCTGCGCACTTGCAATTGCCCTTGAGTTGGATAAAACAATGGACAATCCAACTCATGATAAAGTTTTCAATCATTTAACTAGTTTAGGCTATTCTGTCTACAACACAAGAGGAATCAAAGGAGAATTCTACACTAGCAACCGCCTAAACGATTTACTAGAAGCTGCTAGAGAAGTATTAGAAGAAAAATTAAATCAGGTTCAGACTTAATTTAATATTTCAAAATCTAATCCATTTGATATATTTTTTATGAGGTATCAATGCCATACAAAGATCCAAATAAAAAGAAAGAGTATCAAAAAGAGTGGGGTAAAAAGAATAATAAGAAAGTATGGGAACGCAGAAAAAATGACTTAGATTATATTGCATACCAAAAATCTTATATGAAGGATTATAGTAAAGAGTACGAGAAAACTCCGAAAAAGAGATTTTCAAACACAAAAAATCAAGCAAAGAAAAGAGGTTTAGAATTTTCTTTATCTTTAGATGATTTTATTAATGAAATCTCAAAACCATGTAGTTATTGTAGTAATTTATTTGGTGAAAAATCTATCTTTGCTTCTGGTCTGGATAGAAAAGATAATAGTAAAGGTTACACTATTGATAATGTTTGTTCGTGTTGTTGGATTTGTAATTCTATAAAGGGTGAATTTCTTTCATACGAAGAAATGAAAAACGTAGCCAGTCTTTTGTTAAAAATGAGGGAAATACAGGAATGAGTGTTGATAATACCAAATCACAGTATCGTATAAGAGTTAATCAATTTATTAGGGTGCCACAAGTTAGAGTTATTTTAAGCAATGGTGATAATGGTGGTATAATGTCCACTAGAGATGCCCTTAAGTTAGCTCAAAATGAAAATCTGGATTTGGTAGAAATAAATCCGCGCGCTCAACCACCCGTCTGCAAGATAGTTGATTATGGTAAGTATAAGTATGACGAAAAGAAGAAGATGTCTGAGGCTAAGAAGAATCAAAAGATTCAAGAGCTTAAAGAACTAACTTTCCGTCCTAACACTGATCAGAATGACCTTTCTCACAAGCTTGATCAAGCTAAGGAATTCCTAGCTGAGGGTCATAAGGTCAAATTCACCATTCGTTTCCGTGGTAGAGAAATCACTCACCCGGAAGTTGGCAAAACCAAGATTGAATGGTTGTTTAAAGAGCTTGCTGGTTTAATCCAGACAGTTCCACCAATCAGCATGGAAGGCAAGTTTATGTCCGCCATTGTTGCTCCTGCAAAGAAATGAAACAATTAAAAGTTAAATTTACCGCTTTGGCGGGAGTTCGCAAAACTCCCATCCTTACTACCTATCGTCCTGACTGGAAATCCGATAGGAAACCAGAATATAATGGGGCTATGCTTACTTTTACTGAGGTTCAAAAGATTGAGCCCGGTGAATCTGCCGAATGTACATTGACACCAATACGTCCTGATTTATGGATTGTAGAGGTTGATGATGTATTAGATTGTATGGAAGGTTCACGTAAAGTTGGCGAAGCTATAGTATTGGAAATTTTATGAAGCTTGTAGTTCATTGTAAAAAGGAACCTTATGATGTGTACATTGGGCGCCCCGGAAAATGGGGCAATCCCTTTACGCATCATAAGCATTTAGATGAATATTATGTAGTTGTAGAATCTAGGGAAGAATCAATCCGCAGATTTGAAGAATGGCTATTAGAACAACCTGAATTAGTCGCTATGGCTAAACAGGAATTAAAAGGTAAGGTTCTAGGCTGCTGGTGCTCTCCATTACCATGTCATGGAGAAATCTTAGCCAAAATAGCTAACGAATAATCTCCTCATGGTCTAAAGGATGGGCACTCGCCTCCTAAGCGGGTTAATGTAGGTTCGAGTCCTACTGGGGAGACCAATTATAGATCTACTTGATCCATTAAGCCTTGGAAGATTTCTCTTTCCAAATCTTTGACGTCAGCATCGTTTTCGTCTGCTTTGGTATCTAGCTCAGCCAATACGTGAAGGAATAATTCTTCGCCCAATGCTTTGATTTCATCCTCAGAGGCGCCAGTGTCGGCAGCAGAAACATAAAAATCCTCAAGGGTATCGGCAGCGATTGAAGCCATTTCGCTAGTATTCAACATCTTGTTTGGCTTTAGGGCAGACGCGAATTTACTGAAAGACTCATAATAAGCAGCGGATAATAATATGTTTTCTAGCATTGGTATTTCCTTCCTCTAGAAATATTCAAATATTGACATGCCAAAGATATATGATTTGTCATGGCAATTGAGAATGGCATTATCCTCGCTGGTGGCACGGGGTCTAGATTAGCACCTCTAACTTCATTATTTAACAAACATATGGTTCCAGTCTATAATAAATTTATTATAGATTATCCGGTATCAACAATAAAGAATATTGGAATTAAGAACCTTACAATTGTCTTAGGTGGAGACCACTTTAGTCAAGTTGTTTCACACTTACAAGATGGTGAGAAGTTTGGATTAAACATTAATTATGTTTACCAAAGTAAGCCAATTGGTATTGCTCAAGGTATTAATCTTTGCGAATCATTTATCAAAGATAAATTCGTAGTTGTCCTTGGTGACAATATTTTTGAAAACCCAATAAACTTCGGCGAGGGCGAAGCTGCCCAGATAGTTCTTCATAAACATCAGGAACTCAATAGGTTCGGAGTTGCTTCCATTGACCGCTCCTCCGGTAAGATCGTCAACATCGTGGAGAAGCCAAAAGTTATTGACGAGCAATATGATAACTACGCCATTACTGGGTGCTACCTTTTTGACAGACAATATTTCGATTTCTTTAAGCAAATCAAGCCAAGCGCTCGCGGTGAGTACGAAATTACCGATATTATTGATCAGTACAATAAAGCTAACAAATTACAGTATACAAGAGTAAATGGACTTTGGAGTGACGCTGGTACGCATGAGTCCATCAACTTCGTCAACAATTTCTTCTACTACAAAGGTAAAAGTGCCTAAACTCGTGATATAATTTGAGATGAGATTTCATATTAGTCATTGAGGATAGATGAAAATAATTACTGTTGGAAACGGCTTTATTGCAGCCCATTTGCCTTACGAGATTGCAACAACAAAAGGTGATTTTGGTTCAACCATTCCAGTTAGAATCACTCCTAACGAAGAAGCAATTTCTAACTTCATCGAAGAGCATAAGCCAGACGTAGTTATAAATTGTATTGGTTTTTGCGGTCGCCCAAACGTTGACCAATGCGAAACCGAGAAAACCAAAACTTATATGTCGAATGTCGTCATCCCGCTCATGCTAGCGGATGAATGCGACAAGCACGACATTCAGATGATCCATATTGGATCAGGCTGCATCTTCTTTGGAGAGTCTCCTAATCAAGAAATGAAAATGGAGAAACATTATTTAGCTTTGCCTGGCAACAAAGAAGATCATGCTTTTAATGTTCAAAGGAAAGTAGATTTAGGTTGGAAAGAAACTGACTTCGCCAATCCAAAGTCCTACTATTCTAAGACTAAGTATGCATGTGACCTTGCCCTTGGTCAGATGAAGAATGTTACAACCTTACGCATACGCATGCCTGTGTCTACGCGTAATAATCCACGTAACTTTATAAATAAAGTTAAAGGTTACAGCAAGGTTATCGATGTTCCTAACTCGATGACATTTGTAGACGATTTAGTAAACGTTGTTGATTGGGTCATTGACAATTCAAAAACTGGTTTATACCACGTGGTTAATCCAGGTCCATTGTCCGCAGCAGACGTTATGAGGGAATATCAAAAGTATGTTCCTAAACACAAATTCGAAGTTATCACCGAAGCAGAATTAGACACCATGACGGTGGCTAAAAGATCTAATTGTATTATCAACGGTGATAAATTGAGAAATGAAGGCTTTGAAATGACGCCTTCAGAAATAGCTCTAAGAGACTGCATGGCAGAATACGCAAAGAGCATT
>Ga0164243_10015929_pt1 | contig 10355 bp, 16 predicted proteins | sample OricompcompostOP_FD_108781 | JGI IMG/M metagenome (GOLD analysis project Ga0164243, IMG submission 108781) | Organic Plus compost microbial communities from Emeryville, California, USA - Original compost - Organic plus compost (OP) | ecosystem: Engineered > Solid waste > Mixed feedstock >... | reverse complement strand
CGGGGCCGGGCGCGGGGCCGGGGGGGGGGGCGGCGGGGGGGGCGGGTAGGGGGGCGGGGACGGGGGAGGGTACGGGGACGGGGAGGGGGACGGGGACGGGTACGGGAACGGGTCCGGGGACGGGTCCGGGGACGGGTCCGGGGACGGGTAGTGGCACGACTGCGTGATGGGTCACGCCGCTGGCCGGGAGCGCATCCCGGCACCCTCTGCCCACGAACCCGCTCCCGGCGGGGAGGTGGCAAGGCGCCAGCGCGTTGAGGGAACTTCGACGCTGGCGCGTATCGCGGGTTCGACTCCCACCATGGGCACTTTGCAGCGATGCCGCAAGGCGATTCGGACGCCCATTCAGGGCGTCCACCACTAGGAGACAGGCATGACGACGACGCTGGAGTGGAGCAATGGGATGTTGCCTCGCGGGCGTAGCCCGTGGCTGCTGCTGGTGAAGGGCGGCAAGCTGCAACAATTCAAAGGGCAGTCCATTCCCGGGCTGGTGGCCGTGACGGGCGACCGCTACAAGCGGAACGGGAAGTGGAGTGCCACCACCTACCAACTCGCCCTCGCCAAGGATGTGCGCGCCCTGAGTGGCGCCAACGGATGGGAGACGGGGTCCTTCCTGGAGGGGCTGAGCGCATGTGTGCGCAAGCAGCTGAACACCTGGGCGGACGTCGCGGAAGCCCTCGGCGTCTCCCGCGAGGAGGCGGAGAAATTCGTCCGTGGCTACGCGGAGGGCACCGCCGCGACGCTCGACAAGCGGCAGGCGGACCTCGCGGCGCTGGAGGGCGAGTAATGGACCCCTATGGCCTGCATGGCGACGATGGGCCGACGCACACCGAAGAGTATGAGTGCCTCGAAGACGGCGGCTGGCTGAAGCGGGGCAACGTCGTGCGCGTTGACCCGTGGGAATTCGGCCACCCGGAGTTTCCGCAGCTGCATGCCGCGCGGTACGACAACGGGGAGCACTGGAGTTCCCCGTACTACTTGCTGGTGCGATTGGTCCTCTCCGAGGAAGCCCGAAAGAGGGAGCAGGCGCAGAAGTACCCGGGCGCTCCGGACTTGGAGCGCACTCCCATCGTCCTCGTGCGTCGCAAGTAGCGACGAAGACTCGCGGGCACGGCGCTGAATTGGCCGTGCCCGTTTTCGCGTGGTAAACTGCGTGCAGGAGGAACGATGACGAAGTCAATGTGGCTCGCCATGCTGGCGGCGTGGAGCGTGCTGGGGCCAGCTGGCCTCTGTTTCGCCGTGGACGCAGTCAATGCCAACGGCGGCAGGCTGTCTTCTGCCGGGCAACTGTTTCAGTACGTGCTGGGCGTGGCGATGTTCGGCTGCGCCCTAATCTTGGCGGCAATGATGACTGTCGCGATTCGCGAGGAGAACGAATGAGCGTTGACCTTTGTGTCCACGGAATGGACCTTGCTCTGCGTTGCGAGCAGTGCGACGCATCCTCAGACAGGGAGGGGCACTTTGACTTAGGTTGGGACGATGCGCTGCGCGTGGCCCGAACTCTCGTCTATGCCGCCGTCGACTCGGGGCGCATGACCGCAGGGCAGGCTTGCGTCCTGACTGAGCAACTCACGGCACTACGACGCCGAAAGGAGAACGAATGAGCGGCCATGGGCATGTGAAGCCGAACCCCGACGGCAGCAAGGCGAGGTGCGGAGGCCCTGCCCTCTGCGCCGTCTGCGCCCGGGAGCGGAGTGAGGCGTACGTGGTCGCCATGGCCGTCGCCAAGGCCGAAGCGATGGAGCGCAAGATGTTGGAGCGGACCAAGGCGGAGGACGAGCAACGGCACCGTCTCGACGCCGAGTGGAACGCGGCCATCGAGGCGGCGGCAGGTGTTCTCGACGATGAGTTCGGGACCGGTGGTTGGCTTACGAGTTGCGTCCGTCGTCTCAAGCGCGAGGTGAAGCCGTGAACGACTTGGACGCGGTGGACATCATGGTCATTACGCTCTCGCTCGGGCTCGTCACTGGGCTCTCCGTCGGGGCCATCCGGGCGGAGCGACGACAATGCCGCTTGGAGCAGGAGCAACTTGAGGCCCAGCGCCGCGAACTCCTGTCGAGAATGCGTGCCGCCGACCCACATCGCGGCCTCAAGCTCATCAACGGGGGCAAGTCATGAGTCGGAAGATGCGAGTGAAGTTGTGTCGCCCGCCCGAGGGCGCCCGAGACGTCGAGCGCCTCAACGCTGACGGCACGTGGAGCCCGGACGACGGGCGTCCCGCCGTCGCCTTCTCTTGGCTCGACGCGCAAGGCTTCCCGCGCGCGGGAGCAGTCCTCTGGCCGCGTGCGGCGGGTCTCTTCGACACGCCCTTGGACTTGGCGATACTTCGGACGAGCCAGCGGTTCGGGGCAGCCAACGGCGAGGACTTGCCGGAGGTGAAGTCGTGAGCCCCCAGGAGGCGTGCAACTTCATCAATGACCGCATCAGGCTGGGGTGGCCCTTCGAGGACTGGGGAGCCCAAGTCCATGCGAGTCAAACAGAGTATGCCGGCGAGTTGGAGGTGACTGTGGGCCTGCCTCTGGCGCCCCATCGCGACTCTGGAGCGAAGAATACGGGAGGTCCAGTCCTGGGCATGGTGATTGGCGAGCAGTCAATGCAGTATGGCGCTGATGCCCTGGTGCGCCGGATTCGCGCCCTCCTTGTGGACCTTGTCGTCCATGAACTTGACGAAAGCATCCTGGTTGATGGAGTGCGCGTGTTCGACCCTCACGCCAAGGAGGCGCGCAATGCTGGTGAAGCTGGAGACGGAGCACGGCCCGGTCGTGGTCAACTCGGAGCATGTCACGATGGTTGAGCCCCTTGGAGAGGGCCAGACACGACTGTACCTCGTGACTTCGTTCAGCCGGCTTCACGTCGTCAACGAGGACTGGCAGGTGGTGGCGGCCAAGCTCGGCTACACGGGGCCGACGTCGTGAGGTGGCGCAAGCTGCTATGCCGCCTCTTCGGGCATGTCTTCCCGGTAGCCTTCACCCCAGCGGACGAGGCCCAGTGTCCGCGCTGTGGGCATACCGTCCCATGAGCCCCATTGTCCTCTGGTGCTGGGTTGTCGGCCACGACATGCAGCCCGAGACACGTTGGGCTGGAGAGTGGCGCGCCCAGGTGCGGCTGTATTGCGCCCGCTGCAACTCGTGGAGTACGGCGTGGACGGACTGTGCACCCTCCAGTATGGTGAACCTGCTGCGCCGGGAGCGCGACAGGGACTGACTTTAGCCACGCCCTCTACTCCAGGAGGCGTGGGCGGTTGGGTGCGCCGTAGCTGAAACGCTGAGCACCCCGGGGAACCTGTGAGTACCCGCCAAACGCCCGCAATCTCACGGGTGAACCGCAGGCGCGAAGGGCTCCACTCTCCGGGGTGGGGCCCTTTGCATTTCCCGGCCAAAATAGGGAGTACATGGATATTCCCTCGTTTGGCGGAGGCGGCGGTGGTGGCGCCGCTGCGGCTGGTGGTGCCATTGGTGGCGCCATTGGCGGACTCTACGGTGACATGCAGGGCGAGGCGGACAGGCGCCGGGCGCGGCAGCTTGCCCAGCGCATGCTTCAGGTGTGGGGGAGCATTGACCCGCGCGAGTGGGAAGCCGTTGAAGACGTCATTGACCAGGACCCAACGGCCTTCGAGCAGGTGGCCTCCCAGCTGGATCCGTCCACGCGGCAGGCCCAGCAGCGCGTCCTCGGGCGCCTCATGGAGCAGGGCCTCTCCGGTGGCCAGGATGCCCAGTCCCGCGCTGAGGTAGCCCAAGCCCTTGGCCAGACGGCACAGGCCAACCGCGCCCAGCAACAGGCGGTTATGCAGAATTTCGCCGCGCGTGGTATGGGCGGCAGCAACGCGGAGCTGGGCGCACGCCTCGCGGCCCAGCAGCAGACGGCCACCACCAACGCCTTGGCGGGCCTCCAGGCCAACGCCAACGCCCAGCAGCGGGCCGCCGCCGCCCTCATGAATTCAGGCAACCTCGCCGGGCAGATTCGCGGGGCCGACTATGGGCAGGCCGCCGACTTGGCCAGCGCCCGCGATAGGGTGGCAGAGGCCAACGCTCGCAACCGCCAGGGCGTCAACAGCCGCAACGCCGACAGGCGTCAGCAGGCGCGCGGTGACACCATGGATAACCGCTTCCGGCAGGCCGCTGGTTACTCGGGTGCGCTGGAGAACTACGCCAACGAATACCGCAGCGAGGACGAGCGCAAGCGCCGGCTGGGTACGGGCATTGGCACCGCCATTGGCACGGGCTTTGGCGCGATTCTCGGGAGCTGACGCATGGCCTTCGCTGACACCTACGCCCGCCTCCTGGCCAATACGGGCCGTCCCGGCCGCGCCTCTCCCGAGGATGAGGACGCCCTGCTTCGGCGTTTCCTCGCCTCGGGTGGGCGCCTCTCGGACACGCCCACCACGGCTGAGACGCCCGCCGACGTCCAGCAAGGGCTTGCGGCAACGCAACTCAACCTCGGCAGGCAACCCGAGGCGGACGCCCTCTACCCGAAGCCTGCGCCTGCGGACGTGCCCACTGCTGCCGCCGAGAACAACCCCGTCGAAGCCGCTGAGGCCCGGCGCGCGGAGGCCATTCGTCGCGCCAACACGCAGGACACGCTGGCCGGCGTCACCGAGGGCTTCGACAGGGCCACACTGCTGATTTCGGGGTTGAACCCGGCGCTGGTGCCCATTCGCCAGAGGGACCCAGGAGCGCGCGACGCGGCCATTCGTGCCTTCCTGGCGCAGGAGGACGCTGTCGCAGCACAGGCGCGCCGCACCCAACAGGCGCCTCTGGACAGGCTGCGCGACGAAGCAGAGCTTGAGAAACTCAAGGCCGACACTGCCAAGGCGAAGGCCACGGCGCAGTCCACCACGCAGGACGCGGCGTATGAAGCCGCTCTCCAGGCGTTGGACTCGCCCGAGACGCAGGCCCTGCGCGAGCAGGCCCTCGCCATGTCCGGGGGGAAGCTGACGCCTGAGACAGCAGCCAAGCTCAACGGCCTTCAGCTGCGTGAGGCCCTCAAGACGGCGACGAGTCAGCTCAACGCCGAGGCGCTGGCGGACTATCGCATCAAGTCGCTGGAGCAGGGCGACAAGTTGGCCAAGATGCAGGCATGGCTGCGGCAAGAGGGCCTCGACACGCAATACAACATCGCCGCGATGCTGATAAACTCGCGTGAAAACGAGAACGCCGAGGATAGGGCGCTGCGAGAGAAGCTTGCCCAAAAGATGATCGAAGCAATGGTGACTAAGACTGGCCAGGAGCGCGACGACAAGTTGAAGCAGCTTGAGGTGGGCGGCTTCCGCTTCGCGCCCGACAGGATTCCCTCTGCCGACAGCGCGAAGCAAATGCGGGACTTGGCGATCCAGGAGGGCCGAATCAACTTCAGTCTCAACAGGCTGCAAGACCTCTACAACAAGTACGGCACGCAGCTCTACGGCAAGCATGCCGGCGAGATGGAGTCCGAATTCATCGCGATTACCAACGCGCTGCGCGTCGCGAACGACATGGGCGTCCCCAATGGCCGCGACTACGAAATGCTCGCGAAGGAGTTGGCGGACCCGACCACGTGGAAGAGTATGTTCACCTCGCGTGGCCGCGAAGGCTCGAAGTTTGACGCCGTCCGTGCGCGCATCCGCAACGCGGTGGACACAACCGCCAAGGCCGCAGGCTACGAGAGAGAGGGCCTCAAGCCTGGAGACCCGGGTACGGCTGAAAACCCCCTCCGCACGCCGCCCGACACCGACTTGACGCAGCCCCCTGGCGCGTCTCCCGCGACGGCACCCCCACGCCAAACGCCACGCCCCTCAGTGGCTCCGCCTCCTGACGAGATTCCGCGTCTCGTCAGCACGAAGGGCATGGCGTTTGGCGACCTGAAGAAGAGTTTGCAAGAGGGCGAAAAGGTGCGCGTGGCGACGAAGAGGAAAGACGGCACCACGGGCTACCGCACTCTCCAGAAGCGCGGCGATAGGCTGCTCATCATCTCCGAGGACTGACAATGGCTCCCCCAAACGGGCAGCAGCGCGAATTCACCGAGGAAGACTTGGCCTCCACGCAAGAGGCTGAGGACGAATTCACTGAAGAGGATTTGGCGCTGGCCCAAGAGGCGGAAGCCGCAGAGGAGCCATTGGCCTCCGTCGAGCCCCCCGCCATGCAGTCGGTGCCGGCACAGCCCACTCAACCTCCGCCCACTCCGGTGGAGGACGAGTCGAGCGTAATTGGGGACTTCCTCCGCGCGCAGGGGCAAATGCTGCGCGCGAAGACAGCGGGCGCCCTCAACTACGCCACGTCCTCTTTTGCCGACGAATTCGCCGGCCTCCTTGGCGCGCGCAACGACACGCTGCGCGCGGTGCGCGCGGGCAGTGGTACGCCGTTGCCGGAATTCGGCCCCTCATACCGGGCGCGGCGCGATGAATACCGCGCGGCTGAGGACAAGTTGCGCGAGGAAGACCCGATCAGCTTCCACGGCGCAGGCGTCCTTACGGGCCTCCTGGTGCCCAACATCCCAGGCGTCGGGACGGGCCTGTCTCGCGCCATGACGTCGGGCCTTGCGACAGGCGCACTCGGTAGCTTGGGCGCCACCAAAGCCGAGTTGACAGACCCGACTGCGGCTGACGTCCTACAGGCTGGCACGGAGACGACGCTTGGGGCTGGCCTCGGTGGCGCCCTTGGCGGAGGTGCCTATGGGCTGGCGCGTGGCGCTGGCGCAGTGGCGCCGTATGTCGGCCAGTACGCGCGGCGCCTGCTTCGGACGGGCGCCGAGGAGAGTGCCGCGCGCGCAGTCGGTGGCACCGGGAGTGACTTCACCTACCTGACGAAAAGCGATGGCCCCGACACCGTGCGCGAGTACGGGCGGACGATTCTGGATGAGGACGTTCTCCAACCCTTCGCTGGCAAGCAGGAGATTTTCTCCGCCATTCAGCCCAAGCTGATTCAGGCTGGCGACGACATCGGGCAGAACCTGGAGATTGCTGACATCCTGTCGAAGAATGGCGGCTTCGACTTGGAGTCATTCCTTCAGCGCGTGGAGCGCGAGGTGGTGTGGCCTGAGCGCAACAACCCCGCGCTGTCCGCCGAAATGGCGGCCATTCTCGCGAAGCTGGACGAATACCGCGAGGCGTTCCCCTCTGGGAGGATTTCATTCCAGGAGGCGAACAACCTCAAGTCGACGCTGGGGAAGACGATCAACTGGGGCAACCACTGGAACAACGTCGGCCCCTCGCATTTCCTCGAAAGCTTCCAGCGCCGCATGTCGGGCATTTTCGGAGACGAAGTCTTGCGGCAGGTGGGCGAGACGGCCGGGCGCGAGACGGCCATGGACTTGGCCGACGCCAATGCGCGCTATGGCGCGCTGAAGTGGGCTGGCAACGTCTCTGGACGCGGCATTGGGAAGGAGATTGGGAACGGCCCTGTCAGCATGAAGGACTTGCAGGCGGCACAGGTGGCCGCGAGTGCCATGTCCAAGGCTGACTCTCCCGGGCCCGGAGCGCTGGCGGGCGCGGCAGCTGGCGCGGCCTTCAACTTCGCACGGCAGCGTGGCGCCTCCGCTGCGGCCCTAGGACTCGACGCCATGTCCCAGTCCCAGCTGCTGGAGAGGATGATTCAGTCCAACCCTGAGGCGCTGGGGAAATTCGGCCTCGACTTGGCGAACGCATATGCGCGCGGAGGCTCCTCAGCGCTCGCGATTCAGGACTACATTCTGGGTACCACCAACCAGGACTACGCGGAGTTGCGCCGAAAACTTCCAAGTCTCGCGACGGGAGAAGCCCCAAGAGAATAGGCGAGGACATGAACTGGAAGGCTCTCCTGTTGGTGCTTGTCGCCACCGCCGCCACTGCGGCCACGGTGGAGGTGTTGGTGGGGCCGACTCCAGTGCGGATTCCGCGCACGGGCGGCAGCACAGGCGTCCTCATTCAAAACATGGGTGCGGACCCGATTTGCTGCGCGCAGGGACAGGACGCCTCCATTCCCAACTGCGTCGTGCTGGTGGGTGGGGGCGGCAACCTGTCGCTGGACATTCCCAGCAACCAGCCAGTGTCATGCGTTGCAGGCGCCCAGCAGGTGGCCGACGCGGGGACTCGCGTGTTGGAGGTGTACTGATGCGCCTCTCTCTGCCACATGTTGCCATTGGCGCCGTGGCGCTGGCCGCGACGCTCTCTCTCCCGGCTGACGCGGAGAAGATTCGCCTGTGTCAGCCCTCCACGGGCGGCGGCGGTGGGACGCCCAGTCCCACTCGGGACGACGTCGCCAACAGCTACACGGCGACGACGTCAACGGGCCCCGCGCTACAAACCCAGGCGTTGGAGTGCGCCGTCAACGCCAACCCAGACGCGCCGGGTTACTGCTTCGGCGTGACGGCGGGTGGTGAGCTGTCGATTGGCACTGCGACGACGCCCGTTGACGTCCAGGTGCCGGGGCTCCTCACCGCCGCTACGGGGCTCAACTCGGGAGCGGCGCTCGCGTTTACCGGCACCGCGCCAGTCAACATCACCAATATCACGGTGGGCATGCCAGTGGCCGTCGTCGATGCGGACGGCCTCGCCATCAACCAGACGACGCCCATCAAGGGAGTGGTGCTCGCCACCGTCAACGCCGACGTGGGCTCCATGCCTGCTGAGGAGTGCGTGGCGACGTCGGTGACGGTGACAGGCGCGGTGCTGGGCGACTACGTCGAAGCCCAGGCGCAATGCGACCTGTCTCCCTCGGTGTTTACCGATGGGGCGCGCGTTACCGCCGCCAACACGGTGTCCATGCGGGTGTGCAACCTCTCCTCCACCAACGTCGAGGACCCGCCCGCCTGTGACTACCGATTCCTCCTCATGAGGTGAGCGTGCTGCCTCCTCCATCGTCCCCGACAGTTGAGTCGCTCGAAAAGCCCGCGCGCCTTGTGCTGGGGATTGCCCTGGGCGTGCTGTCGCTGGGTGGCACCGCTGCCGGCGCCTACTACGGCGTGTCGGGCAAACTCGACAGGACAGCCGAGACGGCGGAGAGCGCGCGCATGGAGGCCAAGTCCGCGAGCGCAAGCGTGTCTCAACTCCGCGTCGACCTCGAGCGGCAGCGCAAGGAGGAGCAGGCCGAACTCGACAGGCGCCTGGGCCAGATGGCCTCGGAGCGCGCCGAGGACCGCGAGCGCATCATCCGCATGGAGGAGCGCCTCAAGTCCCTGGGCGACCAGATGCAGACCGTCGGCGGCGACGTCCGTGTCGTCCTCGACCGCCTCAACGCCAACCCCCGGCCTCGCCGGGACTACCCGCAGTAGGAGACACCCAGTCATGTCCGAGTCCAACCCCACGTCGACCGTCGCGCCGCCGGAGCACATCCTCCAGTTCTTCGCCTACGCGCACCTTCCGCCTCACCTCCAGGCTGTGTCCAAGCCCTTTGGCGATTTGGCCCAGGCCATCGTCAACGGCGACAACGGGGCCGAGAGCGGCAACGTCACCATCGGCGGCCCGCTGCCGCGCAACCCGGAGCGGACGGTGGCTCTGCGCAAGTTGCTTGAGGCAAAGGACGCCGCCGTGCGCGCGCTGCTGGCCAAGTAGTCCACCCACCAGCACAAGGAGACCCCAATGCTGAAACCCCTCATCCCTCCCCACCTCACCTGGGTCGCCCTCGCTCTCGGTGGCGCCCTCTTCGCCGCCGGGCAGTTCGTGCCGGCGCCCTACGGCCTCGTCTGCGCTGGCGTCGGCAGCGTCGCCCTCTACCTCGCTGGCAAGGGCTGGCGGACTCCCCAGTGGGCCGTGGGCAAGCCGCTGCTGCCGTCCGCGCTGGTGCCGCTCGCGCTGTCGGCCGTCCAGGTGCTCAACGCCTTTGGGGGCTCCCTGCCGGCGCCTCTCCAGCCCTACGTCGCACCGCTGGTGGGGCTCCTCTCTCTCCTCGCCGGAGTCGTCGAGCCGGAGCCGCTCAAGGTGGACGCCAAGGCGCTGCCGGCGCCTGTGCCGGCCAATCCCGACGGCACGGTGACGGTGCAGGTCGCCGCCGAGTGCTCGCTGGGTGGGGCTGCCCAGGGCTGCAAGCCGTGATGCCGGCCCTCCTCGCCGCGCTGGCGGTGGCCACCTCGCCAGCAGTCGCTGTCGCGCAGACGAGTGCCTCACCGGCGGACGCCCCCTTTGCATGCCCAGAGGAGGGGCGCGTCCCTGGAGAGGCGCCGCAGGACTACCACCAGGGCGCTGACGCTCGCTGCATTGCCGAGGGGAGCATGGCGGTGCTCTATGGGCCGGATGGCCTCCCCCTCAAGCGGATGACGAGGGTTGGCCCGGGCTGGTACTTCACGGGCCCTGGTTACGCGCTCGCCGACGAGCAGTTTCGGCGCGTCCAGCGCGAGCGAAAGGCATGCGAGGAAGAGTTGGCCAAGGCCCGGGTGCCAGTCCCGGGCGTCCCTGTGGCGCCTGCCGT
>Ga0164243_10015928_pt1 | contig 10355 bp, 9 predicted proteins | sample OricompcompostOP_FD_108781 | JGI IMG/M metagenome (GOLD analysis project Ga0164243, IMG submission 108781) | Organic Plus compost microbial communities from Emeryville, California, USA - Original compost - Organic plus compost (OP) | ecosystem: Engineered > Solid waste > Mixed feedstock >... | reverse complement strand
CACACCAATGAAGGCCTGTTCGACATCATCGGACGGCGCTTCACGCTCGGGGTGAACTTCAACTACTGACCCTCACTCGGGCTACCCCGCCAGGCGCCTCCCCTGCCTGGCGGGGATTTTTTTCTCCTCGGGGGGCAAACCGGCCTCCGAGCGCAAGGGGAGATCATGGCCTCCGGTGCCCCTCCCTCGTCATTCGCCGATACCCGCCTGTCGCTAAGCACGGGCTTGACTGCTAAGTCCGGGAGCCGTCCGGATTCGCCGGTCAGGCCGGCGAATGACGGTACATGACCCTCTATAGGACTACCAACTCGGCCTTCATGGTGCTATCCAATGCGGGACTGAAGGGCTTTCCTGCTCCGCCGGCCTGAGCGCCGCGCAGCAGTTTCTCCTTTGCCCCCGTTTGCCTGGGAGACCGCACCAGCGGCCCGCCCGATCGAGGGAGTGACCCCGTGGACGCGCTTTTCACCGACCTATACGAGCTCACCATGCTGCAGGCCTATGTGAAGGAGCGCATGCGGGGCGAGGCCGTGTTCACGCTCTCGGTGCGCAGCCTGCCCGAACACCGCAACTATCTCATCGCCTGCGGGCTCAATCCGATGCTGGAGCAATTGGAAATGCTCCGCTTCACCGAGGCCGATATCGATTATCTGGGAACGCTCGGCAAGTTCGACACGGAGTTCCTTGCCTGGCTGCGGGGCTTCCGCTTCGAGGGCGATATCTATGCCGTGCCCGAGGGAACGCCGGTCTTCGCCGAGGAGCCGGTCCTCGAAGTGGTGGCCCCATTGCCGCAGGCCCAGCTTGTCGAGACGTTCGTCATGAACCAGGTGCACCTGCAGACGATGATCGCCTCCAAGGCGGCGCGCATGGTCTCGGCGGCGGCGGGCCGTCCGGTCATCGATTTCGGGGCACGCCGCATGCACGGGGCGGATGCCGCCGACCTGGGTGCCCGTGCCGCCTTCATCGCCGGTGTGGAGGCGACGTCCAATGTCCGGGCGGCGCAGCGTTTCGGGATTCCCCCCGTCGGTACCATGGCGCACAGTTACATCCAGGCGCACGAAACGGAGCGGGAGGCCTTCCGTGCCTTCGCCACCCTCTATCCGGGATCGACCCTGCTGGTGGACACGGTGGATACGCTCCACGGCGTGAAGAGCGTGATCGACCTTATGACGGACAAGGCGCAGCCGGTCACCGTCGGGGCGATCCGGCTGGATTCCGGCGATCTGTGGGAGCTCTCGCGGGCCGCGCGGCGGATGCTGGATGATGCCGGCTTCCCCGACGTGCAGATCGTGGTCAGCGGCGGGCTGGACGAGTACCAGGTGGGCGATCTCGTTTCCCGCCAGGCGCCCATCGACATTTTCTGCGTGGGCACCAGATTGGGGGTATCGAGCGATGCGCCCTACCTGGATATCACATACAAGCTGGTCGGATATGAAGGGCGGGGCCGGGTGAAGCTCTCCAGCGGCAAATCCGTCCTGCCCGGCCGCAAGCAGGTGTTCAGGAGCGAACGTTCGGGCATCGCCACGGGTGATGTCATCGGCCAATGGGGCGAGGAACTGACGGGGCGGCCACTGCTCCACAAGGTCATGGAGAAGGGGCGCATCCTCGACAGCGCCCGCATGACGGTGGAGGAGGCCCGCCGCCGGTGCGCCGACGAGATGGAGCGCTTGCCCAGCAGCCTGAAGGGCCTGGGGAAGCCGGCCGTTCCCTATGCAGTCGCAGTCAGCCCGGCGCTCAGGCGGGAGCAGGCCATGGCCCGCGACAAGATGGAACGGGACAACGAAGCGCAAGGAGAAGAAGCAGGGTGACGGATATCAGGAACCTCTATAGCCGCGGCGATGCGCTGCTGATCGTGGACGTTCAGACCGATTTTTGCCCCGGCGGGGCCTTGCCGGTGTCGGGGGGCGATGAGATCGTGCCCGTTCTGAACCGCTGGATCGAGGGGGCGCGAGAAGCGGGCATTCCCGTCTTCGCCTCTCGTGACTGGCATCCCGCCGGGCATGTCAGCTTCCGGGAGCGGGGCGGACCCTGGCCGCCCCATTGCGTCCAGGAAAGTGCGGGGGCGGCGTTTCATGCGGACCTTCGCCTGCCGTCTGACGCCATCATCGTTTCTAAGGGAACCGGCCCGGACAGGGACCAGTATTCCGCCCTGGACGAGACGGAGCTGGTATCGGACCTCAAGGCCCGTGGCGTGAAGCGCCTCTGGATCGGCGGGCTGGCCGAGGATGTGTGCGTGCGCGCCACCGTGCTGGATGCCAGGCGGGCGGGGTTCGAGGTGAATGTCATCCGCGACGCCACCCGCCCCATCTCGCCCGAGGGCGGGCTGGAGGCCGAGCAGGACATGCGGGAGGCCGGCGCCGTTCTCGTGTAGAGGGATGTGAATTTAGGTTCGATCGGCCTCTCTTCCCTCGTCTCTCGCCGATCAAGTCGGCGCATGACGAAGGGGAAAGCGGTCAAACCTGATTTCGGCCCGCTCTGGGAAGGCCGCTCTGCACTTACTCCGCGGGCTGGCTGCTCGGTGCCGCGGGGAGAAGGCTGGAGTTTATGGCCGCGAACATGGCATTGGTGTCCAGCGGCTTTTCCAGCACCCGGTCGCGCGTGCTCACATTCAGCGGCTGGACGAGATGCGCATTGGCCGTGAGGTAGATGACCGGGATATCCCGGTTTCCGCGTATGCGGTTGGCGGCCACGATGCCGCTGGTCCGATCCCGAAGGGACACGTCGGCGATGATCAGGTCCAGATCGCGGCCGCGCATCTTGGCCAGCGCCGACGTCTCGCTGGCGGCGCTGCCCAGCACCTGGAAACCCCAGTTTTCCAGCTTGGCCTGGAGGTCGCGCGCCAGGACATATTCATCCTCGATGAGGAAGACGCGCCTGCCCCTGGTGCGGCTCCTCTTCCGCATCTGGCGGGCGAGGGCCACCGCGCTGAGGCCCGAGACCTCGGCCATCTCGGTGAGCGAGAGGCCCTCATGCTCCATAGCGTCGAAGAGGCGCGGCATGTCGGGTGTGAAGAGCATCTGCCGGCCTTCATCCGTCTTCACCCCGTCGGCGGCCAGCCGGTGCAGTTCCCTGAAGAGGCGCATCTTGTCCTGTCGTCGCTCCGGGTCCAGGGAATCCCGGGCGGCAAGGGCGGCCAGGTCGCGGAGACATCGGTCCACCTCGTCTTCCGCGCCATTGATGCCCAGGGCGTATTCCCTCAGGCTTGCCGTCAGCGGGCCGAAGGGGTCGGTAGGCGGGCGCATGTCTATCTCCTGTGAGCCAGAATCCGAAAAAGGATAAAGGGGGACAAACAGTCAACCCGCATCGGGCAATGAAGTTCCATAAGAGATCAGGCAAAGATGCCGGCTCCCCGGGATCGGCGGGGAGGCGGGAGCGGCAATGCGGTCCAGAGGGTATGTTCCGGCGTTCTCAGCCGCCGCCGCGAGGCAGCCCGTCGGCTGCCGGCACGCCGTCCCGGGGCCTCCTCGCAGTGACGGTCCTGAACGTCTTCAGCGCTTGTCGTCCATGATCTCCTTCAGATGATCGATATGCTCCTCGATGACGGGAACGATCATCTCCGCGGCGTTCTGCAGGGCGTCATCGTCTCCGCCGTTGGCATAACTCCTGTGGAGCTGCAGCGCCTCCTGATGGGCATCGTACTGGATGTTCAGATAGGCCTCGTCGAAGTCGCCGGAGGGCGTCTGCTGAAGGCTTTTCAGCATGTCCTCATGCTTCCGGTCCATGGAATCCGGAATCTCGAGATTGGCGCCGGACTCCGTCACGGCATTCTTGATCATCGAGGTCGACTTGTTGTGATCCTCGACCATCATCTGGGCGAAGTCGCGCACGTCGTCATCCTGGGACTTCTGCAGTGCAAGCTGGCTGGACTGGATCTCGAACATGTCGCCGATGGCCGCCTTGTCCACATACTCCTGGGCGGTCGGCGTTTTCATATCGCCGGCGGCCTGCGCGGCCAAGGGTAGGGCAAGGCCGAGAACGGCAACGGCCGCTCCTGCGGTCACGATCCTGGCGAGGGGGCGTATCATCTGTGGCTCCTACGTTGGGGTTGAGAGGAACCGTTCTAATGCCGCTGCGGGGCGCTGGTTCCCGGTCCCGTCCAGGGCTTCCCTCCTTTCCCCGGAAAAGCCGCGGGGAACCGGGTCAGGTCCTGTTGAGTTGGCGTTCTATCGCTCCATTTGTTCCACGGTCATGCTGAACGTGATTTAGCATCCGGTCCCTGAGACTGGTCGTCTGGGTGGGTGGTGCCGGCAATGCTCAGAAATGGACCCTGAAGCGAGTTCAGGGTGACGGGAGAAGGGGCCGAAGGCCCTTCCTCTCGGCAACCGTCACACTAACTGGCGCCGCCGCCGGCGGACGTGCCGCGACAGGCGCCGCCCGATCACGCAGCCCGAGGCCGCGGCCAGGAGCATGAGGCCGGCCCTGACCCGCCGTTGCTGGCGCCGCACGGCGGCGGCGTCGCCGGTCTGGAGCGTCTCCGCATAGGCATGGGTGAGGGGGAAGGAGAGGGCGTCGGGCATGAGGCGCAGGACCGGGTCCAGCGGCGTGAAACGCCGGCGCGGGTCAAAAACGGGCAACAGGGGCGACGATCCCCGGATGGCCGTTTCGGCGGCGCTGCGTCCCGCCAGGAGCGACCAGACCACGCTGCCGCCACAGACGGCGACGTGAATATCGTCTGCCTCTCCGGCCGGGCCGGCGAGCGGCAGGAGGTCGCGGCTCAGGCCAAAGAGGCCGGACCAGCCGTGGCTGAAACGGACATGCGCCATGGCAGGATACCATCGCCGCATCCATTGAAGCTGCGCGCCGACATGATCCAGCGGATGGCGGGAGCGGGGCGCATACGCCTTGCGCACGGGCATGCCGCCGACCACGAGCCGGTCATCCGGCGTCAGCCGGAAATAATGGTAGTGCCCGGCAAGGCCGTGAACGATGAGCGGCCCCTCGGGGAACAGCTGGTCGCGGGCCGCAGCGTCGATCGGCTCGCTCACGGCCATGAAATGCTGCTGATGGTGGATATCGCCGGCCTGAGGGAGCAAGTCCGGCGCCATCCGGTCGGTGCAGAGGATGACCTTGCGGCAGCGGATGGAGGCGCGGGCGGTGATGACGCGGCCCGGCTCCAGGCCGATGACCGGCGTGTTCTCGTAGATGCGGAGCGAGCGCTCCTGCAGCGCCGCCCTCAGACCCAGCACATAGCGGTAACAGTTGATCCCCAGCGAGCCGGGAATGAGCGTGCCCGACTTGAACAGGCGTGTGCCCACCAGAAGCGACAGCCAGCCGCCGGAATAATATTGCGAGGGCAGGCCGATGCTGCGCCGCGCTTCGTGCTCCGCCTCCACGCGCCGGCGCAGCCCCGGCAGCGCGGCGGCGTGCAGGGTGGCCGTCTGCGTGGCATCGCAGTCGATGCCGAAACGCTCGATCGTATCGGCAATGGCCTCGATCCCGCCGTTGACGGCGCGGGCGAGCTCCGCGCCGTCGCGATGGCCGAACCGGTGCAGGAGCTGATACGTGTCCTGCACGGCGACCGGAATGACCGACCCCGAATTGTGGCCGCTGGCGCCGGCGCCGCAATGCCCGGCATCGAGCAACACGACGCCCGTCTCGCCGTGCTCGATGAGCCACTGGGCGGCCGAGAGTCCGGCCACGCCGCCGCCGACGATCACGATGTCGGCGTCGGTATCCTGCTGGAGGGGCTGGGCGGGTGGCGGAGAAGCCGTCTGCCGCCAATAGATGTCGGACTGCATGGGCGTATCCGGTTGGTCCGGGTTGTAAACGGAAGTACTGGTCGTGCCGGCAACGGCACTGGTTCTCAACGGACCGGGTGGGCTTAGGTTCCGCCACGGGCCGCCCTGGGAACCTCGGGGGCGGGGAGGCGTTTCAACGGGCTCAGTGCCCAGCGCCCATGCTCAGAGGTGATCCGGATGCCAGGAAATGACGGCACTCCCGAGGTCTGCGAGGAAGGGGACATCTTCTTTCTCTACCGCCCGAAAGTGAACGAGGACGAACCCTCCTCCCGGTCGGACGTCCAGCGGTTCTACATGGTGCTCCGGCCCAGGGGCGAGAGCCTTTACCGGCTGATGGTCATTGGCCGCAAGATGCTGCCGGATGTGGAGCGCCATGATCGGGAATGGGGCTTCGTCGACATGGTGACCGGCGATCCGGGCCGCATAGAAGAGGCCCTGCGCGAGGAGACCTACCGCACCGGGACACGCGGCGAGCAACGCCAGCCCGCCGCCCGCCCGGCTGGGGAGGGGGTCTATGTCGTGACGCTGCAGGACGGGCAGATGCACCTTTCCTACGCCCTGGAGCTTCCCGAGAAGCCGTCCGCGGTGCAGCGGGAGTTCAAGATCGCGCCGGAAGCCAGTTTCGCCATTTCCGTGAAGAACCCCGAGAAGGGCCAGCCGCGCACGGCCGGGCTCGCCAAGGAAGCGAAGGCCGAGTACCCGAAAGACCTGCAACAGGAATTCCGCGGCCGGCGCTTCGCGCGGGAGGATGTGCGCCTGCTGAACACGGCTGGCGCGGAATTCGTTCTGGTCGGCGCCCGCGACAATCCGGAGGCGGCCTACGACATCAGCCTCGACACGGAACGGGAGGATTACAGCCACGCCGAGACCATCCGCAATCTGCGCATGAGAAAGTCCCGCCATCCGGTGAAGCCGCTGTTCCAGGGCGGATGGGCCTGACGGGGTGTTTGAAGCCAAAGCGACGGAGAGAATCATGACCGACATGCAGGCAAGCCAGATCATCGAGAATTGGCCGGACCAGGCGCGCGAAGCGGCGCAGCTCGTCATCGACAAATATGGCGAGCCCGACGAGGCGACGGAGAGCGAACTCACCTGGCACAAGCCGGGACCGTGGAAACGCATCCTGGCCACCAGGGTCTATTACGAGCACAATTTCCCGGCGCCCCACACGGATTCCGTGGAATCGGTCATCGACTACCGGGTGCCCGTCGAGAAGGTGAGCGAACTGGCGAGCTTCGACGGCAGCGTCGTGGTGGAACGGACAGCGGGGGAGGTCTCCGCCCGCTGCCATGACGAGGAAGCCAATTTCCTGGCCCTCAACCTCATGAACGACATCGTGACGGGACAAAGGACGGTGGAGGACGCGCGGCAGTATTACGCCAAGGAATTCGCCGACTACCGCCGCAAGAAGCCGACCCCCTACATGGAAGGACTGAAATTCTCGCCGGAGAGCGGCGGCACGGCGGACCCGGACGACCGCATTCTCTCCGATGACGACCTGGAGGAAGCCCAGCGCGAAGGGCAGGGGCGGGGGTAGGCGGGTGGCCCTGGGCTGCCTTTCTCTCGCGCGATTGCCTATACCCGCTCACACCCCGTTCGCGCTGAGCGTGTCGAAGCGTGGCCGCATCTCGGGCGCCGGCGTGCTTCGACAGGCTCAGGGCGAGCGGTGGTGACACATTGTTCGACACAAAGGAAGGCGGCCGGAGCCGCCTTCCCGACAGGCCGGTCACTTGTCAGTGGCTGGCCTGTTGGCCTTCCGTGCGCAACTGCAGGAAACGCATGCCGGTTTCCCGCAGATGATCGGCGATGAAGGCGGCCGCCGCGCGTTCCTCGCTCACGCATTCCTGGATGGCCGGCATGGACTCGGTCTCCCCGGCGGCTTCCGCCAGGAGGAGCAGAGTCTCGAATGCCGCCACCTCGAAATTGGCCAGGGCGAATGTGGCGAAGCTGTTCTTCAGGATTTCATCGTCGGCTCCCGAATTCATCATGGCGGAGAAGGTGCCGCCCATGGCCGCCGCCGAATCCTTGAGGCTCGACGGGCTGTGGCCGAGCTTCTCCAGAATGTCCTCGAAGCGCTTGAGCTGCAGGTCCTTCTGCTGGCGGTTCTCCTCCAGCTTGGCCCGAACCTTGGGATAGTTCTCCAGGCGGTCGAGCTGGGCGTCGAGCACCTTCCTGCCCTGATGGGCGACGGCATGGGCGTTGCGCAGCCCGTCGATCAGGTATTTGCGAGCTTCATCCTTGGATATGGACATGGCGGGGATTTCCTTCAGGTCTGAGTGGTGGCCCTTGGGGGCGGTCAGCTCGAAGAACATTTCGAGCCGCCGCGCCGCCAGGTTTCGGCCGACGTCATAGAGATCGATGTCGCTGGCGAGGACCTTGGGGAAGACCTCGCCTTCCTCGGTGTCGATATGCTGCTGGACGCCCTGCTTGAGCCTGGCCATGGCGTCCGGCGCATCGCCGTTCTTCTCCTCGATCTCGGCGATGATGCTCCGCGCCTCGTCTTCCTGCTGGCGGGCGCGGGTCACCAGGTCGTCGCCGATGACGGGCCGCACGGCCTCGTAGAAGATATCGTCCTCGGCCCGTTCGTGGGCGGTGAGGGCGAGGCATATCTTGCGGGCGATCTCCGGTTTGAGGGAGGCCTCCGCCTTCTCGTACCAGTCGAACCAGCCCTGCACCGTGCGGTGATCGATCAGCAGCAGGTTGATGGCATCGGCCGGCACCTTCTTGCCGGCCCACAACGCACCGCCGAGCGATATGGGCTCGCCGGAGCCGCGTTCGGCAAACATCATGCGCATGTCATCCTCCTCAGGCCGCCCGCTGGGCATAGTGCGTTGTGGCGCCGTTGCGGTCCCCGTCACGCAGGCCGGGCACGGGGTGCGGCCCTTCCGTCTCCAGCCGGTATTCGCGGCCGTTCTTCTCGATATTCTGGCGGACGACCTCCTCGGTGGGCGACCAGCCGTCGTTGACGCGCCGCTGATACTCGAAATAGCGGTCGTTCTGCGGCAGCGTGTCCACGTCCACGAAGGCGGAGTCCTTGGCTGTCAGGTCGATCTGGCTGGCCAGGATCTCGCGGAGGTATTCCTTGTTGGTCTGGAAGGTGAGGGCGCGGTCGAAGCCTGGGGCCGGGAGAATTTCCATGGGGTCGCGCCGCTCCACCGCCTTCATCAGCTCGCAGGCGAGGCGGAGCTGCTCGATCTCCATGGCCAGGTGCAGCTCGTAGACCTTCTTCACCCGGGGATCAATTTCGTCCTGGCTGCACGACCAGTACATCCAGCACTCATGCCACTGGTGCAGCACCAGGTTCTCGAACCAGCTCGCCGCCGGGTCGAGGATGGATTCATAGTGGCTGACGTGCTGCTCCTCGATCTGGGCGATCTCCGCATAGGTGGCGCGGGCCACGGGCTCCTGATAACGGTTGCCGATGTTCATGTAGAAGTTCATCGTCTGCTGCTCGCCGGCCACGATGGTGAGCGCGTTGAGCACCGATTGCGGGTCGGCCGCCAGCGCCGTCATCGGGCGACGGATTTCATCCGCCGGGTCCCTGTGCTCGAAGCAGGTGGGCCGGCCGGGCATGATTTCGGTCAGGTCCTTGCAGACCTGCTCGGCCTTCTTGCCCTCGATCAGCTCGTAGAGGTTGGCATAGCGGTAGAGATGGTCGAAATCCTCAAGGAGGGCGAAATCGTAGACCTGCTTGAGGTAGGGATCGGGTTCGTTCTTCGCCAGCCAGGCGGTGAGGTCCACGGCCACCTGCTCATAGCCCAGCGTCACTTCGATGGTGGTCTCGTCGCCGGGGATCAGCCAGTTGATGGCTTTCTGCTGCTGCGCCTCGATACGCCTCAGCCAGGCGATCTTCTTCTTGACGTCGGGGTCCAGCGTGTTGCGCGCCATCTGGTGGGAGAACATGACCGCCTCCACCTCGATGCCGTTCAGCAGGATGCCGCGGGTGCGGCTGTAGGGGTGAACCTCGTTCTTGTTGTATGGCTCGATATTCAGTTCGGACCAGTTGCGAAGCTGGTCTTCAAGGGGGATGCCCTTTTCCTCAAGCGGGTTGAACATGTCCGGTGCTCCTTGGAGAAAGTGACGTGGAGCCCCGATTAATGTCCCCGCCCTGTCCAGGTTCCCCTACCTGAATGTCAAATTAAAATATTTCCAGAATCCGCCGCATCGGCTCTAAAACCCGATGCGGCGGCGCTGCGGACCCTCTTGCCTGAGAGTGCGGTGCATCTCCTGATATTCGCGTTCCATCTCCGGGGTGACGGAGGCCCGGCTCTCGCCGAGAGCCGCCTCGAAATGGCGGGCGGCCACCTTGTCGTTGTCCAGCGATTCCCGCAGCGCCAGCAGGCCGGCCCGGCGGGTCAGGTCTTCCAGGTCGGCGCCGGTATAGCCTTGCGTGCGGGCCGCGATATCCTCGATATCCACATCGTCGGCCAGCGGCATCTGGCTGCAATGGATGCGCAGGATCTGCAGGCGCCCCGGCGTCTCGGGCACCGGCACATAGACCAGCTCGTCGAACCGGCCGGGCCGGAGCAGGGCCGGGTCCAGCAGGCCCGGCCGGTTGGTGGCGCCGATCACCGCCACGCCCTGCAGCTCCTCGATGCCGTCCAGCTCCGAGAGCAGGGT
>Ga0164243_10015927_pt1 | contig 10355 bp, 5 predicted proteins | sample OricompcompostOP_FD_108781 | JGI IMG/M metagenome (GOLD analysis project Ga0164243, IMG submission 108781) | Organic Plus compost microbial communities from Emeryville, California, USA - Original compost - Organic plus compost (OP) | ecosystem: Engineered > Solid waste > Mixed feedstock >... | reverse complement strand
GGCGGCCATAGCGGCGGGGAAACGCCCGGTCCCATTCCGAACCCGGAAGCTAAGCTCGCCAGCGCCGATGGTACTGCACTCGACAGGGTGTGGGAGAGTAGGACGCCGCCGGACATCTTCATCAAGCGCCCCCGGAAACGGGGGCGCTTGATTGTGTTCTGGGCCTCGTCGTGTCGCCTGCCGTCGCCGTCGTGCGCCGGGTGGGCTGGCACGGCGGGACACCGCAGGCGTACCGTCTCGCAACGCTCGTAGACTTCGAACGTGACCGTGACACGTGACTCAGCAGCATCGCCCGCCGATCTTCCCGCCCAGTACGCGCCGGGCGAGGTAGAGCAGCGGCGGTACGAGCAGTGGGTCAGCACGGGTCAGTTCACCGCCAACCCGGGCAGCGACAAGGACGCGTTCTGCATCGTCATCCCGCCGCCGAACGTGACCGGCTCCCTGCACGTGGGGCACGCCCTGGACCACACGATCCAGGACTCGCTGATCCGTCGCCGGCGCATGCAGGGCTACGAGACGCTCTGGCTGCCCGGCACCGACCACGCCGGCATCGCCACCCAGAACGTCGTCGAACGACAGCTCGCCGCCGAGGGGCTGTCGCGTCACGACCTCGGCCGGGAGAAGTTCGTCGAGCGCGTCTGGCAGTGGAAGGCCGAGTCGGGCGGGGCGATCCTCGGCCAGATGCGCCGGCTCGGCGACTCCGTCGACTGGACGCGCGAACGGTTCACGATGGACGAGGGCCTGTCCCGGGCCGTGCTCACCATCTTCAAGCGGCTCTTCGACGACGGGTTGATCTACCGCGCCGAGCGCATCATCAACTGGTGTCCGCGGTGCCTGACGGCCCTGTCGGACATCGAGGTGGACCACAGCGACGACGAGGGCGAGCTGGTCTCGATCCGCTACGGCGACGATGACGGCGTCAGCATCGTGGTGGCCACCACGCGGGCCGAGACGATGCTCGGGGACACGGCGGTCGCGGTCCACCCCGACGACGAGCGGTACCAGCACCTCATCGGCAAGGAGGTCGAGCTTCCGCTGACCGGACGCCGGATCCCGATCATCGCCGACGCCCACGTCGACCCGGCCTTCGGCACCGGCGCCGTCAAGGTCACGCCGGCGCACGACCCGAACGACTTCGAGATCGGCCAGCGGCACGACCTGCCGAGCCTGACCATCATGGACGAGCGTGGTGTGATCACCGCCCACGGCCCCTACCAGGGGTTGGACCGGTTCGAGGCCCGGCCCGCCATCGTCGCCGCCCTGCGCGAGCAGGGCCGCATCGTGGCCGAGCGCCGACCGTACGTGCACGCCGTCGGGCACTGCTCGCGGTGCAAGACGACCGTCGAGCCGCGGCTGAGCCTGCAGTGGTTCGTCAAGACCGGTCCGCTCGCCCGGGCGGCCGGGGACGCGGTGCGCGACGGTCGGGTGCGCATCGAGCCGGCCGAACTCGCCAAGCGCTACTTCGCCTGGGTCGACAACATGCACGACTGGTGCATCTCCCGCCAGCTGTGGTGGGGGCACCGGATCCCGGTCTGGTACGGCCCGAACGGGGAGACCGTCTGCGTCGGCCCCGACGAGGAACCGCCGTCGGGCGAGGGCTGGCGCCAGGACGAGGACGTGCTCGACACCTGGTTCTCCAGCGCGCTGTGGCCGTTCTCCACGCTCGGCTGGCCCGAGCAGACCCCGGAGCTGGCGAAGTTCTACCCGACGAGCGTGTTGGTCACCGGCTACGACATCCTCTTCTTCTGGGTCGCCCGGATGATGATGTTCGGTCTGTACGCCATGGACGGCCGGCAGCCCTTCGACGTGGTCGCGCTGCACGGCATGGTGCGCGACCAGTACGGCAAGAAGATGTCCAAGTCGTTCGGCAACGTCGTCGACCCGCTGGACTGGATCGAGCGGTACGGCGCCGACGCGACCCGCTTCACCCTGGCGCGCGGTTCCAATCCGGGCTCGGACGTGCCGGTCAGTGAGGAGTGGTGCCAGGGTTCGCGCAACTTCTGCAACAAACTCTGGAACGCCACCCGCTTCGCGTTGATGAACGGGGCCACGGTCTCGGGCAAGCTGCCCGCGAAGGCCAAGCTGTCCACGGTGGACCGGTGGATCCTCTCCCGGCTGCAGCACGTCATCGCCGAGGTGGACCAGAACTTCGAGGCCTACGAGTTCGCGAAGGTCTGCGACGCGCTGTACCACTTCGCGTGGGACGACGTGTGTGACTGGTACGTCGAGCTGGCCAAGCCGGTGCTCGCCGGCACCGACGAGGTGGCGGCGGCCACCACCCGCCGGGTGCTGGGCCACGTGCTCGACCAGCTCCTGAAGCTGCTCCACCCGATCATCCCGTTCGTCACCGACGAGCTGTGGTCGGCGCTGACCGGCAAGCCGACGATGGTCCGCGCCGCCTGGCCGGTGCAGGAGGCGGGGCGCATCGACGACGCGGCGGAGGCGACGGTCGCCGCCCTGCAGCAGGTGGTGACGGAGGTCCGCCGGTTCCGCGCCGACCAGGGGCTGCGGCCCGGGCAGCGGGTGACGGCTCGGCTGGAGGGCCTGAGCAAGGCGCTGAGCCCGCACGAGCCGTTGATTCGGTTCCTGGCGCGCCTGGACGAGCCGACCGACGGGTTCGCGGCCACGGCGTCGCTTGCCGTCGGTGGTGGCGTGACGGTGGCGCTGGACACCCGCGGCGCGATCGACGTCGTGGCCGAGCGGGCGCGGCTGGAGAAGGACCGGGCGGTGGCCGAGAAGGAGATCGCCCAGTGCCGGGCCAAGCTCGACAACCCCTCGTTCACCGAGAAGGCGCCGGCGGAGGTGGTGGCGAAGATCCGCGAGCGGCTCGCCGCGGCCGAGGCGGACCTCGCCCGCATCCAGTCCGCCCTCAGCGCGCTGGGCTGAGCGCGTGGCGCAGAAGAATCCGGTGGAGGCCGACGGCGCGCTGACCTTCGCGACGGTCGAGCAGGAGCTGACCGCCCGCGGTTACACGCGGATGATCTTCGACCTGTCGCGGATCGAGGCGTTGCTCGACCTGCTCGGCAGTCCCCAGCAGGCCTACCCCGCCATCCACCTGACGGGCACGAACGGCAAGACCTCGACCGCGCGCATGATCGACTCGCTGCTGCGGGCGCACGGGCTGCGCACCGGGCGCTACACCAGCCCGCATCTGGCCACCGTCCGCGAACGCATCAGCGTGGACGGCGAGCCCATCAGCGAGGAGAAGTTCGTCGAGATCTACGAAGAGGTGGCGCCCGTCGCGACCTTCCTCGACCAGCGCAGCTCCGGGGAGACGCTGACCTACTTCGACATGACGACTGCCATGGCACTGGCCGCGTTCGCCGACGCGCCCGTCGACGTGGCGGTGGTCGAGGTCGGTCTGGGCGGCGCGGACGACTCGACCAACGTGCTGAAGGCAGGGGTCTGCGTGGTCACGCCCATCGGCCTGGACCACACGGAGTGGCTCGGCGACAGGATCGAGGACATCGCCACGGCCAAGGCGGGAATTATCCACAGTGGAGCGACGCTGATCTGCGCCCAGCAGCCCGCCGAGGCGATGGAGCCGCTGCTGGAGCGCTGCGTCGAGGTCGGGGCCACCGTCGCCCGCGAAGGGCTGGAGTTCGGGGTGCGCAGCCGGGCGGTGGCCGTCGGCGGGCAGGTCCTCTCGCTGCAGGGCCTGGCCGGCGTCTACGACGACGTCTTCATCCCCCTGCACGGCGCGCACCAGGCGCAGAACGCCGCCGTGGCGCTCGCGGCCGTCGAGGCCTTCCTCGGCGCGAGTGCCGCCACCCGCCAGCTCGATCCCGAGGTCGTCCGGGCGGGATTCGCCGGGGCCACCTCCCCGGGCCGGCTGGAGCGCGTCCGCACCGCGCCGACCATCCTGCTCGACGCGGCGCACAACCCGCACGGCATGACCGCCACGGTCGCCGCGCTGCAGGAGGAGTTCGCGTTCACCCGGCTCGTCGCCGTGCTCGCCGTGCTCGCCGACAAGGACGTCCCCGCCATGCTGGACCTGCTCGAACCGGTCGTCGACGCGGTCGTGTGCACGCGCAGTTCGTCGCCGCGTGCCATGCCCACCGACCGGCTCGCCGAGCTCGCCGTCGAGGTGTTCGGCCCGGCCCGGGTGACCGTACGGTCGAACCTGCCCGACGCCATCGAAGCGGCCGTGGCCCTGGCGGAGTCCGATGTGGACTCCCTGGCCGGCGTCGGGATTCTCATCACCGGCTCGGTCGTCACCGTCGCCGATGCCCGCACGCTGCTGGTACGGGACCGGGGATGAGCGACGCGTCCAACCCCGACGACGGGCCGTCGGGACTGCGTAACCCGGCTGCGGCGATCCGCGGTGTCGGCGCGGTGGCGTTGGCCGTGCAGGGCGTCGTCCTGCTGTTGGCGATCGTGCCGTTGCAGGTCATCGGGGACGCCGGCGCGGCCGGCACCGTGACCGTCCTGGGCTTCGCCGTGGCGAGCTTCCTGCTCGCCGGGCTGCTCAAGCGCCGGTGGGTGTGGTGGACGGTCCTGGCGCTGGACGTGGCCCTGTTCGCCGCGGGATTCGCCGTGCATCTCGCCCTGACCGCGCTCGGTCTGCTCTTCACGCTCGTCTGGCTCTACGTGCTGCGGGTGCGGGCCACGGTGCTCGGCCGCTGAAGTTCAGGGCCGCTGACGCTGCTCGATCAGCGTCACCGCGTTGCCGTCCGGGTCACGGACCCGAGCCTGCCAGAGGTCCGGTTCGGCCGGATCCACGGGTGCCGGCGGCCGGACGACGGCGATGCCACGGGCGCGCAGCCGGGCGCAGACCGCCTCGATGTCCAGCACCGGCACCCGGACGTGCCCGGAGCCGGTCAACGCCGGGTCGGGCTCGCGCCGCAGTTCGACGCGCGCGCCGCGACCCTCAAGCACCACCGACGTCGCCGACGAGGACGTGGGCTCCAGGCCGAGCAACCGCGCGTAGAACCGCTGGGCACGCTCCAGATCGGTGACCGGAACAGCCTCGGACGAGGTGCCGCCAGCCGGCGGGTTCGTCCGTCGCACACGCGCGGGCGCGCCATGCCACGGCCCTGCCGGCGGCTCGGCTGCCGCGGGCGGTGGCGACGGCGCGCTCGGCCGTGTTTCCCGCGGCCGCGTGCCACCCGACGGCGGATCCCATTCCCAGGGACGCCCGGTGCGGGCAGGGCGCTGGCCGGTCGGCTCGCTCGGCTCGCTCGGCTCGATCCCGGCCGGCTCGCGTGACTCGGCTTGCGGAGCAGGCGCAGCGGCGGTCGGCTCGACCCCCGGTGCCAGGTCCGGGCTCTCCACCCGTTCCGGGTCTGGCGGGGTCTCCACCCGATCGGGGTCCGGTGAGTTCTGCGTAGGCAGGCCCTGGATCGGCTCCTGGGCCGGGCGTGGCGCGGGAATGCTCGCCGCCGGCAGGTCCGTCGGTCCACCGTGACCGGCCTCGGGCAGCGGCTCCTGCTCGTCGTCGTGGGGGCCCGGCTCGTCGTGCTGGAAGTCGCTCCAGTCGACCTGGCTGGGGTCGAACTCCGGCAGGTCCAGGTGTACGAGTTGGTCGGTGCCCGACGCGACGGGGGGCGTCGTGGGCGGCTGACCGGGCGAGGACGGCGGGTCCAGCGGGAACGGCGGTTCGAGCGGATCGGAGGGCGGCGTCTGGGCTGGAGGACCGGCGGGCGTCCAGCCGAGCTGGACCACCCGGACCTGCTCGAAGCTGTCCGGGTCGTACCCGTCCGGGTCGTGGCCGTTGCTGACCACGGTCGTGCTGCCCGCCAGCGTGCCGGCGTAGGCGTCCGGGTGCTCGGCGGGACGGTCCGGACCGCGGGCGTCTGTTGCGGCGGAGCCCGCGAGGCCGAGTTGGGTGAGCAGGGGATCGTCGGGATCGGACCAGGTCTCGTGCAGCCGGATGGTCGGCGACGGGTCACGCTCCGGCGACTCGCGATCGGCGGGCGGCTCGGGACGTGGCGCCGACCCGAACCTCGGCACGCGGGGGTCGATCCCCGCCGCGACCGTGCTCGTCGTCACCGGCCATTCTCCATCATCGATGGGCCACACCGCCGTGTGCGGCCCGTCGAGACGCAGGGTGGACTCCGGCCGGGGCACGGGTTCCAGACGCTCGGTGGCATCGAGGCGTTGAGTCGCATCGTCGCGCTGGCCTGGGTCGCGCTGGCCTGGATCGCGTTGGGCGGGCGCCACGGTGAGGCGGCCCGGCGGTGGGGTCTGCGGCGCCGGCTCCGTGGCCGGGGCGCCGCCGGCACTGCGCCAACCGCCGGCCGCGGTGCCGTCCTCGGGCCCCGCGCCGCTGCTCGTGGGCACTGGTGTGGTGCTGCCGGCACGCGTCGGCGTCGGCTCAGGCGCGCGGACATAGCCCTGGTCGATGAGGTCCCAGCGCACCTTGACCCGTCGAGGGTTGCCGCCGCGCACGTCGACCGGCAGGGTCTGGCCCGGCATGGGCCAGCGCACGAGCGGAACCGCGGGGTCTCGCCAGCGCGTCTCGACCGGGGCGCGGCCGGGCACGTGGACCCGCAACCGTGCCTCGCACCGGCCGACGATCGATCCCGGTGGAGGCGTGTTGACGGCCAGCACCCGGGCGGTGGTGAGTTCCCGCCGCTGCGACGTGCGACGCAGCGCAGTCATGATCATGGTGACGACGACGATGGCGACAACTCCGGTCGCCGCGACCAGCAGCCAGACGTTCTGCCAGCCCAGCGCCATCGCGGCGAGCAGCACCGCCACCACGACCGCGAAGAACGCGACAATGCGTTGGAAGTCGGTCAGCTGACCGCGCGAATCCAGCCCCCTCACCGTTCTGCGTCCGCTCCTGCCTGGCTCGTCGCGTCCACATGGCCGAGGCTACGGGTACGCGTGTGACAAACAAAGCTTTACCCTCTCAACACTCGCACGTGTCGATCCCGTGCGGGATGGTGCCGCTGTCATCCCCGCGGGTGACGGCGGGTCGCGGCAGATCGAGGAGATGGGGTGCCATGCGTGGTCGGGATCGGCGGCTGACCGTCGGCGGCTGGCGGATCCGCACCGGCCAACTCGTCGTCGCCGAGATCACGCTCGTCGCGGTGGTCGTCGCGGCGTTCCTGCCCCGGTGGGTCCTGTTCGGTGTGCTCGCCCTGGCCGCGGCGGTGCTGATCGCGACCTTCGGTCGGGCGGACGGCCGTTGGTGGTACGAGGCCGTCACCCTGCGCCGGCGGTTCAACCGCCGCCGGCGGTTCGCCGCGTCGCGGGTGGTGGCGGCAGCCGTCGACGGCCCGCCCGGGCCCGCGCTGCTGCCGTGGCTGCGAACCCTGGCGCCGGCGTTGCAGGTGCGGCCGGTCTCGGTCGGCAGCGCCAGCGTCGGGGTGGCCGCCGACGACGACGGCTGGTTCGCCGTGGTCGAGGTCGGCTCACTCTGGGGGGAGGACGACCTGGCGTACCGGCTGGACGATCCCCTCTCCGTCGCGGCCAGCCCGTGGGCGCGGGGTGCGACCTCCGCGTCCGCCCTCGCGCCGGCCCCGGTGCCGTACGTGGAGCTCACTGCCCTGCTGCACGAGGCGCCGGATCGGGCCGCGGTCTCGGCCCTGCAGATCGTGCTCCTGCCCGGTGCCGGCCTGGACAGCCCACGACCGGGTTGGGTGGCGGTGCGGGTGACCCCGGCGCACGCGCTGGCCGGCGTCGGCGCGGCCGGGGGTGTGCAGGCCGTCCAGCGGGCCGTCGCCGCGGCCGCCCTGCGGGCCGCGCGCACGCTGTCCCAGCACGGCTTCCCCGCCCGGGCCGTCGACGCGGACGGGCTCGTCACGGCGCTCGCCGAGGCGACCGGCATGGTCGGCGCCCCGCAGGAGCACTGGGCGGCATGGCGGGCCGGGGGGAACGTGCGTACCTATCTGGAGCTGGTCGGCTGGCAGCCGGCGCAGGGCACGCTCGCCACCGGCATCAGCCAGCTCGCGCTGCGGTTCGACGGCCGGGATCGGTTCGACGGCCGGGATCGGCCCGCCGGGCCGGGTCGCGACGAGGCTGAACCGAGCAGCGTGCTCGCGGTCCTCGCCGCGCCCGCCACCGTGCTCGGACGGGTGGGGCGGGAAGTGATCGCGGCCGCGCAGGCGCAGGGCGTACGGGCACTCCGGCTCGACGGTGAGCAGGCACTGGCGGCCTGGGCGGCGGCACCGACGGCGGCACCAGGACCGGCCAGCCGTGCCGGCCAGGTGAAGGCGTCCTCGTCGCGCGCCCGGAGCTGACCGCTGCCCGCGACGAGCCAAACCCCGTCGTGGCCCGGCACCCGATTCGGGTAGCCTGGTCGGCAACGGCTTTGACCCGGCTATCACCGGTGAGCCTCCGGAAGAACAGGCCTGGCGGGTAGCGACGACGGGCCCCAGTAGAACCGGACGGGATCTCCGCGCAGGCGGAGAGTTCGGCCCGTGACAGCCGAGCAATGAGCGGGTTCCGACCGAGGGCCGCCGCTGTCGCATCGAGCAGCGCCGGCATCGAGGTCGGGGCCAAGCGAGGTGGTACCGCGGGCTCCGGCTCGTCCTCGCGCCAGCAGTGGCGAGCGTGAGGAGAGTGACCCGATGGTCTACCCGAAGACCGGCCCGCAGCGCGACACCGCGGACGGCACCAAGCCGACCGTCCCGTCCAGCCCCAACCTTCCCGAGATCGAGCGTCGCGTGCTCGACTACTGGTCGGCGGACAACACCTTCCTCACCTCCGTCGAGACTCGCGACGCCGGCCACAACGGGGCCAACGAGTACGTCTTCTACGACGGTCCGCCCTTCGCCAACGGCCTGCCGCACTACGGCCACCTGCTGACCGGGTACGTCAAGGACGTCGTGCCGCGCTACCAGACGATGCGGGGCCGGCGGGTCGAGCGCCGCTTCGGCTGGGACACGCACGGCCTGCCCGCCGAGGTGGAGGCGGAGAAGCAGCTCGGCCTGTCGACGAAGGCCGAGATCCTCGATCTCGGCGTCGCCAAGTTCAACGACGCCTGCCGGACCTCGGTGCTGCGCTACACCCGGGAGTGGGAGCGCTACGTGACCCGCCAGGCCCGCTGGGTGGACTTCGCCAACGACTACAAGACCTTGGATCTGTCCTACATGGAGAGTGTCATGTGGGCGTTCAAGACCTTGTACGACAAGGGGTTGGTCTACGAGGGCTTCCGCGTGCTCGCCTACTGCTGGCGCTGCGAGACGCCGCTGTCCAACACCGAGACCCGCATGGACGACGTCTACCGCGACCGGCAGGACCCGACGCTGACGGTCTGGTTCCGGCTGCTCACCAAGGGCGGGCGGCCCAGCAAGGAGCGCATCGCGGTCTGGACCACGACCCCGTGGACGCTGCCGTCGAACCTGGCGCTCGCCGTCGGCCCCGACATCGAGTACGCCGTGTTCACCAAGGACGGGGAGAAGGCGTACGTGGGCGCCGCCCGGGCGGACTACTACGCCAAGGACCTGGAGGGCTGGACGAACACCGGCACGACGGTCAAGGGCAGCAAGCTCGCCGGCCGCCGCTACCAGCCGCTCTTCGACTTCCTGACCGAGCAGGCCGGGCCGAACGCCTACCAGGTGCTGGCCGCCGACTTCGTCACCACCGAGGACGGCACGGGCGCGGTCCACCTGGCCCCGGCCTTCGGTGAGGAGGACCAGAACGTCTGCAACGCGGCGGGCATCCCCACGGTGGTGACCGTCGATGACCACACCAAGTTCACGTCGCTGGTGCCGCCGTGGGAGGGGCTGCAGGTCTTCGAGGCCAACAAGTCGGTCATCCGGGAACTCAAGGAGCGGGGCGTGGTCGTCCGGCAGGACACGTACACGCACTCGTACCCGCACTGCTGGCGCTGCGACACGCCGCTGGTCTACAAAGCGGTCTCGTCGTGGTTCGTGGCCGTCACCAAGTTCAAGGACCGCATGGTGGAGCTGAACCAGCAGATCACCTGGGTCCCCGGTCACGTCAAGGACGGCTCGTTCGGCAAGTGGCTGGCCAACGCACGTGACTGGTCGATCAGCCGCAACCGGTTCTGGGGCTCGCCGATCCCGGTGTGGAAGTCGGACGACCCGAACTATCCACGGGTCGACGTCTACGGTTCGCTGGAGGAGCTGGAGCGTGACTTCGGGGTGAAGGTCACCGACCTGCACCGGCCGATGGTCGACGAGTTGGTGCGCCCCAATCCGGACGACCCGACCGGCAAGTCGATGATGCGCCGGGTGCCGGAGGTGCTCGACTGCTGGTTCGAGTCGGGGTCGATGCCGTTCGCGCAGGTGCACTATCCGTTCGAGAACGCGGACTGGTTCGAGCACCACTACCCCGGCGACTTCATCGTCGAGTACATCGGGCAGACCCGGGGCTGGTTCTACACCATGCATGTGTTGGCCACGGCCCTGTTCGACCGGCCGGCGTTCCGGACCTGCGTC
>Ga0164243_10015926_pt1 | contig 10355 bp, 6 predicted proteins | sample OricompcompostOP_FD_108781 | JGI IMG/M metagenome (GOLD analysis project Ga0164243, IMG submission 108781) | Organic Plus compost microbial communities from Emeryville, California, USA - Original compost - Organic plus compost (OP) | ecosystem: Engineered > Solid waste > Mixed feedstock >... | reverse complement strand
GCCGCGGCTTGGGATCACCTCAAGGAGGGGCCGGCATGCCGCGGAATCCCCGGCCGGCATGGCGCGGAATCGGGGGCCGGCATGCGGCGGAATCAGGGGCCGGCATCGGGCGGAATACGCAGTACTCCTTCACCCAGACGATGTGCCCGACCGGTCTAAACCCTGCGTGGCGCCAAGCGCGAAAAAATGCATCGACCTGACTCCAACCGTAGAACGAGATGCACACACTGTTGGGCTTGAGCACGCGATACAGCTCGCTAAACGCACCCAGCACGCGACTCGGATCATCATCGTTCGCGATCGTCCGCCCGAAGCCATCCTGGTAACGCACACCATACGGCGGATCGGTCACGACGAGATCGACAACCTCATTCGGCAGCGTACGCAGTACGCGAGTGCAATCACCTTGAAGAACCTGATTGATCGGGAACATGGCGGAGTCTCCGCTGGCATCGGCGGGATTGCCGACGCTCGCCCCCAATCACGGCGCGCGCAGCGGTCAAGGATCGAAGACCGCCGCAGGCGGCGAGCGCGTTTTCGCGCTCGTCCTTGACGGCGAGCACGTGCGACCTGAGGTCGCATGAATCTTTGTTTTACGGGAGGTAGCAATGCCGACTAGATAAAACCGGTTGTTCCATCAACCGTCCCCTACTCGGACATGCGGAGCTGGTAACGGCTCGGTGTGAAGCTCCGGGGACAACGCCGCCGCCGGTTTATCCGGTACGCCGAGCCGCGAGGCAAGGCGGAATCTGCCAGCACGAAGGTGGAGAGGAGCAAGGGGTGGATGAGTACGACCAACGCAAGTGAACGTCCGCTAAAGCGCCGTAACGTCAGACAAGCCAAACGTGCTGAGAGGCTTGAACCAAAAGGTAGGCGGCAGGGAATGGTGCTTCGGTTGCTCTAGGCCATCATGGACCGAATGCCGCCGGCGCAGAGGACGGGTCCGCATCATCCAGAGATTCATGCGGAACAGGGTAAGCCCATCACGCCGCCGCGCAACGGCAGGCGAACCGCAAGGAACGCTGTAGGTGTGGTGGGTAGAGGAACGCGGAGAAAGCGAATGCCCGGCTGTAATGGACGGGATACGAGCTGAAACATTGCTCGACGCGAAAGCGGGCAGACTTCCGCGAGGTCATGCATGGCGAGAGAGTCTTGAATAAACGTTGTGCGAGGAGAAGCAGATGACGGCGACCGATGCGCAAGTACCGGTTGCTGGTGCGTCCTCGGCCGCTGCACAGATGTGGGAACAGGCAAGCTGGTCCCGCATCGAAGCAGAGGTGAAACGGCTTCAGATGCGTATCGCCAAGGCAGTTCGGGAAGGCCGATGGGGCAAGGCGCAAGCCTTGCAACGTCTGCTGACCCGCTCGCATAGCGGCAAGATGCTGGCCGTGAAGCGAGTGACGGAAAATAGTGGCAAGCGAACGCCGGGGGTGGACGGGAAGACCTGGCTGACCCCGGCGGTCAGATGGAAAGGAATGCTGTCACTTCGACATCGTGGCTATCGCGCGATGCCGTTGCGACGGATCTACATTCCCAAGAGCAATGGGAAGCGGCGTCCACTGGGAATACCCGTGATGCGGTGCCGAGCGATGCAAGCCTTGTGGAAGCTCGCTCTGGAACCAATTGCGGAGACACTCGCGGATCCGAACTCCTACGGCTTTCGGCCCGAGCGCTCGGGCGCCGATGCCATCGAACAATGCGTCACGACCTTGTCGCGGCGCGTATCTGCGCAGTGGGTGCTGGAAGGTGACATCCGAGGTTGTTTCGACAACTTCAATCACGCCTGGCTCCTGAAGCACATACCGATGGACAAGGCGATCCTGCGGCAATGGTTGAAGGCCGGTTACGTCGATGAGGGATCCTTGTTCGAGACACGCGCGGGCACGCCTCAAGGAGGAGTCATCTCGCCCGTGCTCGCGAACATGGCGTTGGATGGTTTGGAAGCGGCGGTCCGTGCGAGTGCGGGTAGTGATCGCGCACGCCGTAGAGCCAAACTCAACGTCATCCGTTATGCGGATGACTTCGTGGTCACTGGTGCGTCGGAGGACGTACTCAAATCCCAAGTTCTTCCCGTCATCCGTCGCTTCTTGGCGGAACGAGGGTTGGAGCTGTCGGAGGCGAAGACACGAATCACGCACATCTCGGAAGGGTTCGACTTTCTTGGTCAGAACGTACGAAAGTACGGCGACCAGTTGCTGACCAAGCCCGCAAAGAAAAGCATCAAATCTTTGCTGGACAAAGTCAGAGACATCGTCAAAGGCAATGCGAACGCCACGCAGGCGGCGTTGATACGGCAACTCAACCCGGTGATCCGGGGCTGGGCGATGTATCACCGTCACTGTGCAGCGAAAGCGACCTTCTCATCGATCGACTCGCACATCTGGCACATGCTCTTTCGGTGGGCACTACGTCGGCACCAAACCAAAGGAGCACGATGGGTCCTGCGTCGATACTTCCGCGCGAAACGGAACAAGTCCTGGGTCTTTGCAACGAAGCGCTCGGCTGACGGCACCACCGGCAGCGTTGAGATCTTCCGCGCACCGACGTTAGCGATCAGGCGACACGTCAAGATCCGCGGTGCTTCCAATCCGTTCGATTCGGAGTGGACCGATTACTTCGCCCGTCGTCAAGCCGCGAAACGTTCCGCCAATCTGTTCGGTGCCACACTCTGGTGCTGAAGCATGGCTTGAGCCGGATGCAGGGTGACTTGCACGTCCGGTTCTTAGGGGGCAGCAGCGCCGCGAGGCGCTGCTGCTACCCGACGACGTGATACTCTGAAGAGCAGAGGTAAGCCTGCCGTCTCTCCCCTATCACTATTCTGGAGGCGCATGCGTGTGAATCGCTAAGCCGGACCCTGCCTCACTGATCGAACCGACTCAAGGGATCCCAATGATGCACGCCGCCACTCGTTCTTCGGGTGTTTGCAAGATCGGAATGCGCTCGAAAATCTTGAGCAACCGGGGTCGAAGCTCGTTCTCCTTTTCTAGCAGGTATGGCCGAATGTCTGCCAGCAATAACGGTCGCTGCCTAGGACGTTTGAGACATTCGTACCACGTAGGCCTAATGAGATCCATCCATCGACTCGCTACCTCGTCGAAGTCCGGTTGGACATGGGGCTCCGGCCGCGTGATCGCATCAAGGAGCGCAAGCAAGCGGTCGAGCGAGGACTGATCTCGGCGTTCGCGGGCCCGCGCAATCATTTCCTCTAGGACAACCTCCAGTTCATCCAATGCGCGCTGCTTCTTGCGTGGAAGTAGCACCCGCTCCGCCCTCGCCAAGCGTTGCACAAACTTTTCCAGGAGCCTAGCTGAGGAGCCGTCCATTTTGACGGTCTGAGTGTCCGCATTAAGGCGCGCCCGTAAGGCATCACAGATTGGCTCGAGCTCACACTGAGGATCGTCGTAGAGATTCGGCATGAAAACCCAACGCGGCGCGCCAAACTCACCTCCGGCCAGACAGAAGAACGCCCACTCACTGGAACTATTCACTAAGCTAATGCGGGTCAAAATCTTTGCCGCCACGCTCCGATAGTGCTCATAGACTTCCGTGGGCACCAACGCAGCGGCCCCATTCACGAGTGCCCGCACGGGCTCGAATGCATCTTGGATTCCATCCCACACACCGGCTTTCGCCTGCTCCTCAAATTCCTTGATCAATGCCTCTGTCGAAAGCGGCGCAGCCTCTTCCCGCATGCCATCGGGTAGCGTGAGATTTGTGCCTAGCAGGGCTTCAACAGTCTCGTGACGCTCGACGAAGCGGTCATCTGACGAGAGCCGGAACTCCTCAGCATCGCCGGGCCAAAACGCCTGAACAAGTGAATGAGGGCTATCGAGGCGGTCGATGCGACCAGCACGTTGCTCGGCGACTCTCACTACACTTGGCATATCCAAATGCACCAGTGCCGCGGCCTGCTGAAAGTTAACGCCCTCGCAGAGGCTATCTGAGCACAGCCCGATGACGTTGCGAGCTGTGGAGCCAAGCGCGAACGTCTGCATTGCTCGATCGCGCTCGGAGTGCGGATCTCCGGTTGCTGTAATGACCTGCACTGATGGTGAGCCCATTTCGATATGTCGGCGAATCTCGGCGAGAGTGATGGGCCGACTATCGAATGCGAGCACAAGTTTATGTTGCCTCACAAGCCGGCCGAGCAGAGCTGCTTTCTCCTTCTCGCGCGTATCCGTCATCTGCCGGACGCGCTCGTAGATTTCGAGATAGATCTCGCGGTCGTGATTGCACGCGCGTGCGTGTGCCTGCGGATCTGTGAGCCAATCCGGCAACTTGGCCGACCGAAGACGGTTCTGCGGGATCTTCCCTGCGATTTTCTCGAGCACGGTGATTACATTGCCGGACGGAAATGTCTTCCGGAAGCTCTTGAGAGCGAAATCCTCAACAGCTTGCTTCGTCCCAACCAAATGCTCGGCCAGGGCAAGTCGTGAAGAGCGCAGCGACTTCATGACAAGGAAGCGGGCGATCTTCTTCGCGGAGCTAAGCCTGCCTTGGATGTACTGATCTTCCGTAATAACTCCCCGATGGACTTCCGGCATCTCCAGCGGCTTGCGAAATCGGGCAACGGCATATAGCTGATCCGCGAGCTCTCGAATCTCGTGAGCCAACCGACGGTCCTCTTCAGGCTCGTGAAGTGGATATATCTCCGCCCGATGCTCAGGGTACCGACATGGCCGCCCATCCCGATCGACGTACTGATCTGGGTCGCGTGCAATGAGATGGCCCAAGATCGCCTTCGTCCGGCGAACGGTGAACCGTTTGATCTCCTGGCGAAGCGCCGCGATCTCCGCATCTTCGAGTGTCCGGTTGAGGTTTCTAGCTGCGATGAGTTTCCGGAACATCGCTAGAGTCGAAGGATCAAGGTTGTCGGCGCCGAGGATGTCAGCTATGCGCAGCAGATCAAGGACGCTGCGATTGAGAGGCGTCGCCGTGAACATGATCACGTAGTCGGCCATGTTTCGCAGCAGGCGTTGGGTACGCCTGGTGGTCACAGTCAAGAAGTTGTGGCCTTCGTCGATGCTAAGTATTTGAGCCCGGCGCAGAGACTCAACGGTGAGCTCGTGTCGACCACTGCTCTCGTGGCTGAGCACGCCGTGGGAGTAAACGTCGAGGTGAAATCCAGCGAGAGTCGATTCTCGTTCCCAGTTCTCCGAAACTAGAGGCGGACAAACCATGACGGACTTGCCATGACGCATACGCCCAATGCGGATGTTGTGATCGGCCACCGCGCCGATGAGGTGCACTCCCATCCGAGTCTTGCCCGACCCTGTCGCGTCGGCGATCAAGACACTGCCTCTACGCGTGAGGATGTACAACGCTTGCGCGATCCCCTGTCGCTGCGACGGCCAGAGCTGCCCCTCCTGAGGAAGATAGTCTCGCTTCAGATAGGCCTGCGCCCATTCCCCTTCGAGCAGTTCCGCGCACGCTCGAGCGAGCGCTTCGCGCCATTCAACTATTTTCAGCAGCTTTCGCAGCAGAGCTTCGAGGGCCTCGTCATACGGCACGCCCATTGCCCAATAATTCTCAGCAATATGCCGCAGCTCACGGTGCCGCGCAGGATCGCCGGTCGCCGTGAAGCGTGCATTGGCTTCCAGTTGTCCCCGTAGACCGGGCCGCGTGAAGTTGCTTGAACCAACTGTCGCCGCTTGTTCCGTGCAGTAGATCTTCGCGTGTAGGCGACGGCGCGACTTTCCGAGGTACCTTGATTTCAGGTCCCCGCGCTCCAAGCGCTCTATGCAGCGAACGACTTTTGCGCTCAGTCGTAGCGAGATTCCCCGTTCGAGCCAATAGGTCTCGACCTCCTTGGGAAAGTCATAGCCGTCGAGCTCGAAGCTAGCGCGGCGCGCGGGAAAGGGCTCGAACCCGAACAGGATACGAATGGGATGAGCAGTGGTGCAGTTACCGATGAAGTCGATTAATTGCTCTAAGCCGGCGTAACCGGTGACGATGAGACGATCATGGCCTTCGTGCAGATCCTTCTCGACAGTTGCAGCAACATCAGCTACTGGCTCCAGGTTTAGCGGGAACCGCGCTGCGTCCGGCCAGGAGCAGCCGGGAAACTCATGCGCCGGGCCGATGCGATCGGAGAAGAGTTCGAGCGTGTGCGGAACAGCGTGCGCACGCTTCGAACGGTGCCGCTGGTTACGACGATGCGTTGCCATAAGGCTGCGGGGCCCGCTAGTGGCAGGGGCCGCTCAAGGCCTCTGCACACCCTCCATGTTGGTCTGCCAACGTTCGCTCAGAAGCGCAAAAGGAGGAGTGGCATTGGTTCACAATGGGCGAGAGTTGAACCACGACGTCGTCACAGATCCGCCACTTAGGTCGGACTAGGTCGCGATGATGAGAGGACTAAAACAGGCCGCACGTGCGGGTACTTTGGGGGGCAGGTGGAACCGCCGGTGACGGACAAGCTTGATGCCTCAGGCTGGCGCATGCATCAACCGATCATTCATGTGCCCTCTGGCAGAATCGATTGCTGCGCGACAGTGCAAAAGGTGCATCAAACTGAGGTTTGCCTCAGTGTTCAGTTGAAGTGGACCGATCGTCGATTTCAGCGCATATATCATCCGCTCTGGGGTTACTAGAGCGGGGTAATTGCTGCCGGAATGCTGCTAACGTGCTCGATACTGAGTATCCCGTTAGGCAGAACAGCGTCGTCTTTGTTCGTTACAACCAATCCGCAAACATGTCCGGCCCTATCCAATGCTGGGCCGCCGCTCGCGCCAGATAGCAGATTGTAGCCAACAGCGGCCATCCTTCTTCCACTTGACGTGCGGCGCTGGACCACTTGCGTCGGACTCTTTAAGAGTTGGTCTGCCGTCGTGTTCCACGTGGGATACCCGCAGATCGTTATGTGTTGATCCTGTATGAAGCTCTCAAGCTTCGAACGAAGCAGCCGCCCATGTGAGAACGCGTCTGTTTGCAGGAGTGCAATATCGAAATGAGGATTATGCCGGTAGCCAGTGATTGCATACTCATCGTGCGGGGCACATCCGCGAATCAGCGAGAATCTTGACGCTTCGGCTGGGGCATCGCGGATTACATGCGATGCAGTCACAAAACCGATGCGGTACAGATAGAACGCAGTCCCATTAAGCAGCAGAGTCCCTGCCTTATTGTACGCGGCAACGATCCAGACCGCTTCGGATAAGAACTCAGTAACTGACGCAGCTGCCCCTTCGATCGTTGCGGCCGACTTGATCCCAGGCAGCTTGCTCGCTTCAAGTGAATACTTCGCATGCACACGATCGCCTTTGCCGCGGATCATACGCAAATACTCGAGTTTGCCGCGCACGTGCCGCACGACCGATGGACGTTCGTATCTCCGGGTTTTGTGTGCCGCATCGAAAGCATCAAAGATCGTCTCTGCGGCCGCGATTCCTCCTTGGCGCCAGACATGAATTAGAAGTCGTAAGTTTCGCGTGTACTCACGCCGAACGTTAACCGTCTCGTTATTCACGACGAGACCTGTCACTTCCTGCCTACGGTCCCTGGCCCGGATGCGCGTCTTCTGGTCATTGATCTTGAACTGGTGTCGTTCGATGATCTCGCGTACCTCGTCGCCAAGAACGATATCGGAGTAGCCTGAAGAGTAGCTTTTGACGATCGCACGCGAAAAAGACGCGTCGTTCGTTGAGAATGTAATGTCATCAGCGAATCGTGTGTAACTGCAACCGTTCGCTTTCGCGAGCCGTGCTAAGTCTGTGTCGAGCTTCCTGCAAACCAAGTTGCTGATCACTGGGGACGTAGCCGCACCCTGCGGAAGCGTGCCTCTATGTGTACAGATCTGAGCAAGCGTAGAAGCCACGGTATGGGAGAAGCTAAAAGGATGCTTCATAAACATTCCACGGACTCGCCCGAAGTGAATTGAAGGAAAGAAGTCCTGGAGATCAAAGTTGAGAACTAGCCGCCTACTACGGTGGGTTCTGGCGTTGGAGAGCACGCTGCCGTCTGGCACAAATCCATGAACTGTCCGCTTGGGCTTATAGAGGAAACTAAGAAAGGGAAGCAGATCCCGCTGCCATCGCAGCAACTGGAATGGCGGGGCGGAAATCGCTCGCGATGCGCCAGAGGCCTTCGGAATCTTGAATGTGTGGTAACTAGGTCTGTGCCTTCCATAAAGATGAAATCGCAGCCGCTGCAAACTTGTCCCGAGCACTAAGGCGATGTCAGCCTGAGACGCGCATGCCTTGAAAGCAGCCAGTTCTGCGGGAAGTGGAGGTGCAACTGCCATGTCGAAAGGAGGGGCGACAGCGTCGAAGTATTTTCCCTTTGCCGACGTAGCGTCACGTAACGCGACACGTAGTCACTTAGCGCGGCCTCAATGAGACCCTTTGAAGCGGACGGTTGCGATATCGCACACCGAGGTTAAATGAATCGACGTGTCGCCCCATGAAGCAAGAACGAAGTGAGATGATACGGCGAGTGACTGCTTCGCTCTGTGACGCACTTTTCAGATTGAGTTTCGCCGAGGATTTCCCGTGTGCCGTCAGGCAAGTGCGAGCACGACTTGAGTCCTCAAAGTGGCGATGAACGGCTCTCTCTGAGCATGTTGCAGAAGAGAGCTCCCTGCTCGATCGCGTCATTCAGCGCCACGTGCGTGTGCGGAACTTTGTCGAACCAGCGCTTCGGCATGTTTTGCTTCGTGCTCTTGCGATAGTTCGTCTTGAGCAGAGCCATCGCAAACGACTTGATGTCGAGCGCGGAGTGGCTGAACGGACTCTCTCCCACGAACTTGATCAAGTACCAGTAGACGAACATGAAATCGAAGCCCGCGGGGTAGGCGACGAAGACCGGCCTACCGTCGAGCGTTTTGATCCAAGTCACATACCGTGTCATTGCATGCTGGGGCGACTCGAGATCCTTGCGGCATGCTGCCCAGGCTTCGGGCTGCTTGGCCCACCATTCGGCTGTTTTCGGATGCGGTTGTGCACCAGGCAGCGTCTCGAGGTTTGCGGAAAATGTGGACACGAGGACCTTGTCTGCGGTGTACGCCGCGGAGCCGATGCTGAGCATCGAGTGCGGACCTGGGATGGGGCCATCTGTCTCGACGTCGGTGCTGATGTAGATCTCGTTCATATGCAGGTCCGGTCCGGCTGGGAAGGCCATTCGACTTGATACAAAACCTCGGTCGATCTAAGCTATCAACCGAGGATTTGTATCATTATGCGCGCAGCCCGCTCCACTAGCCAATCAGACAAGGCCCTCGCTCTCCTGCGGCGAAAGGGGCTCACGCGGCTGTCCGAGTTCCGCCGAGCCGGGATCACAGCGGCGACGATTTCCCGTCTGGAAGCTGCGGGCGCGATCTCGCGCCTTGCGCGAGGGCTCTATCAGCTGCCCGACGCTGATGTCGACGCTAACCACACGCTAGCGGAAGCATCCAAGCTGGTTCCCAAAGGCGTTGTCTGCCTGACTTCTGCGCTCGCCTTTCATGGCCTGACCGACCGAATTCCGGCACGCGTATGGCTCGCAATCGGACCGAAGGACTGGCAGCCGCGACTCACGTATCCGCCTATGCGGTTTGCACACTATCCGGCAGAGCAGCTGAAATCTGGCGTCGAACGCCATCGTATCGATGGCGTGTCCGTCCCGATCTTTTCGGTGTCAAAGACAATTGCAGACCTGTTCCGGTATCGACGCACCGTTGGGCTGGATGTCGCCATCGAGGGCCTGCGCGAAGCGATCCGCCAACGTAGAGCGACGCCCGGTGACATCGCTCGATACGCGGCAGACGCCGGCGTGTGGAAAGTGATGGAGCCTTACGTAAGCGCATTAACAAATGGGTAAAGCACCTCGCGATATCGGCGCATCTGTTCGCGCGAAACTGATGAACCTGGCCCGCGAACGCGGGCAGGTCTTCGATCTGTTGTTGACCCGGTATACCCTCGAGCGATTGCTGTATCGACTCAGCATCTCGAAGCATCGCAATCGCTTCGCTCTTAAGGGCGCGATGCTCGTTACCACATGGTTCGAGGATCCGCATCGGCCGACCCGCGATCTGGATCTGCTCGGGTTTGGAGAGCCGTCGTCTGACGCCATGCTCGCGGTCTGGAAGGAAGTCTGCGCGATCGAAGCCGAAGATGGCGTGACGTTCGACGGTGAGGGCTTGCGCGCTCGCCCGATACGCGAAGAGCTCGAATACGGTGGAGTCCGTCTCCAAACGACAGCGACGCTGGCGCGCGCGAAGATCTATGTAACGGTCGATGTTGGCTTCGGTGATGCGATCGAGCCTGGACTTGAGGAGATCGAGTTTCCTGTATTGCTTGATCAACCAACACCTCATCTGCGCGCGTATGCGCGGGAGACGGTCATCGCAGAGAAATTCCAGGCGATGGTGGCGTTGGGACTAG
>Ga0164243_10015925_pt1 | contig 10355 bp, 13 predicted proteins | sample OricompcompostOP_FD_108781 | JGI IMG/M metagenome (GOLD analysis project Ga0164243, IMG submission 108781) | Organic Plus compost microbial communities from Emeryville, California, USA - Original compost - Organic plus compost (OP) | ecosystem: Engineered > Solid waste > Mixed feedstock >... | reverse complement strand
TTAATGATGGAGCATGAGATCCTCGATAGCTATGACCATCGCGACCATCTGTCTGTGACAACCACAACAACAACTACAACCTTTAAGATGAGATCATCCGATAAGTTAACTATTGAAGATACGCTCCGCAAGATATTCGATAATGCCGGTCGCCCGATGCGTATGGTTGAAGTCATTGGTGAACTCGAGAAGTTTGGGTATCAATGGTCAAGATATGAGTCAGCACATAGTTACATCAGCCGGTTGCCACACATAGAGAAAGTACCACAGACTCGGGGAATGTACCAATGGGTACGGGTAACCATGTAAGAACACAAAAGAAAGCCCCTCTTTCGAGAGGGGTCTTTTTATTTTAGTATTACCTGTATTTTGTCCATTCTTAGGCGGTAATAAGCCGACTGTCTATATAACCATCCCTGGCCCTTACTATGGTATGATCTTGGAGGTTGTTGCCATGACTCTTCATACCCTTTTTCTATGATCCCTGACTGTATGCCCTTCTTTAATAGGTTCCTCACTCTTTTCCTACTAAACCTCGTCTCCTGTTGAATGTATCCTATTGTCATCCACTCACCGCTACGCATAGTAAGTATGAGGGCCTTCCATTTGACATCAATAGGCAAAGGAATATAGGACATGTGACGATATTTATTCCTGTATTTATCAGAATGGTATGCTGTCAGGTCAATTCTTTCTGTCCTCTTTGCTTTCCTATTGTCCTTCCTGTCCATCTGTTACCATTCCATTATTCCTAGCAAGATAGGCCAATCCAGAAGGCAGACTATAGACTTCGCCATCCTATTGAATATCATTGTCTAACAACCCCTTTACTTTTAGCTTAAATGTACCATGGTCTAACTCCTGTATCCACTCGATGGGTACCTCTATGCCACCATACTTCTTGTAAGAATACCCAATCCTTTTATCCCATTTACGCTTGAACCCTAAAGTCATCAATAGAGTAAGGTTACGTTCATGGTCCCCTTTATCCTTCCACTCACGAACCATCTTTTTAGTTCCCCTTTTGTTGATGTTACTTTCACCATTCTTACTCCCACCTCCAAGATGTATGTCATTTCGATGTACTGACTCATGCCATACACTGTGAACTTCTTGGCTTACCCCAAACCCATTATCAGGTTTAGGGCCTAGTCTATTAATTAGTATATCAGCCAATTGATCTTTTTGTTTCTCAGTCAACCCTGATATTATCTCAGGGAAATTGCTATCATTGAACCACAGAACTTTTCCATTGGAGAATTTTATACAGCCGTGCATTATATGATACCTCCCTGCTTCATCCTGTGAAGTTGACCACTAATAGATTTCTCTGATCTACCAAGTATGGTACCCATATCTGTGTAGGAATAGTTGGTATTAGTATACATGTCTTTGAGCCTATTTATTTCCTCCAGGGTCCATCTTGGACGGGTGCCATGTTTAGGGTGTAAAGGGTGTTTGCTATCTCGATAACTGGTAACGTCTGCACATTCCCCACAGAGGGGGCAGAAGAAATGACCTCTACCCCTACCTTCCCTTAATGAGAACAAAGTAAACTTTACTTGACAAGCATTACAGAATAATTTCCTAGTCTTCACGCTCAATGTTATTCACCAACCCTACTGCACCCTCTCCTAAAGGAAACCCAGCAGCTTTACGATGTCCTCCACCACCAGCTTCCTTAGCTAAAGCCCCAAGATCAATGTTACCTTTACCCCTGAGTGAGCCCTTCCCTCTCCGAGGGTCAAGGATCATAACATATTCGAGATTAAGGTCATTTACTAGACGATGGCCCAGTAGTGACTGATATTGGTCAGCAACGCAAATGCCTACTGTGTACCCACCTTTTTCGTGGAGTTGAACCATATCAAAGGTCTCCTCATAATACTCATTAAATTTTTCCCATAAGATGTTCGCGACCTCATCATCATGTTCTGATAGTTGTACCCCTTTAAGGGCTCTATTAATGAAGCGGTCTTTTCCATAGAACCTGAACAACGACTCCAACTTGATGGCCTCCTTCCCTGGGGCCCCATTACCTGATACCCTGCCCCAAAGATCCCAGTCCTCCACTACAGAAACGAAATGTTCAAGATCCTCAAGATGGAAGTAATCTTTGAACATCTCATAAATCATACGTGTTCCACATTGATCGATGGCGATGCTAGCCCATTGATATTTATCTCCTAGCCAAGATGCCGTAGCATGGTGATCAAGAAGACCCACCTTTCCTCTTTTGTCTAAGAGTTCTGCAAGGTCAGGTCTTACCGATATATCGGTGATTAAAATATCCCAGTCCTTATCATTCTGTAGCAGATTGACTACTTTTTCATTGACATCCTCATACTCAGCAAAGACTACTTCCCCTTTCGGGAAACATTTCAAGAAGACAATAGCGCAACCGATACCATCGAGATCGGTATGAGTGATGAGCAACTTGTTCGTGAAATTCTGTGCACTGATAGGGGTCACCTTATTATTATTCTTTTTCATAGCTAAACATCTCCTTAATTAAAGTGGGATTAAACTCAGTCATTTCATTGTACCTCATTCATTTACCTCGGGTTCTTGCGTAGCAAACCATAGTGCTGGTCTCTTAGTTTTATCACAGTAGGCAATACCTTTTCTTTCTAGGTTTCCTAGCTTACTGCGTAGTGCGGTCCTTCCTAAACCAGTTGCGGCCTGAATATCTTTCTCTGACATGCCATTGGAGCCACGAAGCATGATTAATATATCATCATCGGCATTTGTGTTAGAGTCATTCACCTCCGGTTCATAAGAGTCATCTCCAGGGTTACCCATGTTATACTTGATCTCTATATTCTTGGGTTTAGGGAATGACCTAAACTCCCTGTCGATTACTACTTCATGTTCTTCCTCATTCTTGACCAAGCTATAAATAGCAGACTCAACCCAGCCATGAAGTGTAACGGATCCCAACATTCTCTGACCACCTCTACTACTGGTTCCGGATTTGTTCCAGTGATGAACCACCATGATGGCGGTCTTATATGTGTAGCGCAGGTGTATAAGCCAATTAAGAAGGGGACGTAGATCCTTAGAACTGTTCTCATCTTTACCTCCTAGCATCAGGTACAAGGGGTCAAAAATAATAAGAACGGGTTTAACTCTTTTAACCCTTTCCTCAAGTAACTCCCTAGACTCCTCCTCCGAAAAGTCAAAACCTCTATTATTTAGAAAGTCAATAGGTAGGTCGGGAGGAAACTCAACAATTACCTTCTCTTTGTTGACTATCTTAGTCTTTCCTTTTAGTAGTCCTTTACTATTGGAAACTTTTCTGAACCTATCTTGCATGAGGAAGGGGGAGTTCTCTTCCTGTATCATAATTACAGGTCCCGGGTTATGTACGGGGAACATCCCGAAAAGTGGTTGTCCACTTGCAACACTGACAGCAAAATCAGCGACCAAGGTGGACTTATATGTTTTGGGTTCCCCTGCTACCATCCCATGTGAGTCTTTTTGCCACCATCCCTCTACCAACCATCCCGGTTCTGACATCTGTAAACCCATTAGGTCTTGGTAGGTTGTCCATGTCTTGCCAAGCCTATCTTTAAACCGGCTGTCATCTATTTCATAGCTACCTTTTCCGTTTGCTTTAACCTCAGCCTGGGCTTTTCTAACCTCTGTGAGTATACGCTTCCGTTCATCATTGCGGCCAGCATACTTATTCCAATTGGAGAGGCGCACGATATTGACGACATCGCTGACTGGAACCCCGATTTCGAGGAGTCTGCATTCAAGTTCCCACAGTCTTTCACTCCGGTCTTGTTCAGCAACCTCATCTTCTGTGGCGAAGATAAGTTCAAAGAGTTTTCCTTTAATGAGTTTTTTGTGCTCGGATACAAGTTCATGTAAGGTGATATCTTCATCCCATTCTACACCCTCATCATCATCGGCATCTTCGGCTTCCTCTACCTCAGGTACAAAAGAGAAATAATCAAGGCTATAGTTGCTTTGTTCATTCCACAGTATCTTTCCTTCTGGCCCATTCCTATATTTGAAATTCCTGAACCCCGGTATACGTAAAACCTGAGTTAAATCCCACCCGCCCTTGTCAGCCTGAATATGGTAGGTAATATTGCGATTAATAGTTTCGGCTTCATCGGGCTTATAGTCTTGGTCTAAATACCACAGGCATTGAAATCGTTTAGGTGAGGTTTCATAGGCAAGATGTGGCTTTAGTTTATGCCCAATCTTTTTAGGGTTAACTTCATCAAGATCAGCCCATAGGCATTGAACCCCTTTAATATACTCCTTCTTACGTATGGGTTGTTCAAACAAGGTAGGACACCAATAGATATTATAACCCTGTGACTCTGACTTAATTACCCACTTCTCTACCTTCCTCTTTTCTTTAGGCCATTCAAAACTTTGTTCACCCCACTCATTTGTCTTTGGATTTTTGGTGGGAGTAAAAACATATCCTTTGCGTTTTCCCCATACAGAAAAGATAATATTAAGCCCTTCGTTCATTGACTATTCTCCCCTCCGTCTTCTTCCCCTCCTTAGTACAGGCCATCTATCAGGTAAGTCATCACTGTCAATAGTGTAGATGTGGCCCCATTTTTTGGCTTTTAACCGGCGGGTACTAATAGCATAATTGACTTGGTAAAGACTAACTCCGAAATGCTTTGCTACTTCTCGTGTATTTAGCTTGTCCCCCATACCATGTTATCCCTCCTTCCTGATTTCCTTTATTAAATGAAGCAAGACAGAAAACAGACTATTTTTGACAAGTTTCTACATAAATATACATGGAAACTTATCAAATTTCAATGAGATTTGTAAAAGTCTGTTGACATATGTACTTAATAGCATTAAAATAAGATTAGTCATTATGACTTATCCTTAATGACATTAACTAGACGAAGGGAGAAGAGGTCAATGGGGAAGACAATGCTTCATTCAGAGGTATGGGATGGTAAGTGCGAAACCCATATTCGTATTGTTGTGAAGGGTGATAAACAAGACGCCAGGGTTTTTGATTTAGAAGGTCAAGCTCTGATGGGAGCAATGGTAAGTGACAATGGTGATGGTACTATGGATGGTCAGGCATTTATAGTAGGGGCTGGGATAGAAGACTCACTTAAAGGTCTTGAGTTAATCATTGATCTTGTTGATGGTCAACTTAAAAGAGTAGAAGATAAAAACCTTAGGAACCTGTTACGAATGTCTCTATCATCTAAACTTATGTTGAGGGCTGATGGGATGGTTGAGGATATAATATCATGACGATGAAGCCTAATCTTTCACCTTCGGGCCCTTGGGGTATAAGTGTAAGGACCCCAAAGAAGAAGGTTATGAAGGTAGTTAAACAGCGTGAAGGTGAGTCATTAAAGGGTTGCCTTAACCGCGCTAAGGAAGCCGCTAAAAAGCTACGTGAAAAATACGCTAATCGATCGGACATTATTATTGAGATCATATCTCGACGTAAGGTATTTCCCCCTCCGGACAAGCTCCATATGAAGCGTAATGAGATATGGTGCCCATACTGTGCAAAGCCGAGACAGTTTAAGAAGGGCCAACTTGTAGAACTGGACGGTATCTCCTTTATATCTAATTATGCTAGGTGCATCGTCTGTGGTATATCTGATAGTGATTGGTATGTAAAAACTTATAATAACCTATGGCCCAAAATGAGGTTTAAATAATATGTATTATAGCTTCCATACTTACCCATATAAACATCAATTAAAGGCTGTAAGGAGGTCACTAAGGCAACATAATCTTGGGTATCTTATGGACCCAGGGTGTGGTAAAACTAAACCCGCTATTGACTACATTGGCTGTAGGTATCTTAGGGATGGGCATAAAAGAGTTTTAATACTTGTGCCCAAATCTATCATAGGGGTCTGGGAGGAAGAGATAGATACCCACCTACCTCCTAAGATCCCACGCAGAGTTGTAAGACTAGAAGGCCATAATCGTAAAAAGTTAATAGATCAGAATAGTAAGAACCCTGTGTTGACTATCTTTCTTATATCTTATGACTCCGCATGGCGTTCTAAAAAAGAGCTTATTAAGTGGGGGCCCCAAGGAATAATTGCAGATGAAAGCCACTACATATCTGGGGCTACCTCTAAAAGGAGTAAGGGTGCTAGAAGTATAAGAAAGGGTGCACAATGGGCTTTAATCCTGACAGGTACATTTTTACCTAACGGGCCACTTAATGCTTACGCACAGCTTAATTTTTTGGACCCTTCCATCTTCCCTTACTCATGGACAAAGTTCAAAGAGAGGTATGCTGTATGGTTTAAGATGTCTGGGTATATGAAATTAAAAAAGTATAAACGCCTATCTGAGCTTGAACGGATTATTGCAAAGCATTGTATCATAGTAAGAAAAGAAGATGCCCTGGACTTACCAAAACGCAAAAGTCAGATTGTACCTGTAGAGATGTCAGCCAAGGCTTGGAAGTATTATAATCAGATGAAACAGGAGAAGCTGGTTGAGTTTAAGCAGGGCGATGCCACCGCAGAGATTATCCTCACTGAGATGCTGCGCTTTCAACAGATAACCAGTGGTTTTCTTACAGTTGATACTGGTGAATATGATCACAGGGATAGGCCAATCAAAGAGGAGGTTAACATACATGAAGATAAGATTAAAGCCCTACTTGAGATCATTGATATACATTTATCTCATGGAGAAAAGATTGTCGTCTTCTGTAGGTTCAGATGGGAGATGGACCACATCCTCTCAGCCCTTAAAAAGCAGAGGGTTAAACACGCCTTCATTGATGGGAGAGTGAAGAAGAGCACCGATCGTGACCTGATAAGACGTAGATTTCAAAAGGGTAAGTATGATGTTATCGTCTTAAACATAGCCACAGGGGGAGTAGGCATCACACTAACAGCTGCAAATGTAGGGATATTTTACAGCACAACCTTCCAGTATGACCACTACCAACAAGCCAAGGACAGGATACATCGACCCGGACAAACTAAGCCTGTTATCTATTATCATTTAATTGTAAGGGGGACTATAGATGAGAGGATTATGGAGTCCAACTATTCCAAAAAGAACCTTGCCGACAAAATCACACCAAGCAACTGGAGTAAATTTATTTAAGGAGGTGATTACCTATGATAGTGTTACGGTAGAAGTGGACGAAATTTTAGGTTACGTGGGTAATCGGGTAGTTGTCAGAGAACATGAGTCCATTTGCACCTATGACCAAGCCCGCTACAGGGTAATTACTTACAACAGGAGGTAATTTTAATGATTATTATTGAAGGTTGTGACAACACAGGAAAGACTACTTTACAGAAAGAGATCTTGGAGAGGTACCCCGGTTTACGTGAGGGGTATAAACAAGAGAGGCCTCCAGAAGATAAGCAACCATACATGGATCGCTTATGGGGCTTTCTTGGTCAGCCTGTTTCTTATACTAGACCCTTTGTATTTGACCGACTTTATTTCTCGGAGCTGGTGTATGGGCCTATCCTTAGGGGCAATGTTATATTTACTAAATCCGAGAGTGTTATAATCAATAAGATGATTAAACGGCATAGAGCCCTTATCATTTATGCCCGTCGTAGTTTGTATGAAATCATGAAGGACTTCGATAGCCGAGACCAACTTAATGGTGTTAAAGAGAATCTCCCCTTAATACATTATGCCTACGATGAGGTCATGGAACCCTACTCTAATTCCTGCAATTTCGTAATGTATGACTATGATAACCCCATCTCTGTGAGTCAGGCGTGGAACAAGGTTAAGGAGTATTATGAGGACAAGTATGCCTATTAAGAGGGGAAAATTAGCATGAATTATCTAGAGGAGATATTCAAGAAACAGCGAGCCCTGATGGACAAGTATCATACTATTGAACTCCGTTCTAACATTTTTGAGTACATGGACCACAGTGTACCAGTAGACTTGCACACCACAGCAGGTCAAGCACGATTAAAGCACCTTGCTTGGTGCACTGTGGAAGAGATCGCAGAAGCCCTTGATGGTGTAGGGGTTCGTAACAAGAAGGAAGAGGTAGTTGATGCACTCCACTTCTTGGTTGAGCTTATCATCACCGCCGGCTATGACCATAACTGGCTGGGTTCATTAGAACGACAATGGCGTAGTACCGAACTCAATGTCCATTCGACCGTCAGTAAGATGGGTGATGCTGTCACAGGGTTCCTCAACGTCTTTGGTATGGCGATGAACCAATTAAAAAACAAGCCATGGAAGCAGGCGCATAAGCCTACGGATGTAGCGAAGTTTGAAGCGTATCTTGCCTTGTCTTTCTATCATTATATATTGATAGCAAGAACCTTCGGCATCGAGACACCGGAAGAACTGTACCACCTTTATGCCCATAAGGAGGAGATCAACAAGAAAAGACAGGAGAGTGGATATTGATATGATGGAAGTACAAGCACCTAATCTCCATGGGCTATGGGATGCAGTAAATCATCGGTTTATATTCGATCCGGAAGTTGTTGATTTTACGAGGCCGGGTGTAAGTATCCATTCATATCACAATGTAATGAGGTCCGATAGCTGTGAGTGTAATATAACCCTAACTGATCTGGGCTATACTAAAACCAAATGGTCAATGCTACTGCGTTTATACTTTGATCACGAAGAATTTAGGATGTTGATTAACCGTCTTCTTCACTATAAGAATGTGGAACGACGGGGTAAAGTATATGTCCCAGACTTAGGAATGCAATTCAGGTCAAGAGAGAATAGGACTGGGGCCTGCCTTATGGGCTTCACCCTTCGCTATTCTGTGAAGACAGGATGGGAATGTTCGGTATTCTCTAGGACTAATGAAACCACAGCAAGGTGGTCTGTCGATCTTATCTTTATTCATCGTTTGATTGCCACCATTGGAGAACTTACTGGGTTCTTTACTCCTAAAGATGTAAAGTTATATTGGTCAGCAGGGTCTTTGTTTCAATCTGTAGTTACGGCTCCACTATACATGGTAATAATGGGTCGGGAGAAGGAAATCCTCCAGATGGCGAAGGGTAAGATGGGGGAGCTTACACGATGGCAGGAAGCTGTAGTTAAGAGGTATGGAGACTCCTATAACCCTAAGTATTCATCAACTGGACAATTAAAATATCAGAATTATAAGTCACAGGTAAGAGTTACTGAGGCTTATCGTCAACTCAAGGGTAATGGTACGAAAAAAGTCATCCCTATACCTAATGAGGCTTTATTAATCCCTAAGGTTGATCTTAAAATTGATGATGACTTCTTTACAAGGAGGGGCTTTAGATGACAATATTCATGGTTCCAATTAATATGATAGGTGACGCTGAACTTATAGCCAAGAGGTCAGAGCTCGAGAATAAGATGTCTCAGACTGGTATGCTTACAAGGTTCGAAGCCCAATATCTTGATAGTATTGTTGGGGAGATTAATAAAAGAAGGTCAATTGAATGAAATCCTACTATAGATCATTTGAGGACGCTATTGAAATAACTCGTCAGGCCCTGGTGAAATATGGCAAAGAGGTAGAGGTCGGTCATTGGCAGGGAGTAGACGTTAAGGGCAAACCTGACATGGTAACATTCGAGTTGCTAAACCATTCATTTACCTGTGCAATCAGCCCGGATATTGATGAGCTCAAGCGTCAGATACATCCCAACCTTCCTTGGGCCGATGACCACTTCCTTGAACGAGTGGGTGGGGTAGGTCTTAACCCGGGAGTACAGTATGCCAACTGGCCCTACTATCGTAACAAGGAGAATGATAAGTTTCGCACAGAGGGGAAAGGGAAGTTTAGTCATACCTACATGGAGCGCATCTGGCCCAATAATGTTGAGGACAGGGATGTAGGGTACGATGAGAGTCTTAGGTTTATACAAGGCATTCGTTATCGGTATGGTGACCTTGATGATGTAGTCAATCTCTTGGTCAGGGAACCTCTCACCCGTCAGGCGTTCCTGCCTATCTGGTTCCCGGAAGATACTGGGTCCCATCATGGAGGGCGAGTACCCTGCACGTTGGGTTATCAGTTCATGTGCAGAGATGGTGAACTGCATATATGGTATCCCATCAGGGCCTGCGATTTCATTCGCCATTTCCGGGATGATATTTACCTTGCCTGTCGTTTACTCCTGTGGGTACTTGACGAGTTAAAACAGAAAGACTATGATACATGGAAAGATACTAGACCGGGTAAACTCACTATGCAAATCTATTCCCTCCATGTATTTAAGGCTGAAACTCATCTATTACGGAGGTGAAATCATGCCCAGGATTAACATTCGGTTTAGGGATGAGGAAGGAAACATCATGAGGTTTTATACCCATGAGGTCCCGGGGATGATTGGTATAGTTGCCCGGCTCATCTGTGCAGGGATATCCTTTATATTTAT
>Ga0164243_10015924_pt1 | contig 10356 bp, 8 predicted proteins | sample OricompcompostOP_FD_108781 | JGI IMG/M metagenome (GOLD analysis project Ga0164243, IMG submission 108781) | Organic Plus compost microbial communities from Emeryville, California, USA - Original compost - Organic plus compost (OP) | ecosystem: Engineered > Solid waste > Mixed feedstock >... | reverse complement strand
CGAACCCGCGACCTTCGCCGTGACAGGGCGACGCGCTAACCAACTGCGCCACTGGGCCTTGCAATGTCCCGCAACCTGCTCCGGGACCGTACGCCGTTTCCGGCGCCCGCGAAACTATAGCGTAGGTTCTCGGCGAGGAAAAAACCGAATCGGCCGGCATCCTCACGACGGATCGGGTGCCGATCAGCGCCTGCCTCAACTGGTACGTCGGGCCCGGCGCTGGGCCCAGGGATCGCCGCGTCAACCTCGACCGGGCCGAGTTTGGACCGCACCCGAACGCCGGGACTGACACCGCCCGGGAGTGCTGCCCATCACGGCCGTGAACGCGCTGATGAAGCTGCTGGGATTGGCCCAGCCGCATGCGTATGCCGTGTGCGTGATGTCGTGGCCTTCGGCGAGCAGCACGAGCGCGCGGTAGATCCGTACCTGGGTGCGCCACTCGTAGAAGGTCATGCCGAGCTCACTGCGGATCAGCCGGCTGAGCGTACGAGAGCTTGCCCCGACCGATCGCCCCAGCTCGGCCATCGAGGTGCTGTCGGAAAGGTTGTCCGCCATGATCCTGGCCAGGGCCCGCAAGCGGTCGTCGCCCGGTTCGGGAAGAAACAGCGGCTGCTCTCGCGCCTCTCTCAGTTCGTCGACAAGCACGCGGAGCAAGCGCGCCCGGGCCGACCCGGTGTACGGCGGGGTGCCGGGGGCCCTGTCGCTCTGTCGGGTCAGGGCGAGCAGGATCTCCCGTGCCAGCCCGGTGGCCAGGAACACCACGGGCCGGTCGGGTATCCGTCGGGCCAGGGCGGGCGGCAGGAAGACGATGCGCATGTCGGTGTCGCCGTGTGCACTGTGTCGATGGTTGCGTCCGGCCGGCGTCCAGGCGACCCGATCAGCCGGGACAACCGAGGTGCCGTGCTCGGTATGAACGGTCAGGACGCCGGTGGCCGCGTACACCAGATGCCCGCGGTCATGGGCTTGCACCGCACTCGAGCTACCCGAAGACCACAAGTGACGTCCGGCCGACGGCCACACCGTCGAGGTGACTGCAGTAGTTCCGGCGTGGCGGTGAACAGGCATCGGACGGCATCGTATCGGTAGAGCGCCAAGCCGGCCTGTGGTGAGGTGGACCCGTCCCACACCACCACGCGAGCTGGAGCTCAGATATGACCACATTCGTTCTCGTCCCCGGCGCCTGGCACGGCTCCTGGGCCTTCGAATCGGTGACCCCGTTGTTGGAGGCCGCCGGTCACACCGTCCATGCGCTGACGCTGACCGGGTTGCGACCTGGCGACGGCCGGGCGACCATTGCGACGGCCAATCTCGACACCCATGTCGCCGACGTGGTCAACTACCTGGAACGCACCATGATCAGCGACGTGACCCTGGTGGGCCACAGCTACGCCGGCATGGTGATCACGGCCGCGGCCGATCGTGCCGCTGATCGGATCGCCCGACTGGTCCATATCGACGCGTTCGTTCCCCAGGACGGTGACTCCTGGTGGTCACTGACCTCGGATGGCTATCGAAGGACAGCTGTTCAGGGTGCTGCCGAGAACGGCTATGCCGTGCGTCCGCCGTTCCGCCCTCCGCACGGCGGTGATCCCCGGCGTCGCCCCCACCCGTTGGCGTCCTTTCTGCAGACGGTCCGGCTCACCGGCGCTGTCGACCGGATCTCGCGACGCGACTTCGTGTACTGCTCGGGCTGGGAAGCCGACAGCCCGTTCACCGGTCTGCGAGCAAAGCTGCAGGCCGATCCGGGTTGGCAGGTTCATGACATCCCGACCGCGCACAACGCGATGCGGGACGATCCGCACGGGGTTGCCGCGCTGCTGCTCTGAGCCGCGCGAAGACGAGGACAGGCTGATCCGGCAAATGGGGTCCGTGCGGCGCGTGCGCCATTGCGTCAACCTGCTCACCGTTCTTAGAATTTTCGGTACAGAACAATTGGCAGGCGGAGCCGCGACCCTCCGTGTTCATGCGCTGAGCCTCGGCGCTGTCAGGTACGTCCTGAGAGGCAGGTCGTGATGGTCCAGTCGAGTCTGGAGACAGTGAGCGCCGCGGTGGATGTGCGGGCGCGGGAGCTCGAAGCGCAGTTGACCGATGACGAACGGTTCGCTCTCGTCATCAGCATCTTCGGTCATGTGCCAGGGAGCGCCACCGGAGGCCGCGACCCGCGGATCCCCGAAGGCCTCACCAACATGAGTGCGGGTTACACGCCCGGCGTCCCGCGACTTGGTGTGCCGGCGATCCAAAGTAGCGATGCCAGCATGGGCGTGACCAACCCGGGCTACCGGCCCGATGACAAGGGCGCGACCGCGTTTCCTTCGCTGATCTCATTGGGTTCGAGCTTCAACCCGGGCCTGGTTCGGGAGATGGGCCGGGCGATCGGACGTGAGGCCCGTATCCGTGGCTTCAATGTCATGCTGGCCGGCGGATGCAACCTTGCGAGGGATCCGAGGAACGGCCGCAACTTCGAGTACTACTCGGAGGATCCTTATCTGACGGGGATTCTCGCCGCTGAGCAGGTGACCGGAATCCAGGAGCAGGGCGTCGTCTCGACGCTCAAGCACTACACGCTGAACTGCAACGAGACGAACCGTCATTGGCTCGATGCGATCATCGATCCGGATGCGCACCGCGAGTCGGATCTGCTCGCCTTCCAGATAGCCATCGAGCGCTCCGGGCCCGGCGCGATCATGAGCGGTTACAACAAGATCAACGGGCAGTACGCCAGCGGGAATCACCATCTGCTCAACGAGGTGCTGAAGGGCGCCTGGGGCTACCAGGGATACGTGATGTCGGATTGGGGTGCCACACCGGCATGGGACTTCGCACTGAAAGGTCTTGATCAAGAGTCGGGCGTTCAGGCCGACCGACTGCTGTGGGGCAAGGAACCCTTCACCGACGAGCTTCGGGCTGCGTACGCCAACGGCGACCTTCCCGCGGAGCGGCTCTCGGAGATGGTGCGCCGCATTCTTCGCTCGCTGCTCGCGGTCGGAGCCGACCAATGGGGACCAGCACCCGAGGTCGACATGGCCGAACACAACAGGATCGCGCTGGAAGGTGCGAGGCAGGGAATCGTTCTTTTGAAGAACGATGATGCACTGCCACTGTCGACCGACAAGCCGCTCAAGATCGCGGTGATCGGCGGCTACGCCCAACAAGGCGTGATCAGCGGCACGGGCTCAGGTGCCGTCGCCCCTGTCGGCGGATTCGCCGGGGTGATCAAGATCGGCGGCGCCGGTGTCATGGGCAAGCACCGCAACCTGTTCCTGTTCCCGCCACCTCCACTCGAGGAGCTGGCGAAAGCGCTACCTGAGGCACAGTTCGACTTCGACCCGGGATACACAGCGGCAGAGGCAGCACTGACTGCAAAGCGTTCGGATGTGGTGATCGCGTTCGGAATCCGGGTTGAGGGCGAAGGCTTCGACAGTGCCGATCTCTCGCTGCCATGGGGCCAGGACGCGATCATCGACGCGGTCGCTTCCGCCAACCCGAACACGATCGTGGTGCTGCAGACCGGCAACCCGGCCTCGATGCCGTGGCGCGACAAGGTGCGGGCGATCATGCAGGCGTGGTATCCCGGCCAGGCCGGCGGCCAGGCGATCGCCGAAGTGATCACCGGGGTGGTGAACCCCTCCGGCCGGTTGCCGGTCACCTATCCGGAGAGCCTCGATCAAACCCCGCGGCCCGAGTTGCCGGGTCTGGGGACGCCCTGGGGAACCCCGGTGACGATCGACTACAACGAAGGGGCGGAGGTCGGGTACCGCTGGTTCGCCAGGACGGGCGCAAGGCCGATGTACGCCTTCGGTCACGGCTTGAGTTACACGACGTTCGCGTACGACGGTCTGCAGGTCGAGGGAGGCGACACCATCACCGCGTCGTTCCGTGTCACCAACACCGGCGACCGCGAAGGCGCCGACGTACCGCAGCTCTATCTGACCGACGCAGCCGGGGAGAAGCGGATGCGACTCCTGGGTTTCGAACGGGTGGAGTTGGCACCGGGAGAAAGTCGTACCGTGACGCTGATCACCGATCCGCGACTGATCGCGCGCTTCGACGGGCAGGTCGGCCAGTGGCACATCACCGAGGGGACCTACAGGATCGCGCTCGGCAAGGCCGCCGATTGTCTCGATCTCACGGCGGAGACGAGGTTGCCCGAGGCGTTCTTCGGCCCGTAACGCGAACGGTGGGATCATGGACATCGCTGCATGCCGGAGCAGGGATGGATTATGACCGACCGTGATGCTCGCCAACAGGAGTACTGGAGTGCCGACGGCCTGATGCCCGAGGTCGCGGCCTCCATCGTCGGTTACACGGCTCGCAGCCCGCGTCCGGCGTTGCATCGTGGGGTGCCGTCGCCGCACCTGACGTTGGTGATCACCCTTGATCAGCCGGTCGTGACGGGCTGGTCGGTCGAGGATGCATTCGGTACGACTCCGACCCGGTTCGACATCGCCACTGCCGGCCTGCACGTGACACCGGCCTACATCCGTCAGCCCCAGGAACAGTCCGGAATCCAGATCGCCCTGCATCTGCCGGCTGCACGATCGATCCTGGGGGTGCGTGCCTCGGAGTTGTGCTCCGGCACCTACGAAGGAGTCGATGTCGTCGGTCGGGAGATCGGCCGACTCCGCGCCAGGTTGATCGACACCCCGGACTGGCCCACCCGCTTCGACCTGGTGCGGCAGTTCCTGCGGCACCGGGCCGACCGTGCGGAGGGCCGACCCCGGACGCGGGCCGAGCTTGCCGAGGCCTGGGCCTGGCTCGGCAGGCATCGCGGGACCGGCCGGATCGCTGGGCTGGCTGATCACGTGATGCTCAGTGAACGCCAGTTGCACTCGCTGTTCACCGCGGAGTTCGGGATCGGGCCGAAGCGGTTCAACCGGCTGCTCCGCTTCCAGCGGGCCAAACGGCTGATCGGTTACGGCGCCGGTCATGGTGAAGTTGATCTTGCCGGTATCGCCGCCGACTGTGGTTATGCCGACCAGTCACATCTGACCCGTGAGTTCAGGTCGTTCGTCGGGATCGGTCCGACTCGGTGGGTCGACCAGGAGTACGGCGGCATGGTCCCGGGCGGGATGGTCCCGGATGAATCCGCCGAAACGTTCTATCGCCGGCCGCGGGTTGATCGGCACTCTTGAGCCATGGATGCAACGAAGCAAGCTCTGCAACCGACCGTGTGGCCGACCCTGCGAGCCACCGACGCCAACGCGTTGATCGACTTCCTGACCTCGGTGTTCGGTTTCACGGCCACCGCCGTCTTCCGCGACGGCGACATCGTCGAACATGCGCAACTGAGCTGGCCGGAGGGCGGCGGAATCATGCTCGGCAGCGACCGACTCGGGACGGCCTGGACCCAGCGGCCCGGCACGGGCGGCGCGTACGTGGTGACCGATCGGGTGGATGAGATTCACGACCGGGCTGTCGCCGCCGGCGCGCGGATCATCCAGCCGCCGGAGAACCCCGACTACGGCGGACGAACCTTCTCCTGCGCGGACCTCGAGGGCAACCTGTGGTCCTTCGGCTCCTATCGCGGCGAGCCGGTGCAGCCTTCGTAACCTTGGAGATGAACATCGGGCTCGGGGCACTAGGTCGAGGGCAGTTGGTCGCGGCGATCGGCGCCGGTCTTCTGCAACATGCTGCTGATATGTGTCTCGACGGTGCGGCTCGATATGAACAGTTGCTCTGCTATGTCGTTGTTGGTGAGGCCGGCGTTGACCAGCTGAAGGATTTCGGCTTCCCGGGCGGTGATGCCGAATCGGACGAGGTGAGCCGGGACGTGGGCGGTGGTCCGGGGCACCTTCGCGCCGATCGCGGCCAGCGTCTGGCGTACGCGATGTTGCAGAGGCGTTCCCCGGCTGCGCCGAAGAATGCGTCGGCTTCGCGTAGCCAGCCTTCAGCTGCGCGCATCCCGGACTGGAAGGCGGCGGGGGCGCTGTCGACCGTGGCACCGACTCCGAACGGACCCACGTGCAGCGTGTCCTCGATCCGGTGCCGACGCCGAGCGTCCGGCGGGCCGATCGAGGTGTGTGTCCTCTTCGTGTCCGCGGCGGGCTCCGACGTGGGCGAGTTGGCAGCTTGATGTGCATCTGCCCTTGTCGGCTGGGTGTCCCCAACGGGATTCGAACCCGCGTTGCCGCCTTGAAAGGGCGGTGTCCTAGGCCTCTAGACGATGGGGACCTGACCGCATGACTATAGGGGTCCGGCGCCTACTGTCCCAAACCTGGGGCGAGACCGCGACCCGATAGGACCCTAACAGCAAGCGATCGCGGCCCGTCTGGAACGGACCGCGATCGCTGGCTGATCCGGGTCAGGACGGATCAGGGCCGGGCTGCGGGGGGTCAGCCCGGACGTGTGGCGCCGGCAACCGGCATGTAGGAGATGGGCGTGTACTCCACGGTCTTGCCCGGTCGGGGCGCGTTGATCACCTGACCGTTGCCCGCGTAGATGCCCACGTGGCTGGGATTCGGACCGTAGAAGAAAACCAGGTCGCCGACCTTGAGGTTGTCCATCGAGACCCGCGGGCTGGCGTCGAACTGGTCGTAGGTCGTCCGCGGCAGGTTCACCCCGGCCGCCTGCCAAGCCCGCATCACCAGACCGGAGCAGTCGAAGCTGTTCGGGCCGTCGCCGCCGAAGACGTACGGCTTGCCCAGCTGCGCTTTCGCGTACGCCAGTGCGACCTTGCCCTTGTTGCTGCTGGCGACCGGGGCGCCATCGCCCGGGTTGCTCGGCTTCCCAGGCTTGGACTTCGACAGGTATTCGGCGGTCACCCACCGTACGGCGTTGTGATACACGATCTGCGCGCGCTGATGCTTGTAAACGCCCGTGATACTCAGCTTGGTCCCCGCCGGTACGGTGCCGTACGACTTGTAGTTGGCCGTCGACTTGCTGCGGATGATCAACTCGGTGGTCGCGTACCGGGACCCGATGATCTTGGGCAGGCTCGGCGCCTCCGACTCGGTGTGCTGCCGCGGCTTCGTGGTCGACAGGTACTGGGCGGTCACCCAGCGGACGGCGTCGCCGTAGATGACCTGCGCCTTGCCGTTGCGGGTCTTCCCGGTGATCGACAGCTTGGTACCGGTCGGAACGTCGGTGATCGACTTGAAGTCGCTGCCCGGTGTCGTCCGGATGATCAACTCGGTGGTGGCATACCGGGTGCCGATGATCTTGGGCAGCTTGACCGAGGGATTCGGCCGCGGATCCTGCTTGGCGGGCTTGCTCGAGGAATGGCCCTTGGATGAGCCGGAATGGGCCGGCTTGCTCGGAGTCGGGCCGGTCACCGTCTGGTTGGACAGGTACTTGGCCGTCACCCAGCGGATGGCGTTCTGGTAGACGATCTGGGCGTAGCCGTTCTTGGTGGCACCGGTGGTCTGCAGCTCGGTGCCCTTCTTGACCGTCGTGATGATCTTAAAGTCCGGATCCGTGCTGGTCCTGATCAACAGATCGGCGGTCGCGTAGCGGGACCCGGTGTCCTTCGGCAGCGAGTTCATCGAGCTGGCCAGGTACTGCGCCGACACCCAGGCACGCTGGCCGCCGTACAACATCTCGGCGAATCCTCGCGACTGCTTGCCGGTCAGCGTCACGTTCTGGCCTTGGGGCACGTAACCGATCACTTTCGCGCCGAGGCTCGGCCCCTGGCGCACGTTCAGCGAGGCCGTGGCGATCTTGGCACCCTTGGTGTAGATGGCGGCAGGTCCCGCGCTGGCGCTGCGGGACTTCAGGTCCAGATACTGCGCCGACACGTAGGCCGTCGATCCGTTGAAGTGGACCTTGACCCAACCGTTGTGGGGTTTGCCGACCGCAGTGATCTTCTGCCCGGCTGCCAGGCCTCCGACGATCCGGTAATTGGTGCCCGGCCCGGAGCGGATGTTCACCCCGGTCGTGGCCGTCGCGGAATCCGCCGAGGCCAGTTGGGCGGTGCCGACCGCAACCGCTGTGCCGGTTGCTGCCAGCAACGCAGTTACCGCACCGGCTTTGCGCATGGTGCTCACGTGTGTTTCCTCCTTCACGGCCTTCCCGGACCGTGGATGGATGTACTCACTGCGGTCACCTGTGATTCCCCAATCACGTCAGTAACAGCAGCCACAATCTGCTCAGGACTTTATCCACGCCACTCGCGCATCGGCAACCGTGTGAGTAGGGCAAGAACAGCGATGGCAATGCGACACGCCGAAGAACTTGCTGAAATTTCACTGATGTGATTTAGCGTGCCGCTCAGGCCTGTCGAGGCCGGTGAGCGGTCGCTTTCACGCGGGATCGACGTACGCAGGCGGGTTCGACACGACAAAGCCGCCGGTGAGACCGTCTGTGATCACGGTCCAATCACGAGACGATCACAGACATATCACCGGCGGCTCAACAGGCCTCGATCAGAAGTTGAGACTTCACCCGGACGAGCCCCTGATGTCGATCATGACGGCTCAGCGCAGTCCGAGCTTCGTGCTACATGCCGGCCAGGCTTTCCAGCCCTGGACCGCCAGCACCCGCTCGGCAATCCGGATCTGCTCGTCGCGGCTGGCGTTGTTCGGCATCCCGTTCCCGCCGAAGCCCTGCCAGGTCTGCAAAGTGAACTGCAGTCCGCCGTAGAAGCCGTTGCCGGTGTTGATGCTCCAGTTTCCGCTGGATTCACACATCGCAAGATCGTCCCAGACATCGTTGGTGACGTTCCTCGAACCGCCGTGATAGCCGGTGCCCACGGCGCCCGAGCTGGTTCCGCCACCGCTGCTGTGCGAGTCGGAGTCCGAGCCGGTACGCGGCCGGCTGGTGGACAGATACTGTGCGGTCACCCAGCGGGCAACACCGTTGTAAACGATCTCGGCCCGGCCGTTGGCGACCGCGCCGGTGATCTTGAGCTTGTCACCGCGGTGCACTGTGGCAACGGTCTTGTCGCCGCTACCCGAGGTGGTCCGAACCAGAAGCTCAGTGGTCGCATAGCGCGATCCGACCACGTGGGGCGCCTTCGCTGTCGATCCGTTGCTGCCGGAGTTCGACGGTGCCGACGGGCCGGCCTTCGCGGTCGACGACAGGTATCGCGCGGTCACCCAACGGATCGCGTTGTTGTAGATCACCTGGGCGTACCCGTTGCTGGTTGCGCCGGTGATCTTGAGGGTGCTTCCCTTCGGTACGGTTGTGATGATCTTGAAGGTGGGGTCGGCGGTGGTCCTGATCAAGAGGTCGGCCGTCGCCACCCGGGTCCCGGAGCCGTGCGGGATGCCGTTCACCGAGCTGATCAGGTACTGGGCGGTGACCCAGGCGCGCTGGCCGCCGTACAACACCTCGGCGAAGCCCTTGGACTGCTTGCCGGTCAACGAGACGGCCTGGCCGTCGGAGATGTAGCCGATGATCTTGGCGGTCAGTGACGGGTTGCTGCGCACGTTGAGTGTCGCGGACGCGACCTTGTTTCCCTGGGTGTAGATGGTGACCGGTGTCGCGGAGTTCACCGTGCCGGACAGGTCGAGGTATTGCGCGGAGACGTAGGCGGTCCCGCCGTTGAAGCTGACCTTCACCCACCCGTTGTGAGGTTTGCCGATCGCGGTGATGGATTGGCCGCGCGCCAGGCCTCCGACGATCCGGTACGACGTTCCTGGTCCGGAACGGATGTTGACTCCGGTCGTGGCTGTGGCGGCGTCCGCCGTGACGAGGTGGGCCCCGCCGATGGTGATCGCCGCTCCGGCCGCTGCTGACAGCGCGGTGCCGGCGACAGTCCTTCTCAGCTTGCTGTTCACGGAACTTCCTCCTTGGCGGCTTCGGTGCCGCCTGATGGGGGATCTCACGTCGATGCCACCGCACCCTGAGCCTTGTCACTTCAGTCACAGCAGCCTCAATTTTCTCAGGACTGTACGAGCTGATCCGTGCTGCTGGCAAGCCTGTGAGTGCCGATCAGGCCAGTTATGCAAGCCGACACGCCGTCTGCGGGACGAGAATGTCAAGCGTGTGATTCAGCGGGAGAGCTCAGCCCCAGCCGAGTTGCTCCAGCCGTTCATCGGGGATGCCGAAATGATGGGCGATCTCGTGCACGACCGTGATCGCCACCTCGTCGATCACGTCCTCGACGGTCTCGCAGATCCGCAGGGTGGGACCGCGGTAGATGGTGATCCGGTCGGGCAGCTGGCCGGAGTACCAGTCGCCGCGTTCGGTCAGCGGGACGCCCTCGTAGCGGCCGAGTAGATCGGGGGAGCCGGGTTCGGGCTCGTCGTCGACGAACACAGCCACGTTGTCCATCAGCCGGCTGAACTCCTCCGGGATCTCCGCCAGCGCGGTTGCCACCGCCTCATCGAAGTCGTCCGGCGACATCTCCACCACACCCCCATTCTCGATGCCCCGACGGCCTCGGTGAAAAGATCGCGCCATGCGGACCGAGATCAT
>Ga0164243_10015923_pt1 | contig 10357 bp, 8 predicted proteins | sample OricompcompostOP_FD_108781 | JGI IMG/M metagenome (GOLD analysis project Ga0164243, IMG submission 108781) | Organic Plus compost microbial communities from Emeryville, California, USA - Original compost - Organic plus compost (OP) | ecosystem: Engineered > Solid waste > Mixed feedstock >... | reverse complement strand
GTCCTGCCCGTTGTAATTAATGCCGCCGGATTCGAAGGTGGCGACCACTGCGCCGCTCTCATCGGCGACGACGACCGCCGTTTTCGTTCCGCCGCCGTCCAGTCCGGCTACGTACCGCATCGTCATCCCTTCCTTCGTCTGTCTAATAAATATGATACTGCTGCTTCATGTCAGCAAACGAGCGAGCTTCCTCACGGAACTGTTCCAGCAAGGCCGGCAGATCCAGCGGCTCGCTCCGGTACAGATCATCCCCGCCCAGAAGATCAATGAACGGCAGCTTGTTGCCCTTATGCGGCGGCAAAAATTCGAATGCTTCATAGTTCCGCTTCAGCGTATACATCAGCCGGATTCCCGTCTCGAGCGGCTGCAGCGCCCGCTGGTCGGTAATATGCAGCTGCACGCCGCCGCACTGCTCACCCTCATGCTTGGAGAACGTCGGCTTGAAATAAACCGGTCGAAACATGACGCCGGGCAGCTTCATGCCGTTCATCTCGTCCGCCAGCTTTTCCGCCTCAACAAACGGTGCGCCAACGATTTCAAAAGGTGCCGTCGTTCCCCGTCCTTCGGACATGTTCGTGCCCTCGAACAAACAAGTTCCCGGATAGAGGAGCGCGCTGTCAAAGCGCGGCAGCCCGAGCGACGGCATGACCCAGAGGTTTCCCGTTTCGGGAAACAGCATGTTCCGGTCCCAGCCGCCGCATGGAACGACATGCAGTTGGGCGTTCCAGCCCATTTGCTCGTTCGCCATCGACGCCACCTCGCCGGCTGTCAAGCCATAACGGACGGCGAGCGGGTAATTGCCGACGAACGATTCAAAGCCGGGCTTCAGGACGTTGCCTTCCACCGTCACCCCGTCCAGCGGGTTGATCCGGTCGAGGACGATGAACTCTTTTCCCGCCTTGGCACAATCCTCCAGGGCGTACAGCATCGTATAAATGAACGTATAGTAGCGCACGCCTACATCCTGGATATCGTAAACGACGGCGTCCACTTCGTCCAGCATTTCCGCGCTCAGCCGCTTGGAGTCCTTGCGGTACAGGCTGTACACCGGTACGCCGGTAATCGGGTCCCGGTAGGTTTCAACCTGCGCCCCTGCTGCCTGATCCCCCCGTACCCCGTGTTCCGGCGAAAACAGCGCCGTCAGCTGGAACCGCTCATGCAGGATTTGAATGGTGGATTCAAATTGACGGTTTAATCCCGTCGGTGAGGTGATCAGCCCGAGCCGCTTCCCCTGGAGCAGATGGGCATAATCTTCGATCCGGTCAATTCCGTTAGCGATCATTGCGACCTCCTGGTAGTGAAATTAGTGTACACCCCTAAAAAAATGACTGTAACAGAGGTATCGTCACAGTCACAACGCGCATGAAATGCCTGGCTCCGCTTACAGTTCGCTTTGGCGCAGGCGCATCGTTTCCGCCGGAATCATAAACGTTTCCGCGTACTCCTTACGCGCTTCGATTCCGCGCACGCGTGCCAGATGCTTATAGTACTCGAGATATGGGAAGGACTTGCTGTTCGTGACGAACCAGTGCTGCGATACCGCTTTCACCCACAAATCAAAAGCCTCCTGTGAAAAGTCCACGTATACGTACGGCTTGTAATCCACCGCATCCTCCCAGTTTTCCGCATAGTAGAGCTTGGAAGCGAAAAACGCAGGCAGTTCCCGCTCAAAGGACGCCAGGCCGGCAAAAAAGCGAGCATCGTTCACGATGTTATGCGTCGTCGCGTGGTCCTTGTGCATGCTGTTCTTCCAGTGGGTAATGATGATGTTCGGCTTCACGCGCCGGATTTCGTCGCATACTCTCAGACGCATATCCTCGGTATCTTTCAGCTCGCCGTCGGGAATGTCGAACACGATGGACTCGCCTCCTAGCATGTCGGCAAACGCCTTGGCCTCGTGCACCTTTTGCTGGCGGTACTCCGCCATATCCTGACCCGCGGGCACGCCGCGTTCCCCTGCTGTCAGTGCCAGCGTGACGATGCGGTCGCCCTTCAGGGAATGGCTGGCAAGCACGCCGCCCGCCGTCAGTTCCGCATCCCCAACATGGCCGCCAATCGCCATAATCGTCAATTTCTGTTCGCTCATCGCTTTAAAACTCCCTTCTCATGATCGAAAATGTCCGGACCGTCTTAAACCCTGCCTTCTCGTAAATCCGGATGGCCGGATTGGTGCTGCCGGTATACAAGGACATATAATCCGTCCCGATCTGCTGAAATGCTTCGCACAGCTTAAAAAAAAGGATACTGCCGAGTCCGTGTCCCTCATGCTCGGGGTGAACGCCGATGCCGGCAAAATAGCCGCGCCCGCTCTCCTGGCGGATAACCGGACCGGCAAATCCGACCACCTTACCGAGGTGCGCCGCCACGACGACAGGCACCCCGTCCTCGGTCGATTGGGCGATTTCCTTCTGCCACAGTGGATTATCGAAGCCCTGCAGCATGTCCGTAACGCCGTGATGCTTGCCTTGGTCAAACAGCTCCACCGTGTATCCCTCGGCATTGGCCTTCTCTTCTTTCCCGCGAATCTCTTGCGGGATGGAGAACGAAGACAGGTTCAGGTACATCGCGCATTCCTGCGCCCTCTCCACGTATCCCTGGCCCAGCAAAAATGATTGGAGCCTGCTGCCTGTCGGCACACCGGGCGCGTTGTTATGCTCGTGGCGCGGCGTATCCGGTATGTACCAGGGCAGCATCATCGGATTGAAAAACAGTACGTCGGCCTGCTTTTTGCCCAGCGCCTGAAAGCGCCCTTCCAGATGCTCCAGCATCATCTTGTAGTTGTCATCCGTGCAGACTTCGTCGGCAAGCACGATACAGGTGATGTACCCCGCATGATCTCCAAGCGGCAGATCGCCGCCGGTGCAGCCGCAGGCAAAGCCCTTCACTTCGCCTTCTTCCACGAGAACAAACGTGTTCTCCGGATCGAAATAGCGATTATCCGTAAATATGCCGCTGAAGCTTGCCTCCGTCATCTCCTTGTAGCCGTCCCGCACAGCTACCGTGTTCCACAAGCCGATAACAGCACCGGTGTATTGGTCACTCCAAGTTACGACCATCATCTCGGTATTCCTCCCTCCATCCCTTTAATAGCTGATTTTGCCCATGACGACAGGTCTGGAAGCGCCGGTCACATGCGGAAGGTTATTCGGCCGGTTGGTGATCGCGTAATCCGCCAGAACGGCAAACGCTACGGCTTCCTTCGCATCACTGTTATGGCCGATGGCCTCCTGCGTCAGCACTTGAACGCCTGCCTTCGCCATCTCCTTGCGGATCCATTCCATGAGCACCGGATTGTAGCTGCCTCCGCCGCCAACGATCATCGCATCGGCGGGATGGCCTGCCATCACATATCTGCGATAGGCGTCGCCGATCGACCAGGCGGTCAGCATCGTCACCGTGGCGACAATGTCCTCCGCCTGCATCCCGAGCGCTTCGGCATCATGCAGAAGCTTATCTATATAAGAGGAACCGAACAGCTCGCGCCCCGTCGATTTCGGCAGCGGCTGCGAATAGTAAGCCTCCTGCTGCAGCCGGCCAAGCAGACGCGGATCGGCGGTGCCCGACCGAGCGATCGCTCCTCCAATATCCATCGTTAATTGTCCCGGATACAGCCGCTCCACGACCCCGTCGATGATCATGTTTCCCGGGCCTGTGTCGAAAGCGTATACCTCGCCGGGGCTGCATCCGGCCGGAATCACCGTCATGTTCCCGATGCCGCCGATGTTCTGCAGCAGCAGTGTCCGGTGTTCCTCCCGGTACAGCAAATATTCGGTAAAGGGAACCAGCGGCGCTCCCTGACCGCCGACAGCCATGTCCGCCGGCCGGAAGTCCGACACGCAAGGAATCCCTGTTCTTGCCGCGATGACCGCACCTTCTCCGATCTGAACGGTGTAATGCACGTTACGGCCATGGTACGGCTCCATGCTTGGAGCATGGTAGATCGTCTGACCGTGTGAACCGATCACTGAAACGTCCTCGGCGGACAGCCCCGCCTTTCCAATCACGGACAAAGCCGCCTCGGCGTACAGTTCTCCCAAAAGCACATTCATTTTTCCAACTCGGTCAACGGTTGCGTTGCATGGATCGAATAATGCAAAAATGTCTTCCCTGACACCCGCCGGGTAAGGCGAATTTTCAAAAGCGACCAGACGCACGCCTGGAGGCTCCTCCTGATTGCCGTTAATTTCTACGACTGCCGCATCGATGCCGTCCACCGACGTCCCGGACATCAAACCAACGGCATACCGGGGACGACGGAGCTCCGCTTTTTCTCCCTTTGTCCCCATATCAGCCCTTCACGGCTCCCACCGTGACTCCTTCCAGGAAGTACTTTTGCAGGCTGAAGAAGAGGATGAACATCGGCAGCGCGGAAATGGTGGCACCCGCCATCATCGGCGCAAAATAGGTCGTATTCGCAAACCGGAAGTTTTTCAGACCGACCTGAATCGTCTGCATATCCATCGTGTTTGTCACGAGGAACGGCCAGAAGAACGTGTTCCAGCTGTCCATAAAGGTCAGGATGGCCATGACCGCCAGCACCGTTTTGGACAATGGCAGAATGATCCGGAAATAAATCTGGAACTGGTTGCAGCCTTCGATTTTGGCACATTCAAGGATTTCCCCCGGAATGCTGCCCATGAACTGTTTGGCCAAGAAAATGTTGTAGACCGTGACCAGGCCCGGCAAAATCAAGGCGCTGTACGTGTTTTGAATATTGAAAATGTTGACGATCAAAATGTAGAGCGGAACCTGAGTCACCTGATAAGGGATCATCATGGCGATCAGCAGGATCGTAAACAGAACCGTTCTCCCCTTAAACTTGATTTTGGAAAACGCGTAACCCGCCAGGCTGGCGAAAAACACATTCGATACCATAACCGTCGTCGCCACGATCAGCGAGTTCAGCAGCCAGCGGTACGAATATTCGCTGTAATCAAAAAAGAATTTATAGGAGTCCAGCGTGAATTTGGTCGGAAACAGGGAATAGTTCGCCGCCCCCGCTTCGATCGGATCGCCAAAGGACGACATGATCATGAAATAAATGGGGAAAATCGTTGCTAATGCAAATAGGATCAAAATGATAATGATCACACCGTTTCTGGCGCGCTTTGCCGCCGGCTTTCCGGTATGTTCGCTGTAAAGTGCCATGTTCGGATCTTCCTCCTTACTTAAGAGATCAGAAAGTATAACTTCTTTCGCTTAAGCATCCTGATCTCGCAAGAAAAACTTCCGCGAAGCGCGGTCTGTCTTCTGTGAAATGACGCCTTAGCGACGTATTTCTTAATATTCCACGTCTTTGCCCATAAACTTGAACTGCACCAGCGAGATCAGGGCGATAATCGCCGCGAGCACGAGGGACTGGGCTGCCGCTTTGCCGAATTCGAAGTACTTGAAGGCGTTGTTAAAGATCAGGAGACCTACCATCGTCGTCGAGTTGTCCGGGCCGCCGCCTGTCATGAGGTACGCATTCTGGAACACCTGGAAGGAACCGATAACCCCGGTAACCAGCAGGAACAGTGTCGTCGGCTTCAGGCTCGGAATGACGATGTACCACAGCTTCTGAAAAAAGTTGGCGCCATCCAAATCGGCGGCTTCATAATAGCTGGAATCGATGCCGAGCAGCGCGGCCAAATAAATGATAATGCTGGTGCCGTGGCTGGACAGCCAGGCCATCAGGACCAGCGAAAACATCGACGTGGCGCTGGAGCCAAGCCAGTTCTGGTTGCTGATGCCGAACAAGCTGATCAGCTTGTTGAAAATGCCTTCCGGCATCGGATCGAATATCCACAGCCATACCACCGACAGCGCAACACCCGAAGCGACTGCAGGCAGGTAATAGACCGCCTTGAACGTCGTCTGCAGCTTTTTCTTCAGCGGCAGGATCAGAATCGCAATGGCGAAGGAGATAATTAACGATACGGGGACGGTTAGAATCGTGTACACGACCGTGTTGACCACTGATTTCCAAAACAAGGAATCCTTGAATGTGGCGATGTAGTTATCGAACCCCACATACTCCGAGCCGATCGGCTTGTATTTCTGGAAGCTGATAATAAACGCGCTCACGACCGGATAAGCGGTAAACATGGCGAAGACCACCAAAGCAACGGCGATAAAAGCATACGCCCAGGCTCCATCTCCCCTAATTCTGCGTCTTTTGGCCGGTTTAGCTAGTTGAGCCATCTTTGCGAAACTCCTTTCCTATCCCTTCTTACAGCCTATATATCGGATAGCCGCGTGACCCGCACACGGCTATCCGCTTGATTCAGGGATTAGTCTTTCACTACTCCGTCTTCACCGAACGCGGAAACCGCGGCGGATTTGACGGCATCGTACATCTCTTCCGGCTTGATCTCGCCGGCAATGAGTGCCTGCAGCTTCGGAACGATCACTTCGTCCTCCAGCTTGATGGCTTTGGCTTCCAGCTCAGCCGGGATGTCCGGACGGGCCGGCGCCGCGTTCTTCAGCATCGTTTCAACGGCTGCCTTGTTGTCCGCGTCGCGTTCAACCGGCATGCTTTCCGCCGCTTTTCTGCCGCTTTCCGTAATTTGAGCGACGAACAGGTCGTTGTTCGTGGTTGCGGCTACTTTGCCGCTGGCCAGGAAGTACAGCGCCTTCACGACGTTTTGCTTATGGGCTTCGCTTGGTTCCTTTTTGCCGCGGAATGCGACGTAACCGTCAACCGCTACGCTGGAAACGGCTTTTTCACCAAGGAAGGATGGAACCGGGAGAACCGTGTAAGTCACAGGAATGCTGCCTTTGACCGCGCTGCCGTCGTTGGCTTTGATTTTCTCATTGTTCGTATTTGCGGATTTTTCGAAGGTCGCCATCCCTTTACCGGTAATCATCGTTTGGCCGGTCAGGAACATGTTCCAGCGTTTACCCGCGTCAATGGAGCTCAATTCCTTCGGCATGGAGCCGTCGTCGATCAATGCGCGGATATCCTTAAGTACTTCAAGATAGTTTTTGCTGGTGTACGCGTATTTCAAATCTTGCGTAAATGCGGAAGGCATGCCTGCATTTTTGATCAGAATGCCCAAGTAGTCTTTCGAAGTGACGCCGGCGGTAGCAAATACGAAGCCGTAACGGGACGTTTTGCCGCCTTCGGAAACGACGCCTTTCTTGATGGCTTCACGGAACTCATCGAAGGTCCATCCTTGCTGCTGCACCTTTTTCCAGTCGATGCCCGCCTTCTCAAGGAACTCGCGGTTGCCGCCCAGCGCGTGGACTTCCATATAAGCCGGGAAGCCGTACAGGCCGTCGCCCTTCTTCATGTATTCCAGCGGTCCTTTGTCGTAATCGTTGATCATTTCCGGTGTGGCGATGTCCTTGATGTCAAGCGCCATGCCTTGGTCAACGTATTTGGAGATGCCGTCGGAACCGATAAACGCAATGTCCGGAGGGCTGCCGGCGTTCACCTGGGTATCAAGCTTCTGCGTCATGTCCTCCCAGCTGGCCGGTTCGATTTTCAGCGTCAGGTTCGGATATTTCTCCGTAAATTCCTTTTGAATGTCCGCAAAGGTGTCCTGGAAATTGCCAGATACCGGCGGCAGCAGCGCCGTAATGGTATCTTTCGCGTTCGGATCGGACGCTTCGGCCGATTTGGAATCGCCTTTGCCGCCGCAGGCCGTCAGTGTGGTCAGTGCCATGCTTACGGCAAATACGGATGCTAATACACGCATTCTTTTCTTCATGAACAACATGCCTCCTCAAGGATATCCTTTGGTATTAGACCACTTTCGAAAAATTGCGGATCGCCCTCTTCAGGCTCCCCTCGGCTTGATCCAGCGCTTGTTCCGCCGCCTTGGCGTCCAAGCCGGTTTTGATCATCATAATGGCCAGCTTGCAATTCATGGAAGCGCTTTCCAAATAGGAAAGTGCCGTCTTGTCATCGACCCCGGTTGCTGTCTTTATGATACGCACCGATCGGTCCCGCAGCTTGATATTGCTTGCTTTCAAGTCCACCATGAGATTGTTGTAGGTCTTGCCCAGCTTCACCATCGTACAGGTGGTCAGCATGTTCAGGACCATTTTCTGTGCAGTCCCCGCTTTTAATCTGGTTGATCCCATGATCACTTCCGGCCCTACGACAGGTGCTATGCATACGTCGCAGACGTGCTCCACTTTGGAATTTTTGTTATTGACGACGCCGATCGTAGCGGCTCCGATTTCCCCTGCCTTCTTCAAGGCAGCGATGACGAATGTCGCGCTTCCGCTGGCGCTGATGCCGATAACCGCATCCTTGTCTGTCACGCCGCACCTTTCAATTAAAGCGACCCCCTCCTCAGCATTGTCTTCATAACCCTCAACAGCAGTTCTCAGTGCTCCGTCTCCTCCGGCAATATGTCCTTGTACCAGCAAGGGATCCACGCCGAACGTGGGAGGACATTCAGAAGCGTCCAGCACACCGAGCCTGCCGGAAGATCCAGCCCCAACGTAAAACATTCTTCCACCATTCTTCAGCACATGATGGAGTGTGTCCACCGCCCTTACAATTTGCGGTATCTCTGCAGCGACTGCAGCCGGAACCTTGGAATCCTGTTCATTCATCAGGCGAACCATCTCTTCGGTTGAACATTCATCTATACTCAATGTTTTATCGTTGATCCCTTCTGTCGTTAACCCCGCCAGATACTCATCCATAGCCATCCCCCTATCCGTGTTGACTTCTATTTCTTGATTTCATAATAACGATAAATTTCATTCCGGTCAACGGTTTTTGAAATAATATTTTATTTCGGAAGTAATAATATTCTTTTATGGTAATTGTAAAAAAGTGCAGGCTGCTCTGTTTGGGGCCGCTCCTGTTTGGCCGGTCTCGCTTTCTTGTTTTGTGCTTCGCACAAAGCCAAAGGCGCTCGACCCTCCAAACACTCGCTGCTGTAGGGGGCAATACTGCTGTACAATCGCTTTGCTCTGTACAGAAAAAACATAAGGCAGTGAGTATTAACTCACTGCCTACTCACTGCCTGGCAACACTACACTGCCTTAGGTTCAGGGGCTAAACCCTACCTCGTCCTTTCCTCAAACTGAGTGAATACAACACATACGCTCCTAGGTCCGTGAAATAATATTTCACTAAAGAAAAGGCTCCCTTCTCTACTAGAAAGGAGCTTTTCTCATCTTAGATTAAAGAAGATTACACGCCTAGCGAATACACTTTGAGGCAAGGAATGAAATGCACAGAAATATACAGTTACCGTATACGCTGTTCTTCGGCTTCCTTCATTTGAACAACATTACCCTCATATTTTCGAATGACGAAGCGGAAAGGTCCGGGATACTGCCTGTAGTTCGGGATCGAGAGGTAGGTGCCTTTTCCCGCCCGATATTCTTGAACCAAGGGATGACTTTGTCCCGCCGCATCCGTAAAAGTATCCTTCAGTTCGAAGTATCCGTCTTCAATCGGTTGTTTCGATCCGTACAGCAGGCGCAGTTCCAAGGATTGCTCAGAGCTTTTCTCCGCCACTTGCTTGATCAAAATCTTGGCATCCGGGGAGTCGCTTATTGTCCCCTTGTCCGGATCGACGGTAATCTCCACCTCATGGTTGGGTTGAAAGCTCGCATAATAAAAGTTCAGCCATAATTCTCGATGCTCTGAGTAGTAGTTGCTCGTCAGGTAAATCGTTCCTCCATTAGGTGTCAGCTGCGTACGATCGTACCTGAGCATGGTATGGAAATCCAAGCGCTGCTTTGAGCTGATTTGTTTGGAGACGAGCTCCAGCGTGGCCTCGATCTTGTCCATCGGTGTACCGGTATCGCTCTTGTAATTGAATACGAGGTCCGTGCGCAAGGGACTCTGCACCATTTTAGTAAAGGTGACCTGCTGTTCGCCCTGATTGATTTCGACATGGATCGGCCGCTCCTCCAAATCCGCTGCATGCAAACTCTGTTGAAGGGTAACTGGGGCCACAAGCGTTTCGGTTCTTGTCTGTTCCTTGCTTCCCTCAGGTTTCAGCTGTGACCACGTCGTTTCAATCTGGAAACTCACCGGCAGCTGTCCGGGCGTATCGAAATCAAAAACCATCACGCCCTGAGTCAGAGGCTGATCCTTCGGCAGCTTGGCATAGGTATCCCAAGTGAAGGTTCCTTGCAATGCTCTTCCCTGCCCGTCGAGAAGCTTCGGAGGATGGTTATAGCTCAGGCGTAAAGGGAGGTTCCCGTTCCCGTTCTTTGCGGTGTAGAACATAATGATTCTGCGGCTGTCTGCTGCGATCCCTTCGATTTTGAGCGTATATCCTCCTGCGTTTACGGATTGGTTCATCTCATGATAGAGCCCGTGTTCGGCGGCTTGCTTGACCATCTGCAGAAAATTATCGGGTTCCTGAAAAATGCGTTCTGTATAGGAGGGAAGCTG
>Ga0164243_10015922_pt1 | contig 10357 bp, 11 predicted proteins | sample OricompcompostOP_FD_108781 | JGI IMG/M metagenome (GOLD analysis project Ga0164243, IMG submission 108781) | Organic Plus compost microbial communities from Emeryville, California, USA - Original compost - Organic plus compost (OP) | ecosystem: Engineered > Solid waste > Mixed feedstock >... | reverse complement strand
GTCTTCCAGAAGTCGTACGCGCCGAACATGTTGCCGTGATCGGTGATCGCGACAGCCGGCATCTGCTCGGCGACGGCGGCCTCGAGCAGCGGGCGCACCCGCGCCGCGCCGTCGAGCATGGAGTAGTCGGAGTGCACATGGAGGTGCACGAAGGAGTCGTTGCTCGTCACCCTTGCTCCGCCGTCGATCGTTCCCCCACTGTAACCGCGCCCGCCGCCCGCGGCGGCCGCGCGCCGTCGTGTCGCACTACCCGTCCAGCGGGAGCCGCATGACGACCCGCGGGAAGCCGCCCCGGGAGGACTCCGTGTCGGCGGCCTTGACGAAGCCGGCGCGCTCGAAGAGAGCCCGCGTGCCCACGAAGGCGCTGGTCAGATCGACGCGCGCGCCGGCGTTGTCGACCGGGTAGCCCTCGACCGCCGGCGCCCCGCTCGCGCGCGCGAAGGCCACCGCGCCGTCGAGCAGCGCGGTCGCGATGCCCCGCCCGCGATGGCCGCCGCGCACCCGGAAGCACCAGACGCTCCACACCGGCAGCTCGTCGACATGCGGGATCGTGCGGCCGGAGCTGAAGGCGTGCAGCTCGGCGCGAGGGGCGACGCCGGCCCAGCCGACGACCTCCTCGCCCTCGTAGGCGAGCACGCCGGGGGCGAGCTCGCGGCGGCAGAGCTGCGCGACGTAGTCGCCGCGGGCCTCGCCCCTGAGCTCGAGGTTGAGCTTCGACGGGACGCGGTAGCTCAGGCACCAGCAGACGTTGGAGGCGGGGTTCTTCGGACCCAGGATGGCGGCGACATCCTCGAAGTCCTGCGCCGGCCGCACGTCGAAGGCCATGCGGTGATGATGCCACGGCCCTCCGACAGTCCCGCCGGCTCCCGCGCCGTCGAGTCGCGCGCGGTGCGGGAAGGCCTCAGTCCGCGCGCAGCACGTCGAGGGCGTGCTGCAGATCCTCCGGGTAGCCGGTCGCGAACTCGACCCGCTCCCCCGTCCCCGGATGGCGGAAGGCCAGCCGCACCGCGTGCAGCCACTGCCGCTCCAGGCCCACCCGCGCCGCGAGCACCGGGTCGGCGCCGTAGAGCAGGTCGCCGACGCAGGGGTGGCGCTGCGCCGCCATGTGCACCCGGATCTGGTGGGTCCGGCCCGTCTCCAGGTGGATCTCGAGCAGGCTGGCCGCGCGCATCGCCTCGATGGTGTCGTAGTGGGTGACGCTCGGCTTGCCGGCGGCGGTGACCGCGAAGCGCCAGCCGGCGGTCGGGTGGCGTCCGATCGGGGCGTCGATGGTCCCGGAGAGCGGGTCGGGATGGCCCTGCACCACCGCGTGGTAGACCTTGTCCACCTCCCGATCGTGGAAGGCGCGCTTGAGGGCCGAGTAGGCGGACTCGCTCTTGGCCACCACCATGAGCCCGCTCGTGCCGACGTCGAGGCGGTGCACGATGCCCGCCCGCTCGGCGGCCCCGCTCGTGGCGATCCGGAAGCCCGCCGCGGCCAGGGCGCCCAGCACGGTCGGGCCGTCCCAGCCGGAGGCGGGGTGGGCCGCCACGCCGACGGGCTTGTCGATCACGACGAGGTCGTCGTCGTCGTGCACGACCGCCAGGCCTGGGAGCTCGACCGGCACGATCGCGGGCGCCTCCCGGGGCGTCCACTCCACCTCCAGCCAGCCGCCCGGAGCGAGCCGGTCGGACTTGCCGAGCACCCGCCCGTCGAGGACGGCGCCCCCCGCCTCGACCACCTCGGCGGCGAAGCTCCGCGAGAGGCCGAGCAGGCGCGCCACGGCGGCGTCGGCGCGCTCTCCGGCCAGCCCGTCGGGCACGGGGAGGCTACGCCGCTCCACCCTCGGGCTCCTTGTGCCGCCGGCGGCCGTCGAGCCCGACGCCGCGGAAGGAGAGGATCACGAAGAGCACCATGCTCGAGGTGATCGCGATGTCGGCGATGTTGAAGATCGCCGGGAAGTAGATGAGCTGGATGAAGTCGATCACGTGGCCCGTCCCGAAGCCCGGCTCGCGGAACAGCCGGTCGGTGAGGTTGCCGAACGCACCGCCGAGGATGAGGCCGAAGACGGCCGCCCAGGCCTTCGAGCGGATCCGGCGGGCGAACCAGATCACCGCGGCGACGATGCCGGCGGCGAGGATCGACAGGATCCAGGTGAAGCCGCTCGCGAGCGAGAAGGCGGCGCCGGAGTTCTTGACGAAGCGGAACTGCAGCAGCTCGCCGATCACCGGCACCGGGCGGCCGAGCGGCAGGTTCTCGACCACGAGGAGCTTGGCGGTCTGATCGAGACCCCAGACGGCGACCGCGATCAGGGCCAGCAGCAGGAGCACGCGCCAGAGCGGACGCGGACGCGGGGGAGCAGGCGCCGTCTCCCGGCCGATCCCGGGTGACGGAGTCGACGCGGAGCCCTCCGCGTCAGCGGTCACCGAAGCCGGGGTACTCGGAGGGACGCGAGGCCGACGGCTCGGCCGGCGCGTAGCTCTGCGGCGCGGCCCAGCCCGGGGCGGCGGCCGGCTGCTGCTGCTCCGTCTCCTCGCCCTCGCCCTCGGCGTCGTCCGCGGCGAAGGGGGCGGCCTCGGACTCGGCGGAGGGGTCCCCTTCCTCGGACGAGGGCGTCGCCTCGGCGGAGGCGGGGGCCGCGTCGCCGGCCTCGAGCTCGTCGAGCTGGGCCTGGATGTAGCCGCGGAGCTTCTCGCGGTACTCCCGCTCGAAGCCGCGCAGCCCCTCGACCTTGGCCTCGAGCCCGACGCGCTCCTGCTCGAGGGTGGCGACCGCGGTGCGGGACGCCTCCTCGGCGGCGGCGATCCGCTCGGTCGACTCCTGCTCGGCGGCGGCGATCTTCTCGGCGGACTCCTTCTCGGCGGCGGCGATCCTCTCCGACGACTCCTGCTCGGCCGCGGCGATCCGCTCTGCCGAGGCCTCCTCCGCCTCGGCGGCCAGGCGGGCGGCCTGGGCCTCGCCCTCGGCGATCAGCTGGTCGCGCTTCTCCATGCCCTCGCGCACGTGCTCCTCGTGGAGCCGGCGGGCGAGCTGGAGCAGGTTGTTGGTGTTGCTCGGGTCGAGGTCGAGACCGGCGCCCTCTGGGGCGTGGTACTCCCCCGGCGCCTGGTAGCCCGTGGCCGGCGTCCCGGCGGCCGGGACGGGCTCGGGGGCGAAGACGGGGGCCGGCTCGGGGATCGCCGTCGGCTCGGGCGCGGCGGCAGGGCTCGTCGCGGCGGGCACCGGGGCGGCCGGCGCGCCGGACTCCAGCTCGGTGACGCGGGCCTCGCTCGCGATGAGGCGCTGACGCAGCTCCTCGTTCTCCTGGCCCAGTCGGCGAAGCTCGACGACGACCTCGTCGAGGAAGTCGTCGACGTCGTCCTGGTCGTAGCCCTCCTTGAACTTGGTCGTCTGGAAACGCTTGTTGACCACGTCCTCCGGAGTGAGTGCCATGTCCGCTACCTGTGCTTCCCTTCGGGGGGAGATCTCCCCGGTCGTGCTGCGCTAGCCACAACGCTAGCAAGTATCGACCTCACCTTTAAGGTGAGGCATCACGCCTCGCTGCCGGGCCGGGAACGCGGCGTGACGTGATCCGCACAGCCTACAACCCGGTCCTGAGAGGCTCCCAGTCGCCGGTCGGCCTTCAGGCGAGGGCGCCGAGCGTGCCGACGAGGGCGTAGCCCACGATGCAGAGCAGCAGCACGATGCTCCACGCGAAGTCGAGGCTCGCGCCGCCGAGCCGCAGCGGCGGCACGACGCGGCGCACCATCCGGATCGGCGGATCGGTGACGGTGTAGCTGGCCTCGGCGACCAGCAGCAGCAGGCCGCGCGGGCGCCACCGGGGGGCGAGCTGGCGCGCCCAGTCGAAGCCGAAGCGCAGCCACATCAGCACGAAGAACACGGTGAGCAGCACCGTGAGCACGATGGCGAGGGCGACGACCACGGGCCGATTCTCGCCGACGGGGCTGGGAGCTCGTCCGGTCTCAGGAGGTGAAGAAGCCCGCCTCGACCTCGACCTCGGACTCCACCTCGCCGGCCTCGCCGCTCACCGCGACGTGCTCGGGCGAGAGCAGGAAGACCTTGCTGGTCACCCTCTCGATGCGGCCGTAGAGGCCCTGCGAGAGACCGCTCGCGAAGTCGATGAGGCGACGCGCGTCGGGCTCGGTCATCTGCGAGAGGTTGATGATCACCGGGATGCCCTCGCGGAAGCTCTCGGCGATCACCTGGGCGTCGCGGTACTGGCGCGGGTGCACGGTGAGGATCTCGCTCATCGCCGGGTGGGCGCTGCGCGGCGCCGTGCGGCGCAGCGGCGTCACCGAGGCGCGGGCGGCGGGAGCGGGGGCTGCCGGGGCGGGCGCCGCCGCCGGAGCGGTGGCCGGGTCGTCGTACTCCTCGTCGGCAAGGCCGAGATACTGCATCGTCTTGCGCAGCGGGTTCACCATGACGTCCTCCGTGGGTCGAAGCCTTCCTCCACGCTAACCGGGCGCAGGGCGGTTGCCCGTGATTGCCGTGCCGATGCGAAGGTGTGTCGCGCCCTCGAGGATCGCCTCGCGGAAGTCGCCCGACATGCCCGCCGAGATGGCGGCGGCCTCGGGAGCGAGGGCCCGCAGCCGCTGCGACGCCTCCCGCAGCCGTGCATAGGCGGGGCGGGGCTCCTCGCCGAGCGGGGCGACGCCCATCACCCCGAGCAGCCGCAGGCCGGGGGCCGCCAGGATCTGCTCGGCGAGGGGCTCGAGCCCCTCCCAGGCGGCGCCGCCGCGCCCCGGGGCGCCCGCCAGGTCGAGCTGGAGGAAGCAGTCGAGCGTCGCGCCGTCCGCCATCGCGAGGGCGCGCACGAGGGCGGGTCGGTCGACGGAGTGCACGACCCGGGCGTAGCCGCGCACGGCGCGCGCCTTGTTGCTCTGCAGCTGGCCCACGAAGTGCCAGCGCAGGCCCAGCCCGGCCAGCGCGGCGGCCTTGGGCGCCGCCTCCTGGTGCCGGCTCTCGCCCACGTCGCGCACGCCGAGGGCGGCGAGCTCGGCCACGAGCGAGGCGGGGTGGCCCTTGGTGACGGCGATGCGGGTGAGCGCGGCGGGATCCCGGCCCGCCTCGCGCGCCGCGGCGACGATCCGCCCGTCCACCTCGGCCAGCCGGCCGGCCAGCGTCGGCGCGAGCGCCACGGCTACTTGAGGAAGTCGGGGATGTCGAGCTCGTCGCCGTCGTCGTCGAAGTCGTGGTCGACCGGCACCGAGGGCACCTTGACGGGCAGCTCGGGCTCGATGCCCCAGCCGGAGTCGTCGATCGGGCCCGAGTCGGGCGTCACGGTCGCGATAGGGGCCGAGACAGGGACGGAGTCGTAGGCCGCTGTCGCGGGGGCGGCCGCGGGCCGCACCGCCGGCTCGCCGCCGTCGAAGCCCGCGGCGATGACGGTGACGCGCACCTCGTCGCCCAGGGTGTCGTCGATGACCGCGCCGAAGATGATGTTCGCCTCCGGGTGGACGGCCTCCTGGACGAGGCGGGCGGCGTCGTTGATCTCGAAGATGCCGAGGTTCGAGCCGCCCTGGATGGAGAGCAGCACCCCGTGGGCGCCGTCGATCGACGCCTCGAGCAGGGGGCTCGCCACCGCGAGCTCGGCCGCCTTGATCGCGCGGTCGGCCCCCCGGCTCGCGCCGATGCCCATGAGCGCGCTGCCCGCGCCCTGCATGACGCTCTTCACGTCGGCGAAGTCGAGGTTGATCAGGCCCGGGGTCGTGATGAGGTCGGTGATGCCCTGCACGCCGGCGAGCAGCACCTGGTCGGCGGTGGCGAAGGCCTCGAGCATGGAGATGCCGCGATCGCTGATCTCGAGCAGCCGGTCGTTGGGCACCACGATGAGGGTGTCGACCTCGTTCTTGAGGGCGGCGACGCCGGTGTCGGCCTGGGCGGCCCGGCGCTTGCCCTCGAAGGAGAAGGGCTTGGTGACCACGCCGATGGTGAGTGCGCCGATCGACTTGGCGATGCGCGCCACGACCGGGGCCCCGCCGGTGCCGGTGCCGCCGCCCTCGCCCGCGGTGACGAAGACCATGTCGGCGCCGGCCAGGGCCTCCTCGATCTCCTCCGCGTGATCCTCCGCGGCGCGGCGGCCTACCTCGGGGTCGGCGCCGGCGCCGAGGCCGCGCGTGAGCTCGCGGCCCACGTCGAGCTTGACGTCGGCGTCGCTCATCAGCAGCGCCTGGGCGTCGGTGTTGATGGCGATGAACTCCACGCCGCGCAGCCCGAGCTCGATCATGCGGTTGACGGCGTTGACGCCGCCGCCGCCGATGCCGACGACCTTGATCACCGCGAGGTAGTTCTGGTTCGAAGTCACGTCCGGCCTCCGTGCTAGGGGTGAAACCTTCAACCTTTACTTGAAGGTTAGAGTTTTTCTCATCACCCAGGTCTTGGGGGAAACGGTACGTTCGCCCCCACCCGGCGGGGCGCAGGCCGGTGGGCGTGTCGCGACCTTCCCGGCCCGCGCGGCGGCGGGGGCCTCAGAAGAGCCGGAAGGTGGCGCTGCCGGAGCCCGAGACGTCGTACTCGCCGGGGCCCTTGCTCCCCCACTTCCCCAGCAGGGCGGAGAGCACGAGGGCCTTGCGCTCCGAGTCCTCCGCGCTCCCCCACACCACGCGCTGGTCCGAGCCGCGCAGGGTGAAGCTCACGTCGTCGCGCGTCGTCGCGGTGATGCGGTCGACCCGCTCGAGCACGCCGCCCGGCAGCGCGAGCAGCACCTCGGCCACACCGCGGCGCACCGTGCCGTCGTCGCCGAGGGGGAGCTCCAGCAGGGGGACGCCGTCGGGACGGGTCTCGCTCGTCTCGATCACGATGCCGGCGGGGTCGACGAGCTGGAACACCGAGCCGCTCACCACCACGCCGATCGGCTGGCGCTCCTCGATCCGCACGCGCATGGTGTCGGGCGGCACCAGCTCGACGACGAAGCTGCGGATGAGCGCGAAGTCGCCGAGGCGGTCGGCGATCCGCCCCTCGTCGAGGAAGGCGAGCGGGCGCCCGAGCTCGTCCTCGAGCGCGGCCGCGACCTCGGCCTCGTCGAGCCGCTCGGCGCCGACGATCTCGATCTGCCGCAGCGCGAGCGCCGGCGAGAAGACGGCGAGGGCGACCAGCCCGAGCACCGTGGCCACACTGCCGAGCGCGACGATCCAGCCGATGCGCCGGCGCCGCGCCGCGCCGGTGAAGCGGCGGATCTCCGCGCGCTCCGCCTGCCTCCGCGCACGACGGGCGGCGCGCAGCTCCGCTCGCAGGTCGGCGGCGCGCGCGGGCTGGAGCTCAGAGCGACGGCCATTCCTGGTCGTCGCCGCGACGCCCGCGCCGGCGGCCGTCTCGGCCGCCGGTCCCGGCTTCTGCACCCGAGGGGCCTTCGCGGGACGGGGCTCCGCGCCGGCGGCCCCCCGGGGGTCCGTCCTCTCGGCCCGCACCGGCCGCTCGGCGGTCGCGGCGCCCCTCCCCCGGCCTCGGCGCGGCTCCGGCTCGGGCGCGGGGTCGAAGCCCTCGGGCCGCCTCACGACCCGCTCCCCGTCTCGAGGGCGTCGCGCAGCTGCGGGATGATCCGGTAGACGTCGCCGCAGGAGAGCGTCATCACGAGGTCGCCGGGCCGGGCCAGCTCGGCCACCCGCTCGGCCGCCTCCTGCCAGTCGGGCACGAAGTCCACGTGGGCCGGGTCGGCGAAGCGCTCGGCCACGAGGGCCCCGGTCACGCCGGGGATCGGGTCCTCACGCGCGCCGTAGACGTCGAGCACGACGGTGTGGTCGGCGAGCCGCTCGTAGACCTCGGCGAACTCCCCGGCGAGCCGCTGGGTGCGGCTGAACAGATGCGGCTGGTGCACCGCGATCACGCGGCCGGAGCCCGCGACCGAGCGCGCGGTGGCCAGGGCGGCCTCCACTTCGGCGGGGTGATGGGCGTAATCGTCGTAGAGCCGCACCCCGGCGGCGACGCCGTGCGGCTCGAAGCGCCGGCCCGTCCCCTCGAAGGCCTCGAGGCCGCGCACGATCCCGGCCGGGTCGAGGCCGAGGCCGACGAGCAGGGCGAAGGCGCCGGCCGCGTTGAGCGCGTTGACGGGCCCGGAGACGGCCAGCCGCACGGGATGGGCGACGCCCCGCCAGTGGAGAGTGAAGTCCAGCACGCCGTCGCCCGCGACGACGTCCCTCAGCGCGACGTCGGCCTCCTCCGCGGTCCCGAAGGTGACCACCGTCGGCCCGGCGATGCGCGGCGTCATCCGCACCGCGCCCGGATCGTCCGCGGAGATCGCCACCAGTCCCGCCCGGGAGGCGAACTCCACGAAGGCGTCGTCGATCGCCTCGGCCGAGCCGTAGGCGTCGAGATGGTCGGTGTCGACGTTGGTGACCAGGGCCGCCGCCGTGTCGTAGAGCAGGAAGGAGCGGTCCGACTCGTCCGCCTCGATGACGAAGAGGTCGCCCGAGCCGATCCGGGCGCTGCGGCCGAGGCCGGCGATCACCGCGCCGTTCACGTAGGAGGGGTCGGCGCCCAGCTCGGTCAGCGCGGTGACGATCATCCCGGTCGACGTCGACTTGCCGTGCGCGCCGGCGACCGAGATCAGTCGCGACGGATGGTGCCGGATCAGCCAGTCGAGGGCGTTGGCGCGGTGCAGCACCGGCAGGCCGCGGCGCAGCGCCTCCTGGTACTCGGGGTTGTCCTGCCAGAGAGCGCCGGTGACCACGAGGGTGTCCGCGTCGCCCACGTGGGCCGCGTCGTGGCCGACGTCGATCCGCGCCCCGAGCCGGCGCAGCTCGTCGAGGGCGGCGGAGTCGGAGCGGTCGGAGCCGGTCACCTCGTGGCCCGCCTCGAGAAAGACGCGCGCGATGCCGCTCATCCCGGACCCCCCGATGCCCACGAAGTGCAGTCGGCCGAGCTCCTCGGGGAGCTCGAGCTCGAGGTCGGGGGCGATCACGGGACGACGCTACCTTCCGCGGCCTGTCAGTCCGCGGAGCGCGGCCGGGAGGCCGCCGCCTCGAGCAGGAGGTCGACCATGCGGTCGGCCCCGTCGCGCACGCCGATCGAGGCGGCCGCGCCGGCCATCCGGGCCACGCGGGCCCGGTCCGCGAGCAGCGGCAGCACATCGGCACGGACGGCGCCGGGCGTGAAGGCGGAGTCGTGGATGAGCACGGCGCCGCCCGCCTCGACCAGCTCGGCGGCGTTGAGCTCCTGCTCGCCGTTGCCCACCGGGTAGGGCACGAGCACGCCCGGAACCCCCACGGCCGCGAGCTCGCACACCGTGGCCGCGCCGGCCCGCGACAGCGCGAAGTCGGCGGCGGCCAGCGCGAGCTCCATCCGGTCGCAGTACTCGAGGATCCGGTAGCCGGGGATCCCGGGATCGGCGACCGGGCTGCGCGCGCCGGTGATGTGGAGCACGTCCCAGCCCGCCGCCGCGATCTCGGCCGCCACGGCCGACACCGTCTCGTTGATCCGCCGGGCGCCGGTGGAACCGCCGGTGACGAGCAGCAGCGGCCTCGCCGGGTCGAGGCCCCACAGCCGCTGCGCCTCGCCGCGCGCGGCGGAGCGGTCGAGCCGCTCGATCTCCCGGCGCAGCGGCAGGCCCACCACGCGGGCGTGCGGCAGCGGGGTGCCGGGGAAGGTCACGCCCACGAAGGGCGTCCAGCGCGCCCCGAGGCGGTTGGCGAGCCCGGGACGGGCGTTGGCCTCGTGGATCGCGAAGGGGATCCCCTCGAGCCGGGCCGCCCGGTAGGCCGGGGTCGAGGCGTAGCCGCCGAAGCCGGCGACCGCGTCGACGGCGTGCTCCCTCAGCAGCGCGCGGCTCCGTGCCACGGCGGCCCGCCAGCGGCGCGGGAAGGCGATCGCCGCGCGGCCGGGACGGCGCGGGAAGGGCAGCCGCGGGATGGTGAGCAGCTCGTAGCCGCGCTCGGGCACGAGCCGCGCCTCGAGGCCCTCGGCCGTGCCGAGCACGAGCACCCGGGCGTCGGGCTCCCGCTCGCGCAGCCGGTCGGCCGTGGCGAGCAGGGGGTTGACGTGGCCGGCGGTGCCCCCGCCGGCCAGGAGATAGGCGGTCACCGCGCTCCGCGACGCCGGCGGACCGGAGCCGGCTCGACCGCCGGCTCGGGTCTCTCTCTGGCGAAGGACAGCACGACCCCGATCGCGAGCAGCGTCGCGATGAGCGCGGAGCCTCCCGCCGACATGAGGGGCAGCGGCACCCCGAGGACGGGCAGCACGCCCAGCACGACCGCGATGTTGACGAAGGCCTGGGCGACGATCCAGACCATGGCCGCGCTCGTGGCGATCTTGGCGAAGGGGTCGCGGTTCATCCGCACGATCCGCACCATCGTGATGGCGAGGATCGCGAAGAGCACGAGCACGAGCACGGCGCCCACCATCCCGAGCTCCTCCCCCACGATCGCGAAGATGAAGTCGCTCTCGG
>Ga0164243_10015921_pt1 | contig 10357 bp, 8 predicted proteins | sample OricompcompostOP_FD_108781 | JGI IMG/M metagenome (GOLD analysis project Ga0164243, IMG submission 108781) | Organic Plus compost microbial communities from Emeryville, California, USA - Original compost - Organic plus compost (OP) | ecosystem: Engineered > Solid waste > Mixed feedstock >... | reverse complement strand
GGCCGAGCTGGTCGTGGAGGGCGCGAACCTGCCCACCACCCCGGCGTCGCGCGCGCTGCTGGCCGCCCGCGGGATCACCGTGGTGCCCGACTTCATCGCCAACGCCGGCGGCGCGATCGCCGCGGGCTTCGCGATGGACGCGCGGCGGTCGGCCTTCCGCCCGGATCCGGACCGGATCCTCACCGAGGTGGCCGAGCGGTCCCGGGCGAACACGGTCCTGGTGCTGCGCGATGCCGAGCAGCACGGCATCGACCCGCACAGCGCCGCGCTCCGGCTGGCGCAGGAGCGGGTGCGCACCGCGATGACCCTGCGCGGCCGCTTGCCGCGCGCCGACGCCGAACCGGTCCCGGCGGCCGGGTGATCCGCGATGCTCAACCCGATCCACCTGCGGACCCTCCAGGAGTGTGTGCGCACCGGCTCGTTCGCCGAGGCCGGGCGCGCGCTCGGCTACACCGCCTCGGCCGTCTCGCAGCAGATGGCGCTGCTGGAACGCGCGGTCGGCGCCCCGCTGTTCGAGCGCTCGGCCCGCAGCGCGCGCAGCACCGCCCTGGCGAACCGGCTGGCCGACCGCAGCCGGGACGCCCTCGGCGCGCTGGCCGCGTTGGAGCGGGAGGTCCGCGCGATGGTCAGCGGTGACGAGGGCAGCCTCCGGCTGGCCGGGTTCGCCACCGCCAACGCGCGCATCCTGCCGTCCGTGCTGGCCGCGGTGATCGCCCGGCGGCCGAACGCGGAGCTGCAGCTGGACGAGGGAGAGCCGGACGAGGTGCTGGACGGCGTGCTGGACGGCGTGCTCGACGCCGCGGTCGTCTTCGAGTACGACCTCGACCCGCGGCAGTGGCCGGTGGAGCTGCGCGCCGACGACGTGCTCGCCGAACCGCTGCACCTGGCGCTGCCGGACTCGCACCCGCTGGCCGGCGCCGAGGAGGTGCCGCTCTCCGACCTGGCCGACGAGTCGTGGATCTGCACCCGCCGGGACACCGCGGGAGCCCGCACGCTGGTGCGGCTGGCCGCGGCGAGCGGTTTCGTCCCGCAGATCACCTTCCGCAGCAACGACTACTCGGTGATCCGCGACCTGGTGGCGCGCGGTCTCGGTGTGGCGATGCTGCCCGGGCTCGCCCTCGACGCGGGGCGGGTGCGCTACGTCCGGATCGCCGGGCGCCCGCGCTACCGCCGGGTGCGCGCGCTGTACCGCAAGCAGAACACCAATCCGCTGCTGCCGATCGCGCTGGAGTGCCTGACCCGGGCCGGGGCCGAGCTCGCCGAGTCCTGGAGCCCGGAACGCCTCGCCGAGCTGCGGCAGCACGAGGACACCCCGGACGTGCGCGCCGAGGTCCGCTGGGACGAGTCGGGCCCGCAGGTCACCGCGGGGGCGCAGGCGCACGAATCCCCGGACACCGCGGCACGAGTGGAAGCGGAGCGATCATGACGCGACCGAGCGATCCGCAGCAGCAGCTCGACGAGCACTTCCGGTCCACTGTGGCCGGACTCGGCGTTCCTCCCGCGGTGGCGGGGGAATCCGCTCCCCCGGCCGAGCGAGACGAGCTGCTCGCGCTGTTCGACGCGCAGCTGGGCAGCAGGCACCTGGACTTCGCCGCCCGCGAGCTCGGCCACCGCAGGCTCGGCTACTACAGCATCGGTTCCTCCGGGCACGAGTCGAACGCCGCGGTGGCCGCCGCGCTGCGGCCCACCGACCCGGCGCTGCTGCACTACCGCTCCGGGGCGTTCTACCTGCGCCGCGCGGCGCAGGTGCCGGGCCACGAGCCGCTGCGGGACGTGCTGCTGGGCGTGGTCGCGGCCGCCGATGAGCCGATCTCGGCCGGGCGGCACAAGGTCTTCGGGCACGGTGACCTCGGGATCATCCCGCAGACCTCGACGATCGCCTCGCACCTGCCGCGGGCGATGGGGCTGGCGTTCTCCCTCGGCCGCGCCGAGCAACTCGGCGCGCGCAGCGAGTGGCCGCCGGACGCGGTCGTGGTGTGCAGCTTCGGCGACGCCTCGCTGAACCACTCCACCGCGCTCGGCGCGGTGAACTCGGCGCTGCACTGCGCGCACAACGGGTTGCCGATGCCGCTGCTGCTGGTGTGCGAGGACAACGGCATCGGGATCAGCGTGCGCACCCCGGCGGACTGGGTGCGCACCACGCACGGCGAGCGCCCGGGCCTGCGCTATTCCGAAGTGGACGGAACGGATCCGGCGGCGTGCCTGCGGGTGGCCGCCGAGATGGCGGCATGGGTGCGCGAGCACCGCCGACCGGCGCTGCTGCACCTGCGCACGGTCCGGTTGATGGGGCACGCGGGCTCGGACGTGGAGTCGGCGTACCGCTCGCGCGCCGAGATCCTCGCAGACCAGGAGCGCGATCCGCTGCCGGCGACCGCGGGGCTGCTGGTGCGCCGCGGGATCCTGCGCCCCGGCGAGGTCCTGGAGCGCTACGAGGCCAAGCGCGCCGAGGTCGCCCGCGTCGCCGAGGACGCCTGCGCGCGCCCGAAGCTGGCCGACCGGACCGCGGTGATGTCCGCGATCCACCAGCACCACCCGCAGGCGATCCGCCGCCGCGCCGAACAGCCGCTCACGAGCTCCCAGGAGCAGCCCTCCGGCCCGCTGACCCTGGCGGAGTCGATCAACCGCGCGCTGGCCGAGGTGCTGGCCGAGGACCCGGGCGCGCTGGTGTTCGGCGAGGACGTCGCCGCCAAGGGCGGGGTGTACGGGGTGACGCGCGGCCTGCGCCGCCGGTTCGGCGGGCTGCGCGTGTTCGACACGGTGCTGGACGAGCAGAGCGTGCTCGGCACCGCGCTCGGCGCCGGACCGGCCGGGCTGCTGCCGATCCCGGAGATCCAGTACCTGGCCTACCTGCACAACGCCGCGGACCAGCTGCGCGGGGAGGCGGCGACGCTCGGGTTCTTCTCGGACGGCCGCTACCGGAACCCGATGGTCGTGCGCATCGCCGGCTACGCCTACCAGAAGGGCTTCGGCGGCCACTTCCACAACGACAACTCGGTGGCGGCGCTGCGCGACATCCCGGGCCTGGTGGTGGCCTCGCCGTCCCGCCCGGACGACGCGGCGGCGATGCTGCGCACCTGCGCGGCCGCGGCGCGCGAGGACGGCCGCGTGTGCGCGTTCCTGGAGCCGATCGCGCTGTACCACGAGCGGGACCTGCACGAGTCCGGTGACGGCGGCTGGCTGGCGCCCTTCCCCGAGCGGGCCGGTGGGCACGTGCCGATCGGCCGGGCGCGCAGCTACGGCGAGGGAGCGGACCTGGTGCTGGTGACCTTCGGCAACGGGCTGCCGCGCTGCCTGCGCGTCGCCCACCGCCTCGCGGCCGAGGGGGCCGGGGTGCGGGTGCTGGACCTGCGGTGGCTGAGCCCGCTGCCGGTGGAGGACCTGCTGGCCGCGGCCCGGGCGACGGGGGCGGTGCTGGTGGCCGACGAGACCCGCCGCAGCGGCGGGGTGTCCGAGTCCGTGGTCACCGCGCTCGCCGACGCGGGCTTCACCGGCCGGGTCGCGCGCGTGACCAGCGAGGACAGCTTCATCCCGCTCGGCGATGCGGCCTACCACGTGCTGCTGAGCGAGCAGGGGATCGAGGACGCGGCCCGCAAGCTGCTGGCCGAGTCCGACGGCACGTGAGCGGGCGGGAGGTGGGGCCGACGACGCACTCCCCTGCGCCGCCGGCACCGCCATGCTAGGCGCGCACCCGCTTCGCCACCACGTTGTTCATGGGGCGCTGACCAGCGACTTCGCGATCACGAGTCGGGGTCGCCGAAGACCTTGCCGGGGTTGAAGATCCCCGCCGGGTCCAGCGCGCCCTTGACCGCGTGGTGCATCCCGACGACGGTCGGGCCGAGCTCGTCGTGCAGCCCGCGCCGCTTGAGCAGCCCCACCCCGTGCTCGCCGGTCACGGTGCCGCCGAGCGCGATCGCGTCCGCGACGATGTCGTCGAACGCGCGCTGCGCGCGCACCCGCGCCGCGTCGTCCCCGGCCGGGGTGATGATCAGCGGGTGCAGGTTGCCGTCCCCGGCGTGCGCGATGTTGGCGATCCGGGTGTCGTGCCGCTGCGCGGCGGCTTCGATCTTGGCGAGCATCTCGGGCACCAGGGCGCGGGGCACGCACACGTCCTCGGTCAGCAGCGGCCCGAGCCGCTCCAGGGCCGGGTAGGCGAGCCGGCGGGCGGCGAACAGGGCGTCGGCCTCGTGCTGGTCGGTGGAGGCGGCGCTGAAGCTGGCCCCGCCCTTGTCGAAGCACTCGACCATGGTCTCGACCTCGCGCTCCCCCGCCTCGCCGGGCGTGTCCGAGCGGCCGAGCAGCAGCACCTCCGCTTCGTCGCTGAGGCCCATGTTCTTCCACTCGTCGACGGCGCGGAGGCAGTGCCGGTCGAGCAGTTCCAGCGCGGAGGGCACCACGCCGGAGTCGGCGACCGCGGCCACCGCCTCCCCCGCCGCGACGAGCGAGTCGAAGTAGCCGACGACGGTGCGTTCGGGGGCGCGCAGCCCGGGCACCAGCTTCACGGTGATCTCGGTGATCACGCCGAGGGTGCCTTCGGAGCCGACGAACAGCCCGCACAGGTCGTACCCGGCGACGCCCTTGGCGGTCCGCCGCCCGAGCCGCACGACCTCGCCGTCACCGACGACGGCCTCCAGCCCGAGCACGTAGTCCCGGGTCACGCCGTACTTCACGCAGCACACGCCGCCGGCGTTGGTGGCGACGTTGCCGCCGATGGTCGACCAGGGCGAGCTGGCCGGGTCGGGCGGGTACCAGGCGCCGTGCTCGCGGCAGGCGGCGCGGAAGTCGTCGTTGACGATGCCGGGTTGGACGACGGCGAGCTGTTCGCGCGGGTTGATCTCCAGCACCGCGTTCATCCGCTCGAACGAGATGATCACGCAGCCGTCCAGCGCGTTCGCCCCGCCGGACAGGCCGGTGCCGGCCCCGCGCGGGATCACCGGCACGCCGAGCCCGGAGCAGGCGCGCACCACGGCGACGACGTCGTCGGTGCAGGTCGGGCGCACGACCGCGGCGGGGGTGCCGTGCGGGGCCCATTCCGCTTCGTCGTGGGCGTAGCGGCCGAGCGAGTCCGGGTCGGTGATGAGCCGGTCGTCCGGCAGGCGCTCCCGCAGCGCTGCGACTGTGCTCTCCGTGTCCATGCAAGCCTCCGTTCACCCGACCGCACCCACGTTAACCCCGGGCTCGGAGGCGGCCCAGCGCCTCCCGTGACCGGACGGTCCGGCGGCGCCGGGCGCTGGGCTGGTCGGCCCAGCGCACAGACCGGGTGGCCGAGCCTCGCGGACTCGGCCACCCGGTGGTCCTCCAGTGCTGCGGGCGCCGGTGCGAGTTCACTCCGGCGCCGGGGCGGAGCTGCGCTGATCGCAGCTGCCTGCGCCGACCCACGCGACGAAGCCCCGCCAGCGGTCCCGGGAGACCCGCAGCCGCGCGCCGTGCGGTTGCTTGGAGTCCCGGATCAGCGTCGCGCCTCCTGCGGAGGCGACCTCCACGCAGTTTCCGACCGCTCCGCTGCGGGTGCTCTTGTGCCACTCCACGGACATCGTGCGCCCCCTTCTGGCGGTATCAGGACTCCTTCCATCTTCGATGATCGACCGACCGCCTCAAGGCTTCACTTGGCGCAACGAGCTGCCGCCGGAGACCGCAGGCGGCCGCGGCGCCGTTCGGCCCCGCGCGGGAGGCGAAAGGAGCTGGTCAGTCGGCCACGCCGCGGTTCTGGTCGATGAAGGTCTGCCGCTCGGGCACGATCCACAGCGTCACGCGCTCGCTCTTGATCGCTTCCGGCGGGTAGTCCTTGCCGAGGTACTTCTGCGCGAGTTCGTCGACCTGCTCGCGGGCGCGGTCGTCGGCGTTGGTGTCCACCACGCGTCCGCGCACTTCGGCGTAGCGGTACGGGTCCTGCTCGTCCCGGATGACCACGGTGATCCGCGGGTCGCGCTGCACGTTGAGGTGCTTGGCGCGGTGCGTCTCGGTGTTGAGCACGATCCTGCCGTCCTCGGCGTGCACCCAGATCAGCTGGTTCTGGATGCGGCCGCTGGGCAGCAGGGTGGCCACGGCGGCGAAGTTGGCGCCGGTGGCGAGCTCCTGGGTCTCGGGCAGCAGGTCGGCCCCGTTCGCGGTCTTGGCGGACATCGCGCCTCCTCGGTGTTCGGGTTCGCGGAACTTCCCGGTTCCGCGCTACCCGAGTGCCGGGTGCGGCAATCTCGGCCTCAGCTGTTGCGCCGGATGATCTGCCCGATCAGGTCGGCGCCGGGGAAGTCCATCAGCACGACGCCGGTGCGGGGCACGTCGGTTCCGGTGAGGTGTTCCAGGGCGTAGTCGTTGACGCCGCGGGTGCCGTCGGTGCCGCAGGCGACGGTTTTCGGCGTGGCGGCGAGGCTGGATCCGCTGGTGAAGTTGAGGAACATCGCGCCGGGGTCGGACGAGTTGGTCTTGTCCCAGTGCTCGCGCACGTGGTTCCACTTGTCGTCGATGTCGCCGGTGCCGGGCACGTCGTACTCGTCCTGGACGTAGTCGCCCCAGTTGTCGTCGGTGAACTGGGACAGCCCGTAGCCGCTGACGAGCCCGCCCTGGGCTTCCTGCAGCGCGCCGAGGACGATCTTGCCGCGGGCGGCGCCGAGGGTCGGCATCCCGTCGTCGGCGGGGTTGTGCAGGAAGTGCCCGTTGGGGTCGTTCTGCTGGTACCAGTCGTAGATCGCGGCGGTGTCCATGTCGCTGTTCTCGTCGGTGCACGAGCCGATTTCGCCGGTGCATTCGGCTTTGAGCCGCAGCACGACGGTTTCGCCGGGGTGCGCGGTGAGGAACGCGCCGGTTTTGGCGAGCACGTCGGAGAAGTTGGCGTTCTGGTAGAAGGTGCCGTGGTGGACGGCGAACTTGTTGTCCACCTTGCGCACGCGGATGTCGATGGCCCGGATGCCGGCGTCGAGCTGGGCAGTGAGGGTTTCCGCGCTGTCGCCGTGGTTCTCCTGGGTCTGGGCGATGTCGCCGCCGTGCAGCGAGAGGGTGTCGTGGGTGCCGGGCAGGGACAGCGCGGCGAGGCTGGTGTCGTCCGGCAGCCCGCGCATCCAGTCCTGGTTGGACGCCTGGGTGAGGCTCTCGCAGTAGCCGGTCGCCGCGTGGGCGGTGCCGGCGGGCAGGGCGGTGACGGCGAGGGCCGCGGCGAAGGTCATCGCCACGCGGGTGCTGGTTCGGGCCATGCCCGGCATGATCACGCTCTCCCGCTGCTGCGCAGCGGAATTGGCGACATCCCGCCATCCCGCGGAGGCTGCGGCGGGGCTACGGTCGCCGGTGTGGGCTTGTTCGACGGAACGCTGGTGCTGGACGGCGGGTTGGCCACCGAGCTGGAGGCGCGGGGCCACGAGCTGTCCGGCGGGTTGTGGTCGGCGCGGCTGCTGCGCGATGCCCCGGAGGAGGTCGTCGCCGCGCACGAGGCGTTCTTCGCCGCGGGTGCGCAGGTGGCGACGTCGGCGAGCTACCAGGCGAGCTTCGCCGGTTTCGCCGCGCAGGGGCTCGACAAGCGGGAGTCCGCGCGGTTGATGCGGCGGAGCGTGGAGCTGGCCCGGCGGGCCGCGGACAACAGCGCGGCCGATTCCTCCGCCGCAGCGCCGAATCCGCGTCTCGTGGCGGCGTCGGTCGGCCCGTACGGCGCGGTGCTCGCCGACGGCTCGGAGTTCCGCGGCGCTTACGGCCTGTCGCACCGCGAGCTGGTCGAGTTCCACCGCCCGCGGATGGAGGTGCTGGCCGAGGCCGGGCCGGACGTGCTCGCGCTGGAGACGGTCCCGGATGTCGACGAGGCCGTGGCCGAGCTGGAGGTCCTCGACGGCATCGGCCTGCCCGCCTGGCTGTCGTTCAACATCAGCGGCGAGCGCACCCGCGCGGGCCAGCCGATGCGCGAGGCGTTCGCGGTGGCGGCGGGCCGCGCGGAGGTCGTGGCGGTCGGGGTGAACTGCTGCTCACCGGCGGACGCGGCCGCCGCGGTCCCGGTCGCGCGGGCGGTCACCGGCAAGCCCGTCGTGGTCTACCCGAACAGCGGTGAGGGCTGGGACGCCGCGGCGCGGGACTGGACCGGCCCGTCCCGCTTCGACGCCGAGCAGGCCCGCGGCTGGCTCGGCGAGGGAGCGGCGCTGGTCGGCGGCTGCTGCCGCGTCTCCCCCGCCGAGATCGCCGAACTCGCCCGCTGAGCACCGGTGCGCACCCGCCCGGCCCCGAACAGCAGCGGAGGGCCGCCCGACCCCGGATCGGACGGCCCTCCGCGGGACCCCACAGGGAGTTTTCAGCACCTCCCGCTTCGATGCTGAAGCGTCTCGGCCGCGTTCGCCACCCGCGCCGAGGGGCGGGGCGAGCGGCGATCACCCGTCTCAGGCGGGCGTCGGCGCCCAGTAGTCGAGCAGCTTGCCGAAGAAGTCGAACGCCGGCTTGGAGTAGCCGTACGGCGCCTCCAGGTGCAGGCTCAGCGGGAAGCCGAGGTCGGCGACCCCGTCGATGACCCGCTTGTAGACGTCCAGCAGCTTCTTCGAGCGCTCCTCGAACCCGAGCTCGGTGATCTCGGCGACGAACTTCTGCTCGGCCTCCACCGCCGGGTTGCCCGGGTCCTGGATGAGCCAGTCGATGAGCTTGCGGCGGCCTTCCACGCCCGGCACGAAACCGAAGGACAGCAGGATCTCCGGCCGGTGCGGCGTCTTCTCGGCGAATTCCTTGAGGAATCCGACGATCGCGTCGGAGTACAGCAGCTGCGTCATGCCGTAGGTGGCACCGCGCTCGCATTTGAAGTTGAACCGGCCGTGCTCGCCTTCCCGGGTGGGGATCAGGATCGAGCCGCGGTTCGGGACGAGGTCCTGGAACTGCGTTAACGCGTCCACCGGCGGCACTCCGCCGCCCTCGCCGTCGGCCATGGTGCGCGGCACGCCGACGAAGGAGATGCCCTCCATGCCGGCCGCGCGCAGCGCCTGGATCCGCTCGGTGAGCTGCTGCTTGTCCATGAACGCCGTGACCTGCGTGCACAGGCCCTTGACGTCGCCGATCTCCGGGCGCACCGCGTTCCAGAAGTCGATGACGTCCATCTTCGGCTTCATCTCGATGGGCCGGTCGGGGTCCTCTTCGATGATGCCGGGGATCATCAGGTGCCCGATGCGGTCGGCGAGCCCGGCGGCGCGGCTGTTCTCGGCCACCTTGCGGCCTTCCTCCACGGCCCTCTCCTGTCCGCCGTCCAGGTCGGGCGGTGCCATTTCGAGTGCGATCGTGTTCATGTCGGCCTCAGGTTTTCCTTCCTCGCCGGTCACCGCGCGAGCTCGGCCGTTCGCGGTGAACGACCGCGTCGGAGCAGGGACCGTGCTGCCGGAATTTCGGAATTCGAGGGCGGGCGCGGGGAAATCGCGGAATTCACGCGGCTGCGGCAACCGCCCTCGACGGACTTTCTCGAGGGGGAGCTCCGGGTGGGGCCGCCCCCGCCCGGGCGCGGGGCCCGGGCGGAGGCGCGACCACCGGTCGCTCGTGCGGCGTGCGCCGAGCGGATCAGTAGCGGTAGTGCTCGGGCTTGTACGGCCCGTCCACGTCGACGCCGATGTACTCGGCCTGCGCCTTGGTCATCTTGGTGAGCTTGACGCCGAGGGCGTCCAGGTGCAGGCGGGCGACCTTCTCGTCCAGCAGCTTCGGCAGCACGTGCACGTCGGTGCTGTACTCGCCGGGCTTGGTGAACAGCTCGATCTGGGCCAGCGTCTGGTTGGTGAACGAGTTCGACATGACGAAGCTCGGGTGCCCGGTCGCGTTGCCCAGGTTGAGCAGCCGGCCCTCGGACAGCACCAGGATGGAGTGCCCGTCCGGGAAGGTGTACTCGTGCACCTGCGGCTTGATCTCGACCTTCTTGATGCCCGGGGTCTTCTCCAGGCCGGCCATGTCGATCTCGTTGTCGAAGTGGCCGATGTTGCCGACGATGGCCTGGTGCTTCATCCGGCTCATGTGGTCGGCGGTGATGATGTCGAAGTTGCCGGTGGTGGTGATGAAGATGTCGGCGAACTCGACGACCTCGTCGAGGGTCCGGACCTCGTAGCCCTCCATCGCGGCCTGCAGCGCGCAGATCGGGTCGATCTCGGTGACGATCACCCGGGCGCCCTGGCCGCGCAGGGACTCGGCCGAGCCCTTGCCGACGTCGCCGAAGCCGGCGACCACGGCGACCTTGCCGCCGATGAGCACGTCGGTGGCGCGGTTGATGCCGTCCACCAGGGAGTGCCGGCAGCCGTACTTGTTGTCGAACTTCGACTTGGTGACCGAGTCGTTCACGTTGATCGCCGGGAACAGCAGGTCACCGGAGCGGACCAGCTCGACGAGCTTGTGCACGCCGGTGGTGGTCTCCTCGGTGACGCCCTTGATCTCC
>Ga0164243_10015920_pt1 | contig 10358 bp, 11 predicted proteins | sample OricompcompostOP_FD_108781 | JGI IMG/M metagenome (GOLD analysis project Ga0164243, IMG submission 108781) | Organic Plus compost microbial communities from Emeryville, California, USA - Original compost - Organic plus compost (OP) | ecosystem: Engineered > Solid waste > Mixed feedstock >... | reverse complement strand
ATCTCATCGCCGCGCACGACCACATCGTCGTGGCACTGCGGTTCCGGATGACCCACGGCTACCACTGGGCGGCGACCGAGGCGCTCACCGCGATGGCGGTGCGGTGCGCGCTCGGCGGCGAGATGACGCAGGCGGCGACCCTCTTCGGCGCGGCGCAGGCGGCCCGGTCGCGGCTCAAGACCCACCGGGGCGTGCTCGGGCCGATGGGGCAGCGCCACGAGTCGGCCGTGCGCCACATCATGGGCGACACCGCCTTCGACGAGGCCTACGCGGCCGGTGCCGCCATGACGCTGGCCGAGGCCACCACTTACGCGTTGGGCGTCGAGCATCCCGACCTCGCGCACGGCCTGGTCCGGCTCTCCGTCGACACGGATCCGACCGCCGACCTGTCGATGCCGACGTTCTGACTTCCGGCCAGCGACGCCGGTACGGTCGGCGGTTTCGGGCACTCGCGACGTACCGGGCGGACCTCAGGCGCGCATCACGGTCGCGATAGGGAGTTGAGCGGCACGCCATGCAGGCGTTATGCCAGCCAGGGCACCAGCCAACGCCCCTGCCAGAATCCCCATGACGGCCGCGGTCGCTCGTAGACCGAATCCGCTGGTCTGCAGGGAAAGCAAGGGCATCCCGGCGGGCACGACCGCACTGTCGTCAACCAACGTGTCGCGCAGCGTCGCGTCAACAGGCGTCGTGACCGGCGTGGATGCCGTGCCGGTCTGGATCCAACCGAGCACCGTACCGGCGGCGACTCGCCCCTTGGCCGCCTTGTTGTGCTTGAAGACGCCACCCACGGGTGCCTGTGGTCGGAACGTGGGCGCGGCGACCACGGTCGCGTTCATCGCGATCACGCTGGTGATGGTGCGGGTCGTGACTGTCGCAGTCTCCGACTTGGGCTGGGCCAACGGATAGCCATCCAGCGACTGTGGCGAAGAAGCCCGGTTGTGGTCGATCAACCAGGTCGTGACGGCCCCCAACAACACCAAGATGATCGCCGCCAACAGTCGGGAAGACCGCTTACGGCGCACAGTTGAGATCCACGTGTTCTTGTATCTTGCTGGGGTCGCCGAGCTTGGCCGCAGCGACGCGGTTGTCGTAGAACAGCCGGCTGTTCTCGTCGAAGCGCTGCTGATAGGTGACGAAGTCTTTGAATCTCTCAATCTGCTTCAATGCTTCGGCTTCACGTGTCGCGTCGACGCCCCGGGTTCCCAGCCACTCGCGTTCCCAGGCGCACAACCACCCCATCTGAACCCTGGTCGTCGCCGCACCGGGCTCGTAGAGCACGGACTCGGCGCCGACATTCTTGTCCAGGGGGCGGCCCCAAGCATCGGCACCAGCGCCGGGTGGGAGGGTCAACTGCGCCTGCGCCTCCTGGTACTCGGCCATGGCCTGGTCTTAGGTCAACAGGCCCTGCGGCCCGTTCCCTGATGAAGAACAACCCACGAGCAAAACGATGCTGCACAGCGCAGCCGGAATAAGGCGCCACCGAGCGATTGACACATTGACCCCGTTTCCCCATGATGGCAGCTCAAGTCTGGCAGGCTATCAGGGGGATTTTCGATGGGTCAACGCATCGCAGTCGTCAGCGATTCACCTCGGTGCCGCCCACAGTTGCACGCCGCCGCGCTTGGCCGCGATGCCCTGGGAACATGGCCGCGGAGGTCGACGTGGCGTTGTCGCTACAGGATCGTCCAGGTGTCGCCGGAGTTGAGCAGCGACGCCAACTCCGCCGCCGGGTCGGTCACCGCCGAGGCCGCCGAGTCGACCTGCTCGCGGACGAGGTCGTCGTAGGTCGGCCGGCTGACGCGGCGGAACACGCCGATCGGGGTGTGCGACAGGTCGGTGCTCTGCAGCCGGGACAACGCGAAGGCGTACGACGGGTTGTCGATGGTCTCGTCGTGCACGACGATCTCCGCTGGTGTCACCTCGGCGGTCGGGCGCACCTCCAGGCCGAACCCGCTCGTCGAACGGACCACGGCGTACTCCCCGTCGCGGCCGAAGGTCAGTGGCCGCCCGTGGTCGAGGGACAGCAGCGCCGACTCCCGCGAGCCGGGCTCCTTGAGCAGGTCGAACGCGCCATCGTTGAAGATGTTGCAGTTCTGGTAGATCTCGATCAGCGCCGAGCCCTGGTGGTTGGCGGCGGCGCGCAGCACCGACTGCAGGTGCTTGCGGTCCGAGTCGATGGTGCGGGCCACGAACGACGCCTCGGCGCCCAACGCCAGCGAGACCGGGTTGAACGGCGAGTCCGCCGACCCGACCGGGGTGGACTTGGTGATCTTGCCCAGCTCGGAGGTCGGCGAGTACTGCCCCTTGGTCAGGCCGTAGATCCGGTTGTTGAAGAGCAGGATCTTGAGGTTGACGTTGCGGCGCAGGGCGTGGATCAGGTGGTTGCCGCCGATGGAGAGCGCGTCGCCGTCACCGGTGACCACCCAGACCTGCAGGTCGGGGCGGGAGACGGACAGGCCGGTGGCGATCGCCGGCGCCCGGCCGTGGATCGAGTGCACGCCGTACGTGTTCATGTAGTACGGGAACCGGGACGAGCAGCCGATGCCGGAGAGGAAGACGATCCGTTCCCGGGGGATGCCCAGCTCCGGCATGAACGACTGCACCGCCGCCAGGATCGCGTAGTCCCCGCAGCCGGGGCACCAGCGGACCTCCTGGTCGGTCTTGAAGTCCTTGGCCGTGAGCTTGAGCGCGACCGGTTCAGACATTCTTGATCACTTCCTCGATCACGGCCTCCAGCTCGGCCGAGGTGAACGGCAGGCCGCGGACCTGGTTGTAGCTGATGGCGTCGACGAGGTAGCGGCTCCGGATCACGGCGGCGAGCTGGCCGAGGTTCATCTCGGGGATCACCACCTTGTCGTAGGAGCTCAGCACCGTGCCGAGGTTGGCCGGCATCGGGTTGAGGTGGCGCAGATGGGCCTGCGCGACGCTCAGGCCACGCTGGCGCAGGGCGCGGCAGGCCGCGCCGATCGGCCCGTACGTCGACCCCCAGCCGAGCACGAGCACCCGGGCCGAGCCGTCGGGGTCGTCGACCTGCGCGTCCGGCACGGGGATCGCGGCGATGCGCTGGGCCCGGGTGCGGACCATGAAGTCGTGGTTGGCGGGGTCGTAGGAGATGTCGCCGGTCTTGTCGGCCTTCTCGATGCCACCGATGCGGTGCTCCAGGCCCGGTGTGCCGGGGATGGCCCACGGACGGGCGAGCGTGACCGGGTCGCGCAGGTAGGGCAGGAACCGCCCGTCCGGCCCGTTCGGCTCGGTCGCGAACTGCACCCGCAGGTCGGGCAGCTCGTTGATCTCCGGCAGCAGCCACGGTTCCGAACCGTTGGCGATGTACCCGTCGGAGAGCAGGATCACGGGCGTGCGGTAGGTCAGCGCGATGCGGGCCGCCTCGATCGCCGCGTAGAAGCAGTCCACCGGGGAGCAGGCGGCGATCACCGCGACCGGCGCCTCCCCGTGGCGGCCGAAGAGCGCCATGTTGAGGTCGGCCTGCTCGGTCTTGGTCGGCATGCCCGTCGACGGCCCGGCCCGCTGCACGTCGATGACGAGCAGCGGCAATTCCAGCGCGACCGCCAGCGAGATCGTCTCGCCCTTGAGCGCGACGCCGGGCCCGCTGGTCGTGGTGACACCCAGTGCCCCGCCGTAGGAGGCGCCCAACGCCGCCCCGACCGCGGCGATCTCGTCCTCGGCCTGCATGGTCGTCACGTTGAACTTCTTGTGCTTGCTCAGCTCGTGCAGGATGTCGCTGGCCGGCGTGATCGGGTAGGCGCCGAGGAAGACCTTCAGGCCCGACCGTACGCCGGCGGCCACCAGGCCGAGCGCGAGTGCCGTGTTCCCGGTGATGTTGCGGTAGTTGCCGGGGGGCATCTTCGCCGGCTTGACCTCGTAGCGCACCGAGAAGCTCTCGGTCGTCTCGCCGAAGCTCCAGCCGGCCTCGAAGGCGGCCACGTTGGCGGCGGCGATCTCGGGGCGCTTGGCGAAGCGGCGCTTGAGGAACTCCAGCGTCGAGGCGTGCGGCCGCGAGTAGAGCCAGGAGAGCAGGCCGAGCGCGAACATGTTCTTCGCCCGCTCGGCGTCCTTCTTGGAGATGTCGAAGCTGGCGAGCGCGGCGACGGTCATCGAGGTCAGCGCCACCGGGTGCACGTTCCACCGATCGAGGCTGCCGTCGGTGAGCGGGTTGGTGTCGTAGCCGACCCGTTGCAGGTTGCGGCTGGTGAACTCGTCGGTGTTGACGATGATGTCGGCGCCGGGCGGCAGCTCCTTGAGGTTCGCCTTGAGCGCCGCCGGGTTCATCGCGACGAGCACGTCGGGCGCGTCGCCCGGGGTGAGGATGTCGTAGTCGGCGAAGTGCACCTGGAAGCTCGACACGCCGGGCAGGGTGCCGGCGGGCGCGCGGATCTCCGCCGGGAAGTTCGGCAGGGTGGAGATGTCGTTGCCGAGCTGCGCGGTCTCCGAGGTGAACCGGTCGCCGGTGAGCTGCATGCCGTCACCGGAGTCGCCGGCGAACCGGATCACCACGTGATCGAGTTGCCTGACCTGTCGGGTCACGGGCGTGGCCTCCTTAGCTGGCCGGTGTGGCTCGGCGGCCGCAGCACGGCCGTGGGCGCACGGAACTGAGACCTGGTCCGACAAGCCAGGACGCTTACTGTGATACACCACGGACCTCGGGCCCCGTGCCGCGCCGTCCCATTTTCGCGGGTATCGGGATAAGGAATCACGGACAGAACGCCCGCTTCTGCGGCCGTCGAGCGACGAACATCACGTCCGCAGCATCGGTCTGCCCGGGGCGTGCAGGAACCGCCGCCACCGGCAGCGGCCGTCGCCGCGCCGCTCGTGGTCGCCAGCGAGGTGGGTGTGGGGGTCGCCGACCCGGTGCCGGGCACCGTCGTCGTCGGTGTCGGCGGTGGGTTGATCGGCGCGGGTGGGGGCCGGCCAGCGAGGCCAGCGCCGCGGAGACCATGAGGACGGCGAGCACGACGGCGGCGCCGGTACGGGTGCGTTCCCGCCGACGCACGGTGCGCCGCGCCGCGTCGGCACCGGGTGGCCGTACGTGGGGCATCGCCGCGTCCCGCAGGTCGGCCGCGGCGTGCCGCTCGTCGGTGGTCGTGGTCACGGTGCCGGTGGCTGGCTGGGCCGCGAACTCCTGCAGTCGCGTCGCGAGGGTGGTTCGGGCTCGGTGCAGCCACGACTTGACGGTGCCCTCGGCGGCGCCGGTCAGCGCCGCGATCTCGCTGATGGGCAGGTCGGCCAGGTAGTGCAGCACGACGGCCTTGCGCTGGCGGGGTGGCAGGGTGGCGAGCGCCTTCTGCAGCGCCACCCGGTCCGGGGAGAGTTCGGCGACGACCTGGTCGGCGTCGGGGTGGTCGAGGGCGACGAGTCGCCGCATCCGCCGCCACCGGCTGGTGGCGAGGTTCCAGGCGACCTTGCGCACCCACGCCACCGGGTCGTCGTACGTGTGGATGGTGTGCCAGCGGGTGTAGGCCCGGGTGAAGGCCTCCTGGACCACGTCCTGGGCTTCGGCCAGGTTGCCGGTGTGCACGTAGAGCTGGGCACACAGGCCAGGAAGCGACGCGGCGTAGAACGCCGAGAAGTCTGTCGTGTCGGCCATGTGGTGCGCTCCGGGGGTGGTGGGGCGTACGGGTGAGCACCTGTGCGGTGGCTGTGCCGGACAAGCGCCAGGACACCTTATCGATCAATGGCTGAGCGGTGGGTGCACAGGAAGTTCCCAGCCAGGCGGTTGGGCTCGTGGCTGGCCGCGCGCCACTATGGATAAGGCGTCCGGTCAGATACCGGACTGCTGACTGATCGAAGGAGAGAACCACACGTGCACGGCCTCATCACGCGGGTAGCGGAGCGATCATGAAACAGTTCAACGGCGTGAAGACCGCCGCGCTGCTCGGTCTGCTCAGCGGTCTGATCCTGCTGGTCGGCTACTGGATCGGCGGCGGCACCGGCCTGGTGATCGCGGTGCTGGTCTCGCTGGCGCTGAACGCGTACACGTACTTCAACTCGGACAAGATCGCGCTGCGGACGATGGGCGCCCAGCCGGTCTCCGAGGCCCAGATGCCGCAGTTGTACGCCATGGTGCGGGAGCTGTCCGCGCAGGCGGGCCAGCCGATGCCTCGGCTGTACATCTCGCCCACGCCGCAGCCCAACGCCTTCGCCACCGGGCGCAACCCGCAGAACGCCGCGGTCTGCGTGACCGAGGGCATCCTGCGGATGCTCGACGCCCGCGAGCTGCGGGGCGTGATCGGGCACGAGCTGTCGCACGTCTACAACCGCGACATCCTGATCTCGTCGGTCGCCGCGGCGCTGGCGGGCATCATCACGATGCTGGCCCAACTCGCCTGGTTCATCCCGATCGGCCGCTCCGAGGACGACGACGGACCCGGCATCCTGGGCATGCTCCTCATGCTGATCCTGGGCCCGATCGCGGCGTCGATCATCCAGTTGGCGATCAGCCGCAGTCGCGAGTTCCAGGCCGACGCCTCCGGCGCCGAACTCACGCACGACCCGCTGGCCCTGGCCAGCGCACTGCGCAAGATCCACATGGGCACCCAGGCGATGCCGCTGCCGGCCGACGGCCAGCTCGCCACCACCGCCCACCTGATGATCGACAACCCGTTCCGGGGTGGCGGCCTGCGCAGCCTCTTCTCGACCCACCCGCCCATGGAGCAGCGGGTCGCCCGGCTGGAGGCGATGGCCCGCAACACCGGTCCGATCCAGTACCGCTGAGTTCCCGTCACGACCGCGGGGCACGCGTGGCGCGTGTGCCCCGCGGTCGCCGTTTGTCCACCCGTACGGGTCCCTGCTCTCGCGCGTCTTTTTGTCTGCGTGCGGCCGGTTTCAGTCGGGCAGTCCGAGGATCGCCGAGATCAACGTCGCCGGGTCCATGGTGCTGGGCCGGTCGCTGACCTGGCCGTCGCCGACCTCGACGACTCGCCAGACGCCGTCGGCCCGTCGCGCGAGGTCCGCCGTGACGAAGGGGAGGCCGAGGTCGCGGATCGCCGAGGCGACCCGGTCGAGGTTCGCGGGTGCGGGCGGTTGCTCGTCGGGCGTGTCCGGGTGTGGTCCGACCAGTACGCACCGGCCGTCCACCCACCAGGTACGGACCTCCGGGCCTGGGAACGGCTCGAACTCGCGGAGCACGAATCCTCCGACGAACTCGTCCTCGCGGAGTTCGAGGAACCGGCTTGCGACCTTCCACGCCGCGTCACCGTTCTGGACGTCCGGTATGTACGCCGCCTCGTGCCAGTAGTGCTTCATCGACTTGCTGTAGTCGCGCAGGACGGCGGGGCCCGACCCGATCGCCAGCCTGGCCTTGTCGAAGTCGGCCCGGTCGACGCCGATGGTCCACGCGCTGCGCGGGGTGACGTCCTTGAGCGCCGAGTGCCAGCCGGGAAGCTCGTGCGCGCGCCGATACTGCTCCGCGTTCGTTCGTAGCGTCACGCCGCGCCGGGCAAGCCCCTCGGCGAAGGCCGCGTACCGGTCGGAGCGAAGCATCCAGCCGCGGTACACGGCGTCGCCGCCCATCGTGATGGCCGCCAGGGCAGCAGCGACGTCGCCGCCAGCCGCGAGAATGTCGTGGTCCACCACGGCGACGTCCACGCCCAGGTCCCGGGCCGCTCGTGCCTCCGCCGCGAAGTGCTCGTCAGGACGGCGCGGCCGGATCGGGTCAGCGGGCACGAGCAGCAGCACGTCCGCATCGTCCCGGACCAGGCCATGGACCTCCACCCGGTTCCGCCGCCATCCAAACGATGTCAACCTCGATCTCCGTGGCGAACCACCGGTTATGTCAGTGACGTCCAGCAGAGTGGTGTACGGATCCCGGTGGGTGTGTCGCTGCCGATGTAGTTGACGGTCATCGGGGGATCCTTCGAGCGAACCTTCCACAGAACCCTCGAATGGAGTCATCCCGATGACCGTCAGGTCCAGTATCAACCCTTGCTGTGTTGGTGGAGGAACACCTGGCTCAGGCCAGTCCGGATCTGTTGCGTGAGTTGTTGCAGACGTTCATCAATGCGTTGCTGTCGGCGGAGGCTGACGCGGTGTGCGGCGCCGAATCCGCCGCCGCACCGACGTCGTCGGGAAGGCCAAGCGGCAGTTGGCCCTGATCGCGGCGAGCGCCGGTGCCGAGGACGACCAGGCCTTCGTGGACGACCTGTCGGAGTGGGACGCTGCGTGAAGCGTGGCGAGGTCTGGATGGCGGCGGGTGGCGTCTACGCGAGCAAGCCGCGACCGGTGGTGATCATCCAAGACGACCACTTCGCCGGGACAGACTCGGTGACCGTGCTGCCGATGACGACCACGCTGGTCGACACGCCGCTGATGCGCATCGCCGGCGAACGGTCTGGATCAGCTGAGCCACATCATGATTGACAAGGTGACCACGACCCGCCGGTCGAGCGTCCACGCGCGCCTCGGTGCGTTGTCAGCCGCTGACCTGGTCCGGATCGAGCGTTCGTTGCTCGTCTTCCTGCGCATCGGCGGGCTGAGCTGCGCGGGATGCCGTTCTGGGTAGCCCTCCAGATGACTGATAGCCCGTCGGCGCTAACCATGCCGGTAGGGACGTCGGTGGCGACCTCACGGTCGCCACCATCCACACCTACTATGTGCTCGCAGGCAACACACCCGTCCTCGTCCACAACTGCGGAGAACAGACGTTCCACCATGGAACTGATATCGATTCGGCTGTTGACTTGTTGAATGGCACACCACTCGACGCCGTTGCTGCGGCCGCGAAGCACACCGACGGTCCGGGCGGCTTCTTCATGGCGACCCATTACGACGATGCCGCCTTCTTTGTGACACGGAATGGCACGGGAGCCGTTCTTGATATCACTTTGTCTGGCAACGCAATCAAGGCACTTCAGGGCGCGGGTGCGAGAATCGGGCCGATCCCGGTTGGCCCCAAATCGCCCACCTTCGCTGGGCAGGAGTTTCATGTTCCTACCGAGGCTTTCGACCTGTTTAATCGCCTGAGGAGAGCCGGTGAAATCATCTTCCGACCCAGCTGACGGGGTCCGTCCGGTGGCGGGCGGGTTGGCCTTCGTGCGACAGCATCCTGAGATGTTTAGGCAGCTGGCGCACGATGGCCCGTCGGCAGCCGCGCTCCTCGTCGAGGTCACTCTTCGCAAGTCCGCGTCGCGGGTCCAGGTTGGACGCGCCGGCCAATGGTACTGGGTCTGGTCCGACAACGATTGGCTCTCGGACCTTTCTGATCGCGATCCGTTTGCGACCGTGACGCCGTTTCCCGCCTTGGGTCCGAATGCCATCTACCCTGAGGTGATTATCGCGGCCTTCTCCTCGGGCATGGTCTCGATTGTCGATGGCAATGTGGTCTCGATTAATGGCCAGCTACCAGACGTGAGCAGCCTTATCCCGGATCTCGGAATCGCGGGGCGCACGGTGCTTTTCCGCTACGACTCTGATTGAATCATGGTTGTTCAGTTTGCGCGTGATTGCATCTTCGTGGCGACGTCCCTCGAAAAACTTCGCGCGACTATGGACGCCATGTACTTGTTTGCGGCGTGCGACACCGGTCCTGGACGTTCGGCCCGGTTGCCGTCAGGCTGCCGTCAGAACGATCTCGTGCATGCTGATGTATGAACTTGAAGACGGCCCGATCGCCCTGCGCAGATGGTCGGGCGGTCTCTGCCCGGCCGAGGCGTTCAGCCGCGTCCTTGGAGCGTTGACGGGTTGGTGCCATCCCCGGCGATGGCTGCGAAAGATCGTCAAGCGGACGGCCGAGTCAAGGGCCGCCGTAGGCGGTCGCGTAGCGACGCGTAGCGCCCTTGACGCGGTCGTTCGCGGGGATAGACTCCTGCGGCCGCCGGGTCGACCGAGCGTGCTGGACTCGCCGCCGTGGTGGGCACACGCTGCCTGGTGGGCGCCGTTCCGTCTCGCGGGCCGCGTGCTCGGCCGGGGTCGCCGAGGGTTCCGGACACGCCGCGCCTTGGCGCGGCGGGTTCGGGCAAACCCGAGGCCGCAACGTCGGTCACGGCCTGGAGCTGCTCGCGGACCGCGGGACGGGACCGGCGCGATGCGCGGCGCTCGCGCCGCGCCTTGATCTCTTCTGAGAGTGTTCCGGCAATGCTTCGCGGCAGTCGCGCAGGGGCGATGGGCCGGGTCGGAGGCGAGTGATGTTCCGGCAACGACGTGCTGGGTCGTCCGTGAGCATGATGCCAGCATGGAGTTGGGCCGGCGCTGCGGCGATATCCGCGGAGGTCCGGCAGGGGGCTTCGCGCCGCCCGAACACGGGCTGAGAACGAAGGGGTCGCGTTGACAGAGCAGCTGGTGGCCGCCCGATTCGACCCGGCCGTGGGCCTCCTGGACGGCAAGAGGCTCCGGTCGTGGGCGTT
>Ga0164243_10015919_pt1 | contig 10359 bp, 10 predicted proteins | sample OricompcompostOP_FD_108781 | JGI IMG/M metagenome (GOLD analysis project Ga0164243, IMG submission 108781) | Organic Plus compost microbial communities from Emeryville, California, USA - Original compost - Organic plus compost (OP) | ecosystem: Engineered > Solid waste > Mixed feedstock >... | reverse complement strand
CTGACGGTTTCGCCGTAGGCCAGGGTGGCGCGTTGCACTTCCGTGAGTTGTGGATTGGCCAGATCATCGATGGAAATCACTTGGGACACGGGACACTCTCCGAAAATCAATGGAACCCGGAAACCGGGCACGGACGAACAGGATGCCGCGCGCTCACCCGACGCGCACCGGGTTGCCGCTGCGCGCGAGCGCCGCGGCCATGCCCTTGCCGGCCAGCGCGATCGCGACACGACGCGGCAACAGGCGCAGCAGGCCGATGAACACACGATTGTGCAGGCCCGGAATCAGCACCGGCGTTTTACCCAATCGCGCCAGCGCCTGCGCCACCACCTGCGCCGGGCTCATCAGGCCCACCAGGTTTTCCCGGCTGATGCCTTGCAGGCCGGCCGCTTCGGTATCGGTGGAGCCCGGCTCCAGCAACAACAGATCAACGCCGGAATCCGCCAGCTCGCCATAAAGGCTCAACGCGAAGTTATGCACGAACGCCTTGGTGGCGGCATAGGCGCTGGACCACGGGAAAGCGGTTTCGCCTTCGATCGAACCGGTGACAATGATGCCCGCGGTCGCGCGCCGGCGCAGCGCCGGCAGCAGCGTGTGCAACAGCAACAGCGGTGTGCGCGCGTTGACATTGAGCATCGCTTCCAGCGCCGCCGGCGTATGTTGATTGAAGCCGCCCTTCAGACCGAAACCGGCATTGCTCACCACCAGACCGATATCGCGTCCGCCGAGCCCCGCACACAATTGCAAGGCGGCATCGGCCGCGCCCAGGTCCAGCACCAGCAGTTCGATCTCGACCCCGTGCCGGGCGCTCAACTCGCTTTGCAGCGCGCGCATCGGCGCCTCGCGCCGCGCCACCAGGATCAGATTGAGGCCGCCGGCGGCCAGCTGTCGCGCGAATTCGGCGCCGATGCCCGACGAAGCGCCGGTGACCAGCGCCCACGGACCGTATTTGTGTTGCAGACCGATCTGGCTCATGTTTTTCTCCCTCGCGCGGCCAATGGCGGCGCCTTGTTATTTTCGTTGCGGCGGTGGCGCCGAGTTTTCAACTTCGACCCCGCGATGAACGACTGCTCATGCGCGCCTTTCTTCCGAGCGCGGCTGTGATCGCAGCGCCACCACACCCCTCGCCCGGGCAGCATCGATATCAAAATGCCGCACGTGCATTCATCCATCGAAGGAAACGGCAAACAATCATCCGCTCGTTTCAGCGCACGGATATTCCGGCCACGCGCACATCCCGGCTAATCCGGCGCTCCGCCCTGTTCGGAAACCTGCAAGACGCGCAGGCGCTCCCGCGTCGCGCCGGACAGCGGCGCCGACAGCAGCGCCACGATCGAATCCTCGAGGTTGTCGACAAACAATTCGGTATCGACCACCGGCCCCTGCTGCGCCAATGCTTCCAGCATGCGCGAGTGATCGGCCAGGCCGTGAAACAACAACATCGCCGCCAGCAGCAAACGCTGGGTCACCACCGGCTCCGGCAACTGGAACGCGGCCAGCGCGCTGCGCAGCGAGCGTGTCAGCCGGTCGAGCCCGGGCACGATCAACGATGAGCCGGGATGCTGCTGCGACAGCATATGCGGCACCAGCAGCTGCGCATTGACGCGGATGAATTCCTTGCCGCCGTTCGGATCGAACAGTTTTTCCGCCACCGGATACACGAAGGCGCGGATCACATCGCGCAGCTCCATGCTGCCCCGCGCTTCCAGTTGATCCAGCCGCTCGTTGCGGCGCGCGGCGATGCCCGGCACATGTTTGTCGAGGATCGCCTGCAACAAACCTTCCTTGTTGCCGAAATGGTATTGGCAGGCATTGCTGTTGCGCTGGCCGGCCAGTTTGTTGATTTCGTTGAGGGACACGCCCTCGACGCCGCGTTCGGCGAACAGCCGCTCCGCCACCGCCACCAGCTTGGCGCGGGTGGCGATGGTGCGCGGCGTGAGCCGCTCGACTTTCACCGGCTGAAACGCGGTGCCCGGATTTTGCGAAGTCGTCATAAATATCCTTATCTCCTGCCGGCCGGAGCCGGTATTTCGATTCCATTACGGTTCACCAGACTGCCTTTCAAACTGCGCGACACAGCATTGCATCGCACCCGCGCCGGCCGCGAATCCTCCGCGCCGGCGCCTGATTCTGCACACTGTTTTCCGCTGTGCATTTCAACCAAAAATCGAATAGCCGCCGTCCACCGGCAGCAGTTGCCCGGTGATGAAACCCGCCGCGGCGCTGGTCAGGAACAAGATGGCGCCGGCGATATCCTCCGGCGTGCCGATCCGCTTCATCGGCGTGCGCGCCAGCACCGGCTCGGTGAATTCCGTGTGGCTGAGCGCCGGCGCGGTCATATTGCTGGCGATGATGCCGGCGGCGATGGTGTTGACGCGGATATTGTCCTTGGCCCAGGCGATCGCCAGCGTTTTCGTCAACTGCGCCAGACCGCCCTTGGCGGCGCCGTAGCCGGGCACCACTTCCACACCGAACAGCGAGGTCATCGAACCCAACCCGATCACGCTGGCACCGCCCGGCAGCAGGCTCTGCGCGAGCTTGTCGTGACAGGCGTAGGCCATGCGGTAGGCGCTGATGAGATTGACCTGCAGCGCGCGTTCGAACACCTCGGGCTCGTATTCGTTGTCGAGCATGAAGTTGCCGCCGGCGTTGTTCACCAGGATATCCAGGCGCGGCAGCGCCTGCGCCACCGCCTCGATCTGATCGTTGTCGGTGAGCTGCAGTTGCAGATAGCGGTAATCGCTGAGATCGGCGTCGTAATCGGCGGCGCCGGCGCGGGTGCCGGTGATGGTGACATCGGCGCCCGCCGCGCGGTAGGCCGCGGCGATGCCGGCGCCGATGCCGCTGGTGCCGCCGGTGACCAGAACATGTGCGTCACGGTAATCGAATGTCGCGTTGGACCAGATGCTCATCGTTGTGCTCCTGTTATCAGGTCGTCGCCGTTGGTGTTATTGATGAATCGCGAATTGGCGCGGTCGGCATAGATGCAGTCGGCATGGACGAGGTCCGCATAAGGCGCGACAGGGCTCGCTCGAAAGCGCTCGGCGCCGGGCGACGACCGCGATGTTTTACGCAGCCGCGGCCGATTTTGCAACCGGGACATGCCTGGAAACGGTTCACGCCGACTGCAATCGTTCCTGTAATTTTTCGATCTGCGTTTTCAGCCAACCGGTCTCCCAGAAATTGTCGGCGCCGGAACGATCCAGCAGCGCCCGGTGCGCCGCCAGCGCCAACTCCAGCGCGGCGCGATGTTGCGCGCTGTGCGCCAGCGCGGCCTCGGCCAGCAGCAGCGCGGCCTCCGGATCGGCGGCGGCGAGTTTGTCGCGACCGCGCGCAACCGTCGCGTCGATGCCGGCCAGCTCCACCAGATCGCGGTGAATATCGCGCGGCTGCGTCGCGTACAACTCGGAGGTCGACTGCGCCTTGAACCAGCCCATGTAACTTTCCCAGATCGTGCGCACCGCCCAGCTGACCTTGCCGTAACCCTGGCCCACGTACAACGCGTCGGGCAGTTGCACTTCACGCATCAACGTCCAGATATCCTTGCCCGCGTTCATGCCCTTGAGCGTTTCGCTGTGCACGTAATCCACCGCCGCCTCGAGCCGGTCGAGACAGGCGCGGATCAGTTCCCTGCCCGCGATCGGTTCGAAATGGCCGGTGATCAGCAGCTCCGGCTCCAGCGCGCGCACGCGCCGCACCGCCTCCAGGTACGGTTCCATGAAGCGATAGCGATCGCCGCGAATGGTGTTGATGTTGGGGAAATGCGGAAACAGGGGGCCGAACACATTGCCGCTGAACAGGATCTTGTGCTGCGGCAGCCACACCACGCAGCTGTCGACGGTTTCGCCGCCCGGCACCGCGTACAGCTCGAACGTCACGCCGCCCAGCTCGAACCGGTAACTGTCGTCGAAGGTGATGTCCGGCGTCGGCACATCCTGCACCACGGCGCCGGGGTTCTGCGCGATCAGCGCCGCGGTTTTCTGGAACGCTTCCTTGAACCAGATATACGCCTGCGAGCTGCGCACGGTCTTGATGCGCTCGTCGTCGCGCTGGCAGGCGCCGTTGTTGCTCTGCGCGATCAGTTGCGTGCCGCTCTCGCGGAAATGATGCACGCCGCCGACGTGGTCGACATGGCCCTGGGTCAGCAGGATGTACGGCGTGGGGCTCGAGTCCACCGCGTCGAAAATACGCTTGTGGGTCAGCGCCTCGAAACCCATGCCGGTATTGATGATGACGCGGCCGGCGCCGGTTTTCACCAGATAGGCGTTGGACAGGCCGATCGACATATAGATGAAATCGTTGATCCTGATGGCTTCGTCGAGATACGCAGCGCGGTTGTCGAAGAACGTGGGCCGGGTTTCAACCAGTTGTTTTACGGGATCCATCGATGCACTCCTCGCCGGTGGTTTGTCTTTTGGAAAAGGTCGGGCGGTGTCGGCGGCCTCAGGTCGTCGCGGCCATTTTCATCGCGGCGACGGCCATCGCCTGCGCCCGCAACGGCGCCGACGCTCGATGTTTTTAATGAAATCACATTATTTTTATCTGCGCAACGCTCGCCGCAGATTTTGGTCGGCCCCGCGGCGCATCCGAAGCATCGGCAATAACACCGATGGAAACAGCTATCGCAATGGAATTACGGGGGATTTCACTGCACTGATGAGCTACGGCACGCAACCGGGCGCCAAACCGGCGCCGATCGGCGGGCCGGCCCGGCACCTCATCCGCCATTTACTTTTTAAAAAAATAATATTATTTTCCTCCGATCCTGTTTCGGATGGCACCGCGCCGGCGGCGGCATCCCTTCCAAAAAACCGCTGCGGGAGGTTCGCATGAACAGCATGAAACTGGCGCGCGTACACGGCGTTGACGATGTCCGCCTCGACGATGTGCCCGTGCCCACGGCCGGCCCGCACGATGTGGTGGTCAAGGTGGCGGCGTGCGGCATCTGCGGCAGCGATATCGGTTATGTCGCCAAGGGCGGCCTGATGGGCCCGGGCGCCGAACCGCTGGCGCTGGGCCATGAATTGTCCGGCACGCTGGTGGAAGTGGGCGCACAGGTGCGCGACCTGCACGTCGGCATGCGCGTGATCGTGAACCCGGACGACAACCTGATCGGCAGCGGCGGTCCCGGCGGCGGCTTCGCGCCCTTTCTCGCGGTGCGCAACGCGCGCCGGCAGGTCAACGTGCTGCCGATCCCCGATCATCTCGATGCCGATATCGCCGCGCTGACCGAACCGCTCGCGGTGGCGCTGCACGGCGTCAATCAGGCGCGGGTCAAACCCGAGGACAAAGTGGTCGTGCTCGGCGCCGGCGCCATCGGTCTGGGCGTGGTCATCGGACTGCGCCGGCGCGGCGTCGAAAATATCGTGGCGGTGGATATCATGCCGGAACGGCTGCGGCTGGCCGAACGCCTCGGCGCGCACTGCACCGTCAATCCGCAGGAGCAGGATCTGCGCGCGGCGCTGGCCGAACGCTTCGGCGAAAGCTCGCAGTACGGTTGGTCGATGGTCGACACCGATGTGTTCATCGATGCCGCCGGCGCCGCCGAACCGCTGCAACAGGCGATCGGCCTGTGCCGCACCGGCACGCGTTTCGTCATCGTCGCGCTGCATAAAAAACCGGTGCCCATCGATCTGGTGCAGGTCATGGCCAAGGAACTGCTGATCACCGGCTCCATCGCCTATCCGCAGGATGAATTCGAGGAAGTGCTGGCCATGCTGAGCAGCGGCGACGTGGACGTGAGCCCCATGATCAGCCACCGCTTCGACGCCGAGCACTTCCCGCAAGCCTTCGCCACCGCCAGGGATGCCGCGCGCGCCCTGAAGGTGCTGGTGCAATACCCGCGCTGAACGAAATCCCGAACACAGCCCCCACACAACAGCGAGTGAGCGCAATGAAATTCTGGCAAATGCTGACCTGGATGGAACCCGAGCAAATGATGGATGTCGCCCGTTTCGCCGAGGAACTCGGCTTCGAGGGCGTCATGCTCGGCGATCACGGCGTGTTCCCGCGCGATGTGAAAACCGTGTACCCCTACTCCGCCGACGGCAAACCGCCGATGACGCCGGATTCGTGGTATCCCGACTGCTGGGTGAGCATCGGCGCGATGGCGGCGGTCACGCAGCGCCTGAAATTCTCCGTCTCCGTGTATGTGCTGCCGCTGCGCAATCCGTTCGAGGTGGCGCGCGCCACCGGCACCCTGGATATCTTCAGCCAGGGCCGTTTCATCCTCGGCATCGGCGCCGGCTGGATGAAGGACGAATTCGATATCTACGGCGTCGATTTCCATACCCGCGGCAAGCGCATGGATGAAATGGTCACGATCCTGCGCAAATTCTGGCAGGGCGGCATGGTCGAACACCACGGCCAGTTTTTCGATTTTCCCGCGCTGGAAATTTCCCACGCGCCGGGCCGGCCGGTGCCGATCTTCACCGGCGGCGCCAACCCCGCCGCGCTCAAACGCGCGGCCAACACGGCGGACGGCTGGATCGGCGCCGGCAACACGCCCGAGGAAGTGCCGGCGCTGCTGGCGGAACTGCAACGCCTGCGCCGCGAGGCCGGACGCGATCACCTGCCCTTCGAAACCGTGATCGGCCTGAAAACGCCGCCGGATGTCGCCACCTTCAAACAATTGGAGGAACACGGCATGACCGGCGGCGTGAGTTATCCGTTCATGTTCAGCCTGGGTCGCACCTCGACGCTGGATCAGAAAAAACGCGTGATGGAACAATTTGCCGAGAACGTGATACGGCATTTTCCGCGCTGACGACTGCGAGGCAACCATGGGTCAACAGATCGACAGCAACCACATTCGCGACGCGATCCTGCGTTATTTCGCCTGTTTCGCCGAGGGCGATGTCGAGGGCATCGTCGCTTTGTTCGCCGCCGACGCCTTCATCGAAGACCCGGTCGGCACACCGCGCGTCCAGGGCCGCGATGCCCTGCGCGCCTTCTATCACGCCGGCCTCGAGCAGACCGGCGGCATCCGCATGGAGGCCGAAGGCGCGGTGCGCGTGGCCGGCGATGTCGGCGCCTGCGCCGCGCTCGGTTACTGCGAAAACGCCAGCCCGCCGTTTTATTTCGAAACACTGGATGTCATGACCTTCGACGCCGATGGCAAAATCGCCTCGATGCTGGCCTACTGGGGGCCGGACAACCATCATCCGCTGCCGCCGCGGCGTTGAGCGGCATCGGCTCGTTCACTCGCGCAGCGGCCACACACAATAACCCCGGCCCGGGATTACGGGCCCACCGAGGAGCACAGCATGAGCACCGATCTGAAAACCGCCGTTGTCTCGGATAATCCGCTGACCCGCCTGGGCCTGCCGCCCGCCGATCAGGTCGGCTTCGTGGTGCGCGATCTGAAGGCCGCCATGGCGCTGTACGATCCGCTGTTCGGTCCGTTCAGCCTCATGGATGGTTCGGTCAATGCCTGCGATTACCGCGGCCGCGTCGAGGATGTCGGGCTCAACATCGCCTTCGGGCGCAGCGGCGATATCGAAATCGAATTGATCGAGTGGGTGTCCGGCCACAGCCCGCATCGCGAATTCCTCGAGCGCGGACGCGAGGGCATGCACCACCTGCGTTTCCGGGTGGACGATGCCGATGCCTGGATCGCGAAAATGAAACCGCTGGGTTACGAGGCGATCTGGTACAAGCGCTACTCGGCCGATACCACCTTCGCTTATCTGGAGCGCGCCGGCGACCCGACCATCATCGAGTTCCTGCAAATGCCGGCCGGAGGGCCGGTGGCGCCGGCGTACTGATGCGAATCCGATGCAACGCTGAACACAGCGGAGAGGAATACGGCCCACGCGCATCGAGCGTCGCGTGGGGCCGCTACAACAGGAACGGAATGAATTTATGTCGGGGCGCGGTGCGCGTTGTTGCCGCTGCACGCGCCGCATGCAGCGCCGGCTGAAACAGCGCTGCCGGCGCCCCCTGAGTGGAGAGAGGGCCGGAGCGCGCGCTCCGGCCACCACGCTCACTGCTTCAGCAATTCCGGTGCGCGCGCCGCGATCATGCGGCGCACGCCGTCTTTCCAATGCACCTGCAACGGGCCGACCAGTTTCTGCAGCTCGGCGTTGTCGGTGATCATGCTCTCCAGCGTCTGCGTGGTGTAGTTGAACTGCGGCGTGAAACCGGTCAGCTCGCCGATATAGGCGCACCACTCCTCGATGCTGACGTGTTCCTGCCCGCACCAGTTGACGATGCGCGCCGGCACGCTGGCCGCCGCCAACAGGCCGGGAATGCTGCGGATGATGTCGTCCTCGTGGATCGGCACGTAGATGTTGGGTTTATCCACGTGCACCGGAATCTGCACGCCGTTCTGCATCATCATCAAGTGGTAGAACGGCCAGCCGCCGTTGTCGCCGTAGGGCACGTTCAGGCGGCAGATGATGGTCGGCAGGTTGAACATGCGGGCGCAGCTGCGCGCCACCGCCTCGGCGGAAATCTTGGCGATGCTGTAGGTCGGCATCATCACGCGGTGGTTGTCGCCCAGATCGCTTTTTTCGTTGAGCACCGAATGCCCCGCCGCCTGGTACACCGCGGTCGATGAACAGTGCAGGAAAGCCTTGGCGCGGCGGCAATGGCTCATCAACAGGCCGACGCTCTCCGCGTTCAAGGTGATATCGGAATCGAAATCGGTGCCGCGCGCCACGGCGAAATTCAGCACATAGTCGAAATCCTCGGGCAGCGCGGAAAAATCGCCGCTGCCGATATCCGCCGCCACGCAGTGCACGCCGGCGGCCTCCAGTTGGGCGCGTTTATCCGGCTCGGAAAAACGCGCGACGCCCCACACTTCGTTGTTTTTTGCCAGTGCGCACGCCACCGGCAGGGCCACCTGGCTGGTGGGACCGGTGACCAGGATTTTTTTCGATGTCAGTGTTGTCATGGCGCTTTCTCTCTCTCGATGGTTGTTGTTATGGCGATGTCCGGGTGTTGTCATGGCTGATTCGCGGTGCGCATGTACCGCTCGGGTCAGGTGTGGCCGATGACCGGATGGGGCCGGTAGGGCTCCTCCAGCCGCTGGATTTCCTCGGCGCTCAGGCTCAGTTCCGTGGCGGCCACGGCGTCGTCGATCTGGACCAGTTTGCTGGCGCCGATGATCGGCGCGCTGACCCCGGCCTTGTGCAGCAGCCAGGCGTAGGCGATGCGCGCATTGCTCTGGCCGCGTTCGCGGGCGATTTCACCGAGGCGCTCGACCACGGCGAAATCCTCGTCGCGATAATAAAACGCCTGCGCCAGCTCATCGGAGCCGGCCCGCGCCGTGGCGCCCGCGGTCGCGTCGTTGCGGCTGCGATTGCCGGCGAGGAAACCGCGCGCCAGCGGGCTCCAGGGAATCAGCGCCACGCCCTGATCCCGGCACAGCGGAATCATTTCGCGTTCCTCTTCCCGGTACAGCAGGTTGTAGTGGTTCTGCATGGCGACGAAGCGCGCCCAGCCGTGGCTGGCGGCCAGTTGCTGGGCCTTGGCGAACTGCCACGCCCACATGCTGGAAGCGCCGATGTAACGCGCCTTGCCGGCGCGCACCACGTCGTTCAGCGCGTCCATGGTTTCTTCAATCGGCGTGTGCGGATCCCAGCGATGAATCTGGTAGAGGTCGATGTAATCGGTGCCCAGCCGCTTCAGCGAGGCGTCCACCGCCGCGAAGATATGCTTGCGCGACAGACCGTGGCTGTTAGGACGGGGCCGAAAGCTGGTGTTGGCGGAACTGCCATAGGCCATGTCGACGGGGAAGAATACCTTGGTGGCGATCACCACCTCCTCGCGCACCGCGAATTCGCGCAGCAGCTTGCCGGTCAGCTCCTCCGAAACACCGGCGGAATACATGTCGGCGGTGTCGAAAAAATTGATGCCCTGCTCCACCGCGCGCCGCACGATGGGCCGCGACGCAGCCTCGTCCAGCACCCAGGGCCGCCAGAGCGGCGTGCCGTAGGTCATCATGCCGAGGCAGATGCGGGAAACCTTGAGTCCGGTATTGCCGAGATTGACGTATTTCATCGTGCGACTCCAAACGCAGAGGCCAGATTCATGGACGGCCGTGGGCACTCTGCCCGCCGACCAGACCGGTCTGTGAATCGGCGCGGCAAAAACGATACAAATGAGGCCCGACTGGATCAACGCAGGCGATGATAGGCGGGCCGTTGCGGCCTTGTCCAATGAAACCTGGGTCATAAACCGAGGTCGCGGCGGGGTACGCGCCGAGGCTGAAAGTGGATGATTCGACCCGGGCGAACTGCGAACTGCGAACTGCGAACTGCGAACTGCGAACTGCGAACTGCGAACTGCGAACTGCGAACTGCGAACTGCGAACTGCGAACTGCGAACTGCGAACTGCGAACTGCGAATAAATAG
>Ga0164243_10015918_pt1 | contig 10359 bp, 10 predicted proteins | sample OricompcompostOP_FD_108781 | JGI IMG/M metagenome (GOLD analysis project Ga0164243, IMG submission 108781) | Organic Plus compost microbial communities from Emeryville, California, USA - Original compost - Organic plus compost (OP) | ecosystem: Engineered > Solid waste > Mixed feedstock >... | reverse complement strand
GTCATCAACAGTTTCTCAAAATACTTCCACATGACGGGATGGCGGCTCGGCTGGATGATCGTGCCCGAACGCCTGGCCGGCCCCATCGAAAAAATGGCCGCCAGCCTGGCAATCTGCGCGCCCACACTGGCGCAGCATGCCGCCCTGGCCTGCTTTGCGCCCGACACGCTCAAAATCTACGAACACCGCCGCGAGGCCTTTAAACAGCGCCGCGACTATTTACTGCCCGAGTTCGAACGGTTGGGCTTGCATGTGCCTGTCAAACCGGATGGTGCGTTTTATATCTATGCGGACATTGCCGCGATGGGCGTTGACAGCTCGGCGTTCGCGCATCGGCTGCTGCACGACGCAGGCGTTGCGGCAGTGCCCGGGCTCGATTTCGGCCCGGCGCATGGTCACCACACGATGCGATTCTCGTACGCCACGGGATTGGACCGTTTGCAAGAAGCCGTGCGACGCATTGGCACAGTGCTGTAGACGGCGACTGAGTACACGAGCCAACGAGGCGCGTTGCTGCCCGGGAAAACCGGGGCGCCTCTGAAGGCCTTGCCCCTTTCGCGACAGGGCCGTTCAAAGCGTGCGCCCTCGGTACAGTACAAACGGCCGTAATACCGGCCTCGTTGTTTCTAAGCCGTCAGCAATGGTTTGGCAAGATTAGATCAATCCCGCGCCAACGCGATCCCGGCCGCCAAGGCCAGCCGGCGACGTTCGGCCTGGACCTTGGCGCCATAGCCGCCATCGCTGGGACCTGTTGCCCCAACATAGCAAGCCAAGCCGCCCTCCACCGATCCACGGCGCGAGATGCAGTCCTTCAGGATGGTGCTGCCGACCCGAATATTCGAAATCGGATCGAGCGCATTGGCGCCCTCGCCTAGCTTGTCGAATTTGTCCTGGTGCACGCGTGTCATGACCTGCATCAGACCTTGCGCCCCCACGGAACTTTCCGCAAATGGGTTATAGCGGGATTCGATCGCGATGACCGCCAACAGCAATAGCGGATCCAGATCTTTTTCGCGTGCGACGCGATACGTCGCGTTGACCAAGACACCGGTCGCGTCATACGCCACGCGGTACTTGCGCGAGATATAGTTACGCAGCGCCTCGGCCTGAGGGCCGGACACGGCAGTACGTAACACCTTTTTGGGAGGAGCCGGGGGCAGATCACTGCGTAGCGGGCCCAGAAAGCCGGTGGCATTGCTGGACGGCGCAGCGGGGATCGCCATGGCTACCGCTGAAGGGGTGTCATAGAGAGGATCGTCGTTGGCATCGGCTAGCGAGCCGGACGGCACGGATGTAGGCGCTAAAGCGGTCAACAAGGCTTTGTGCACCTGCAGGGCCTGGTCGCGCAAACCGGGCAAAGCGAGGCTCATACTTATGGTGACAATGACGGCAATACCCAGATAGGTACAGCAGATACGCAACCATTCAGCAAGACGGTGGTGCACTCCTTGGGCGGACTGACGGAACAGGCCTGCCACTGACGCATCGGGCATGGTGACCTCCTGCGTGATAAAGAAGAGGCCTGGATGTTAACCTCTCTTCTGACTTTAAAATGTAACGAATTGACCTGGATCTGTAGTGAAATACCGTGACCTGAGAGACTTTTTACAGCAACTGGAGCAGCGCGGTGAGCTCAAACGCATTGCCACGCCAGTATCGACACATCTTGAAATAACTGAGATCGCCGATCGTGTTTTGCGCGCCGAAGGGCCCGCTTTGCTGTTCGAAAATGCCGTCCACAATGGCACGCGGGCCGAAATTCCGGTGCTAGCCAACCTGTTTGGCACGCCCAAGCGCGTCGCGTGGGGCATGGGGGCCGAGGACGTCAGCGCCCTGCGAGAGACCGGCGAACTATTGGCCTCGCTACGCGAACCTGAGGCCCCACGCAGCCTGCGCGACGCCTTCGGCAAAGTCGCCATGCTGAAATCCGCCCTCTGGGACATGGCTCCCAAGCGCGTGCGCAGCCCGGCCTGCCAGGAAATCGTATGGGAAGGCGCGGACGTGGACCTGAGCCGGCTGCCGCTGCAAACCTGCTGGCCCGGCGATGTAGCGCCGTTGCTGACGTGGGGCCTGGTCATCACCCGAGGGCCCAACGCACGCCGGCAGAATCTCGGGATTTATCGCCAACAGCCCATTGCACCGAACAAACTGATCATGCGTTGGCTGTCGCATCGTGGCGGCGCGCTGGATTTTCGCGAACACGCGCGCGCCTACCCGGGCACGCCCTTCCCCGTCGCAGTTGCCTTGGGCGCAGACCCGGCCACGATCCTGGGGGCCGTCACCCCCGTCCCGGACAGCCTGTCCGAATATCAATTCGCCGGCCTGCTGCGCGGCTCGCGTACAGAAGTCGCCCAAGCCATCGGCAGCGAGCTCTCGGTACCGGCCTGGGCCGAAATTGTCCTGGAGGGCCACTTGCTGCCCGCCACGGATCCGCGTGCGGTTGCACCCACGATCCCCGAGGGGGTCTCTCCGCCACCAGATACGGGCTACGAGATGGCGCTCGAGGGCCCTTATGGCGACCATACGGGCTACTACAACGAGCAGGACTGGTTCCCCGTTTTTACGGTGGACCGCATCACCATGCGCCGCAACCCGATCTATCACTCGACCTACACAGGCAAACCGCCGGACGAGCCGGCGGTCTTGGGGGTCGCGCTGAATGAAGTCTTCGTGCCGCTATTGCGCCGTCAATTCCCGGAAATCGTCGACTTTTACCTGCCCCCAGAAGGTTGCAGCTATCGATTGGCCGTGGTCTCGATGCGCAAACAGTACGCCGGACACGCCAAACGCATCATGTTCGGCATCTGGAGCGTGCTGCGCCAATTCATGTACACGAAATTCATTGTCGTCGTGGACGAAGACATCGACGTGCGTGACTGGAAAGAAGTTATCTGGGCCATCACCACACGCATGGACCCGGTGCGCGATACCGTCATGGTCGAGCGCACACCGATCGATTACCTGGACTTTGCCTCGCCGGTCTCGGGCCTGGGGGGCAAGATGGGACTGGATGCCACCAATAAATGGCCGGGTGAAACCGACCGCGAATGGGGCCGGCCTATCACCATGGACCAAGACGTCAAACAACGCGTGGATGCAATATGGGGGGATTTGGGGCTATAACCCCACCGTGAATCGCATGTGCCAGTGCTCTCAAACACTGGCCTGGACTGCATCGCCCAATAACCGGTCGCGCAAGCGCTCCGGTATCGGGCATCAGTCTGGATTGTCGTGCCTCACCGTCCACGTGACGGGCTGACATCATCCTCGACATCGGACGATGACCTGCCACGCGAATCGCGCCAGGCCTTAAAGGCTTGCCAGCCCAATAACGCGCCACCGGCCAGCTTGATCAAACCCGAGCGCTTGCCGCGCCCCATGACCAATGCGGAAAGCGTGGAGCTGACAAAAGGATAGCGCCGGGCCAACGTAAAGCCCTGCCATAATAGTTTGGACAGATTGGCCTGCCCTAAACTGGGCAACCAACGCTTGACGAGATTACCGGGCCTGAGCGAGCGCGTCGTCGACACGATATCGTGCGCCAGCGATTCTCGCTCAAGCGCCGCCCGAGCACGCAACAGCTCAATGCGAACAGCACGGTCAACAGCAGTCGTGGGTTTCGCCATAGGTCAGCTCCGTGCTCGTCGAGCAGCGGCCTGCCGGGCACGCGTGGCGCGCGCCTCTTGCTCGGCTCTCTCGTCGCGTTCGTCTTGCTCGGCTTGTTCGGCCTCGTCCTGCGCGGCACGAACACGATCCAGCAACTCGGCATCGCGGCCGAGTTCTTCGACCGTCGCTGCAAAAGGCATGGGGCCGAACAGCAACTGACGGCGTATCGACAGCAGCAATACGAGACCGATCAAGGCATATATCGCGGCCAAAAGTCCCAGCGCTACATAACGATTTTCTGTAGGCCAGAACGCCACCGCGATGGTGACCGTGAACACCAGCACCGCCAACGTCAAAAACAGCAACGCCGCGAATGCCGAGCCCAACAGCTTGATCAACCGCGTTTTTTCTTCGGCTGCTTCGAGGGAGAACAATTCCAAGCGCGTACGTAGCATCCCTACCAGGCTGCTGGCCACGCTGGATACAGAAGTCCGCAAGCCCATAATAGGACCGGGCCGGCACCCAAGGCCGGCCCGTGTCTTTATCGGCGAGCGATCAGCAAACCAAGCAGCAGGCCGGTCACGCCTGCAACGCCGATGGCTTGCCAGGGATTGTCGTGCACATAATCATCCGTCGCGCGGGCGGCCTTGCGACCGCGCTCCAATACGGCGTCTTGCGCGTCGTACAGCGCCTCGCGCGTGCGTTTCAGCGACGCCAATGCGCGATCGCGCAATTCGGAGGCCTTTTCGCCAGAGCTGGACGCGGCCTCGCGCAACAAGTCTTCGGCATCGCTCAGGCTGCTTTTCACGCTATCGATGAGTTTTTCTTTAGCGGCTTCCTCGGAACGTCGTGTAGGCATAAAAGCTCCCTATGAGTAAGGTCGATGACAGGTTCATCATACCAGCCTGTTGCGACTCTCGCAGCCAGGCACCGATGACATTGCAATATATATGTATAGGCAGGTGGCGGATTCCACAAGCCCTACTCTTATTTGACCTGCGTGATTTCAACCGCGGACTTCACACCCCCCTGGTCAATGTCCTGACGCATGACCAAGTTTACGCTCGGGCAAAACCAATCGGTGACCGTGGTATTCATACCTGGAATAGGCAAAGTCAGCCCCTTGAACGTCGCCATCGTGGGATCGGTATCCCGCGTATAACGGATCGGCCAACATGATTGACGCCCCAATGCCGTATCCAGCGTGGATTTGGCGCCCACGGTTTTCTCGCCAATGCGCACGACCGTGCTGGGCTGTCCGCCAACGGGAGCCTCTTTGCCGATATTCAATCGGTACGTCGCCCCCGGCATGCGCTGCCCCTGCCCGGTAATAACACCATCGTACGCAAACAGCCCCAGCATGCGCAGATCGAATTGGCCTTGCGACGAAGGCTGTTCACCCGCCTGGGCATAACGCACAAAACTCGCTTGCCCCTGCTTGATGGTCATCAGATAGTCCAGCTTGGACTGGCTCGCCGGCAAACCGGCATAGCTGAACATAGCCGTGCCTTGCACCCGCGCGCGGCAATTGGCCGAGTCTGTCTTGGACACCTCGGCAAACGTCAAATCGGCGCCCAGCTGCAAATTGCCGGAGCCCTTCAATTGCACCGCCCCGCCGTCGTGCATGAAACGCGCATCGCACACGCCAGCCATCGCGGGAGCCGTCACACTGGCGCAGCCCGCCAGAATCAGGAAAGAAAGATATCGTGCCGCCACCGGGACTCCAGACTGAAATATGACATCTGGATGCTACACCGTTTGTCTGATTTACACGTTTCAAGCCGTGTTTAATTAGCGCGGTCTGCAAGGCCGCAAAGTAAGCCAGCGGCACGCCCAGAAAACGCTGCGTCAGACTTGTTCCCCAACCCACACGCGTGACATGCATTGCGCTAGATGCGCACAGGCACAGCGTCAGCCTGCCACCCCAACTGGTGAGACCGCCTTGCCGGCAAAAAGCGACTCGGCCATGAAATCAATAAAGACGCGCAATTTGGGCGCCAAGTATTTGCTCGACGGCCACAACAGCCGGAAAGTCCCCTGATGCTCGATGTGTTCATCCAACACCGTCACCAACTCCCCACGCTCGATCGCTGGCCCGGCCATAAAGTTCGGCAGACAGGTAATGCCCAGGCCCGCGATGGCCATGTCCATCAGCGGTGACGATGTGCTGCACACGGCACGCGTCGGCAGTATCCATTCCCGCATGTTCCCGGCGGGCTTCAACGGCCACGGCTCCAATTTTCCGGTGGTGAAAAATTTGCGCATCAAACACGCATGGTGTGCCAGATCAGCGGGCACTTCCGGCGTTCCGTGTCTGGACAGGTAATCCGGCGAGGCGACCAACTGCAGCCGATAGTGGCCTAACGGCCGGGACATGAGACGCGAGTCGGTGGGTTCGCCTGTGCGTATGACCGCGTCAAAACCGTCTTCGATAACGTCGACCAACCGGTTCGAAAAGTCGATGTCCAGCTCAATGGCCGGATAGCGGCGCATGAATGAAGTCAGTGCGGGCATGATCAGTACACGAGCCAGAGGCACGCTGATCCGCAGCCGGCCGCGAGGCGATTGTTGAGTCTCGGACAGCTCCAGTTCGGCTGCTTCGATTTCGCACAGAATGCGGCGGCAGCGCTCCAGGAACAGCGAGCCTTCGGCAGTCAGCGTAATACTGCGGGTGCTGCGGTGGAACAAGCGCACGCCCAGGCGCTCTTCCAACCGGGACACGCTTTTGCCCACGGCCGACGAGGACACACCGAGCATGCGGCCGGCCTCGGAAAAGCTGCGGGTCTCCGCTGCGTGCACAAAAAACGCAATGCCGTTGAGCGATTCCATCATTTCTCTATTTGAGAATATTTGTCCGATATGTTTTGAACAATAGCATTATTGTCTTTTATGGGCATCCCCATCACCATGTCCTCCTACGTTCCATTCGTGCCGGTTCTGCGCCAACTGGCCCCACGACCGGACTCGGAAACGATCATCGTCGGCAACCCTGCCCGCGCCCCCTCACCCGGCTAAGAGCCAAAATTTTGAGATTTGGTATGACCCAGTCAACGGCAACAACGATCGACTGCGCCCTGCAACAACAGGCTGCGCGCCTGCCCCTCACATCATTGCTGGCCTTGGCGCTGGCAGGGTTTATCACCATCCTGACCGAAGCGCTGCCGGCCGGCCTGCTGCCGCAGATCAGCGCTGGCCTGAGCATTTCTGAAGCGCTGGCGGGGCAACTCGTCACGGTCTACGCGATAGGCTCCTTAGTGGCAGCGATTCCGCTGACCGCTGCCACGCAAGGCCTGCGCCGCCGTCCTCTGCTGATCACGGCCATCGCAGGTTTTTTCGTCGCCAATACCATCACGACGTTTTCGGGCAGTTATGGCTTGACGATGGTGGCGCGCTTTCTGGCGGGGATGTCGGCCGGACTGCTCTGGGCGCTGCTCGCAGGCTATGCGGCACGCATGGTGCCCGATCATCAAAAGGGACGGGCCATCGCCGTCGCAATGGTGGGCACACCCCTGGCGCTGTCGCTTGGCGTCCCCGCGGGGACGTTCCTGGGCAACCTGCTGGGATGGCGCCTGTGTTTCGGCATCATGAGTTTGCTGGCACTGGTACTGGTGGCGTGGGTGCGCGCCAAGGTACCCGACTTTGCCGGTTCAACCGGCGTCAAACGGCTGTCACTGGCCGAGGTGTTCACGGTCATGGGCGTGCGTCCCGTGCTATTTGTCGTATTCAGCTTCGTACTGGCGCACAACATCCTCTATACCTACATCGCGCCTTTTCTCGCCGCAGCCGGTCTGGCAGAGCGAACCGACGTGGTGCTATTGCTGTTTGGCATCACCTCACTGCTCGGGATCTGGATCACTGGTGTGATGATCGATCGCCATCTGCGCACGTTGACGTTGGCGAGCACGGCGTTATTTGGCCTGGCCGCACTGACGCTGGGCGTGGCCAGTGACACCCCTGCCGTGATATACGCCGCAATCGCGGCCTGGGGCTTGGCGTTCGGCGGGGCTCCCACGCTGCTGCAGACGGCGCTCGCCAAGACAGCAGGATCGGCGGCCGATGTTGCGCAATCGATGCTAGTCACGGCCTGGAACCTCGCGATTGCCGGCGGCGGCATTATCGGCGGCATCCTGCTGGAACATCTCGGCGTCTCGGCATTCTCACCGGCGTTGCTGGTGCTGCTGGCTGCCACACTCCTGGCTATCTTGGCGGCCAAACGCCACGGCTTTCCAACAGCGACAAACTAAAAGATCCCGCGCGCTGACGTTCCTGCCAAAGCCCTCGTTTGGTGCAACACGCTCGCCATTAAGCACCACATTAGTGCCATCAATGCCGCTCATGACCGCCCGCCGGGCAGTTCCTCACCAGCATGCAGCAGCCGATGGCGCAGGCGGCGATCGCAGTGGCACGAGTTTTGCATAGTTGGGCATAGCAGCCGCAAAGCTGACGGTTAATCACTTATGGCTATATCAATCCAATAAATCAAAAGTTGTGGGGATGTACAGCAGTCCCTATCATCCTCGACATATGCGGGCTCGTCCCGCCAGGCTGATCATTTCATGAAGCTTTTCCCCTTATTTGCCGATCTACAGGGTCGCCGCGTGCTGGTAGTCGGCGGCGGCGAAGTCGCCGCGCGCAAGGTCCAGGTGCTGTTAGAGGCATCGGCCGATGTGCAGGTGGGCGCGCCCGAGCTCGTGCCCGAACTGGCCGAGCTGGCTGAGCAAGGCCGCATTCGCGTATTCAAGGGCGAGTTTCAAGCTGCATGGCTGGACGAGGCCTGGCTGGTTGTGGCTGCCACCGACGACCGCTCGGTCAATGCCGCAGTATCCGAGGCCGCTGAAGCCCGGCGCATTTTCAGCAATGTCGTAGACGATGCGGAACTATCGTCGTTTCAAGTCCCGTCCATCGTTGATCGTTCGCCTTTGATCGTGGCCATTTCGTCGTCCGGCGTAGCGCCCGTACTGGCCCGCCGTTTACGCGAACGGATAGAGTCCTTGTTCGATCATTCGCTGGGATCTCTGGCCGCGTTGGCTGCTCGCCATCGTCCCCGTATCCGCGAGCGCCGCCCCGATCTGAAACAGCGTCGGCGTTTCTATGACTGGCTGCTCGACGGCCCGGTCGCGAGCCTGCTGCGCCAACAACAACCCGCCGAAGCCGAACGCGTGCTGAAGGCCGAGCTCGACAGTCCGCAACAGACCAGCCAGGGCAGCGTCGTGCTGGTCGGCGCCGGCCCAGGTGACCCCGGTCTGCTGACGCTGAAGGCCTTGCGCGCCCTCAACGAGGCCGATGTCATCCTGTACGACCGTCTGGTCAGCCCTGCGGTGCTGGCGTTAGCGCGTCGCGATGCCGACCGCATCTCCGTAGGTAAGCTGCTCGGCGAGGACCACAACGCTACGCAATCCCGTATTCACGCTCTGCTGGTCAAACATGCGCAGGCCGGCCGGCGTGTCGTGCGCCTCAAAGGCGGCGATGCCTTCATTTTCGGACGTGGCGGCGAGGAACTGGAATATCTGCGCGCGCACGACATCCGCTACGAAGTCGTACCCGGCATCACAGCGGCGCTGGCCTGTGCAGCCTATGCCGGCATCCCTCTCACCCATCGTGACCATGCGCAATCCGTACGCCTGGTCACCGCACATTGCCGCGAAGACGAAGACACGCTGGATTGGGCAGGATTAGCTCGCGAACACCAGACCCTGGCGTTCTATATGGGCGTCGGGCAATTGGAAACGCTGTCTGCCCGGCTGATTAGCCACGGCCGCTCCGCCGCGACGCCCTTCGCGCTGATCGAAAACGGCAGCCGCCCCGAACAGCGGGTCATCACAGGACGCCTGGATGAACTTGCCGCCGTAGCACGCAGCCACAACGTGCGCGCGCCCGCGTTATTGGTGATAGGTGAAGTCGCAGCGCTCGCTCGCCAATTGCATTGGTTTGGCCGATACGAAGAAGGCCAGCGAGAGGCGTTGGCGGCCTGATACGACGCCAACGGGTGCGAGAACATGCGCAACCGCCCTGCGATATACAAGCTGGCCAGCTGTCCGCCGAGGCTTCCGGCGGCGCGGCCTACTTCTTATTCTGCTTTTTGCTTCGTACCAAAGATCCGGTCGCCCGCATCGCCCAGGCCCGGCATGATGTAGCCGTTTTCGTTCAATCCCTGATCGATCGATGCGGTGTAAATATGCACATCGGGATGGCGATCCAATACCGCTTTAATACCGGTCGGTGCGGCCACCAGAACCAAGGCGCGAATCTCGCGACAGCCGGCGCGTTTGAGCATATCGATCGTCGCCACCATCGAGCCGCCAGTAGCCAACATGGGATCGACAATCAGCGCCAGGCGCTGATCCAATTCCCCGACCAGACGCTCCAGATAGGTGTGCGCCTGCAGCGTTTCCTCGTTGCGGGCGACGCCGACCACGCTGACTTTGGCGCCGGGGATCAGGCTCAACACCCCATCCAGCATGCCGATGCCGGCACGCAGAATCGGCACTACGGTGACTTTCTTGCCAGCGATTTTCTCGACTTCGACCGTACCGCACCAGCCTTCTACCGTGGTGGTCGCCAAAGGCAGGTCTTTGGATGCCTCATAGGTCAGCAAAGCGCCGACTTCCTGAGACAACTCACGAAAGCTCTTGGTGCTGAGGTCAGCACGACGCATGATGCCGAGCTTGTGGCGAATCAGCGGATGACGGATTTCGTGCACGGGCATGTGCGTAAATCTCCAGAATCAGATGAAAAATCGGGGGGTTTTCACCT
>Ga0164243_10015916_pt1 | contig 10360 bp, 4 predicted proteins | sample OricompcompostOP_FD_108781 | JGI IMG/M metagenome (GOLD analysis project Ga0164243, IMG submission 108781) | Organic Plus compost microbial communities from Emeryville, California, USA - Original compost - Organic plus compost (OP) | ecosystem: Engineered > Solid waste > Mixed feedstock >... | reverse complement strand
GCTCTATGCTATTATTCGCTACATCTGGCAATATCTAGATGGAGGCTTGGACCAGGCTGTGTATTTAAAGCGCTTGGAGATGCTTGGCTTTAAGAGCTTTGCCGCACGTACCGTGCTTGAGTTTAGCCCGGGAATCACTGCCGTTGTTGGCCCGAATGGGGCCGGGAAGTCCAATGTTGCGGATTCCATGCGCTGGGTTCTGGGTGAACAGAGTATGCGGCAGCTACGCGGCAAGAAGAGCGATGATATTATTTTTGCGGGTGGGCACGGTCGTGCGGCTCTTGGCATGGCCGAGGTGTCACTGACCATTGATAATAGTACTGGTTGGATTCCCTCAGAGTATAGCGAGATCACCGTCACCCGGAGAAGCTACCGCTCAGGGGAGAATGAGTATCTGATTAACAAGCGAAAGGTCCGCCTGAAGGATGTGTTGTTGCTTCTGGCACAGGCGCGTATCGGTCACGATTCCTATACCGTGATCGGGCAGGGGATGATTGACGCGACACTCAGCCTGCGTGCCGAAGAACGACGCGGGCTTTTTGAGGATGCAGCTGGTATTCGTCCCTATCAGGTCCAGCGTACCGATGCTGAAAATCGTCTCCGGCAAACAGAACAGAATCTAGAACGGGTTCGTGATATCGTAAGCGAAATCGAGCCACGGCTCGCTCCTCTCAAAGAGCAAGCCCGCAAGGCGCTCGAATATAAACAGCTCACGACCGAGTTACAGGATGTGTTGCTTTCCTGGTATGCGTTGCAGTGGCGGAGACTGCTGACAACGAAAGAGCTTACCGAGCAGAGAGAGCAAGAGCAGGCCCGGAAGATGCAGCAGCTTGAAGGAGCCTTGCAGGAAGCAAATGAACGAAGTGAATTTCTGCGCTCTGCGCGTCAGCAAACACAGGGGCGTATTGCGGAGGTGCGTCGCCTCTGGAATGAAGCGTATAATCAGGTTCAAAAGATCGAGCGTGAGCTTGCAGTCAACGAGGAACGCCTGGGCGGTCTCGATCGCCAGCGAGCCGCGTTTCAGCAAGAGGAACGTCGTTTACGCGAACGCCTGATCGCGGTGCAGAAACAGACGATTGACCTGGAAGAACAATGTGATCTGGCTGAAGAAGCAGTTGATAATGGCTCAGCACGTCTGGCAACCCTTGAGGCAGAAGTGGCGAAAGCGCAAAAAGAATATGAGATGGATGAACGCCGCTTGCGAGGAGCTCAGAATGATCTGATCCAGTTGCAGGCCCGGCTTGGTTCCAGCCAGACGGAATTGGGACGATTGCAGAAGCAACTGGGTGAGCGAAACCGTACGCTGGCGGCACGCCGTGAAACGATTGCCAGAGCGCAGCACAATCTTCAAACCATTGAAGAGCGTCTTCAGACCGAACGTCAAAGATTGGAAGAGGAGCGGAGCGAGGAACAAAAGGCAACGCAGAGGAGACAGGCTGTTCAGCGTAGCATTGCTGAGGCGCAACAGGAATATGAGCGGCTGAAAAACCTGCTTGCCGAGGCGGAGCGCCGTCGGCGTACCCTTTCGGATCGCTTGAATATGCTGAAGCAGTGGCGACAAAGCCTGAGTGGCTATAGTGATGGAGTACGGGCGCTGCTGCGGGCTCCCACCGAGAAATTGAGAGGGCTGATCGGGCCTGTACCACAACTGGGAGTTGTGTCGGAAGGGATGGAGCAGGCGATAGAGGCGGCGCTTGGTTCCTATATGCAGGCTGTCGTCGTTCAGACGCTCGAAGATGCTTTGAACTGCCGGGAATATCTGAAAACGTCGCGTGCTGGCAAGGCAATGCTGCTCTGGTTGGAACGTGAAGGGGAGGATGAGGTTGTGAGTCAGATTCAAGGGGAGGTAGAAGAGGCCATCTTGCAGCGCTTTCTGGCCGAGAAGCCACAGGTATGTGAAGGCGTGTGTGGTTTTGCCTGGCAACTGGTGCAATGTGAGCCACGTTTTCGCCCGCTTTTTCGGCGCCTGCTGCGTGGAGCTGTCGTCGTTCAAGATCTTGCGATAGCCCGAGAACTCATGGAATGGGTGCTACAACTCAGTATCTCCTCTGATAGCGATCTGCCCTTTACTTCTGTTGTTACTCTTCAAGGAGATGCGCTGCATGTGGATGGTTGGCTTTCGGGTGGTGATGGGAAAGATGGTGGTCAGCAGGGCTTGCTTGCATATGAACGTGAGCTGCGAGCGCTGCCCGCTCAGCTTGAGGAGCAGAAGGAGGCGCTTGATCAGCTAAACACCTTAATGAGCGAGATTCAGCGGGCACAGGAGGGCCGACGAGCTGAACAGAACGCTCTGGATAAGCTGATCCAGAAATTGGGAGCGCGGATTCATGATTTGAATAGGGGGGTGCAGGGTTCTCAGCGTGAGCTTGAACGTCTCCAGACCGAGATTCAATTGTCTGCTTCGGTTGAACAGCAGCTCGCGGCGGAAGTCGCTGGTCTTGAGCAGGAGCTTGTCGCCGTTCAGGAGCGGGTGCAGCAACATGAGAAGTCACAACGTGAATTGCAGGGGATTGTCGAAGAGTTACAGTATGAGATGGAAGAGCGAGCGACCGCCTATCGGCGCCGTCAGGATGAGTTGAACCGTGAGCGCACCGCCCTGGCCGTCAAGCGGCAGGAGGCGAAATCGTTACAACAACAACTGGTACAACAGCAGGCCCTTGCCCGGGATTTGCGCTCCCAGGTCGATCAGCAGGTGACACGTGCAAAGGAAGTAGAACAGAGCAAACAGGAGCTTCTGACCACTCTTGAGCGCCTGCGCGACGAACTGGGACAGGCCCGGGAAAAAGCGAACATGCTTGCTACGAATCTGCAAACCGTTGAGGCACAGCTTGCCGATGTAGAGCAACATATTGCAGCGATTGACCGAGAGCGAATGCAGCTTCAACAACGCAAGAATGAGCAGGAGAATATCTATCGGCGCTCCTTGCTCGAATGCCAGCGGGCACGAGATGCCGTAGAGACATTGCTTACTCAATTGCAGGAGGAGATGGGGATTGAAGACCCGCAAGAGCTCTCGCGCTACGCGAACCGGGAGGATGAGACAGGAGACGGACAGCTTACAGAGGAGGAGGAAACGCGTTTGCGTAAGCTGCGCAGGCGGGTGGACTCTTTGCGTTCTCGCTTGAAGGCAATGGGCGGCTGTGACGAGAACGCTCCACAGCTCTATGAGGAAACACGAATTCGTCACGAGTTCCTGACTACCCAGATAGCTGATCTGGAACAGGCCTCACAACAGTTGCACTCCATTATTGAGCAGCTTGATGCAACGATGGCCCGGCAATTTGAGGCAACCTTCCGCGCCGTCAATGAGCGCTTTAAAGAGCATTTTACTACCTTGTTTAATGGGGGGATGGCTCGACTGGAATTGGTCACCTCACGCAATGAAGATGCGCCCGCGGGGATGCCGACCGGGGTAGAAGTGATTGTACAGCCTCCCGGAAAGAAAGTGCAGGATCTTTCGTTGCTCTCAGGTGGGGAACGCGCTTTAGTAGCGGCTGCACTATTATTCTCGTTGCTGGAAATTAACCCACCGCCATTCTGTCTGTTGGATGAGGTGGATGCTGCACTTGACGAATCGAATGTGACCCGCTTCTGTGATATCCTGAGACGCATGTCCCAGAAGACACAGTTTATCGTGATCACGCATAACCGCGTTACGATGACGACAGCGCAGGTTATTTATGGAGTCTCTATGCGCAATAGCGCTTCAAGTATTCTTTCCCTGAGGCTGGAAGAGGCTGTCGCAGCAGGCGAGCGTTAGATCTGCTCTATAAAAGAAAGACAGGGGCCATCCTTGCTCAAGAGATGACCCCTGTACCTGCCCAAAGGAGAAGAGTTGTTCTATTGTTTCTGAAGCTGGTCCATGAACTCTTTGCGGATATCTTCACCGCCATTTTTGCGCCATTCATTGGCCAGATCATCAACTGCGCTGAGGGGAAGAGCACCCTTGACAATACGATAGAAGCGGTCGTTATAGATCTGGTTCAACTTCGCGTTGTTTTTGGTCTGTGCCTGTGAGACCTTTCCTGTAGTCGGATCTGCTATGCCGATCTTTTGCAACTCCCGATCGAATTTCTGGAAGGCAGGACCAAACTCCGGATCTTCCGCAAAGTAGTAGACATAGGGCGGGTTCGCGATGTAGTTGAGTTCTGCGATCTCCTTGTCACCGGTTGGCGTCAGTTTCTTGACGCCAGTTTTGGGGTCTTTCTGATTGTCCCAACCGTCAAGCCCCTTTGCGATGAAGTCACCCTCAATGCTAAAGGTGGGAGCACAGAAATAGTCAAGGATACGCAGCAGTTCATGCACGCGCTCAGCATCGCCACCTACCTGAGCAGGAATGGCGGCCATTCCATAGAAGCCGGGGCCGGTCCAATGGTTGGCTTTATGGCTGCCATCCGCATTGAACGGGATGAGCATGCTGAGATCCGATTCTGGCTTGATGCGCTTGAGCGCAAGGCGTTTGTTCCAGAAGCCGCCCCAACCATCCTGATAGGCCGCGATTTTACCACCGTTGAGTTTATCAATAGTGGCGCTATTGCCTCTACCAGGGATTTCATCAGGATGGATGACTCCTTCTTTGTAGAGGGTTCTGAGATAGTCGATGCCCGCTTTGAACTCATCGGTTTCATAGTAGTAGGTCAACTTGCCGCTGCTCTCCAGCCGCCAGATATTGGGGGTGCCAAAGAGTTGCAAAATGAAATTCGTTGTACCTGCCAGGCCTCCAATGCCCCAGCACTGCGCTCCATCCGGCTTCGCCTTCATAAACTCCTTGAGCATTGCCAGGAACTCATCTTTATTGGTTGGGTCCTTGATACCAAGCTTCTTCATCCAGTCTCGTCGAATGTGCAGGACGCTCCCGGGAATCGGGCGCGGGCGCGGCACGCCGTAGATCTTCCCATTCAGGCGTGAGTTCTTCCAGGTGATTTCGCCGAATTTCGCCAGATTGGGATACTTTTTCAACTCGTCGCCGGTCAGAAATGGGGTCAGATCAGTGAAGGCTCCTTGTTGGACCGGGGTCAGCAGTGCAGGATTGTCAGTAACACTGAGATAGAAGAGATCGGGAACATCCCCGCTTGCCAGAATGGCTGTGGCTTTCTCATTATAGGTATCGAAATTGACAAGGTTAGCTTCCCACTGGATATTGAGGCGTTTGTTCAGCTCCTGCCAGTACTTGTTCTGATTGAGGGGAGTAGGCGGCGTCTTGTAGCTCAGACAGAAGAATTTCACTTTGTTGCCGCGTCCCGGGACATATTCGACCGACTGTGTCAGAGGTGGGGGGACTGTGTAGGCGTCCGGAATATTGGGATCACCTGAAGGAAAGAAGGTTTTTCCGATAGAGGCCGTGGCCGTGGCAGTCGCTTGTGCCGCTGGAATGGTTGCGACCGGTGTCACTTTCGTGAGCGGCGCAGGGTCAGAGCCTCCACAGGCGACGAGCAGAGCGCTGCCGGTTGAAAGAGCTGCGACTTGAAAGAAGCGGCGACGATTATAAATACCTTGTTTTTTCTCATTGGGCTGTGAAACGTCGCTCATAAGGGTCCTCCTCAAAGCAAATAGAAGTCGATGCAAACGTCACTGTTTACAGATAATTTGTGAAGCGATCGGGAGCATCGTTGCCCATTGGCCCATATGTCTAAATAGCCCCAACAACACAGAGGCAACTTTCTCCGACAGCAGGGGCAAGGGGATAGAAAACGTTTACCCTTTTCTAGCCGTAGAATAGCATGAGAGAAGCCTATTCGTCAAGAGAGAAATAGAAAACGTTGTCTGCCTGTTATGAAAGGTTGGATCTCCTCTCGACGCCAGAGTTATATTGTCAGAAATAGATATAAAAGGGGGAGAAGCGTTGTAATAATACAAACGGAAAAAAGGGTTTATGCAGTCAAAGAAAGAAAAAATCCGCTCCTGGCAGAGTAGCTGGTGGGAGCGGAAAGACCGTTCTGGAGGCGTCATGCCATTGTTGCAAGCTGTGAGGGACTGATTTCGTAGCAGAGGTTTTCGCCCTGAAGGAAGCGTTGAACCTCATCTACCATCATCTGTCCCTGTTTAAAGAGCGTGTCTCTGGTAAGAGCTGCAATATGAGGCGAGAGAACCACATTTGGCAGGTTGCGTAGCGGGCTCTCTAATGGCAGTGGCTCCTGATGATAGACATCAAGCGCGGCATAGATACGTCCCTTCTTCAGCTCAGCAATCAAGGCCTCTTCTTCAACCAGGCCTGCGCGTGCTGTGTTCAGGAAAATAGCGCCGTCGCGCATGCGGGCGAAGTGCGTGGCCTTGATCATTCCTCGTGTCGTGGGAAGCAGTGGCGTGTGCAGAGAGACGATATCCGAGGTGGCAAAGAGCGTCTCAAGGTCGACCTTGCTGACTCCCAGTTCCTGCGCTGCCGTGTCACTTAGAAACGGATCATAGACCTGAATGCGACAGCCAAACGGGCGCAGTCGCTTGATCACCTCACGTCCAATGGTACTGGCGCTCACGATACCAAAGACCTGCGCGCTGAGCAGGCGTCCCGGTGGAATGGGATGCCATTGCGGGTGCGCTGCATGGATTGCACGATCAAACTCATGCAGTCTGGTCGAGCAGAGCAGCGCCTGAAGCACGGTAAACTCGGCTACCCCTTCAGCAAGCGCCGAGTTTGAGTGCGTGATGCGCAAGCCGCGCTCAAAGAAGGAGTCTGGAATCAGGTGATGAATTGTGCCTGCTGTATGAGCGACGAGGCGCAGATGGGGGCACTGATCAAGCATGGTGTCGGTCAGTGTCGGGGTTGACCAGCCAGTGATACAGGCCACTGCCCCCTCTAAAAGTTCAAGTAGCTCCTGTTCCTGCGGATTCTCGCTTTGCAGTGTGGCGACATCGGCCACGGCGTAAAGCTGTTGCAGGGCCCCAGCGGTGAAAATCTGAGGCCGAAGCGACGGGATAACCAGCAGGGCTACTTTCTTTGAAACTGACATTGATACAATCTCCTATCCCTTGATCGAGCCGGTAAGCACACCCTTTGTGAAGTGTTTCTGCAAGAACGGATAGACAAGCAGAATAGGCACCATTGTGATAACGACCACGGCCATCTGGATGGTCAGATTGGGCGGCGGTGTTGAGGAAAGGGTGGCTGCATCGGGTGGCATGGTTCCCTGAAGCACGATCTGACGCAAGATCAGCGTTAACGGGTAAAGCTGCGGATCATTAATATACATGACGGCATTAAAGAAGCTGTTCCAGTGAGCCACGGCGTAGAAAAGTGCGATCGCGGCCAGTGAGGCTTTTGAGAGCGGAAGCACGATGCTCCACAGGATACGCAGATGACTGGCTCCATCAATGCGAGCGCTATCTATCAGCTCCTCAGGCAGTCCCATGAAGAACTGGCGCATCACGATCAGGTTAAAGGTGCTGATCGCGCCCGGTAGCAGCAGCGCCCACCATGTGCCAAGCAGGTGCATATCTCGTACTACCAGATAGCTGGTAATCATGGTCGGAGAGATCAGGAAAGTGAGCAACACCATCCACAGAATGAGTTTCAGGCCTGGAACATTTTTGCGGCTCAACGCATAGGCCATTGTGGTTGTCATAAACATGTTAATGGCGGTGCCGCCGGCGGTGATAATGACACTGTTAAAGAAGCTCTGTAGAATACTGCCTCCCGAGAGCACCCATTGATAAGCTTCAAGAGTTGGATGCAGCGGAAAGATCACCAGATTCGCGCTAACCACGTCTTTGTAGCTGGAGAAGCTGACCGAGACGACATAGAGGAAAGGAAGGATCATCACAATCGCGATCAGAAGCATCACGAGCCGCAGTGACCAGCGTTCTAGAAACGTTCGTTTTGTCATCCAGGGTGCCATTAAAGTAAGCCCTCCTCTCCGAATTTCCTGGCGATTTTATTTGAGGTGTAGATCAGGATGAGGCCGATAAGCGCTTTGGTTAAGGCCACGGCTGCTGTGTACCCCCACTCGCCATTCAAAATACCACGCGAGTATACGAAGGTATCAATGACCTCTGCAACCTCCATTGGCATGCCTTTTTGTTGCAGGAAGATCTGTTCAAAGCCTGTGCTCAACACGCTTCCAATCCGCAGGATAAGCAGCAGGGCTATAATGTTTCGGATACCCGGAAGGGTGATATGCCAGAGACGACGCCACTTGCTTGCACCGTCAACAACGGCTGCCTCGTAGAGTTGAAGGTTGATGCCGGAGAGGGCTGCCAGAAAAATAATGGTACTCCAGCCGCTTTCTTTCCAGATAATTTGCAGGATAATCATTGGCTGGAACAGGTTCGGGTTGCCCAGAAAATCAATCGGCTGGCCGCCTGTGCCGGTGATCAGATGGTTGATAAAGCCATCTCCGCCAAAGATTTGCTGCCAGATACTGACGATGATAACCCAGCTCAGGAAGTGAGGGAGATAGACAACGCTTTGCATCAGGCGTTTGAGCCGCTCGCTGACGACCGCGTTCAGCAGGAGCGCAAGTATGATGCCAGATGGAAAGACAAAGATAAGCTGAAGCAGGCTGATGACCAGCGTGTTCTTCAGCACGATGAGAATATCGGGGTCGGTAAATAGACGCGCAAAGTTGGCAAAGCCTACCCAGGTACTGCGAAAATAGCCGAGGAAAGGTGAGTAGTCCTGGAACGCAATAATATTGCCGAGCAGAGGCCAGTAATGAAAGAGTAGAAAATACACAATGCCGGGCAGGGCCAGCACGTAAATCCAGCGTTCTCGCCACATTTGTTGAAGCAAGCGACTTTGTTTTCTCTTCTTTGGGAGCGCTTTCTGTGGAGAGAGTTGTGTGTCAGGTGCAGGAGATTGAATTGTATTGCCTGCCTGCGTTGGCGAGTGAACCGACAGATTCTCTGCCATATGTTTTCTCCTTGCGCAACAATCCTTGTTGCCTGTTAGGTATTTTCGTGTTCTGTATGAGTGGGTCGGATGTGAGCTGCTTGGTGGAAGCGGCCGGATCGAGATCGCTAAACAGGGTCTCAACTCAAAGCGGGTGCCGTCTGTCCCTCCCTTCACCCGGGCGTACTATGCTGTATGTGGGCATCATCTCATCTTCTCTGGTCGTCTCCTCTGGCGTTTCAAAAAGGAGGATGTAATCCCCTTGCTCCTTTTGAATAAAAGAAGAAAACGTTTACTTTGCAGGATAGCATAGCATGCACTTCTGGTAAAAGTCAAGGTTATGGTGAGGCCAGGACAAGCCAGTATAGGGGGAATAAAGGCGGGTGGAAGCTCGATAAGAATGCTGAAGGCCGCCAATGGAGCGGACACTTCAGCATTCTTATGAACTTAGAGGGAGCAGAGCGCGGCAACCAATGCATCTATCTCGGCCTCTGTATTGTAGAAACCGGTGGAAACGCGCAGAGCCTTTGTTTCCGGAATATCACGAATGAGGATATTATGGTGTTCCGCGAGTTGCTTTGATATCTCATCGGAAGCTTTGCCATCAAGGGTGAATGCGAGCAGACCGCTAGCTCCGGGAACCGGTGTAAGCAGTGTTAAACCCGGCACCGTTTGCAGGCGTTCATAAGCATAAGCATGGAGCTGGGAAATACGGGCGAAGAGCCAGTCATAGCCAACCGTCTTTTCAAGCCATTCCAGTGCGGCATTCTGCCCGGCAATGGCTGCGGTCTGGCGGCCGCCTAACTCAAAACGCTGTGCGCTCTCGTTAAGCTGCCAGTCGTCTCCGTGGAACGACTTTGCTGACCAGTAGCCGACGTAGGTTGGTTGAATATACTCACGTGCCTCCTGGCTGACGAACAGCGCTCCGGTTCCATCGGGACCACAGAGCCACTTCTGCATAGGAAGCGCATAGAAATCGACGTCCAGCTCCTTGACATCGATGGGAATAGCACCTGCCGATTGAGCGCCATCAATAAGCACTGGAATATGATGCGCGTGGGCCATGCGATTGACCGAAGCGATGTCCAGCACGGTTCCGGTCGTCCAGGTGACGTGTGAGAGCACGATCAGGCGGGTTCGCTCTGTAATCAGGCGTTCTATCGTCTCTGCAAGTGGTGCGTCAGCGCGAGGGCCTAGTTCAGCCACCTTGATAGAGATGCCGAATCGCTCGCGGATCTGATACAGGGGAGCCAGAGCACTGACATGTTCGTGATCGGTGGTGATAACTTCATCTCCTGCCTGCCAGTTGAAGCCATAGCAGACAATGTTCAGACCCTCACCGGTATTATCGGTAAGCGCAATTTCATCGATGCTGGCATGTAATAACTGTGCTACATTGCTGCGAGCGGCTGCATAGATAGCACTAAGCTTCTCAAAGGGCTTGCCTCCAATACGTCCACCCCGAAGCTCGTCTTCCGTTTGCTGCTGCATGGCCTGGGCCACACAAATCGGCAGTGGGCCGAATGTGCCAGTATT
>Ga0164243_10015915_pt1 | contig 10360 bp, 9 predicted proteins | sample OricompcompostOP_FD_108781 | JGI IMG/M metagenome (GOLD analysis project Ga0164243, IMG submission 108781) | Organic Plus compost microbial communities from Emeryville, California, USA - Original compost - Organic plus compost (OP) | ecosystem: Engineered > Solid waste > Mixed feedstock >... | reverse complement strand
GGCATCTTGGCATGCAGCTTCGGGCTCGGCATCGGATTGAAGCCCATCATCGGAACGCGGGTCATCGATTCGACCCCCGCGCAGATGAAGGCGTCGCCCGCATTCATCTGGATCGCGCCGGCGGCCATGTGCACCGCTTGCATCGACGAGCCGCAGAAGCGGTTGATCGTCGCGCCCGCGGCACTCAGCGGCAGATCCGCGAGAAGCCCGATGAGCCGTGCGACGTTCAGGCCCTGCTCACCCTCCGGAAAAGCGCAACCGACGATCACGTCCTCGATCCGGGCGGGATCGACTTTGCTCCGTTCCATCAGCCCGCGAATAACCGCTGCGGCCATCTCGTCCGGACGGATGCGCGCGAGCGCGCCCTTGGTTGCGAGGTGGAACGGGGATCGCGCGTAACCTGCAATGACAACGTTTTTCATTTGTCCGTCGCTCCGTCGCAAAATGTGTCGGCGCCGGGCCGCATGGCTCAGGCGGATGGCGGTTCAAGACCCTTGCTACGCAGGGCTTCGAGCGCCTGGCGCTCGATCTCCTTGAGCTCCGACATGGTCGTATCGAGGGCCTTGCGCTGCTCCTCGAGCTTGCTCATCCGCTCGTGGACCTTCTTGATCAGGTGTTGGATCTGCTCGGCCTGCGTCGTGTCGAGAACGTACAGATCCAGATATTCCTTGATCTCGCGCAGGCTGAAGCCGAGGCGCTTGCCGCGCAGGATGAGGATCATCCGCGCACGATCGCGACGGCTATAGACCCGCGTCGTGCCCACACGTTGCGGCTTCAGCAACCCCTTGGCCTCATAGAACCGGATCGTGCGCGGCGTGATACCGAGCTCCGCGGCCAGTTCGGTGATCGCGTACAGCTTTTCCTCGGCCACGCTTCCCTCGAAAATAGGGTGACCAGAAGTGCTATCAGTTGACGTATACGTCATGCTTCTCAACATAGCGCCCTTACTCGGCATGATCAACTCTTGCCGCTCCGATCCTTTGGCTAGGAGGCGACCGGTTGTGTTGTCGCGGAAGTCATCGCCTTGGCCGTTTCCTCGGCGACGAGTTCTTTCTTCGACAATTTTCCGACCATGGTCTTGGGCAGATCGGTCCGGATCTCGATGGCCTTGGGCATCTCGATCGGCGAGACGTAGCCGGCCAAATGCCGCTTCAGATCCTCTGGCGTGGCCTGACCGCCGGCGCGCAACTTCACGAACGCCTTCGGCGACTGCCCGCGATACGGGTCGGGAATGCCGATCACCACCGCCTCGGCGACGTCAGAATGCTGGTACAGCGCCTCCTCGATGATGCGGGGATAGACGTTGTAGCCGCCGCAAAGGATGACGTCCTTGATCCGGTCGACCAGGAAGACATAGCCATCCGCATCGATATAGCCGATATCGCCGGTGCGCAGCCAACCGTCGACCAAGACCATCGCCGTTTCATCGGGCCGGTTCCAATACCCGGCCATCACCTGCGGGCCCGCGACGCAGATCTCCCCCTTTTCGCCCTGCTTCATCTGCCGGCGCGGATCGACCGGATCGCGCACCTCGACCTTCGTGCCAGGAAGCGGCAATCCGATCGAGCCCGCCTTGACCAGGCCGCCAACCGGGTTGCAGGTGACGACCGGCGATGCCTCGGAAAGGCCATACCCCTCGACAAGGCTGCAGCCAGTGACCTCCTCGAAGCGCGCCTTCACCTCGACCGGCAGGGGTGCACCGCCGGAGATGCAGTAATTGATCGACGACAGGTCATATCGCTTCTGCGCCGCCGCCGCGTTGATCGCGGTATAGATCGTCGGCACCCCCGGAAAGAAGGTCGGCCGCTTCTTGACGATACATTTCAGGACCTGCGCCAGATCGAAGCGCGGCAGCAGGATCATCTCGGCCGCGAGCGTGACGGCGATATTCATCACGCAGGTCATCGCGAAGACATGGAAAAGCGGCAGCACGCCTAGAATCCGCTCCTGTCCCCGCTGCGCCTTATGGAACCGGCGCCGCACCTGCTCAGTGTTGGCCGTAAGGTTCGCATGGGTCAGTACGGCGCCCTTCGGAATCCCGGTCGTGCCGCCCGTGTACTGCAGCACGGCGATGTCGACCTGCGGGTCGATCGGCTCGGGCTGGAACGGGCCCGCCTCCGCGACGAGGTCCGCGAACCGTATATGCCGCGCGTCGCGCGGGATGGATGCGATCTCGGTCCGCTTGAGAGCCGAGAACAGCACCCCTTTCATACGCGGCAGAGCATCCGCCAGCGGACATACCACGATGCGTTCCAGACAGGTCTTCCCGAGCGCGGCCGCCACCTTCGGATAGATCTGCTTGACGTCCAACGTCAGCATGATCGTCGTGCCGGAATCAGCAATCAGGTGCGCGACTTCGCGTTCCACATAGAGCGGATTGAAGTTCACGACGATGCCACCCGCCTTGAGGATGGCGAAATAGCCGATCACGGCGTAAGGCGTGTTCGGCAGGCACAGGCCGACCCGCGTGCCTTTCTTGACGCCCATTCGACGCAAGCCGAGCGCGGCGCGATCGACAAGCGCGCCGAGCTCGGCATAACTGTAGCGTCGACCAAGGAAATCGATCGCCGGCCGCGCCGGGAAAGATGCGACGGCTTCGTCCAGAATGCCGTAGAGCGGCGCCACCGGAAGCGAGCTGTCCTGATCATTCACGTTCGGCATGGCGGACCATCCTTGGTGGCGGGCCACCCGGGGGTGGCCCTGGTTGCCCCTCTAGAACTTCACGCTCACACTCGCGGCGATGATGTCGACGCTGTTCTCGTAGGAACCGGACACGTTGCCGGCCGTAGGACTAGTCAAGTTCAGCGATGCGTCGTCGACGAAGATATGCGTGTAGCCGATGTCGAAGACGAAACGCTGGGCGAACGAGTAGCTGGCCCCGAACGAGACCCAGTAGCGATCCTCATCAGGAATGCGCGGCGTGCGGAACTCGTCCGGAACCGGGCTCTTATCGTATGCAATACCGGTACGCAGCGCCCAGTTCTCGGAAGGACGGTAAGTGGCGCCAAGGGCGAAGAACCAGGAATCATCCCAGTTTTCCGGCGTGACGATGTCGGGCTGGCCATTGGCGCGTTTGACGCGCAGTTCGTCAAAGGTCGACCAGTTGGTCCAGGAGACGTCAGCCATCACGGCCCATTGCGGCGTGATATCATGATAGACGCCAACGATACGATGTCGGGTGTGGTCAGATCTGCCTTCGCGCCCGTGTCTGAAAGCAGGGGAGACCCAAGCGCCTCTGCACCCTGGAAATCTATATCGCCGTCAACCTTGTGGGACACGCGTGAGCGATAATTGAGCCCGACGCGTGTCTGGGGACTGAACTCGTAGAGCAGTCCAACATTGGCGCCAAAGCCCCAATCGTCGCCTTCCAGGGTCGCCTTGCCGTCTGGCAGGCCGAGGGGAAGCGCCAGGGCGTTCGTAAGCTCTGCCTTCGCATACTGAATCTGGATCCCGGCGCCGACGGAGAGCTGCTGATTGACCCGATATGCGACCGAGGGCGCCACGTTCACCGTCTGCAGATGGGACTTGATCGCGTGATACCGGCCGACCCACTGGTCGCTGTACTCGGTCATCAATCCCCAGGGGGTGTTCACCGCCAGACCGAATTTGAGGTCCGGGTTGAAATCCCAGAAAGCATAGAAGGCTGGGACGACGGCATCTTCGCCGGCCTGGTCCATCCGTGACCCGCTGAGCGGCGCACCGCCGCCAATCGTCGGCGAGCCCGACGCCGTGAACTCTGCCCGCGGCGAGATATAGCTCACGATCACCCCGGCCTGGTGGCCCGAGAGGCGCGTCATCCCGGCCGGATTGAAGAAGATCGTCGAAAGATCATAGGCCTTGGCCGTCGATCCGGCGAAGGCATTGCCCTGCCCCTCCGCGCTCTGCTCCTTGAGCTGAAAGCCCGCGCCGAACGCGGGCGAGGTCGCCGTCAGCGCAATCAGCGCGCTGAGCGTCCAAGAAACCCGAAGGCCTGTTGCTCTCCGTTGCATTCCTATGCTCCCCCTCTGGTTGATTTCGTCGTCACGCCTTAGTTAACGTTTACGACTTGTTATTGACGTATAGGTTATATGTGGCCCAAGCCTAGCGTCAAGCCGGCGCCTTTAACCATTGGCAGCGCCGCCACCCGCCGAGCAGCTTGGCTCCACCGCAAAAGCCGGAGTAGCCAAGGCGAACAAACAGACTGTCGATGAGCAAAACTGCCGGATGCGCCCTGGTCGCTGCGCATCCCCATTGCCTTCCCCCTCAAGGCACCGCCCGATTGCTTCGGGCCTTCATTGTTTCGCGCCGCGGCTCCTGACCAATGCGTTAATCGAAGGACGTCAAGGAAGGCATCGGGACAGTTTCGTCATACCGAATCTGCCGACCGGACAGGGCTTTGTCAAAAGGTGGCGCTCGCGCTTTGGTAGAGCGACGCGAAAAGTCACAAGCGGCTGATGGAAACGATGCTTCGTATCGGCAGCCTGACCGCCCTGGCGATCAACCGTCCTTGAACGCGGACGCGATTTTCATCGCAACGCCGGTCCGCCCGGAGATCTTCAGCTTGCCGAAGGTATAGGCGAGCATAGGATCGAGCTTGCCATCCATGAGCTTGAGCAGATTCTCGCTCGAGATCCGGATGGTGCAATCCGCAGGGCCGTCCTGACTGCTTATGGTCGGCGGATCGACCGTCCCGTCGATGAACAGCTTTCCCTCGTCCGTCACCAGTTCCACCGTCGCGTCGAGCCCGGCGAGCTGGGGCAAAGCCGCTGCAACGCGGGATTTGACGGTCTCGAAACTCATGCTCCGCTCCGGCCGAAATGGGGGCGACAAAATAGCGGCCCAGCCCCCATCGGTAAACCACGACGCGACCGTGGTGCCCGCTGCCGGACTTGAACCGGCACGCCGCTTTCGCAGCTACGGATTTTAAGTCCGTTGCGTCTACCATTCCGCCAAGCGGGCAGCGCGCCGACCCTAGACGGCGCGTGCCTTGCGCGCAACGGTGCCGCGACCAGGGCGCAACTTTTGACCGTCATGATGGCGTGGCGCGCCAACCCGATCGCCAGGAGCCCATCAGGGCAGTCCAACCACGTTGCGCAGATCGGCGCCATCGAGTTTTGCATCGGCCAGACGCGCCCCAGCCAAACGCGCTCCGACCAGGCTTGCGCCGCTCAGATCCGCGCCGGACAGATCGGCCTCGGCCAGATCCGCGCCGTCGAGATTTGCGCCACGCAGACTAGCGCCAGACAGCCGTGCGCGAGCCAGCCGCGCGAGTTCCAGCTTCGCCGGCAGTGCCCGCTGTCCGCCGACGATGTCCAGGGGATCGAGCCGGGCCCCGGTCAGGTCGGCGCCGATCAAGGCTGCGCGGCGAAAATCCACACCACGCAGATCCGCTTCGCGCAGTCGCGCGCCACGTAGATCCGCATAGGACAAATCAGCCATCGCCGCCTGGGTGCGCATAAGATCCGTCTCACGCAGGATCGCGGCCGTCAGGATCGCCGCAGCCAGAACCGCCCCGGGCAGGCTCTGCTTCGCCAGGAACGCCCCCGGCTGAGAAAGTCGTGCACCGGACTGACCCGACGAGCTCACCCAGCGCTCGTGCTCGGCAAGGGCCTGTGGCAAGCGCTTCAGGAATTCCTGATCCGGGCGGGCGACGTTGGCGCGCCTGAGCTCCGCGGCATTAAGTGCATCCGGGTCGAGCGCGGCGCCCTGAAGGTCGGCGCCATCGAACCGGGCATCGGTGAGGACTGCTTGCGTCAGATCGGCCCCGCGCAGCGACGCGCCACCCAGATTTGCGCGCGATAGATTGGCGCCGAAAAGAACCGTGCCGTGCATGACCGCATTGCGCATATCCGCGCTCGTCAGGTCGACCTCACGCAAGATTGCGTCGGAGAAATCCGTTTGGATGACGAGCGAGCTGGCGAGTTTTGCGCCGGTCAGATCAGCGCCGCGGGCGATGGCGCCGGAGATCTCTGTCGCTACGGGATCGAATGGGACTGCGACTTGGCTCTTCTCCTCCTCCATACGCCACAGCCGGCCCTCGCGCATATCCGCTTCGCGCAAGGTGGCGCCGGTCATCACCGTGCCGCGGATGCAGCTTCCGCGAAGATCTGCGCCGGTGAGATTGGCACCTTCGAGCGAGGCAAAGCGCAGATCGGTCGCGTACAGATTTGCGTTCGAAAGATTGGCCGAGGACAGGCGTGTCCGGCCAAGGCGCGAGCCGGTAAGGTTTGCGCCCTTCAGATTCCGGCCGGCGAGATCCAACTCGGACAGGTCGCAGAACGAAAGATCCGCGCGCTCGCCGCCGGGACGACCGGCCAGAAAGGCCTCATGCGCCGCCAAGGCAGCATCGAGTTCACGCTGCGAGAGGCGGGTGAGCTTCTCGGGCGAAGCCTTCGGTTTGGGGGACAAAGCGAGGATCTTCTTGTGGTCTAGGCAGCATTCGCGGTCCGGCCGACTGACGCATCGTCTGCGCTTCCGCTTAAAGTTCGATGAATGCAGCGCCTTTTCGTCATATCCTGTCGAGTACTTAAGAAGTCCCCTGGTCGCCCTCTTCGACCGGCTCCGCGCCCAGGTGCCGCATCAGCGCCTTGAGCGCCTCCACCGCCTCTGCGATGCGGTGCGCATCCGTGCCACGCAGCACGATCGCCACAGAGGGAAGTGCCCCCATTCGGAAGGATGGATAGCTTCCAATCTCAAGCTCGGCGTACTGCCCTTGCAGGCTGGCCAGACCTTCGGCAAGTGCTCCCTCAGGCAGTGCCGCGCGAACCGTGCGCGACAGCATGGGTGCCCCGCCCTTCAGCCGGTGCTTCACACCATCGAACATGGCCTGCATGATCTGCGGCACTCCGGCCATCACGAACAGATTCCCCACCTGAAAACCAGGCGCGCGGCTGACCGGATTGTCGATCAGCGTGGCGCCCTCGGGGATATTCGCCATGCGAAGCCGCATGGCATTGAGATCGGCCGGGTTCGCATAATGCGCCTTGAGCCGCGCAAGCGCTTCCGGATGCTGAATCAGCTTTACGCCAAAGGCCTTGGCGATGCACTCGGCGGTGATGTCGTCATGCGTCGGCCCGATACCGCCGGTCGTGAAGACATAATCGAAAATTGTGCGGACCTCGTTGACCGTGCGAACGATCACGGGCTCGACGTCCGGGATGACCCGCGCTTCCATGAGGCGCACGCCGATCGCGTTGAGCTGCTCGGCCAGCCACGGCAGGTTTGCGTCCTTTGTGCGCCCCGAGAGGATCTCGTTTCCGATAATGAGCAGACAGGCGGTAACGGGTTTGTCGGACACGGGCTTTGAACCTCATTCGTCAAAGAGGCTCAACCTTAGCGTCCCGCTTCGCGCCTGTCGCCCGTGGCGGAGTCCCGGCGGACCGGAGTCCTCAGCGTTTCTTCTCGATCTTTTCGCCGCTTGGGGAGACGAGATACCATTCGCCGCCGAAGCCGTGGATCTCCTGTCCGGCGGTCGAGCCGGCAGACTGATCCTTCACGAAAAGGTAGAGCGGCATGCCGTTATAGGTCACCTGCATGGCGCCATCCTTTCGCTGAATGGTGCCGAGCTTGGATTTGTCCACCCCTTGCCCGGCGCTCGGCTGCCCTTGGGTAAGGACGGGCGGCCACGCCTGTGCGCAAGCGTCATAGCAACCGCTGCTTCCCTTCGGGTCGGCCGTGAACATGTAAAGCGCGCGCCCACCTTCCGCGAGATATGAGCCGAATCCCGCCGATTGCCGGGCCTCGATCTGCGCCGGCCCCGTCGGCGCCTGACCGGCCGTTGGGCCGGCCTGCTGGCCCAATGCAATCTGCGGTGCCGCGCCCAGCGTGGCCGCGGCCAAGGCGAAGCGGATCGTGGTCCAGGTCATGGCTGTTTCCCCTTGAAAATTGAGACGGCGATCGCGGCAGCCGGTCCCGTCCGCCTCAACCCGCAACGTGCACAGCGCGTTCCCTCGCCCACCGTCCGGACCGGCACCAGATAAGGCCCCAGGACGACATTACTGAGCCTTTACGGCCGCGTCGGGAAAGTCGCTGAACACTCCATCGACCCCAAGGGCGTAAAACGCCTTGTACTCCGCCGCCGGATTGCCGTCGAAATCCGACGCCAACCGGCGGGACTCGCTGCGGAAGGTCCAAGTATGCACGAACAGGCCCAGCTCATGCGCGTCCTTGACCACGTTCGTCGGCGCCATCAGGACCCGGTCGCGCTCGTCGATCTTGCCGTCCCTGTTCAGGTCATCCGGCTTGCCGTCGCCGTTCTCGTCGCGTTGCCGCGACGGCAGGATGTACGTCTTCCAAGGCCCCACGCCGTCGGCATAGGCCTTGATCTCTGCAAGGCCCGCCTTCGTCACGAGGTCCTTGAAAGTGCGCTTGTCGCCTGCTTCGACGAAGTCGTAGGGCTGGGCCAAGGGCGGCACCAGGACGATGTTTCCGTCCTTGTCGACATCGTCGGCATCGACGAGCTGCACCAGCCGGACCCGCGTCTTCGTCCGCAGGTATTTGAGATTGGATACTTCGAAACTCTGGATAATTACGGGCGATGTGCGCTCAGTCCAACTGGCTTCCTTCAAAGCATCGAGCAGCCGGTCCTCGAGCTTCAGGCCGATCGCGCTATGAAAGGTCGGATGCTTCGTTTCCGGGTAGATACCGATCGTACGACCGCGCCGTTCTGACTCGCTCTTCACAAGGGCGATCACCTCCTGGAGAGTCGGGATCTCGAACTTGCCGTTCATCGACTGGTCACGCTCGGCCATTTGCTGCTTGGCGCGCAGCTGCTTGATCTCCGCAAGGGTGAAATCACACGCAAACCAGTCGGTCGTATCGACGCCGTCCACCTTTCGCGTAGTCTTGCGTGCGGCGAATTCTGGCCGGTCGGCGACGTCAGTGGTAGCGCCGAGCATCGGCTCGTGGCGCGCGACCAGCACGCCGTCCTTCGTCGCGACGAGATCCGGCTCGATGAAATCGGCCCCCATCTCGATCGCCATCTTGTAGGCCTCGAGCGTGTGCTCCGGCAGGTAGCCGCTGGCGCCGCGATGCGCGATCACCAAGGGGCGTTCACCAGTCAGCGTCTTCTGTTGGGCCCAGGCCGGACCGGACTCGCCCATGCCGATGCCCGCCGCTGCAAGGGCGATCGCAAGAAAAGCAACGCGCGTCATATCCATCTCGCTTTCGAAGAGGGGATCGAGCCTCTGCGGCGCCCTGCGGGCTCTCACCGATGACGCCTATACATGCGCCAATCCGTGTCAGCTCCGTCACGCTTTCATGACAAAATAGCGAAATCAAGCTGCCACAACGACTCTGCCCGAATGCATTACAGAGCGCGCACGGCGAATGCTCAACGTCCGGGATCCGCGGGCATTGCGGCTTAAGCCCGTGTTCGATGCGCCCCGAAGCCGCAAAGAGCCTAGCAGTCGCCGGACACTATTTCAGCCCGCGCACGACCTGGAGATCGAGGTCGCGGATCTTCTTGCGCAGCGTGTTGCGATTGAGGCCGAGAAGCTCCGCCGCCCGGATCTGGTTTCCTCGTGTTGCAGAGAGCGTGAGCGACAGCAGCGGCCGCTCGATCTCGCGCAGCACGCGGTCATAGAGGCCGGCAGGCGGCAAACCGTCCTTATGCGCGCTGAAATAGGCTTTAAGCTGGCGCTCCACGGCGGTTCCCAGTGAATCATCGACCGGCACCGCATCGGATTGCGGCGGTGGTGATGCCACGTCGGCAAGCTCAGCCTCGATGACGTCGAGGCCGATCGTCTCCTGGGAATAGAGCGCGGCGATGCGCCGGATCAGGTTCTCGAGTTCGCGCACATTCCCGGGCCAGCGATAGGATTTGAGCCGTTCGAGCGCGGCGGCATCGAACGCCTTGGGTGGCAGGCCCTCGGCCCCGGTCAGGGCCAGGAAATGGCGGACGAGCTCGGGGATGTCCCCGGCCCGCTCGCGCAGGGGGGGCAGGCGGATCGGCACGACGTTGAGGCGGTAGAACAGGTCCTCGCGGAACAGCCCCTGGCGCACGAGCTGGCGCAGATCACGGTGTGTCGCCGCGACAATGCGCACATCGGCCTTGAGCCGCTGCCGCCCGCCAACCGTCGTGTACTCGCCTTCCTGCAGGACGCGCAGAAGCCGCGTCTGCGCCTCCAGCGGCATATCGCCGATCTCGTCAAGGAACAGCGTGCCGCCCTGGGCCTGCTCGAAGCGGCCGGCATAGCGCGCGGTTGCACCGGTGAAGGCGCCCTTTTCGTGGCCGAACAACTCGCTCTCGATCAGCTCGCGCGGGATCGCAGCCATGTTGAGCGCAACAAAGGGGCCCGTGCGGCGCTTGCCGTAGTCATGCAGCGCACGCGCCACCAGCTCCTTGCCCGTGCCGGATTCGCCCGCGACCATGACGGTCAGG
>Ga0164243_10015913_pt1 | contig 10360 bp, 7 predicted proteins | sample OricompcompostOP_FD_108781 | JGI IMG/M metagenome (GOLD analysis project Ga0164243, IMG submission 108781) | Organic Plus compost microbial communities from Emeryville, California, USA - Original compost - Organic plus compost (OP) | ecosystem: Engineered > Solid waste > Mixed feedstock >... | reverse complement strand
TTCTGCATCATCATCGGCGTCTTCGTTGCCGTCTGGCTCGGCAACAAGCGCTGGATCGCCCGGGGCGGGCGGGCCGGCACGGTGGCGGACATCGCTGTCTGGGCCGTGCCGTTCGGCCTGGTCGGCGGCCGGCTCTACCACGTGATCACGGACTACCAGCTGTACTTCAGCGAGGGCCGTGACCCGGTGGACGCCTTCAAGATCTGGGAGGGCGGCCTCGGCATCTGGGGCGCCATCGCCCTGGGCGCGCTCGGCGCGTGGATCGGCTGCCGCCGCCGCGGCATCCCGCTGCCCGCGTACGCCGACGCCATCGCCCCCGGCATCGCGATCGCCCAGGCCATCGGCCGCTGGGGCAACTGGTTCAACCAGGAGCTCTACGGACGGGCCACCGACCTGCCGTGGGCGGTGGAGATCACCTCCTCCGCCGACGGCCGGATGCCGGGCACCTACCACCCGACCTTCCTGTACGAGTCGCTGTGGTGCATCGGTGTGGCGCTGCTGGTGATCTGGGCGGACCGGCGCTTCAGCCTCGGACACGGCCGCGCCTTCGCGCTGTACGTCGCCGGGTACTGCGCGGGCCGCTTCTGGATCGAGTACATGCGGGTCGACGAGGCCCACCACATCCTCGGCCTGCGGCTGAACAACTGGACGGCGGTCCTGGTCTTCCTGCTGGCGGTGCTCTACATCGTGCTGTCCGCGCGGAAGCGTCCGGGCCGGGAGGCCGTGGTCGAGCCGGGCGCGGGAGACGGCGAGGGCCCGGCGGCCGACGGGAAGACGACCGACGGCGACGCGGCCGAGAAGGACGCCTCCGCCGAGGACGCGGCGACGGACGACGCCACGGACACGGACACCGACGCCGGGAAGCCCGACAAGCCGGGGAAGCCGGACAAGTCCGAAGGGCCCGAGGCGTCCGCGGAGTCCGAGGCCGCCGAGGAGCCGGAGGAGTCCAAGGACGGGGCCGGGTCGGCCAACAAGGCCTGACCGCCCGCCGTACACACGCCGAGGGCGCCCGGGAACATCCCCGGGCGCCCTCCGCGCGTCCGGGTCACCGCTTGTGCGCCAGCGCCAGCGTCCGGTGCGCCGCCGTCACCACCGCCGCGTCCACGAACGTGCCGTCCGGCAGCGCCTGCGCGCCCTGCGTGGCGGCCGCCGCCTTGAGCACCGTCTCCGCCTGCTCGATCTCCCGCTCCGTGGGCAGATACGCCCGCTCGATGACCGGGAGCTGGCGCGGATGGATCGCCGCCCTGCCCAGGAAACCCAGCCCGCGCCCGCGCACGCAGGACGCCTCCAGGCCCTCCAGGTCGCGGATGTCCGGGTGCACCGACTGGGCCGGGGGCGCCAGCCCCGCAGCGCGCGCCGCCACCACCACCCGCGCCCGGCACCAGTCGAGCCCGGTGTCCTCACGCACCCCCAGGTCGGCCCGCAGGTCCGCCTCGCCGAGCGCGATCCCGCGCAGCGCCGGGTGCGCGGTGGCCACGGCATGGGCGTGCTCGACGCCCAGCGCGGTCTCGAGCAGCGCGTACAGGGGCGGGGAGCCGCCGCGCGCGGAGACGGCCCGGCGGGCGACCCGCACCACGTCGGACGGGGAGGACACCTTCGGCAGGCGCAGCCCCGACAGGCCCGGAGCGGGGGCCAGCGCCGCCACGTCGGCCGGCCCCCAGGGCCCGGCGAGGGCGTTGACGCGGACGTGCACCGGCACCGGCTGCGGGTCGCGCAGCAGCTCGGCGGTGGCCGCGCGGGCGTACGCCTTGCGGTCCGGCGCGACCGCGTCCTCCAGGTCGACCACCACCACGTCCGCCCCGGCCGTCAGCGCCTTCGCCACCACGTCGGGGCGGTCGCCCGGGGCGTACAGCCAGGTCAGCGGGACGCTCTTCATACGGCGCCCCCCGCCCGCAGCTCCGCCAGGTCGGCCGGGGTGAGGCCCAGCTCGGTCAGCACCTCCTCGGTGTCCGCGCCGTGCGGGCGGCCCGCCCAGCGGACCGAGCCCGGAGTGGCGGAGAGCCGGAACAGCACGTTCTGCATGCGCAGCGGGCCCAGCTCCGGGTCGTCCACGGTGGTGATGGTGTCCAGCGCCTCGTACTGCGGGTCCGCCATGACGTCCCGCACGTCCTGCACCGGGGCGACGGCCGCCTCCGCCTTCTCGAACGCGGCCACCACGTCGGCGCGGCTGTGCCGGGCGATCCAGCCGCCGACCGCCTCGTCCAGCACGTCAGCGTGCCGGGCCCGGCCCTCGCCGGTCGCGAACCAGGGCGCGTCGATCAGGTCCGGGCGGCCCACCAGGACCATCACCCGCTCGGCGATCGACTGGGCCGAGGTGGAGACGGCGACCCAGGTGCCGTCGGCGGTGAGGTAGGTGCCGCGCGGGGCGTTGTTCTGCGACCGGTTGCCGGTGCGCGGCTGGACGTGGCCGAGCTGGTCGTACCAGGTGGGGTGGGGGCCGAGGGCGGCGAGGATCGGCTCGATCAGCGCCGTGTCGACCACCTGCCCCTCGCCCGTGCGGTCGCGGGCCGCGAGCGCCGTCATGATCGCGTACGCGGTGGTCAGGCCCGCGATCGAGTCGGCGAGGCCGAACGGGGGCAGGGTCGGCGCCGCGTCCGGTTCGCCGGTGAGCGCGGCGAAGCCGCTCATCGCCTCGGCGAGGGTGCCGAAGCCCGGCCGGTGCGCGTACGGGCCGAACTGGCCGAAGCCGGTGACCCGCGCCAGCACCAGCCGGGGGTTGGCCGCGGACAGCTCGGGCCAGCCCAGGTCCCACTTCTCCAGGGTGCCGGGGCGGAAGTTCTCCACGACCACGTCGGCCGTGCGCACCAGGCGCAGCAGGATGTCCCGGCCGCCCGGCGTGGACAGGTCCAGGGTGACGGTGCGCTTGTTGCGGCCGAGCACCTTCCACCACAGGCCGACGCCGTCCTTGGACGGGCCGTGGCCGCGTGAGGGGTCGGGCTTCCTGGGGTGTTCGACCTTGACGACGTCGGCGCCGAAGTCGCCGAGCAGGGTGGCCGCGAGGGGACCGGCGAAGAGGGTGGCGAGGTCCAGCACGCGCAGGCCGGCCAGCGGGGGAGCGGCGGGCGGCGCGGCAGGGGCGGCGGAGACCGGGTCGGGGGGAGTCATGGGCGGGACGCCTCCAGATGGGTGAGACGGGCCAGGGTTTCGAAGCCGGTGCCGTCGAAGTCGCCGACGGAGGTGGCCAGGCGGTTCTTCAGCGGGGCCGTCCAGCGCTCGGGGAGCGCGCGGGGCGAGCCGGCGAGCAGCCCGGCGACGCTCCCGGCGGTGGCGCCGACCGAGTCGGTGTCCCAGCCGCCGGACACCGCGCGGCAGATCGAGGCGGTGAAGTCCCCGTCGGCGTGGGTGAGGGCGGCGGCCAGCAGGGCGGTGTTGGGGACGGCGTGCACCCAGTGGTGGGTGGCGCCGTGCCGCTCGTGCAGCAGGTCGACGACGGTGTCGAAGTCACGGTGCTCGCGGGCCAGCCCCACGGCGTCCCGCACGGCCCGGGCGAGCCGGGAGCGGGGCGGGACGACGGTGAGGCCGGTGCGCAGACAGGCGTGCACATCCCGCTCGCCGCCCGCCGCCGCGGCGATGACGGCGGCGGTGAACATGGCCGCGTACACGCCGTTCGCGGTGTGGGTGAGTGCGGCGTCCCGGTACGCCTGCTCGGCCGCGCCGCCAGGGTCGCCCGGGTTGGTCCAGCCGTGGACGTCGGCGCGGATCAGGGCGCCGATCCACTCGCGGAACGGGTTGCGGTGGCGGGCGGTCAGCGGCGGTTCGAGCCCGCAGAGCAGGTTGCGGCAGGCGATGCGCTCGGCGGTGAAGGTGCGGCCCGCGGGCAGCTCGTCGAGCCAGACCCGGGCCACGTCGGCGGTGGTGAAGCGGCGGCCGTGGCGGCGCAGCACCAGCAGGGCGAGCAGCGGGTAGTTGAGGTCGTCGTCCTCGGGCATGCCGTCGATGTTCTCGGCGAGGGAGGTGGCGGCGGAGCGCCGGTTCCAGGGGTGCTCGGCCAGCAGCTCGGCGGGGACGCCCCGGGCGGTGAAGAAGCCGCTCAGCGGCCAGTTGCCGGCGGCGCGGGCCAGGGCGCGGATGGCGTGGAGGGGCAGCTTCTCCACCGGCTTGCCCAGCAGACAGCCGGCCGCCCGCCCGAGCCAGGCCGCCTCCAGCCGCGCCTCGAACACGGGTCCGTCCCAGGCGGCCGGGGCGCCGGGGGAGAGGGGCCACTCGGGGCACAGTGCCTGGATGGCGGGGAGGTCGGAGGGCTCGTCGTCGGCGAGCGTGCCGGGCAGCTCGGCCAGCTCGTCCAGCAGGTCGCAGGCCAGCAGCCGCAGATAGCGGGACACCGGGCGCGGGGAGGCGCCGGCGGTGAGCGGGGCAGGGGGACCGCCCGCCGCGTGCCAGCGGGCGGCGACCGCGGACGCCTCCCGGCCGTCCAGCGCGGCCTGGCGCAGTTCGTGGCCGACGAGGTCCTCGGGCTGGACCCAGGTCAGTCGGAGCATCCGTTGCCTCCGAGCCGTGCGAACGCCCGCTCGTGGGCGCGGCGGCGCTCCACGTCCCGGGCGAAGACCTCCCGGGCCACCGCGGTGAGCGTGGCGGCCGGCTCCCACAGGTCGAGGCGGCTGGCCTCCGCCACGGTCTTGGCCCATTCCTCGGGCACCGGTGAGCCGAGCGCGCCGGTCACCGCCCCGGCCATCGTGGCGATGGAGTCGCAGTCGCGGCCGTAGTTCACCGCGCCCAGCACGGCGTGCCGGAAGTCGCCGCGGGCCGCCACCACCATGCCCAGGGCGACCGGGAGTTCCTCGATCGCGTGCAGCCGGGACGGACGCCGGGCGCCCAGCGAGGGGGAGCGGTAGTCGGGCCCGACGGTGTCGTACGGGGCGACCGCCTCGCGCAGCGGACGCAGCGCGGACTCGACGTCGGTGTGCTTCGACGCCTCCTCGCAGACCCTCTCGACCGCCTCCCGTGTGCCGTCCTTCGCCAGCGGCAGACACGCGGCGACGACCGAGTCGGGGGTCGCGTCCGGCGCGCAGGCCGCCGCCACGGCCGCCGCGAACACCCCGGCCGCCTCCCTGCCGTACGACGACTGGTGGGCGCCCGCCACGTCCAGGGCCTCGGCGTACGCGGCGGCCGGGTGGGCGGCGTTGACCAGGCCGACCGGGGCCATGTACATCGCGGCGCCGCAGTTGACGATGTTGCCCACGCCCGCCTCGCGCGGGTCGACGTGCCCGTAGTGCAGCCGCGCCACCAGCCACTTCTCGGCGAGGAAGATCCGGTGCAGCGGGATCGTCTCCGCCTCCAGCTCCGGGATCCAGCGCGGGTTGGTCATCAGGTCCGGGACCAGGTGGTCGGCGACCGCGTACGCGTCCAGGTGGTCGCGGACCGTCGCGTACACCCGGACCAGGGCGTGGGTCATCAGGGTGTCGTCGGTGACGTGCCCGTCGCCCTTGTGGTACGGCGCGATCGGCCGGGCGGTGCGCCAGTCGGCGCCGTGCCACGGGCCGACGACACCGTGGACGCGGCCGCCGTGGCGCTCGGCGATCTGCTCGGGGGAGTACCCCTCGACCGGGCCGCCGAGGGCGTCCCCGACGGCCGCCCCGACCAGCGCCCCGGTGATCCGCTCGTCCAGGGAAGGGGTGTCTGCGGTGTTTTCGGCATCTTCGGTGGCTTCGTGATTCATGCCGGGATCATCCTCCGGGTGCGGTCGGTTGGGCGGCTTCCAGCAGCGCGGCGAGTTCGACCAGGTCCGTCCCGGTGAGCCGGGGGAGCACGCAGCCGGACAGGGTGCGGCAGCTCTCCCGCCAGGACGCGGGGATCGCGGCGCTCCCGCCCAGCGCCCCGGTGAGGGCGCCGGCCAGCGCCGGGGCGGAGTCCGCGACCCGGGACAGACAGGCCGCCGCCGGAACCGCCTCCGCGATCCGGCCGCCGGCGGCGGTGGTCAGGGCGAGGGCGACGGGGACGGTCTCGGCGGCGGCGACGCCGTAGCTGTAGACGTGGTCGACGATCTGGTGCTCCAGCGACGGCACCAGGGCGAAGGCGCTGCCGGCGTCCGCCGCGAGCGCCAGGGCGTGCCGGGCGTTGCGGCCGATCTCGGTGTCCTCGGGCAGCTCGGCGCAGGCGGCGGCCGCGCAGGCGTCCGGATCGGCGCCGGCCAGCGCGAGGGACACGGCGGCGGCCATCGCGCGGGCGCCGTGCACGCCGTCGCCGTCCTGGGTGTAGCGGGCGTCGAACTCGGCGAGATCGGCGGCGGCCCGGGGGTCGCCCGGGTGCGCCACGGCCAGCACGCAGGCCCGGACGCAGGCCGCGTCGTCGAAGTAGTGCGGGTTGTCGTGGCCGGAGGCGGGCGGGCGCAGCCCGGTGGCGAGGTTGCCGAGTCCGGCGCGCACGGAGATGCGGGCGCGCAGCGGCAGCACGGCGGACTCGGTCTCGGGGGCCCTCTCGGTGGCGGCGGCGACCTCGGCGGCGACCGCGTTCCAGGTGAGGTCGATGGCGGCGCGGGTGCGGCGCTCCCGGCTGAGGTCGCCGAGGACGGTGTCGTCGCCCGCGCGCAGCACCGCCTCGGCGGCGAACGCGGCCCACTCGGCGTCGTCGGAGGGGCCGAGGCGGAGCGGCTCGGGGGGCTGGTTCAGGGCGATGGGGACGGGGAGCGTGGTGGTGGCGTTCTGCTCGGCGAAGGTGTCCAGCTCGCGGGTGAGGCGCCGGGTCCACTCGGGCATGCGGGCGGCGCGGTGCCGGGCGGCGGGCCATCCCGCGGCGTCCCCGGCGGCGAGGCCGAGGAGCAGCCCCTCGACGGCCGCGCGGGGCGGACGGGGAGCGGGTGCGGGCGGCGCGAGGGCGTCGTCGCCCCGCGTGGGTGCGGGGGCGAGGGTGTCGTCGGTGGTCGGGGCAGGGGTGGTGGAGGTCATGTGGGGGTCTCCGGGGTCAGCAGGTCCGCGATGTCGAGGACGTGGTGGCCGGCCATGGCGGGCAGACAGCTGCCGCGGGCCGGGGTGATGGCCGCGGCCCAGTGCCCGGGGACGGCGGTGACGCCCTGGGTCGCCCCGGCCAGCGCTCCGGCCACGGCCGCCGTGGTGTCGGCGTCGCGGCCCATGTTCACGGCGGTCAGCACCGCCTGCTCGAAGTCGCCGTCGGCCGCCGCGTAGGCGCCGAAGGCCAGGGCCACCGCCTCCGGGGCGAGGTCGGTCCAGGGGTAGCCGCCGATCACGACCGCGGCGCGGACCGCGCGTTCGCCGCGGTGGGCGGCGGTCACCGCGCGGCGCAGCGAGCGGGCCGTCCAGGAGTCCTCCGGCACCACCGCCAGCGCCGAGGCGACGACCGTGACCACGGGCGCCCCGGCCATGGCCGCCGCGACGCCCGCCGCGACCGCCCGCCCGCCGTAGATGCCCTCCCCGTCATGGCTGACCGAGCCGTCGATCGCCGCGAGCCGGGCCGCCTCGTCGGGCAGCCCGGCCGCGTACACGCCGTACGGCGCCGCCCGCATCGCGAGGCCGTCGCTCCAGGCGTGCCGGTGCTGGGCGGAGATGGGCGCGGCCAGGCCCCGGCGGAGGTTCTCCAGCGTGCCCCGCTCGCTGAAGCCGGCGCCGCGGAAGGGGCCCTCGGCGCGGTCGGCGATCCACTCGTGCCAGGCCGCCTCGACATGCGCGGGGGTGAGCGCGGAGCCGTGCCGGGCGGCCAGCAGCCCCGAGAAGATCGCGTACTCGGTGTCGTCCGTGCCGGCCGGCGGGTCGCTCACATAGCCGGTGATACGGCCCCACTTCGCGCGGATCTCGGAGGGCTTCATGTTCTCGGCGGGGGCGCCCAGCGCGTCGCCGACGGCCAGGCCGAGCAGCGCGCCGCGGGCCCGTTCGCGGAGCCCGAGGGCGTCCCCGGGCGCGGGCGCCGAGGGGATGCGGGCGGTCGATGCCATACGCGGCTCTCCTCTCAGGCGCGCCCCGTGGGGCGCCGGCCCTTTGCGGAACTGTCCCCGGCGCCGGGTCCGCCGCAGCCTCGCGTACCGGAGCGTCACCCGGACGAGATGCGCGGGGCGTCCGAGCGGACCGGGGCGGACGGCAAAAGCGCTGGTTAGCGCAGCCTTTCCTTGCTGGCGAGGGGTTCCGCCGAGGCGTAGACTGGGCAGCGTCGAAAATTGGAATTAGTCCAAATTACGTCCGCACGGGTGTCCGGAAGCGAGGGCGCCCGGCAGAGTCCAGGGGGACCCAGGCATGGCCATCATCGAGACCGAGGCGACGCTCCACGAGGCGCAAAGCGACAACCACACCCACCGCGACGTCAACGGCGGCTGGCTGCGCCCCGCGGTGTTCGGCGCCATGGACGGGCTGGTCTCCAACCTCGCCCTCATGACCGGCGTCGCCGGCGGGGCCGTCGGCCAGCAGACGATCGTCCTCAGCGGCCTCGCCGGACTGGCCGCCGGCGCCTTCTCCATGGCGGCCGGCGAGTACACCTCCGTCGCCTCCCAGCGCGAGCTGGTCGAGGCCGAGCTGGACGTCGAGCGCGGGGAGTTGCGCAAGCACCCCAAGGACGAGGAGGCCGAGCTGGCCGCGCTCTACGAGTCGCGCGGCGTCGAGCCCGGCCTGGCCCGTGAGGTCGCCCGGCAGCTCTCCCGCGACCCCGAGCAGGCCCTGGAGATACACGCCCGCGAGGAACTGGGCATCGACCCCGGCGACCTGCCCTCGCCCACCGTCGCCGCCGTCTCCAGCTTCGGGTCCTTCGCGCTGGGCGCGCTGCTGCCGGTCCTGCCGTACCTGCTCGGCGCGAGCACCCTGTGGCCGGCGGTGCTGGTGGCGCTGCTCGGGCTCTTCCTGTGCGGGGCCGTGGTGGCGAAGGTCACGGCGCGCTCCTGGTGGTTCAGCGGCCTGCGGCAGCTCGCCCTGGGTGGCGCGGCGGCCGGTGTGACGTACGCCCTGGGATCGTTTTTCGGTACCGCCGTAGGATGAGCTCTTGCGTCTATGCGGTGCTTCGCATAAACAATCATTACTTGCTGGTTTCGCATGTGTGACCAGTGGGCATGAGCCGTACGCGCTGCAGGCAATGAGGCCGACGGCGTGCCCAGCGGAAGAGGCGAAGAGGCCTCTTCCCGCCATCGGGCCGGCGGACACCGATCTGTCCGCACCGGCTCCCCACAGCTTCCGTCGACGGGCGCGGAACCCCGCCGCGACCCGGACGATGTCCGCATGCTGGAACGGATTATCCCGGTACCCGAGAGGCGTTCCATCATGTAACCTGCACGAAATTTAGCCACGCAGAGGGCCAACGTCGTCCCTCGGCACTTGCACCAATGCCAATTGACGACGACGGGAGAGCCGATGCGTACGCCGCGCCAGCCGTCCCAGCATTCCTCGAACGACCGCACGAGCTGGTCGTTCATGGATGCTCGCCCTGCTGCGCAGGGTATGTACGACCCCCGCAACGAGCACGACGCCTGCGGCGTCGGCTTCGTCGCCACCCTCACCGGCGAGGCGTCCCACACCCTGGTCGAGCAGGCCCTCACCGTCCTGCGGAACCTCGAGCACCGCGGCGCCACCGGCTCCGAGCCCGACTCCGGCGACGGCGCGGGCATCCTCTCCCAGATCCCGGACGCCTTCTTCCGCGAGGTGGCCGGATTCGACCTGCCCGCGGCCGGCGGTTACGCGGTCGGCATCGCCTTCCTCCCCGAGGAGGGCGCCGACGAGGCCGTCGCCCGCATCGAGGAGATCGCCGCCGCCGAGGAGCTCACCGTCCTCGGCTGGCGCGAGGTGCCGGTCGCGCCCCAGCTGCTCGGCGCCACCGCCCGCTCGACCATGCCGGTCTTCCGCCAGCTCTTCGTCACCGACGGGGTCAGCACGGGCATCGAACTGGACCGCAAGGCGTTCGTGGTGCGCAAGCGCGCCGAGCGCGAGGTGGGCGTCTACTTCCCGTCGCTGTCCGCGCGGACCATCGTCTACAAGGGCATGCTGACCACCGGCCAGCTCGAGCCCTTCTTCCCGGACCTCTCCGACCGCCGCTTCGGCTCCGCCATTGCGCTGGTCCACTCCCGGTTCTCCACGAACACCTTCCCGTCGTGGCCGCTCGCGCACCCGTACCGCTTCGTCGCGCACAACGGTGAGATCAACACCGTCAAGGGCAACCGCAACTGGATGCGCGCCCGCGAGTCGCAGCTGATGTCCGACCTGTTCGGCACGGAGAAGGACCTCGAGCGGATCTTCCCGGTCTGCACGCCCGACGCCTCGGACTCCGCGTCCTTCGACGAGGTGCTGGAGCTGCTGCACCTCGGCGGCCGCAGCCTGCCCCACTCGGTGCTGATGATGATCCCGGAGGCGTGGGAGAACCACGACTCCATGGACCCGGCCCGCCGCGCCTTCTACCAGTACCACTCCACGATGATGGAGCCCTGGGACGGCCCGGCCTG
>Ga0164243_10015912_pt1 | contig 10361 bp, 8 predicted proteins | sample OricompcompostOP_FD_108781 | JGI IMG/M metagenome (GOLD analysis project Ga0164243, IMG submission 108781) | Organic Plus compost microbial communities from Emeryville, California, USA - Original compost - Organic plus compost (OP) | ecosystem: Engineered > Solid waste > Mixed feedstock >... | reverse complement strand
TGGAGATGTACATCCGCAAGGAGGTGTCGCGCCGGCCCGAGCACGCCAGCGACTTCTTCGGCACCTCGCTGCTCCTGCGGCTGGGCCTGACGGTGGTGCTGCTGGGCGCGCTGTCGCTCGTCATGGAGTACCGGGGGGACGCGCCCCAGATGCGTCACCTGGTCTACGTCTTCGCCGTGGCGCAGCTGCTGGTGATGACCAACGCGTCCATGGCGGCGCTGCTGCACGCCAAGGGCAAGGTGGCCGGGCTGTCCATCTCCAACGTCGTCACCAAGGTGGTGTGGGGCGGCGGGCTGTTCGCGGTGGGCGTGCTGCGCCTGCCGCTGCCGTGGCTGGCGGTGCCCGTCGTCGCGTCGGAGGCCATCAAGCTCGCGGTGGGCTGGTACCTGGCGAAGCAGCACATGGGCCTGACGTTCCGCGTGGACCTCCCGGCGACGTGGAAGGTGCTCAAGGCGGGCGTGCCCTACTTCCTCACCGCCGCGGCGCTCGCCACCAACGGGCGGCTGGACATCATGATTCTGGGGATGCTCGGCAGCCACGAGGAGGTCGGCTGGTACAGCGCCGCGTGGAGCATCTCCAACGTCACCTTCGCGCTCAACCCGGTGATGGGCTGGGTGCTGCTGCCGCTGATGTCGCGCGCGGCCGCGCGCTCCGAGGACGAGGTGAGCTCCATCGCCCGCCGCGCGCTGGAGGGCACGCTCGCCGTCACCGTGCCCATGATGATGCTCATCGTCATGGGCGCGCCGCTGTGGATTGGCCTTCTGGGCAAGGACTACGCGCTGGCGGTCAACCTGCTGCGGCTGCAGTCGCCGCTGTTCGTGCTGGCCTTCGTGACGATGACGTGCGGCTCGTGGCTCACCATGACCAACCGCGAGTGGTGGGTGACGGGCACCAGCATCTTCGGCAGCCTGCTGCTCAACCCGCTGCTCAACCTGCTGCTGGTGCCCAGGCTGCACGCGGCCTACGGCGACGGCGGCGGGGCGGCGGGCACCGCGCTGTCCATGCTGCTGATGGAGGTGGCCATCACCGTCATCATGCTGGCGCGCATGGGCCGCGCGGCGGTGGACCGGCGCCTGCTCGTCATGGTGGCGAAGACCGCGGCGGTGTGCGCGGCCGTGGTGGCGCTGGACCAGACGGTGTTCGCGCCGCTGGACGCCTGGCCCCGGCTGGGCGTGGAGGCCTTCGTCTACGTCGTCGGCGTGCTGGCGCTCGGCGCGGTGCGCCCCGGCGAGGTGCTCGCCGTGGTGAAGCTGGCGCGCCGCCGTGGCGCCCCGGCGCCGGAGGCCGCCCCCGTCGCAATCGCTCCCTCGCCGTAGAGGAAATCGCCAGCGCCATGTCGTCGTCCACGTTCCGCGCCCTCCGCCCCGCCCTCCTCGCCCTGCCCCGCGCGCTCGCGTGCGCGGCGCTCGTCCTGGCCTCCGCGTGCGGTGGGCTGGGCCGGTACGTCTGGGTCGACGAGTACCAGGAGAAGCCGCCGCCGCAGGACACCAGCTACCGCATCGCGCCGGGCGACCTGCTCAACATCCGCGTGTGGAACCAGGAGTCGCTCACCACGCAGGCGCGCGTGCGGGACGACGGCCGCATCAGCCTGCTCTTCCTGGACGACGTGGAGGCCGCCGGCCACACCCCGGCCATGCTGTCGCAGCAAATCCAGACGCGGCTGAAGGACTACATCAACCACCCCGTCGTCACGGTGGCGCTGGAGATGCCGCGCCCCATCAAGGTGACCATGGTGGGCGAGGTCAACCGCATCGGCCCGCTGGAGATCGACGTGGGCGCCAGCCTCCTCCAGGCGCTGGCGGGCGCGGGCGGCTTCACCGAGTACGCGCACGACGACCGCATCTTCGTCATGCGCCACGAGGACGGCACGCCCCAGCGCATCCGCTTCCGCTACCAGGACCTCATCCACGCCGAGGGGCGCGCGCCGACGTTCCGCCTGCGCCCCGGTGACGTGGTGGTGGTGGAGTGAGCGGTGCTGGGGGCGGCGCTCACGCTCCTCGTGCTGGAGACCTCCGGCGCGGCCGTCACGTACACCGTGTCGCTGCGCATGGACTCGCGCGTGCGCTCCAACGAGGCCGTCGAGGCGGACGCCCCCACGCTCGCCGGTGACACCGACCTCACCCCCATCCTCGGCCTGGAGCGCCGCGACGGGAACACCACCCTCCAGCTCGACTACGCGCCGCGCGTCAGCCTGCGCGAGCTGACCGGTCAGCCTCGCACGGAAATCCAGCACATCGGCCGCTTCGCGGCGAACTGGCGCCCCCAGCGCGGCCTGTCCTTCCGCCTGGGCGAGGAGCTCGTCCTCGGCGACGTCAACCTGCTCACCACCGACCCGCTGCCGTCCCCGGAGCCCACCGACCCCACGGACCCGGACGGCCCGCTGCGCCCACCCCAGGACGGCGGCCCGCTGCAGCCCCTGCCCCGGACGGACACCGTCTACTTCCTCTCCTCCGCCACCACGCTGACGGCCGAGTCCGGCCTGCTCGGGCGGCGCTGGCAGCTGTCCGGCTCCGCCGGCTTCTCCGTCTCCGGCGGCCTGGATGGCCCCGCGCGCGAGGCCGTGCCCCTGCAGTACGGCCCGCGCTTCGACGTGTCCCTGAGCCACGCCCTGTCTCCGCTCAGCGCGGTGACGACGTCCGCGGGCGTCACCCACGCGCGCTTCTCCACGGGCGCCAACAACACCGTGGTGACGCTGACGGAGAGCTGGACCCGCCGCCTGAGCCGCCGCACCTCGCTCGAGGCCGGCGCGGGCGCCAGCATCGTCCACTCCCTCGAGGCCGCGGCGGTCAATCCAGACCCGGAGCCCGGCGAGGCGGACACGGGGCCGCGCACGGAGCTGCTCCCCAACCTCACGCTCGCGGTGGGCCACCGCGTGCCGTCGCGGCGGGCGGACTTCGACGGCCGGCTGGGGCTGCGCGTGTCGCCGTTCACGGACCGGCTGACGGGCCGCGTGTACCCGCGGGCGGACGTGACGGCCACGGGCACCTGGGCGCTGGGGCCTCGCGTGCGGCTGTCCTCCACGGTGGGCACCGCGTTCGCGGTGGGCGGCGCCACCGGCGACCGCATCGTCAACGGCGGCGTGACGACCTCCTGGATTCTCAACGATTGGATGTCGGTGGATGCCGACACCCGAGGCACGTGGAGCCGCTCGCCCGAGCTGCCAGCGGCCCGGTTCCAGTGGGCGGCGGCGCTCGGCCTGTCCTTGCGCCAAACTGGTATCCTCTGAGGACCGACACATGGCGAAGCTCATCCTGATGTCCGTCCTCATCCTCACCATCGCCCTCCCCGCCAAGGCGGCGAGGGACCCCAATCCGGTGCGAGGACTGAAGAAGGCCATCCTCTGGGTGATCCTCTTCAACGCGGCATACACCTACGGCGTCATCGTCTGGGTGCCACGGCTCGGGTTCGGCTGAGCGCGACTCTCGAAGAAAGGCTGACGACGGATGGAGCCCCAACTGCACACGGTCCTCCTGGTGGAGGACGCGCCCTTCTTTCGGAAGATGCTGGGCGACTACCTGCGTGCCATGGGATTCAAGAGCGTGGTGGAGCTGCCCAACGGGCAGGCCGCGCTCAAGCACCTGGCGACCGCGGCGCGGCCGGACCTGGTCTGCCTGGACCTGACGTTGCCGGACATCTCCGGCTACGACCTGTGCGAGCACATCCGGCGCACGGCGGGCATGGCGGACGTGCCGGTGCTGGTGGTGAGCGCGCGGGACCTGCCGGAGGACAAGGCGCACGCGGAGGAGGCGGGGGCCAACGGCTACCTGGGCAAGCCCTTCACGCAGGACGAGTTCGCGCGGCGGGTGGAGCTGCTGCTCAAGAACAGCGCGGCGAGGAGCAAGTCGTGACGATGTCGGCCCCCGGGCCTCGCGGCCCGGCCCCGGTGCCCCGGCCCCAGTACACGCCGGAGCGGGTGGAGACGAACGCCCCGTCGGACCTCATCGACTGGGGCTTCGCCATCGACGCGGTCTTCTATTTGAAGAACGCGGTGCTCCGTCACTGGTTCCTGGCGCTGGTGGTGATGGGGGCCGTGTCGGGCCTGGCCGCGGGGGTGAGCAAGATTCTTCCGCGCAAGTACCACGTCGAGACGCGGATGCTGACGCAGCGCAACTTCATCATCGCCTCGCTGGCGAACCCGGGGCGCTCCATCCCGGTGGACGCGGACCAGCCCACGCGCGCGGCGTGGGAGATGGTGATGAAGAGCGACAACCTCAAGGCCATCATCCGCGACGCGAAGCTGGTGGAGTACTGGGATTTGCAGCGCTCGCCGCTCAGCAAGCTGAAGGAGAAGGTGCTGCGCAAGCCGCCGGCGCCCATGTCGGACGAGGACAAGCGCGACGCGCTCACCGCCATGCTGGAGCAGTCGATGCTCGTCATGGTGGAGGGCGGCACGGGCACGGTGACCATCGGCGTGGACTGGAGCGACCCGCAGCTGGCGCTCAACATCGTCGAGGCGGCGCAGAAGAACTTCCTGGAGATGCGTCAGGCCGCGGAGATGGGCGCGGTGGCGGAGGCCATCACCATCCTCGAGAAGCAGGTGGTGGAGGAGGCGGACGGCATCAAGAAGGCCATCGCGGAGCTGGACGCGACGGTGAAGCGGGTGGAGGCGAAGCGCAAGCGCGAGGAGGCGAAGCAGGCGGCGAAGAACGCGCCCCCGGGCGCGGCGGCCAACGCGGCGCTGGGCATCAACACCAACCACCTGCTGGCGCAGATGCGGTTCATGGTGCAGACCAAGCGCCGCGCCATCTCCGACGTGGAGGAGTTCCGCGCGCGGCGGCTGACGGAGCTGCGCAACCAGCTGGCCGAGCAGCGCGTCATCTACTCCCCGCAGCACCCCATGATCACCGACCTGGAGCAGCGCATCGTGGCGCTCCAGGAGGACTCGCCGCAGCTGGTGGCGCTGCGCTCGGAGCTCAGCGAGCTCATCAACGAGTACATCCGCAGCGGCGGCGACCCGGGCGAGCTGGAGCAGGGCACGACGGGGCCGCTGCTGGGCACGGGCACGCTGGGGGGGCCGGCGACGTCGGACAACCCGGAGGTGCAGGTGGCGGCGGACCGGGTGCGCATGCTGGTGATGCGGCACCAGGAGAAGATGCGGCGGCTGGACCAGGCGAAGACGGAGCTGGAGATTTCGCGCGCGTCGATGAAGCACCGCTTCAGCGTGCTGGCGCCGCCGACGTTCCCGGAGAAGCCCTCCAAGCCGAAGGTGCAGCTCATCCTCGCCGCGGGCGTGGTGGGCGGCGTGGCCATGGGCATCTTCGCGGCGGTGGCGCTGGACATCATCCGCCGGCGCATCCTGGAGAAGTGGCAGGTGGAGCGAATCCTGAAGCTCCCGGTGCTGGCGGAGCTGGAGCGGCGCTAGCGCGCGCTCGGGGGAGGCAGTCGTGACGGTGTGGACCTGGGTGGACCTGGCGCTGTGCGTGGTGCTCGTCCCGGTGGTGGTGGCGTGCGGCTACCTGCTGCTCTTGACGCTGCTGTCCTGGCGGCGCGCGGCGCCCGTGCCTCCGGCGCCCACGCGCAGGTTCGACGTGGTGATTCCCGCGCACAACGAGGAGCTGGGCATCGCCCGCACGGTGGCCAACCTCTCCGCGGTGGACTACCCGGGGCCGCTGCGGCGCATCCTGGTCATCGCGGACAACTGCTCGGACGCGACGGCGCGGAAGGCGCGCGAGGCGGGCGCCACGGTGCTGGAGCGGCAGGACGCGGAGAGGCGCGGCAAGGGGTACGCGCTCGCGCACGCCTTCGAGTTCAGCCAGCAGGACGGCTTCGCGGACGCGGTGGTGGTGGTGGACGCGGACACGGTGGTGTCGCCCAACCTGCTGCACGCGTACGGACGGCGGCTGGAGGACGGGGCGCACGCGGTGCAGGCGCACTACGGCGTGATGAACCCCACGGCGTCGTGGCGCACGCGGCTGATGACGATTGCCCTGGGCATGTTCCACAAGGTGCGCTCGCTGGGGCGCGAGGCGCTGGGTGTCTCGTGCGGCCTGCGCGGCAACGGCATGTGCTTCACGCACGCGGTGCTGCGCGAGGTGCCGCACGACGCGTTCAGCGTGGTGGAGGACCTGGAGTACGGCATCCGCCTGGGCCGCAAGGGGCACCGCGTGCACTACGCCTGGGAGGCGGAGGTGCAGGGCGAGATGGTGTCGGCGGAGAAGCAGAGCCGCTCGCAGCGTCAGCGCTGGGAGGGCGGGCGCGCGCAGATGCGCAAGCTGCACGGGTGGCCGCTGCTGAGCGACGCGCTGAAGCAGCGCAGCGGGCTGCTGCTGGATTTGTCGATGGACGTGCTGGTGCCGCCCTTGAGCCAGCTCGTGCTGGCCACGGTGGGGGGCGCGGTGGCGGCGGCGGTGGTGGCGTGGCTGTCCGGGGGCACGGCGGTAGTGGCCAGCGCGCTGGCGGCCTTCGGGCTGGCGAGCCTGGGCGCGTACGTGCTGCGCGGCTGGTGGGTGTCCGGCGTGGGGCCCCGGGGGCTGCTGGACCTGGCGTGGGCGCCCGTCTACATCCTGTGGAAGGTGGGGTTGATGTTGCGCGGCCCCGGCGCGGAGAAGCGCGGCGAGTGGGTGCGCACCTCGCGCGAGGCCGAGCGCCCGTGACCCGCGCGGCGCCGTGACGGGCGCCGGCCATGATGGAACGATGATGGAACCGCGAGCCCCCGGTGAGGCCCGCGGTGGGTCGCGCCTCCGATGCTGGGTTCCTCGGCACGGCGGGAGGTGGACCTCGTGAAGGCGCGCGTTCATGTGGGGAGGGTGCTGGCCTGCGGGCTGGTGGCGTCCTTCGCGAGAGCCCAGTCCCCGGACAGCGGCGCCCTCATGGGCACCGTCATCCACGGCGCCGATGGGCAGCCGCTCGAGGACGTGGAGGTCCAGGTCATCGGGCCCTCGCTCCTCGGGGGCCTCCGCGTCCTGACGGATGGGGACGGGCACTTCCGCGTCCCGCGCCTGCCGCCGGGCCTCTACACCGTGCTCTACCTCAAGGACGGCTACCAGCCCTGGGAGCGCTACGAGACCCGGGTCGAGCTCGGGCGGACCACTCGCGCGGACATGAAGCTCGCCCGCGAGGACGTGGGCTGCTGGTTCGTCGCCCGGCGCGAGGGCCTGGACACGGTCTCCACCGCCACGGGCCTCCACGTGGGCCCGGAGTTCTTCCGGCGCATCGCGGTCCGGTGACGAGTCCATGGCCATGTCGGCGAGGACGTCCATGAAACAGGTCCTGGGCTGGGGGCTCGCCCTCTTCTCGCAGGTGGCCCTGGCGCGGCAGGGGGCAGCGCCTGCTCCCGTGGAGAGCTCCGTCCGGAACTGCGCCGGTTGGAGCTCCCCCTCCGTGAGGCCCCCGCGTCGCGCGGGCGCGCCCCTCAAGGCGGCGGGAGAGCTGGATGGCCTCGTCCGTCACGCGCTCACGGACGAGTCGCTGTCCCAGGTCTCGGTGACCGTGAGCCAGCTGGACACGGGCCGCTCGTGGACCGTCGAGACGAACGCCGAGGGGCAGTACCACTTCTTCTGCCTCCCTCCTGGCCACTACACCGTGCGCGTCGGCAAGCCCACCTATGCCACGGTGGAGCGCGACTCCATCTGGGTCCGGGAGAAGCGCGTCCGCGTGTTCGACGTGAAGCTGTATCCAGCGGACTACACGCCGCCCCCACCCCCGCTCCCGCCGACCTCGGGGGGCTGTGACACCGTGGGCGCCACCGTGAACCCGGACTTCATCCGGAACATCCGGCTCCACGAAGACAGCGCGCCTCCGACGCCAAGGCTGCGCGGCTTCACGTCCCTCGCGGAGCTGGCGCCGACCCCCTGGATGGACTCCGTCGGCATCGGCACGAGATACGCTCCCTCGACGCGGCCCTCTCGCTGAAGTCCATCCATCGCGCCCTGGGGCCGAGAAGGTCCCGCGCATGGCGCATCCAGCTCCGCCCCCGTGTCCGCAGCCACCGTGGTCCGCTCGCTGGAGACCCGGCCCGTCCGAGGAATCCCGCTGGCTCCGCGAACGCATGAGCCCCTCTGCGTCATGCCCTGTCATGACGTGTCCATGAAACCACCGTGATGGGTAGGTGCGCCCACCCGGCGGAGGGCGTCGCCTCGCCTCCGGGGAGAATCCAACCGGTCGTGGCGCGCGCCGTACCCGCGGGCTCGCGGCGCCCGCAATCACACATGTGTGGGATTGACGCGCCCAGGGCTTTGGGCGTTTCCTGACACTCCGCGGGCGGTGACAACGCGACACGCAGCAGGGGGACTGCCGTGGACTTCGCTCACGCCAAGAAGCCGGAGGTGAAGCCAGCGTCCCGGGATGCCAAGGCGCCCAGGCCTCAGCCGGAGGCCAGCGCCACGGCTCCGGGGGTTCCGCTCTACCTGCGTGGCCCCCTCGGTTCGGCGACCCCGGTGACTGGCGCGGCCCCGGCCCCCGAGGCCGTCGCGGACGCCCAGGCGCCGCTCGGAGGGCTCCCCGCGTATCTGCGCGGAGCGATGGGGCCCGGTGCGGGGAGCCAGGGGGTGCCGCCGGTACAGGCCAAGCTGGCGGTCGCGCCCGCGAAGAGCGCGCTGGAGGAGCAGGCGGACCAGGTGGCTCGCACCGCGTCGGCGCCGGCCTCCAGCGCCCCGTCGTCCGCGACGCCCCCGCGTCCCCCCGCGACGCCCAACCGCCTCACGGGAACCTCGGGCGAGCCGCTGAGTCCCCGGGTCCGCGAGCGCGTGGAGCCGGTCGTCGGGCGCGACCTCGCGGATGTCCGCGTCCATCAGGCGTCGGACGACCGCGACGCCGCCCAGAGCATCCGGGCGCGCGCCTTCACCCACAAGGAGCACGTCTTCCTGGGCCGGGGCGAGAGCGCCGAGGACGTGGAGCTGCTCGCCCACGAGATGACCCACGTCGTCCAGCAGACCGAGGGCGACGCGCCCCCGGTGCAGCGCAAGCCGGCCGACTACCGCCAGCCCGAGGATGGCGAGGGCCCCGCCGCCCGGATGCGGGCGCGCATCGACGAGGAGCTCGCCGACGAGGACGTCCCGGACGAGCGGCCCGACATCGACCGCGGGGAGGTCGCGTCCAAGGGCCACGGGCTCCAACCCCAGGCGCGCCCGGACGTGGACAGGGCGGCGCAGGAGCGGCCGGGCGTCCAGGCCGCGGCGACCGAGACGGCGCAGGTGGTCGACGCGCCGGCCCAGGCCGAGGGCGAAGCGGAAGGCGGCAAGGGCAAGAAGGGCGAGGCGGGAGCGCGCGAGGCCGCAGCGGGGGACGCGGAGCAGTCGGCGGCGCAGGATGCCTTCGCCACGGCGGCGGCCGAGCCCCAGCCCCAGGTGCCCACGCCGGTCGCGCCGGTGCCCCAGGTGGCGCCCGTGGACGCGGGCGGCCAGGCGCTGCGGCCGGTGGAGAACGTGGACGCGGCTGTCACGGAGATCGCCGAGGCCACCCAGGGCATGCGCGACGAGGGCACGAGCCTCCAGGAGGCCGCGTCCAACGAGCGCGCCAACGCGCGCATCCTCGAGGGCAACCTCAACCTGGTCCGCAAGGGCGTGGCGCAGTCGGACCTGGGCGTCACGACATCGCAGGGCCACGCGGCCTATCGACGCACCGTCCTGGAGCAGGGCCGCGCCGCCCTCGGCGTGTCGCGGCAGAAGACCGCGTGGGTGGCGGAGCAGGCGCCGCAACACCTGGCCAAGGCGGACGCGGGCCGCGAGGACTCCGCGGGAATGGCCGAGGAGTCCTCGTCGCTGTCGGCCGAGAGCGCGGCCAATACGCCAGACGACGCCGAGGCCGCGGAGAAGGCCAGCGAGCAGCGCGGCGAAATCAACCAGGCCGGCGGCGACGTCAACAACCTGGACCGCGCGTTCTCCGGGGGCCAGGAGCGGGCCCGAGGACTGTCGGCCGACGCGGCACAGGCCGCGAACCTCAACACGAAGGCCGAGGCGAAGCTCACCGAGAGCACCAGCGTGCTCCAGCGCACGGACGAGAAGCTCTCGCAGATGCGCGAGCAGACCGACGGAGCCCGCGCCCAGGTCGAGGCGCTCGCGGACCGGCCGGGGGAGATGGTCGCCCAGGCGGACGAGACCGAGGCCGAGGGGCGCTCCGTGGTCGAGCAGTCGTTCGCCGTCGAGGAGCGGCTGCGCGAGGAGCAGGAGACCCACCGCCAGAACACGGCGGCCATCCCCGAGGAGACGCCCGAGGAGCGGGCGCTGCGCGAGGAGGAGGGAATCGAGGCGCCACGCCTCGAGACGCATCCTCCGGCGCGGCCGGAGCCCGCGCAGCCCGAGGAGGGAGAGGCGCCGCCGGTGGCCACCGGAGGAAAGGCCGCCGCCGGTGCGCGTGACGGCGCTCCGACCGAGGCGAAGCCGGAGGGCGCGGCCCAGGCGGCGATGCAGCAGGCCCAGGCCACC
>Ga0164243_10015911_pt1 | contig 10361 bp, 7 predicted proteins | sample OricompcompostOP_FD_108781 | JGI IMG/M metagenome (GOLD analysis project Ga0164243, IMG submission 108781) | Organic Plus compost microbial communities from Emeryville, California, USA - Original compost - Organic plus compost (OP) | ecosystem: Engineered > Solid waste > Mixed feedstock >... | reverse complement strand
CGATTAACATCGGTATCGGAAAAGACATAAGTATCAAGGATTTGGCATTGCTGATTAAAGAGATTGTTGGATTTCAGGGCAAGCTCGTTTTTGATACGTTAAAACCTGATGGTACTCCACGTAAGCTGATGGATATTTCCAAACTCGAAAGCTATGGCTGGAATGCTTCAATAAGTTTGGAATCAGGAATTCGTATGGTATACGAGCAAATGAAAAATAACTGGGCATAGATGAATAATAACAACTATATTTTTGTTATGGCTGGGGGGATAGGAAGCCGTTTCTGGCCCAAGAGCCGTAATAATTTCCCAAAACAGTTTATTGATATTCTTGGGATAGGAAAATCACTACTCCAGTTAACTTATTCAAGGTTCTTGCAACTGGTGCCTTCGAGTCATATCTACATTGTCACTAATACACGATATAAATCGCTGGTTGCCCAACAATTGCCAGAGGTGAGTCAGGAGAATATATTATGCGAGCCTTCCCGTAACAATACTGCACCCAGTATTGCATACGCTACTTTCAAACTGGCTGCTGCTAATCCTGTAGCTAATATGATAGTAGCTCCTTCCGATCACTTTATTTTGTATGAAGATATTTTTCTGGAGAGAGTAAAACAAGGGCTTGACGCGGTAACAAAAAGAGATATTTTATTGACTTTGGGTATTCAGCCAACCCGTCCTGATACAGGTTACGGATACATTAGGTATGAAAAAAAGGATGAAAACGGCATCAATAAAGTAAACCAGTTTACCGAAAAGCCTTCTTTGGAAAGAGCCGTAGAATTTCTTGAAACAGGTGAATACTTATGGAATGGCGGAATCTTTATTTGGAGCGTTAAATCTGGCCTGAATGCCTTCAGGCAGCATGCAAACGAATTATATCAATTGTTTGAACAAGGCGAGAAATATTATAATACGCCGGAGGAACAGACATTTATTGACGCACAATATTCACTGTCTCAGAATATTTCCATTGATTATGCAATTATGGAAAAAGCTAATAATGTTTATACATTGCCTGTTGATTTCGGATGGAGCGATTTAGGTACCTGGAATTCGTTATATGAAATAGCAGATAAAAACCATGCTGGTAATGTAGTGTCCGGTGGTGCGCCGCAATTACAGCAAACCGAAAATTGTATCATTCATTTACCTACCGGTAAGCTTGCGGTAATTAAAGGTCTTAGAGATTTCATCGTGGTAGATGATAATAATGTGCTGTTGATTTATCCGAAACATGAAGAACAGGAAATTAAAAAAGTAACTGAAAATCTAAAAAATCTGGATCTCACCGGGTTTCTGTAAACTGCAATATATTCTTAAAAAGGGAAAAGCTATATACCCGGTATATGGCTTTTCCCTTTTTAAGAATATATACTATTCCTTTATCGTTTTTAAAAGGAAATCGGTAAGTGCTGTAGCTCCAGATACATTTGTATGAAGCCTATCTGCAAACGAATTCGGGGGTAGCGGCAGTGTATTCAGGTCATAGTAGACAATGTCCTTACGCGATAAAAGGTGATCTGTTACCCGTTTATAATCAGCCATTTGCTTCAGATAGTCAGGGTAATAAGGAGCAAGGAAGAAAATAACTTTGTTCTGATGCGCTTCGCATAATCGCTGGATCTGGACAATCCTTGCCATTAACTCCTCCTCGTTTGGAAAGGTAACAATGGCTCTTTTATCATTTTTAATCTGCTCAATTAATGCTTTAGAAATAGAATAATTGTTGATCCAATCGTTATCTGATTTTCTCAGGTAATAAATGTTCCGCAGAAAAATTTCGTTATTCAGTCTTAACAGTTGTAGCCAATTAAATGGAGTACTTTTATATTCCTTTTTTAATTCGGGTGAATTGGAGATGTAGTAGGCGTAGCTATCATCGAACACATTATTTACAAGGGCGCTGATTTCTACATAGATTGTTACGTTTCTGTTCAGTTTGTTTACGTCATCCAATATTGGTTTTAAACTACTATATGGCATACCGTTGAAACCGAGGTTTATAACGTCTACGTGTAATTTTTCGTTGGCATATTTTTCATTTACTGAATTTACGGCCCTGGAGTTTCCAAGTATGAAATTGGAATGCTTTGGATTCCTGTAAAACCTTGTAAGTCTGAACTGGGAATACCTATCCAGAACAGCTTTAGATATCATAAATACAGCCAGTTGTGATAAATAGGACACAACCAACAGCAACAGGAAGTGTTTTAAAAAAAACTTCATAACTTAGAATTGAAAATATATGAATCCATTTCCTGAATAGGTACAGAACATCAGGAGATGGATAATCAATATAATGTTAATGATAAAGGCCTTGGCGTTAATCCTCTCAAAGTGGTTATAGAAGAATATTTCCAGTATTAATAAGGCAATTACCAAGTAAACCAGTTTTAAGAATGCAAAAATGAGAAGGATTTCATAGCTTTCCATCGTAAATATCCGTTGAAGGATATACCATGAGTCGTGGAAAGTTGGAGATCTGAAAAATATCCATGTAAGCGTTGTAAGCGAGAAGGTGAGTAGAATTGCCAGGAAAACTGGGAGCTTAATTTTAACCAGCCTCTGTATAATTAAGTAAGTGCCATGTAGACCACCCCATATTACAAAATTCCAGCTAGCCCCATGCCATAGCCCACCTAACAACATGGTAATAAATAAATTAAAATAGGTGCGGACAGCACCTTTTCTATTTCCTCCTAAAGGAATGTAGAGATAATCTCTTAACCAGCTGGAAAGCGAAATATGCCATTTCTCCCAGAATTCGCTGAAGTTTTTAGAAAAATAAGGTCTGTTAAAGTTGACTTTTAACGTAATGCCAAATACTTTACCCAAACCCAATGCAATGTCTGTATACCCCGAGAAGTCACAGTATATCTGGAATGAATAAAAAATAACAGCAAATAGTATGCTTAAGTCTGATGATACATGAAGGGAGCCATAAATGCGGTCTATAAACACAGCCAGTGAATCGGCAATTACCATTTTTTTGAAGAAACCCAGAATAATCTGTGAAACCCCTTGTACCATCAGCTCTCCATCTATCTTTCTGGGGGTTACCAACTTAGGTAACATGTCCCTCGCTCTTGAAATCGGGCCAGCGACAAGCTGTGGGAAAAAACAAACAAATGATGCATATGCCACAAAATCCTTGGTTGGTTCTAGCTTCTCATGATAAATATCGATAGTGTAGGACAATGAGTGGAAAGTATAAAAAGATATACCAACAGGAAGGAGTATATTCAAGATTGGTAGATTAACACTTAAACCAAACTCGTTTGCAAGGTGATTGGCAGAATCTACAAAGAAGTTGAAATATTTAAAGAAGAAAAGGACGCCGAGATTAATAATGATGGCTGAGACTAGCAGTCGTTTTTTTTTCCACTCATTTTTTTCATTAAAAATGGCGATGCCAAAGCTATAGTCCAGCACAATATTTCCTAACAGGAGAAAAAGAAAACGATAATCCCAGAATGCATAAAAGAAAAGGCTGGCTATAAGTACAAATATATTTTGGGCTTTCAGGTGTTTTGATAAGCTAAAATATATCGGAAAAAAAATAAGGATAAAATATAAAAAGCTGACTGAGTTAAAGACCATTATTTTTTATTTTAACTGCAAACCTACATGCGCCTTGAATAGGAAGTAAGGCCAAGTATTGTTGGCGGGAAACTTACTATCACATGATAGACAAAATATAGGGCGCAAAGATATATGTATTTTTTTATGGTTTCTAGGTAGATGATAAATTTCATTTCCGGTAACTTATTCCTTTCTTATCTCTTCCAATTGCAGGATGATAATAAGGTTGTTATAATGTTTTAACCGTATCTTTGCTAATTGACTATATTCTATGTCAGAACAATTGTCTGGTATAATGTTTGTAGAGCCTGAAGCCGTGCACTTATATTCAACTATCAAATAAATATTTAATGAAGTATCTTTTAGGGGTAACGGTATTTTTAATGCTATTCGGTGCCGCTAATGCACAAGGAAAATTACCAGCTGTTGTTCCGTATAACTATCTGGATATGCGGGAACTATACATTGATACGAGTAATCACCACACAGCGTTAAGACCTAGGTTGCACATCGATACTTCTGTAATGTACACGCAGCTCCCTACACGTAAAAGGAGTCTGTTTCATCGTAAATTATTTGATGAACATCTGCTGGAATTCAGAAATGAAGATTATAATGTGTTTATAGATTTTCTGCCTGACTTCCAGGTGGGTAAATCCAGGGACGGCAGCCGTACTGTTTGGCTTAATACCAGGGGCGCAAGTATCCAAGCCAATATTGGAGCCAAATTCTACTTGGAATCCTATTTTTATGAAAATCAGGGCAGGTTCCCATTGTACCTGGATCAGTATATCCGCAAACAGGATATAGTACCTGGTCAGGGGGGGATTAAAGATTATAGCAATGGTAAGGCTTTCGACTATAATATGGCCAGTGCATTATTGTCCTACACCCCAGTTAAATACTTGACAATTGATCTCGGTTACGGCCAGAACTTTATAGGAGATGGCTATCGTTCCCTGATGCTTTCTGATATTCAATTTAGCTATCCGTACATTAAACTTATAGCTAACCTGGGTAAAGTACAATATACTTCTATGTGGGCCCAGTTCATGGATAAGCATAGTAAAAGCTTTGCAACAGCATACGATGACCTAGGGTATTATAAGAAATGGGGAGTATTCCACTTTCTCGATTGGAATGTAAATAAGAAGTTAACTATAGGGCTCTTTGATGCCGTTATCTGGCCGGATGCGGATTCTTCAGGCCGGAAAAGAGGTTTCGATTGGAGCTATATGAATCCTATTATCTTCTTGCGTTCAGCTGAGTTCTCTCAAGGGTCATCCGATAATGCGTTGGTCGGACTCAATGCGAAATTCAAAGTATTCCCTAAAACCACCGTTTATGGCCAGCTTGTTCTAGATGAATTTAAATTGAAGGAAGTTTTCAAAGGAAATGGCTGGTGGGCTAACAAACAGGCTTGGCAACTTGGGCTTAAGTCGTTTGATCTGTTTAATGTAAACAAATTGGATATACAGGCCGAATATAATGCTGTAAGACCATATACCTACTCTTATAAAAGTACCTTGATCAACTACGAACACTATAATCAGTCTTTAGCCCATCCATTAGGTGCTAACTTCCAGGAAGTGCTCGGTATTGCTACTTATGGATATAAACGTTGGTATGGCCGGGGACAATTAATGTATTCAAAATATGGTGCTGATCCTGATGCTGCTACCAACTATGGAGGGGATCTTTCTAAACCATATACCAGCAGAGTGAATAACTATGGCATTTATATAGGACAGGGTGTTAAAACCGATCTTATCTATGCCCAGGCTATCGTAGCTTATGTTTTCAATCCGAAATATAACCTCCGTCTCGAAACTTCTCTTGCTTACAGGAAACAAAGTAGTGATATTAATAAAATCAGCGATGTGATATTTAGTATAGGACTACGCAGCACTTTCCGTCAGTTCTACTATGATTTTTGACAATAAGTTTGCCTTGGTACACACAAACCCCTGTGCCGGAAACGCATAGGCTTGCCTTTTCCTGATACCTAAAGAAAAATTAAAAAGTGATAGACAACGGGCCGATAGTTCTGTAACAAAATCTAAGGGATTAGTTCCCTGAGCAATCCTATAATGAATATAGGAAAATATATCTATCTCTTAGTCTTCTCTATAATTTATACCTTCGTACCATGCATTACGTTACAGTTGAAGGGTTGACCAAATCTTATCGTACCAAACCGTTATTTAGAAATATCTCATTCATATTGAAGAAGGAGACAAAATATACTGGTAGCCCTGAATGGCGCCGGAAAATCTACACTACTTAAAATTATCTTAGGCAAAGAAATGCCAGATGAAGGTAATTATGAATTCATAAAGACGTAACGGTAGTGATGTTGTATCAGCAAACAGAATTCGATTACAATAAATCTGTTATCGAAAAATGTTTTTAACCAAGACCATCCCGTACTAAATGCAATCAAGAACTATAAATTGCTTACGGAAGAAGGTCATGAGCCAAACCTGGAGCAGCTTACTGAAGCTATTAGCACCATGGATGAAATGAATGCATGGCAATTTGATAGTAAAGTGAAGCAAATACTAGGAAAACTAAACATACATAATCTTGATCAGCCGGTTGGAGCATTTCTGGTGGACAACAAAAAAGAGTCGCCTTAGGTAAAGTCCTGATTGAAACTGGTTTTGAGCATAAGCATGTATTGCTGATTATGGATGAGCTCACAAGCCACCTGGATATCAGCATGATCGAATGGTTAGAAAATTTCTGTGACCAAGAAAAAGTTACCTTATTATTGGTAACGCATGACCGTTACTTCTTGGATAGCGTTTGTAATGAGATTATGAAATTAGATAGAGAACAGCTCTTTATTTATAAAGGAGATTACGAAAACTATCTGGAAAGGAAGGCCAAAGGAGAGGGAAATAACAAAGCGAGTATTGACAAAGCCAGGAATCTCTATAGAAAGGAGCTGGAATGGATGAGAAAACAACCCAAGACCAGAGCTACCAAATCGAAGTCCGGCTAGGATGCGTTTTATGATGTAGAGGAAAAGCAACTTAAAAGATACAGAACCAACAATTGGAGCTGAACGTAAATATGACAAGGCTAGAAGGAAAAATACTTGAGCTCAAAAAAAGTATACAAATCATATGGCGACCTTAGTATTCTAAAAGGCTTTGATTATAATTTCAAAAAAGGAGAGAGAGTAGGGATAGTTGGAAAGAACGGTGTAGGAAAATCTACTTTCCTGAATTTGTTACTAGGAAAGGAGCAACCCGACTCCAGGAAATCAATGTTGGCGGAAACTATCGTATTCGGAGATTATTTGCAAAAGGGATTAGTGCTGAAAGAAGACATGAGGGTGATTGAGTTTGTAAAAAATATTGCTGAGAATTTTCCGCTTGCTGATGGTACCAAGGTAAGTGCAGCACAGTTCTTGGAGTTATTTCTCTTTTCTGCGGAAAAGCAATATACTTATGTATCCAAACTCAGTGGCGGAGAGAAAAGGCGTTTGCACCTGCTCCCAATATTATTCAGGAATCCGAATTTCCTAATCTTGAATGAGCCTACCAATGATCTTGATTTACCTACCTTAAGTATCCTTGAAAACTTTTTGCAAGAATTTCAGGGATGTGTGATTATTGTAAGTCATGATCGTTACTTTATGGACAAACTGGTAGATCACCTGTTTCTGTTTGAAGGCAAAGGAGTCATTCGTGATTTTCCTGGAAACTATACACAGTTGAGAGAATGGGAGAAGCACCAGAAGAAGAAAATCGTACGCCTACCGCCAGGCAGATTACTGCTGTACTGGTGGCAGAGCTATCTAAAGGGAACAAAGAACGTACACTGTCGTTTAAAGAGAAAGGTGAGTTGGAGCTGTTGGAAAATGAAATAAGACAGCCGGAAACCGAAAAAAAGAATATTGAAAACTCGTTGGCTGATGGCTCATTAGCCTATGACAGAATTGAGCCTTTAACCCGATGTATCGGAATGATTATGGAGATATTGGAAGAAAAGGAAATGAGATGGCTGGAGTTGAACGAATTGTCATCAGAATAAGAAAAGCCTTTTTATTAACAGATATAGAAAAGGAAAGTGCCGGTGAAATATACCGGCACTTTCCTAAGTATAATTTAATTATAAATCCATCTTGTACTTAAACGGGTGATATGCGTAACACAAAGCCCCTGGGTTCTAGACATAAGGCCTGCGCAATGTCCCAGCAAAACGTGGTCGCCAATAAAATGTATGGCAGTGTAACAATACATACCGTCTTTATTATCTTCAATAGTTTTTATATTTCCCCAAGTTTTCCCTTCATCTTTAGATATTGCCAGGTTGAAAGGAGTTCGGTGGCTCCGCGTTGAAGGGGTCTCGTCATCGTTATTGTTCCATACTACCATTATATCGCCAGTTGATGGTATTCTGGCCATAGAAGCTGGTGAAACCGGAGATTTCAGCGTGGTAGGAGCCATTACACCCCAAGACTTCCCATGGTCATTGGAATAGGTGTAGAACTGGCGTTTTTGATTAGTACGAAGCAGCATCAGCAATCTGCCATCATTTAGTTCAATAACTCCCGGTTCCTGAATTAAAATGTTTTTAGGATTTTGCAACATGTTGCCGGATTTCCAGGTTTGGCCGTTGTCATCAGAGTAATAGGTGAATATCTTTCCGATCAGATAATTTCTGTTAGGTTCATCTTCTTCCTTATGTAATGCAACAGGCAGAATAATTCTTCCGTTTTTCAGCTGGATAACACGATTGTTATTTACTACAAAGAAACCATTTCTATTAGTTATACAATTAATAGGAGTTCCCCAGGTTTCACCTTCATCGTCAGATATCCTCATATAGGGTTTACAATCAACTGGTGAATTTTTAACCATGTAAAACAACGCTATTTTACCATTTTTTAAGCGAAGTAACGATGCCGACATGACGTTCATTTTTCCTTCCTGACCAACAATTACACGTTCTTCTTTATGCCAGGTTTTACCACTGTCAGTAGAATAGCGGCCGGCCAGGTAAGCGGCACTGTCGTCGGCCCATGAAGACCCAGTATGATGTGTATAAACAAACAACAAACGTCCGTCTTTTAATGTTACAAAATCACCCTCACTATTGCGAGGATTATTGTAACTCGGTTTTAGTTCTAAAACAACATCTTTATCGTCGTTAATGACCTTAATGCGCGTGTCTTTTTTACAACTGTTTATAGCTAATAAAGGTAATAAGAAAAAAAATACACTTTTGTTCATCTTCTGTCAATGTTGCACAACTAGTGAAACTAGTGGCTGGGTTATTAGTGACTTTATAAACTCCGATTAGTTAGATTGAGTTCATCTGCTGTAATAACGCAACTTTCAATTCCTCCCTCTAATGCATATTTGTTAATTTATTTTTAACTACTCGTACTTACCTTCTAATAAAGAAGGCTATCTGCCTATATATAATATAGTATTATAAAGTCTAAAGCCTACTTGTAAAGATTATAAGGTTCAGAAAGACGGGATTGCCTGTAATTGAACATATAATTGGTACGAAGATAAGTAATAGTAGCATCCATTTATTTTATCCCGAGCACTACCTTGTTGCCCTAAGAATGCATTATTTTAAAGAACCGATTTTTAAAAAGACATTTTGAATGTAAAAGTGTATAGTTCTTTAACATCGAGTGTTGGTTTACAATATACCTAAGATTAGGTATATTAACGACTATCGCTTAAAATGGCTGAAGCAAGACATTTTACAGATATATTGTTCAGTTTTGACAAATATTTTCTAATATATTAACAGTATTGTCCGACTAAAATAAATTAATAAAGCATAAAAAAGGGGCGAAGCCCAAATAGTTTATAAGTTTGGGTTACCCTACCTTAAACATATAAACTTGGATAAAGATAGAAAATATGCCGGACAGCCGGTTTTGTCACAAACATTATTAGAGATTCCAGCGGTGCTGATACGGGATGCTGCCGTGAAGCACAACAGTAATCGTTATTACAAGAAGTTGCCGCTTCGGGTACATCTTGTGAGCCTGTTATACGGGGTGTTTAGTTACGGTAATGGGTTGCGGGAACTTTGTGAAGGGCAGCTGGCTTGCGAAGCGAAGCTATCCCATCTAGGTTTTGACAGAGGACCAGCCAGAAGCACCCTATCAGACGCGAACCGACGTAGGAACTATCTGGTATTTGAGACGATTTACCTGGCGTTACTCAAAAAGGATCATGGATTTATCTCGGACAGCCGATTGAAGGGATTAAGCATAAGGAACCTGAAGATCATTGACAGTAGTACAATTAGCCTGTTTGGGGATATTCTGCGAGGGGTAGGCCGTCCGCGACTGAATGGGGCAAGACGTAAAGGCGGTATTAAGGTACACGCTATGATGGATGCTTTTAGTCGGGTAACAGCGTTTGTCCGTATGACGCCGGCCAAAGTACATGACCGCCAGTTCCTGTTGAAGTTGAAATTACCCCGGGAAGGTTTTATAGTCTTTGATAAAGCCTATAATGACTACCGGCAGTTTCATCGTTCGAGCAAAGAAAATGTCTGGTTTGTATCCAAGATGAAGGAAAATGCCATCTATCATGTTTGCAAGGTATTGATAGACAGGACCAAGAAGCACAGGTCCACGGGAGTGCTGAAAGATCAACTGATCACGGTTGGGTACAAAAAAGATAAAGAACCTGTACGGTTCGGTTTGCGCAGAATCACCTATAAGGCAGAAGATGGGCGGGTACATGTGTTTATTACAAATTTAAAGATCAGTGCCAGCCAGGT
>Ga0164243_10015910_pt1 | contig 10362 bp, 9 predicted proteins | sample OricompcompostOP_FD_108781 | JGI IMG/M metagenome (GOLD analysis project Ga0164243, IMG submission 108781) | Organic Plus compost microbial communities from Emeryville, California, USA - Original compost - Organic plus compost (OP) | ecosystem: Engineered > Solid waste > Mixed feedstock >... | reverse complement strand
TCCTGCTCTCGGCGATCCTGCTGATCGTGTCGATCTGGATTCGGCTCAAGCTCAACGAGTCGCCGCTGTTCAAGCAAATGGTCGAAGAAGGCAAACAATCAAAGCGACCCCTGTCCGAGGCATTCGGTCAATGGGACAACCTCAAGATCGCGATCCTGGCCCTGTTTGGCGCGACCGCTGGCGAGGCGGTGGTTTGGTACGGCGGACAGTTCTACGCGCTGTTCTTTCTGACCCAAACCTTGAAAGTGCCAGCGATCTCGGCCTGGATCATGATCGTGATTGCGCTTGCGATCGCCACGCCGGGGTTCATCTTTTTCGGATGGTTGTCCGACAAGGTCGGCCGCAAACCGATCATGATGGCTGGCTTCCTGTTGGCGGCACTGACCTACTTCCCGATCTTCGCCGGAATTACCCACTTCGCAAATCCAAAGCTGGAGAGGGCGCTTGCGGCATCGCCGGTCGTCGTTACGGCCGATCCCGCCGAGTGCTCGTTCCAGTTCAAGGCAACTGGCACGGAGACGTTCACGACGGGCTGCGATAATATCAAATCGGCCCTCGTGAACCTGTCGGTGAACTACGATAACGTCAAGGCACCGCCTGGAACACCGGCCAGCGTGAAGATTGGCTCGGAATCCATCCCCGCCACCACGCCGAATCTTGCCGCGGCAATCGCCGCCGCGGTGAAAAATCACGGATATCCGGCGAGCGCCGATCCGAACGAAATCAACTACGTCATGACCGTGGTTCTGCTGACCATCCTGGTCATCTACGTGACCATGGTGTACGCGCCGATTGCCGCATGGCTGGTTGAACTGTTCCCGACCCGCATTCGCTATAGCGGTCTGTCGCTGCCGTATCACATCGGCAACGGTTGGTTCGGCGGCTTCCTCCCGGCCACAGTTTTTGCGATCGTCGCCGCCACCGGCAATATCTACTCCGGCCTGTGGTACCCGATCCTCATCGCGTCGATGAGCTTCGTGGTGGCGCTGTTGTTCCTGCCGGAAACCAAGGATCGCGACATCAGGCATATCTAGCCGTCGTCGCATTTCCGCAAGAAGGTACGAGGCCCCGACAGCCAAATCGGGGCCTCGTTGTTTTGGAAGCGGGAGTTAGGTTGGCAGCGCCGGGAAAGCGTCAGTTCAAGGTCAGACTCACACCCATGCGGCCAGCCACATCCTGCACGTATTGCCACGCCACGCGGCCGGAGCGTGAGCCGCGCGTGGTCGCCCACTCGAGCGCTTCCTTGCGCAACTGCTCGGGGTCGATGTTGATTTTGAAGTGCTTGATGTAACCCTCGACCATCCCGAGAAATTCGTCCTGGCTGCAGCGATGGAAGCCGAGCCACAGACCGAACCGGTCCGACAGCGAAACCTTTTCCTCAACGGCTTCGCCCGGGTTGATCGCGGTCGAGCGCTCGTTCTCGATCATGTCGCGCGAAAGCAGGTGACGGCGATTGGAGGTTGCATAAAGGATGACGTTGTCCGGCCGGCCTTCGATGCCGCCTTCAAGTACTGCTTTAAGAGACTTGTACGATGTGTCGTCGCTGTCGAACGAAAGGTCGTCGCAGAATACGATAAAGCGGAATTCCGGCGCGGCGCGCACCAGCGTCATCAGGTCGGGCAGGCTTTCGATGTCTTCGCGGTGGATCTCGACGAGCTTCAGCGTGCCGGCCTTCTTGCCCAGCGAGGCATTGATCGCCGCGTGCGTCGCCTTCACCAGCGATGACTTGCCCATGCCGCGCGCGCCCCACAAAAGTGCGTTATTGGCCGGTAGGCCGTTGGCGAAGCGTTCCGTGTTGTCGACCAGAATATCGCGGACCGTATCGATGCCCTTGAGCAGCGACATCTCGACGCGATTGACCCGCGGCACCGGAATGAGCTTGCGGCCGGCGGCCTGCCACACATAGGCGTCGGCGACGGTGAAGTCCGGCGCGGCCGGGGCGGGCGGGGCAAGCCGTTCCAAAGCATCGGCAATGCGGGTCAGGAGAGCGGTATCGGGCAGCATTTTCGGGTCGGCCATGTGGCGTTTCGCCATGTCGTTTCGGGTCGTGGGGAGCGCATGATGTAACCCGAAAACCGTTGTTTGCTCTTCGGGATCGTGCGTGGGTGCGCGCACACTTACCGTCCGGCGGCCGGCCTCGCAACCCGAGGCCAGAACGGCCCGTATATTACGGCTTAGCAACGTTGCATTCGTCCGGTTGGCCGGTATAGTCCCGCGCAACTGCGTCGGGGCCTGCCGGGTGGCCGGTCTCTAAGCGGCGGATCTGACGCCTGAATTTCTCCGAGAGGACCGCAAATGTTCATTACGCCCGCATACGCCCAGGCGGCCGGCGGCACCAATGATATGATCATGTCACTTTTGCCGTTCATCGGTATTTTTGTGATCATGTACTTCCTGATCCTGCGTCCCCAGCAGAAGCGGGTGAAACAGCATGCGGATCTGGTCAAGAACGTCCGCCGCGGCGATACGGTTGTGACCTCGGGCGGCCTCGTCGCCAAGGTGACCAAGGTGTTCGACACCGAGGATCAACTCGAACTGGAACTATCCGACGGTGTGCGGGTGCGCCAGGTGCGCAGCATGATCTCGGATGTGCGCGCCAAGGGCGAGCCGGTCAAGGATGACGCCTCTGTGAAGTCCAGCGGCTGATCGCGGGAGTATTCTGGTTTCATGTTGTATTTCTCGCGATGGAGGGTGATCGGGATTCTGGCAACGGCCATTATCGTCTGCCTATTTGCCGTGCCCAATTTCATCTCGCCGGAGACGGTCGCCAAATGGCCGCAATGGGCGCAACGCCACCTTGTGCTCGGTCTGGACCTGCAGGGCGGCTCGCATATCCTTTTGCAGGTCGATGCGGCCGACGTGAAGCGCCAGAAGATGGATGCGTTGCGCGACGACGTACGGCGAACGCTGCGCGACGCCAAGATCGGCTATACCGGTCTCGCCATCCGGGGTGATGCGGTCGAAGTTCGCATTCGCGACGATCAGAATTTCAACGAAGCGCTGAGCAAGCTGCGCGAACTCTCTGTCCCGCTTGGGGGATTGCTGGGGAGCACCGGACAGCGCTCGCTCGATGTAACCGACGCCGGGAGCCGTCTCGTTCGGCTGACAGTCACAGACGCAGCGATGAACGAGCGTATCCGCCAGGTCGTCGAACAGGCGGTTCCGATCATCGAAAAGCGCGTCAACCAGCTGGGTCTTGTCGAACCTACCATCCAGCGTCAGGGCTTCGACCGCATCCTTGTGCAGGTGCCCGGTCTCGGCGATCCGCAGCGGCTGCTCGACATTATCGGCAAGACCGCGAAACTCGAGTTTCGTCTGGTCGATACGTCGATGTCGGCGCAGGATGCGCTGTCGGGCCGGGTTCCCGCGGATGCGGAAGTGCTCTACGAGGGCAAGACCGATCCGAAGACGCCGATCCTGGTGCAGAAGCAGGTGCTGGTGTCGGGCGATGAACTCACGGACGCCCAGCCCGCTTTCGATTCTCGCACCGGCGAGCCGGTGGTGAATTTCCGCTTCAACACGGCTGGCGCGCGCAAATTCGCGACTGTCACCCAGGAAAACGTCGGCCGGCCGTTTGCCATCGTGCTCGACAACGAAGTTATTTCCGCGCCGGTGATCCGCGAACCTATCCTGGGCGGCTCGGGCCAGATCTCCGGCAATTTCACGGTCGAGAGCGCCAATGACCTCGCCATTCTCCTGCGCGCGGGCGCGCTGCCGGCCAAGCTTACGCCGATCGAACAGCGTGTGGTCGGCGCCGGTCTCGGCAAGGACCAGATCGAAAAGGGCGTCCAGGCGTCGTATGTCGGCGGCGCGCTTGTGGTGATTTTCATGATTGCGACCTACGGCCTGTTCGGCATCTTTGCATCCGTCGCCGTCGCCGTGAACGTTGCGATGATTTTCGGAACCTTGTCGCTGCTCAATGCGACCTTGACCTTGCCGGGCATCGCCGGCGTGGTGCTCACGGTCGGCATCGCGGTCGACTCCAACGTGCTGATCTACGAGCGCGTTCGCGAAGAGGTGCGTGCCGGCCGAACGGCGATTCAGGCGCTTGACGCGGGCTTTAGCCGCGCGCTCGCGACCATTCTCGATTCCAATATCACGACCTTCATCGCGGCCGCCGTGTTGTTCTTTATCGGGACGGGTCCGGTGCGCGGCTTTGCCGTCACGCTCGGTATCGGCATCGTTACGACGCTCTTCACCGCCTTCACGGTGACACGCCTGATCGTTGCGGCCTGGGTGCGTTGGACGCGCCCGAAAACCGTCCCGATCTGAGCCTGCGGGGAACTCCTATGTGGCATCTTCGCATTGTCCCGGACGACACCAAATTCGATTTTACGCGGTTTCGCCGCTTCAGCTTTCCGCTGTCGGCGGTGCTGTCGATCTTCGCGATCGCTCTCTACTTCACCCACGGCCTCAACTTCGGCATCGACTTCCACGGCGGAACGTTGATGGAGATACAGGCGAAATCCGGACAGGCGGATCTCGCCGCCATGCGCGAAAAACTGAGCTCGCTCGGTCTCGGCGAGGTGCAGCTGCAGCAGTTCGGCGGGCCGGCCGATGTCCTGATCCGGGTTGCCCAGCAGCCCGGCGGCGAAGCGGAACAGCAGCAGGCCGTGGAAAAAGTCCGCGGCGCGCTGGGCGACACGGTCAACTATCGCCGCATTGAAGTCGTCGGACCGCGCGTTTCGGGCGAGCTTTTGTCCTACGGTATCATTGGCCTGTTTGTCGCGATCGGCGGCATCCTGGTCTATCTGTGGTTCCGCTTCGAGTGGCAGTTTGCGCTCGGTGCGATGATCGCCAACGTTCATGATCTGGTGCTCACGCTCGGCTTCATGTCGATCGCCCAGGTCGACTTTGACCTGACCAGCATCGCGGCGCTCCTGACAATCCTGGGCTATTCGCTCAACGACACGGTCGTCATCTACGACCGTATCCGCGAAATGCTGCGGCGTTACAAAAAGATGCCGATGCCGGAATTGCTCAACGCATCAATAAACTCGACCCTGTCCCGTTCTATTATTACCCACGTGACGGTGACATTGTCTTTGTTGGCGCTGCTGCTGTTCGGCGGCAATGCCATCCACAGCTTCACGGCGACCATGATGTTCGGCGTTGTGCTGGTCGGCACCTATACGTCGATCTTCATTGCCGCGCCGATCCTGATCTATCTCGGTGTCGGGACAGGCCGGGCTGCGGAGGAAGAGAAGGAAGCCGCTTCCGCTGCCAAGGAACCGGCAAAACCGCGCCCCACGAAGGCGCGGGTCTGATCTTCGGCGTGGACGACCGCCACCTTCCTTACCCCGCGACGATCGAGGCCTACGGCATGGGCGGTTTCCGCTTCGCCGGTATGTCGCACCGTGGCTCGATCCTTTGCCTGCCGGACGGCATCTGGGCGTCGCCCGTGACCGGTCCGAAAGATATCGACGCCGAAGCGCTGCGCCGCGTGCTGGAAAGTCGTGAGCCCGTTTCACACCTCTTGATCGGCACTGGCCGTGACATGGCGGGCATAGCGTCAACGCTGCGTCAGAAATTCCGCGACCGCGGCATTGTGGTGGAGACGATGGCAACCGGCGCCGCGATCCGGACCTACAACATCCTCCTCGATGAAAGGCGCCCTATTGCGGCGCTCCTCATTGCGGTGGAATAACCCCTTCTATGATTGCCGACGATTACCGGTATTGCGAAACATTGGTTCGCGACGCTGACAAGGATCGTTTCCTGAGCGCACTGTTTGCGCCTGCCGAGCGGCGCGATGCGCTATTCGCACTCCACGCCTTCCAGGTCGAAATCTCGCGCATTCCGCGGCTGGCGCGCGAGCCGTTTGCCAGGGCGATCCGGCTGCAATGGTGGCGCGACACGCTTAACGGCGAGCGGGTGGAGGAAGCTGCGGCGAACCCTGTTGCCAGCGCGTTGATCGATGCGTTGCGCCTCTTTCACGTGTCGCCGGCACCGCTGATTCAGGATATCGACCGTCGGCATTCGGCGGCCTTCGGCGAGACTGTTGCGGTGAATGACGGCGCGAACTTTCTGGTCGCAGCGCAACTGCTGGGTGCCGATGCTTCCGCGCTGACAGAGGCAGCAAATCATGCAGGGGCCGCCTACGCGCTGGCGGTCGAGCGATCCTCACCGGACATCGCCGGCCGCAGCTATGATGCGTTCCGGGCGGTGGCGGACGAGTTGCCCAAAGCCGCCAAAGCGGCCTTCCTGCCGGCGGCCCTGGTTCCTCTTTTCTTGCGGCAGCTGGATGCGCCGCAATGGCGGCGGCAGATCGTTCTGCTGCGTGCGGCCTGGTTCGGCTTTCCGAATTTCAGGCGCTGACCCGGTCTTTCAGGTTTTTGCGATTGGCGATGATGCGCGCCACGACGGCGAGCTCGGCCGGCGTATTGATCAGCGGCGTGAGCTGGTCGAGCTGGTTCATGGCGATAAGCTGCAGAATTTCAGTGCGCACGTCGCCGCCGGCGTCGCGCGGCAACACGTCGACGACCTGGATATGCTCGGGCATGCGGATGTCGAGGCCCTCGATCAGCTTGCCCGCTTCGATGTCGGACATCGCCGTCGTTTCAACGAAGGCATAGAGGCCGGTATTCACGCGATTGTCGGGATAGGCCACGACGGCAGCGCCGTGCACATGCGGGCTTTTTGTAAGCGCCTCGATCATGCGGGGAGCATCATGGGCAAGCCGCGTGCCGCCGCCCTCGCGATCGACAAAGCCGAATATGCCGCGCGTGATGAGGTAATACACGCGTTTTCCGGTCGCCATCCAGATGCGGGTCGGCAATGTCTTGCGCGCGAGGATCCGCTTTTCCGAGGCCGTAAGGGCTTCGGGCACGTATTTGCGTTTGTGCTTGAGCAGGTGGCGCAGGTCTTCGTACGCCATCAGGCGGAACAGCTTGCTGCGTTTTTTGAAAACAGCGGCGAGCTGAAAATCCGTCATATAGGGCTTGCCGTCCGCCCCACGCAGCCAGTTCTGCGGCTTGTTGAGATCGTTGTGCGTGATGAGCGCGCGCTGCAGGTCGCGCAGGGCGCGCTGCGCGTCGCGGAAATAGCCGGCGTCGCCCACCGGCTTTGCCATGTAGAGCGGTACGCCATCGATAAAGGATCGCACCAGCACGGTCTCGCCGGCGAACAGGAGACGGGGTGCGGAGCCAAGTTTGCCGGCGATCGCCAGCGCTCGCCGTTCGCGGTTGAAAAGATGCTTTGCCAGCGGCTTCGACCACCAGGGAATTTGGTCGAGCCGCCGCAGGATCGCGGGGACGTCGCCCTCGGGCGCCGCAAAGACGCCGCGTTCGATGGTGGAAAACACATCGCGCTTGAGCACGACCCCGTCGCGCCACCGCGCGCCGACCTCGGGAGGATTATCAGTGCCGGTCGACATGTTATTCGGCGGCGTTGGCGACATCGCCGGCAATCCAGTGGTCGAGATCGGCGAGCGCGCGGCTGCTCAGCGCGCGCTTGCGGGCGACGCCTTTTTCGGGGCCGCGCAGCCGCTTGCCGTCCGGACCATGGGTCGGCGCCTTGGCGAGCGGCGGGAACAGCCCGAAATTGATGTTCATCGGCTGAAACGATTTGGGCCCGGCGTCGATCGTCTCGATGTGGCCGCCGGTAATGTGGCCCAGCAGCGCACCCAGTGCTGTCGTGGACGGCGGCAGTTTTACGGCGTCGCCCAGTCGCTCGGCTGCGGCGAACCGACCGGCAAGAAGGCCAACCGCCGCCGATTCAACATATCCCTCGCAGCCGGTGATCTGTCCCGCGAACCGCAACCGCGATTCATTCTTTAGCCGCAGCATCGGATCGAGCAGTTTCGGCGAGTTGAGGAAGGTGTTGCGGTGGATGCCGCCGAGACGCGCAAATTCGGCGCGTTCGAGGGCGGGAATAGTCCGGAAAATGCGGACCTGTTCGGCGTGTTTCAGCTTGGTCTGGAAGCCGACCATGTTGAACAGCGTACCAAGTTTATTGTCCTGGCGAAGCTGGACGACCGCGTAAGGCTTGCGGTCCGGCTGATGCGGGTTGGTGAGCCCAACGGGTTTCATTGGGCCGTGCCGCAGCGTTTCCGCGCCGCGCTCGGCCATGATTTCGATCGGCAAGCAGCCGTCAAAATAAGGCGTGTCTTCCCATGCGTGAAAACTCGTCTTTTCGCCCGCGTTCAAGGCCGCGACGAAGGCGGCATACTGGTCGCGGTCGAGCGGGCAGTTGATGTAATCAGCGCCGGTGCCGCCCGGTCCGGCCTTGTCGTAGCGCGACTGGAACCAGGCGACGTTCATGTCGATGCTGTCGCGGTGAACGATCGGCGCGATGGCATCGAAAAAGGCGAGGGCGTTCTCGCCGGTCAGTTCGTGCAAGGCCGCGGCCAGATCGGGAGACGTCAGCGGGCCGGTGGCGATGATGACGCTGCTCCAGTCTTCCGGCGGCAGGCCGGAAATTTCCTCCCGGCGAATGTCGACCAGCGGATGAACCGCGAGAGCGGCGGTGATGGTGGCCGAAAAGCCATCGCGATCGACCGCCAATGCCCCGCCGGCAGGCACCTGATGGCCGTCCGCGGCTTGCATGACCAATGAGCCAAGCTTACGCAGCTCGGCATGCAGCAGGCCCACCGCGTTGGTCTCGGCGTCGTCGGAGCGCAGCGAGTTCGAGCAGACCAGTTCCGCCAATCCGCCCGTCTTGTGGGCTGGCGTCGCGCGGTGCGGGCGCATTTCGTGGAGGACGACAGGCACCCTTAGCGACGCAAGCTGCCATGCGGCTTCGGCGCCGGCGAGGCCGCCGCCGATGATATGGACAGGAGATGAGGAGGATTGCGCCGCGGACGCCATGGAGGCGTGGTCTGCGAAATTCGCGGTCAAGTCAACCGGCACGACCACAAAAAGAAACGCCCGCCTAACGGGCGGACGTTTCCGGGAGGAGCCGACGACTAGCCGGCATGAAGCCTTGGGTGCGGGACAACCCGATTAGCGCTGGGAAGCTTCCCAGGCGATACGCGGGATATCCGACCGCGAGATGCCGATGTCCGACAGTTCACGGTCGCCCATGGAATTCAATTCGCGCAGGTTGTTGTTGAACCGGCGCCAGGAACGGAGTGCCTGAATGATGGTTGCGAGAAACATGGCTGACCTCTGAATGTTGCGGCGCGATATTCCGACCGCCGCTTAAATCGTTACTCACCAAATAAGGCTTTGATATTGCGGTTTAAAGTTGAAATGCTGCGCTGCAGTTATGCAATTTTTGCATTGGTCGAGGAACGGAATTTCAAAGCTAAAGCCAATAACGACCGATTTCTGCGCTCGTTAGGTTCAAAAACGACGATTTATTGCGCGAAGGCTGCATTTTAAGCGTCTGTTTACAAAAATGGCGCTGTTTCGGCTATGCAAATTTGGGGAAACGAAGACGAATCTGGGACCTGAGTCCACGAAAATCCGCCAAAAACCCCCAAAACTCTCGCCTGAACCCGACATTGCGCCGCAGCATGGGTTCGCCCCACCGGGGCGTTCTTTCCGGCTAGCCGGTGGCGCTGGCGCCGCCGAACCGCTCCAGCCAGCGCGGGATGACGTCCTGGTTGAAGACGTTGTCCGGGACCCTCCCGGCGACGGCGGTGACAATCGAGCGGGCTGCCCATTCCATCCCCGGGCCGAGCTGGGCGTCCTCGTTGAACGAGGCGGAGTGGGGGGACAGCATGATCCTGTCGCCGACCTTCCGCAGCGGGGAGTCCATCGGCAGCGGCTCCTCCAGGAAGGCGTCGACCGCCGCGCTCCGGATCACCCCGGCCGCCAGGGCGCGGGCCAGCGCCGGCTCGTCGATCAGGCCGCCGCGGGCGGCGTTGATGACCACGGCGGACTTTTTCATTTTGGCGAGTTCCTTCTCGCCCAGCATGTTTCGGGTCGTCTTGGTCAGCGGCGTGTGCAGGGTGAGCACGTCCGACTCCCTCAGGATGGTGTCGTAGTCGACCGACTTCGCGCCGGCCAAAAGAAAGCGGTCCGGCAGGATATAGGGGTCGTGGGCGATCAGCCGCACCCGCCACGGCGCCAGCAGTTGCGCCACCCGCGTCCCGATACGGCCCAGCCCCACGATCCCGACCGTCAGGCCGGGCCGGTCGTCCGACGCCCGCGCGCCGACATAGACCGACATCATGTCCGGCCCGCGCCAGTTGCCGGCGCGCACGTCCGCGTCGCGCTCGCGCACCCGCTTCAGCAAGGCGAGGATCATCGCCATGGTGGTTTCCGCCACCCCAAAACAATTCGCCTCGGTCGGCGCGTGGCAGACCATGATGCCGAGGTCGGTCGCGGCATCCGTGTCGGTGTCGTCCACCCCCGCGGTATATTTGGCGATAATGCGCAGCCGCTGGCACGCTTCGAGGATGCCGCGGTCGAGCGG
>Ga0164243_10015909_pt1 | contig 10362 bp, 7 predicted proteins | sample OricompcompostOP_FD_108781 | JGI IMG/M metagenome (GOLD analysis project Ga0164243, IMG submission 108781) | Organic Plus compost microbial communities from Emeryville, California, USA - Original compost - Organic plus compost (OP) | ecosystem: Engineered > Solid waste > Mixed feedstock >... | reverse complement strand
CGGGATGCGGGAGACGGCCCTGTTCCGGGAGGACATGGAGGCGCTGCGGGTGATCCCGCCCGCCCACTACGTCGGTGCCGTGGAGTCGATCCCCGCCATCGTGGCGCGGGTGGAGCAGTTGCTGGCATCCGGCGCCGCCTACCGTCTTGACGACGGCACGGGCGACGTCTACTTCGCGATCGCCGCCTCGCCCCGGTTCGGGTACGAGTCCCACCTGCCTCGGGCCGAGATGCTGTCGCTGTTCGCCGAGCGCGGGGGCGACCCCGAACGCGCCGGCAAGCGGGACGCGCTGGATCCCTTGTTGTGGCGGGGGATCCGGCCCGGTGAGCCGTCCTGGGACGGCGGCTCCCTCGGACCCGGCCGGCCCGGATGGCACATCGAGTGCGCGGTGATCGCGCTGTCGCTGCTGGGCGACACGATCTCGGTGCAGGGCGGGGGCAACGATCTGCTCTTCCCGCACCACGAGTGCTCGGCGGCCCATGCCGAGGCGCTGACCGGGGCCGCGCCCTTCGCGGAGTTCTACGTGCACGCCGGGATGATCGGGCTCGATGGCGAGAAGATGTCCAAGTCGCGAGGCAACCTCGTGTTCGTCTCGCGCAAACGTGGCGACGGCGTGGACCCGATGGCGCTGCGGCTGGCGTTGATCGCCGGGCACTACCGGTCGGACCGTTCGTGGACGGAGGACCTGCTGAAGGCGGCCGAGCGTCGCCTGGCCTCGTGGCGGGCGGCGGCTGCCCTTCCCGCCGCGCCGTCCGCGGTTCCCCTCCTGGCCGAGGTACGGGCGGCGCTCGCCGCCGATCTCGACACGCCGCGGGCGCTGTCCCTTGTGGACGCGTGGGCGGAGGACGCGCTGGCCCGGCCGGCTGGCGAGCTGGACCCCGACGCGCCGGCGCTGATGTCGGCACTGGTCGACGCGTTGCTCGGGATCGGGCTGTAGGCACCATCCCGCCTCCCGCTGCGTCGGTGCGGCGCGTGGACGTGCCGGGACGGGTTCGGCCGGTGGTAGCGCGCCGGTGTCGGTAGGTTGGCACTGTGGCGAGAGTGGTGTGGGTGACGCGGCACGGCGGCCCTGAGGTGCTGACCGTGCGGGACGATCCGGACCCGGTGGCCGGCGAGGGTCAGGTCGTGATCGGGGTCGAGGCGGTCTCGGTGGTCTATATCGAGACGCTGGCGCGGGCGGGCAGCTTCCGCGGCGCTGAGCCGCCGTACGTGCCGGGTAACGGCGTCGGCGGGGTGGTGACCGCCGTGGGCGCGGGGGTGGACCCGTCGTGGCTGGGACGCAGTGTGGTCAGCCAGACCGGCGGGACGGGCGGCTACGCCTCGGCGGTGGCGGTGCCGGCGAGCGGCCTGATCCCGGTGCCGCCGGGCGTCTCGACCCTGGACGCCACCGCCCTGCTCGCCGACGGACGCACCGCGATCGGGCTCTTCGAGGCGGTCAAGCCGACGGCCGGGGACCGGGTGCTGGTGCTGGCCGCGGCGGGTGGGCTGGGCACGTTGCTCGTGCAGCTGTGCGTGGCGGCCGGTTGTGAGGTGGTCGCGGCGGCCGGTGGCCCGCGGAAGGTGGCGCTGGCACAGTCACTGGGCGCGGTGGAGGTCGTGGACTACACCGCCAGCCACTGGGAATTCTCCATTGTGGACATCGCCTTCGACGGGGTCGGTGGTGCGGTGGGCTCGCGGGCGCTGGCGGCGCTCCGGCCGGCCGGCCAGTTCGTCCAGTTTGGACTCGCCAGCGGGGCGCCGACCGTCGTGGACCGCACCGACGTCACGGTGGTGGGCTTCCAGACGCTCGGTTCGCTCGCCGGCCGGGCCGCCCAGTTGACCGCGCAGGCGCTGGACGAGGCGGCGGCCGGCCGGCTGCGACCGGTCATCGGCCAGACCTACCCGCTGGAGGCCGCGGCCGAGGCGCACCGGGCGATCGAGGCGCGGACCACGCTCGGCAAGACGCTGCTCATCCCGTGACCGGGCAGCCCGTGGCCGCCCGACCTGGGTGGCCGTGCTCGGGGTGACCGCGTTCCGCACGGCCAGTTGACCGCTTCGATGTGCGTCGCGCTGATGAAATGCCGGTAGTGCCAGGGGGGAGGGACACGCGGATGGCAGACCCGAACGCAGGCGGGCGCGGCACCGTCCGGGCGACGCGGGCGCGTGGTGCCGTGACCGGCCGACCGGCTGCCCGGCGTCGCCGGCTGGACGCGCTCCCCGAGGTGCGTTTCGACGGCCGGCGGGCCCGGACCTACGCACCGCTCGCGACGCCGAAGCGGGCGCGGATCGTGCGCGCCCGGACGGCGGAGCGGACCACGATCCTCGCGCAGTGGGGGCAGGAGCAGCACTTCGTCGGGACCTGGGTGGCGGTGCTCGACGACGCCGGCAACGTGATCTACGGGTCGGCGTACGCGGAGTGGCTGGAGATGCACGAGCGCGTCCCCGGCACCCGCAACACCTGGCGGAAGACCGCCACCGTGGACGCCTATCAGCACCGCGGTGCGCCTGGTCGGGTGACCACCGTGCTGACCGACGGCACCCGGGAGACCATCAACGTCGTCCGGCCCGGCGACTGGCTGGTGCGCCAGCGTCACGGCGAGGTGCAGGTCATCCCGGACGACGACTTCCGGCGCCGCTACGACGCCGAGCATCCGCGCCGACGGTCGGCCTCGTCGACGCGGTAGCCGGCCGGCAAGTCGCCCCTCAGTGCGGCCTGTCCACAGTGGAGGGGACAGCCATGAGGGCCGTCCATAGTGGATACACCCACGATGGTCCATCCACAGTGGACGCTTTCGCGCTGCCAGCGGGGGCTCGGCTCAGCCGACCGCCACGCCGGGGTCGGTCTCGTCGAGGGGACCCGGTACGGGGTAGGTCTCGACGAGCGTCGTCATCGGGCCGGGCCAGGTGGCGGTCGCCACCTCCAGCGGCTCGTGCCGCTCGTCGTATCCGATGTGGACCAGGTGCAGCACCGGGGTGTCGGGCCGGATGCGCAGCAGCGCCGCCTCGTCGCGGGTCGGCAGGCGTGCCGTGAGCCGGTCCTCGGCGGTGGCGTAGCGACGCCCGGTGGCCTCCTCCACCTCCTGGTAGAGCGGGCGCCCGAACCCGGCGAACTCGACGAGCGAGGTGCCGTTCGCCACCGCGGGCAGGAACCAGGAGCCGCCGATCTCGACGACCTGATCCTCGTCGCTGCGCACGACGTGCCGGCGGACGACCAGCGGTGTGCCGTCGGGCACCCGGAAGGCGTCGGTCACGTCGGGGGGAGCGGGCACGGTGGCGACCTCGGTCAGCGTCTGGCGGTACCGTGCGGCGAGGTCGACGTGGTAGCCGCGCCGGGTTCCGTACCGTGCCCGGGCCAGGCGATGCAGCCGGCGCCGCGTGCCGCGCACGTAGGTTCCGCTGCCCGGCCGGGTGATGAGCAGCCCTTCGATGCGCAGCTGGTCGATCGTGCGCTGAATGGTCTGCTTCGCCACCGCGTACCCTTCGGCCAGCGCCGGGATGCTCGGCAGCTTCTCGCCGGGCGCCCATTCGCCGCTGCGGATGCGCTGTCGCAGCGACGCGGCGATCTGCCGATGCGGATGCTCGGCCTCCCCAGGGTTGATCGTCATGGCATCAACCTAGCTTCCTAGGACGGCGTACGGGTGGTGACACGCCGCAGCCGCGCTCTTGCCCGTACGGCCACGCCAGCCCGCGACCGTGAGCACCGACGGCGGTTGAGCGGCGTCGCAGCAAGATCCACTGTTCACACCCGTCGGCCCGCCAGACGCGCGTGAACCAACACGCCGCCCGCGCCCGGCGTGTCTGTTCACACTCGGGAGGGAGGGAGGGAGGAGGGGGGGGAGGGGTGCGACGGAGGGAGGAGGGGTGCGAGGGAGCGGGGAGGCGGGCGCGTCCCGAGATGTGGGAAGGGTGAGCAACGCCGCGAAGCCGACCGTACGGGCTGTTCGTTCGTGGTTGGTCCCGTGCGCCTTCGAACGGTTGGGCGACGACCCCGCCCCTCCAAGGATCGCGAGGCCAGCCGCCCGGCCGCCGGCCAAGTCGCACAAATAGGCGCTCAAGTGCCCGTCGGGCTCCGCATAGGGTGGCGCCATGGAAGTCACCCAGTCGGCGAAGTTGGCCAACGTCCTCTACGACATCCGCGGCCCCGTGATGCAGGAGGCCAGGCGGATGGAGGCGGACGGTCACCGGATCATCAAGCTCAACATCGGGAATCCGGCCCCGTTCGGCTTCGAGGCTCCCGAGGAGATGCTGCAGGACGTCATCCTCAACCTGCCCCAGGCGCACGGCTACGGCGACTCCAAGGGACTGCTCTCCGCCCGGCGGGCCGTGGTGCAGCACTACCAGGACCGGCGGGTGACGGGCGTGGACATCGAGGACGTCTGGCTCGGCAACGGGGTCTCCGAACTCATCCAGCTCTCGCTGCAGGCGCTGCTCAACAACGGCGACGAGGTGCTCATCCCGTCCCCCGACTATCCACTGTGGACGGCCTCGGTCACGCTCTGCGGTGGCACGGCGGTGCACTACCGTTGCGACGAGGCCAACGACTGGCAGCCCGACCTGGAGGACATGGCCGCGAAGATCACCCCCCGCACGCGGGCCATCGTCGTCATCAACCCGAACAACCCCACCGGCGCCGTGTACGGCGTCGACACGCTGACCCAGATCGTCGAGCTGGCCCGCCGGCACAACCTGGTGCTGTTCTCGGACGAGATCTACGACAAGATCCTGTACGACGGCGTGACGCACACCAGCACCGCCGCGCTCGCCCCGGACCTGCTCTGCCTGACGTTCAACGGGCTGTCGAAGGCCTATCGGGTGGCCGGGTTCCGTACCGGCTGGATGGTGCTCTCCGGTCCGAAGCAGCACGCCAGCAGCTACATCGAGGGCCTGGACATGCTCGCCAACATGCGGCTGTGTCCGAACGTGCCCACGCAGTACGCGGTGCAGACGGCGCTGGGCGGCTACCAGAGCATCAACGACCTGGTCCTGCCCGGCGGCCGGTTGGTCGATCAGCGCGACACGGCGTGGCGGCTGCTCAACGAGATCCCCGGCGTCTCGTGTGTCAAGCCCAAGGGCGCCCTGTACGCCTTCCCGAGGCTGGATCCCGAGGTACATCCGATCAAGGACGACATGCGGTTCGCGTTCGACCTGCTGCGGGCGCAGAAGATCCTGATTGTGCAGGGTACGGGTTTCAACTGGCCGGCCCCGGACCACTTCCGGGTCGTCACGTTGCCCCGGGTCGCCGACCTGGAGGAGGCCATCGGGCGCATCGGGCTCTTCCTGGAGACCTACCGTCAGGACTGACCGGGCTGGGTAGCCTATCGGGCATGCGGATCGGCAACAACGAGATCAGGCCGCTGGGCGGCGGACTGGGCTGCCTGCTGATGATCCTCGGTTCGATCGTGGCGTCGATCATCCTCACCGTGTTGCTGAACCTGTTGCTGCGCATCGGCGGCTGAACCTGCTGCGCCTCGGCGGCCGAGCCCGGCCCTGAACCTCAGCGGTCGTCGTCCTGCACGTAGTCGGGGTACCAGAAGCCGCCGATGCGCCGCCCGACGCCGAGGATCTGGCGACTCTCCAGTGTGGACCGCATCTGTTCGATGTCGGCGTAGCGTGCGGACTTGTCCTTGCGCCAGGTGCGGCGGCGGTAGACGCAGTCATAGACCATGCGCCGGATGATGTCGTCGTCGAGTTCGTAGCCGGGCCGCTGGGTCCAGTAGCACTGCGTTTCGCCGAGCAGGACGACGGGGACGAGGTCCTGGCTGATCAACGGCTTGCCGGAGCCGACCCACAGGCCGGCGGGTGGCACGTCCTCGCCGAACAGCGCCCGGATGAGCTCGGTCTGGTTGCTGGCCCTGGTGGCGTGTGCGGCGGCGAGGGTCTGCTCCCACAGCGCTTCGCGGGTGGGCACCGCGTAGTGCCACAGGGTGTGCTGCCAGGTGGGTGGCGTGGCCGCGACGAGCCGGTCGTTGAGGTGGCGCAGCTCCGGTACGGCGTCGAGTCCGCCGATGCGCACCCGCCAGCCGAGCCGGGCGTAGTCGGCCATGGCCTCGGGCCCGGTCACCCCCCATTCCAGCCAGTCGTGCAGCTGCCCCCGGAACCGTCCCACCTCCTCGAAGTCGCCCGAACCCAGCAGGCAGCTGAAGAGATGCCGCACGCCCAACCGGAAGAAGCGGTCGACGCAGGCGATCATGCGCTCGCGCGAGACCCGGGCGTAGTCGTCGCTGTCGGAAGAGATGCCGCTCAGCTCGGCGCTGCGGCGGGTGCCGCCGACGGCGAGGATCACGGTGGGCGGCATCACCTGGGCGACCACGTGGTCGGGGGCGGCGAGGAACTCGGCCAGCGTCGGGGGGTTCGACTCGTTGCTCGTGCCGGAAGTCACGCAGGGATGCTAGCGCCGGCCCCTGCGCGACCCGCCGGCTCGCCCGGCGCCCCCGGGCCGGTCGGCTGGGCGGCTGGGCGGCCCGGAGTCGGTCGGCCGTGGGCCGCGCAACCGGTCGGACGCACCCGTACGGGTGATGCTGGTCAGCGGGTCGGACCGCCGCGACGACGCAGATAGCGTTCGATCTGTTGGGCGATCTCGTCACCGGACTGCGGGGTCAGGTCCTCGCCGGCCCGCTCCTCCAGCTCACGGACGTACTCGCCGAGTTCCGCGTCCTGCTCGGCCGCGGCGCGCAGCCGCTCCTCCCACTCCGCCGCGGCCACCGGCAGGTCACCCATGGGCATCTGCAGGTCCAGTGCCTCCTCGATCCGGTGCAGGAGCGCGAGCGTCGCCTTGGGGCAGGGCGGGTTGTTGGCGTAGTGAGGCACGTGCACCCAGAACGACAGGACCTCCAGCTCGGCGGTCTGGCAGGCGTCCTGCAGCACACCCACGATGCCGGTGGGCCCCTCGTACTTGGTCACCGTGAGGCCGAACCGTTCGACGTCGCTGCGGTCGGTGCCGCTGCCGCTGATCGGCAACGGTCGGGCATAGGGCACGTCGGCGAGCAGTGCGCCGAGCAGCACGACCTTGGTGACCTCCAGGCTGTGGCACAGTTCCAGCACCTCGCCGCAGAAGGACCGCCACCGGGTGCTCGGCTCGATGCCGCGGATCAGCACCACATCGCTGTCCGCGCCCGCCGGGCTCGCCACGGAGAACCGCGTGGTCGGCCACGTGATGCGCCGCCGTCCGGTCTCGTCGTGGCTGACCGTGGGCCGGTTGACCTGGAAGTCGTAGTAGTCCTCCGGATCCATCTCCGCCACGGTGCGCGCCGACCATGCCCGGTGCAGGTGCTCGACCGCGGCCGTGGCGGCGTCCGCGGCGTCGTTCCAACCCTCGAACGCCGCGATGGCCACGGGCCTGCGCAGCACCGGAAGACCGTCGAAGACGCTCATACCCCGCCCGCTCTCGTTCCCACCCCGGCCGTCATGCTCGCCAGCCTAATGCGGTCGGCACAGTGGCGCCGCAGACGCGCACGGCCGTGATGGTCTTGAGGCCGACAGCCACCGACCGTACCGGTCGGGTTGGCGGACCGTTAGCTCCGGCCGGTCGAAAAACGTACGAACGGGACTTTAGCAGCGAACGGTTCGTTCAGCGCCGTTCGCATCTGGCCTCGATCAATCGGTACGGCTGGTATCTTCCGGGCGCGTCGGTCAACCGTGCGCGGTGAGCGATCGGAAGACTTGGCTAGCCTGTATGTCATGGTGAGCAGGTTCCTTGACAGCGTCCGTGACCGCGTACTCGTGGCCGACGGGGCCATGGGGACCATGCTGCACGCGGCGAACCCGACGGTGGACGACTATCAGGGGCACGAGGGCTGTTCGGAGATCCTCAGCCTCACCCTGCCGGATGTCGTCCGCGGGGTGCATGAGGCCTATCTGGCGGCTGGTGCGGACTGCATCGAGACGAACTCGTTCGGCGCGAACCTCTCGGCGCTGAACGAGTACGGCTTGGCGGATCGCATCTACGAGCTGTCGTTGGCGGCGGCTCGGTTGGCCCGGGAGGCGGCGGATCAGTTCGCCACGGCGGACCGGCCGCGGTTCGTGCTCGGCTCGATCGGCCCGGGCACGAAGCTGCCGACGTTGGGTCACATCGGGTACGGGGCGCTGCGCGACGGCTATCAGCAGAACGCGGCGGGCCTGCTGGCGGGTGGGGCCGATGCGCTGATCGTGGAGACGGCGCAGGACCTGCTGCAGATGAAGGCCGCGATCGTCGGTGCGCGGCGGGCGATCGCCGAGTCGGGTCGTGACGTGGCGCTGATCGCGCACGTGACGGTGGAGACGACGGGCACGATGCTGCTGGGTTCGGAGATCGGTGCGGCGCTGACCGCGCTGGAGCCGTTGGGTGTCGATCTGATCGGCATGAACTGCGCGACCGGGCCGGCCGAGATGTCCGAGCACCTGCGTTACCTGTCGCAGCACGCGCGGATTCCGTTGTCGGTGATGCCGAACGCGGGTCTGCCCGAGCTGACGCCGGACGGGGCGCGGTTCCCGCTCACCCCGGAGGAGCTGGGCGAGGCGATGCGCCGGTTCGTGGGGGAGTTCGGGGCGCGTCTGGTGGGCGGGTGCTGCGGCACGACGCCCGCGCACATCGCGCAGGTGCGGGCGGCGGTGGACTCGACGACTCCGGCGCGACCGGCGCCGGTGGTGGAGGCGGGGGTGTCGTCGATCTACCACCACGTGCCGTTCGCCCAGGACGCCAGCGTGCTCATGATCGGCGAGCGGACGAATGCCAATGGTTCCAAGGCTTTCCGCGACGCGATGCTGGCCGGCGACTACCAGCGGTGTGTGGAGATCGCCCGTGACCAGGCGCGCGACGGGTCGCACCTGCTCGACCTGTGCGTGGACTACGTGGGCCGGGACGGTGTGGCGGACATGCGGGAGATCGCGGGCCGGTTCGCCACCGCGTCCACGTTGCCGATCATGCTGGACTCGACCGAGCCGGCGGTGATCGAGGCCGGTCTGGAGATGCTGGGTGGGCGGTGCATCGTCAACTCGGTCAACTTCGAGGACGGTGACGGGCCGAACTCGCGCTACGCCCGGGTGATGCCGATCGTGGTCGAGCACGGGGCGGCCGTGGTGGCGTTGACCATCGACGAGGAGGGACAGGCCCGCACCGCAGAGTGGAAGGTGCGGGTCGCGTCCCGGCTCATCGACGACCTGACCGGGCGCTGGGGGCTGTCCATCGAGGACATTCTGGTGGACTGCCTGACGTTCCCCATCTCCACCGGGCAGGAGGAGACCCGGCGCGACGGCATCGAGACGATCGAGGCGATCCGGGAGATCGCGCGCCGCTATCCGGGCATCAACTTCACGCTGGGCATCTCCAACGTCTCGTTCGGCCTGAATCCGGCGGCGCGGCAGGTGCTCAACTCGGTCTTCCTGCACGAGTGCCAGCAGGCCGGGCTGACCTCGGCGATCGTGCACGCGTCGAAGATCCTGCCGATGTCCAAGATCCCCGACGAGCAGCGGGAGGTGGCGCTGGACCTGGTCTACGACCGGCGTCGCGAGGGCTACGACCCGCTCTCCCGGTTCATCGAGCTGTTCGAGGGTGTGAACGCGTCGTCGGCGCGGGCGTCGCGGGCGCAGGAGCTGGCCGCGCTGCCGTTGGAGGAGCGCCTGCGCCGGCGGATCATCGACGGCGAGCGCAACGGCCTGGAGGCCGACCTCGACGCCGCGTTGGCGACCCGGCCTGCTCTGGAGATCATCAACGAGACGCTGCTGGCGGGCATGAAGACCGTCGGCGAGCTGTTCGGCGCGGGGCAGATGCAGTTGCCGTTCGTGCTGCAGTCGGCCGAGGTGATGAAGACCGCGGTCGCCTACCTCGAACCGCACATGGAACGGGTCGAGGGCGGGGGCAAGGGTCGCCTGCTGCTGGCGACGGTCAAGGGCGACGTGCACGACATCGGCAAGAACCTGGTCGACATCATCCTGTCCAACAACGGGTACGAGGTCGTCAACATCGGCATCAAGCAGCCGATCAACGCCATCCTCGACGCGGCCGAAGCGCACAACGTCGACGCCATCGGCCTGTCCGGCCTGCTGGTGAAGTCCACCGTGGTCATGAAGGAGAACCTGCAGGAGATGGACGCCCGCGGCGTGTCGTCGCGGTGGCCGGTGCTGCTCGGCGGCGCGGCGCTGACCCGCGCCTACGTCGAGGACGACCAGCGCTCGCTCTACTCCGGCACCGTGTACTACGCCCGGGACGCCTTCGAAGGACTGTCCCTCATGGACAGTCTGATGGCGGCCAAGCGCGGCGAGACGCCCGTCGTCGACGCCGAGCGGGAGGCGGCGCTGGCCGCCCGGCGGCAGCGGCGGCTGCGGCCCCCGGCCGGGGAGCGCGGCGACCCGCCCTCCGTGGACGACGGGCGGGTGGCCGCGGGGGGCGGCCCCGAGACGGTGGCGGGG
>Ga0164243_10015908_pt1 | contig 10362 bp, 9 predicted proteins | sample OricompcompostOP_FD_108781 | JGI IMG/M metagenome (GOLD analysis project Ga0164243, IMG submission 108781) | Organic Plus compost microbial communities from Emeryville, California, USA - Original compost - Organic plus compost (OP) | ecosystem: Engineered > Solid waste > Mixed feedstock >... | reverse complement strand
GACGATCCCGACCAACCATATCGTTCCCGAGGGTGCTGACGGCTACAATCCAAACCTGACAGGCCCTGGAGGGGTGAAAGACACCAAAGGTGATCCTGAGCTGGCGAAGAAGCTCTTCGAGGAAGGCCTGAAAGAGAAAGGCCTGACCCGCCAGACAATGCCGACCATCAAGTACACCACTTCATTCACCTCCTCTGCTGGTAAGCAGTCCGCTGAAGCGATTCAGCAGATGTGGGAAAAGACGCTCGGGATCAAGGTTGTGATCGACAACCTCGACTGGAACACCTTCCTCGATGTCACCAACAACGCCCGTGACAACGACAAGGCACCAATGATCTGGGAAAGCGGCTGGATCGCTGACTATCCCGATCCACAGGACTGGCTGACTCTGTTGTTCACCGTTCCTGCTCAGAACAGCTGGAACTATGGACACGACAAGTCCAAGTCTCCGAACCTGGCCGAGCAGAAAGCAAACATGGAGTTGATGAAGAAGGCTGACGCCGAGCGCGACAATGCCAAGCGTATGCAGATGTACAATCAGGCTGAGCAGCAGCTAGTCAATGATGTGGCCTGGATTCCTCTGAGCCAGAACAAGCAAGCATCTGTTACGAAGCCCTGTGTCAAGAATCTCGTTGACAACCCGATGGGTATTATGACTCCGGATGGTTGGGCAGATGTCTACATCTCAAACGACAAGCCCTGCCCGGATGTCTCGAAGTGGGCGGTTAAATAAAAGCCAGATCATATTCGCTATCGCCACTTAGTTCTGATCGACGTTTCGTTGCAAGAGAATTCGCACGTGGTTCTCTTGCAACGATTTTTTTGGTCGCGGAAAAAAACTCTGCTTTTTGTGTGAGAATCAAGCAAGCTGCTGACGTAGTATGTAAGTGAGTACAAAAATGTGGGGGGGACGCGATGGTACCTGCTTCTGTAGGGGAGGATGAAGAGGGCTTCTCACTCTCTGCTCCAAGAATTTGAGCTTGCAATGGTGCTATATGGTGTATTGCTTGTTGCTGAATGGTTGTGGTAGGATAGCTGTTAAGCAGACTGGAGCAATACGCTCTGGCTCGTAGCGGGAACTATGATCCCCTGAACAGTGGCGCTTCCTTGAACTGCCCGAATTCCAGAAAGATGTTTTGTGCGACTGGCTATGCTCTTTTTTTTATCTGTGTCTATATGTATACATATATGTATATAGAGATGCAGGTAGTGCAGTCGGACAAACGGCAGGAAAGCGCATTTTCTTCATCGTCGATCGAACTAGTGTTTCTATTTGGGCCGATGGGTTTTTCGGTCCCTAGTGGAGAAGGACATGCACGTGCGTAAGCAATTTAAGAGTGGTACACTCATGGCTGTTCTTTGTCTGCTCACGTTGCTGATTGCTGCCTGTGGTGGAGGTACCGACAGTAGCAGTAATAGCGGCAAGGCAAAAGACCAGATTTATGTTGTCCCTCGTATCGGTGCCGCGGATATCAAAACGCTTGATCCCGCGATTACTACCGACTCTGAGTCATCCCCGATTATTCAGCAGATGTTTACCGGTCTGGTTGAGTTTGACAACAACCTGAATATCAAGGATGAGCTGGCACAAAGCCACCAGTTGGAGAGTGATGGTCTGACCTGGACTTTCAAATTGAAACCGAATTTGAAGTTTAGCAACGGCGATCCTCTGACCTCCAAAGATGTGGCCTGGAGTATTAACCGCGCTCTGGACCCCAAGACAAAGTCAACCACTGCTGGCACCTATCTCGCTCTGATCAAGGGTGCTGATGAGATGGTGAATGGCAAGCGCTCCACCCTGATCGGCTATAGCTTGCTGACTCCTGATGATAACACCATTAAGATTGTGACCACACAGAAGGCATCTTACTTCTTGCAGACTCTGACATATCCGACCTCCTATGTACTGAACAAGAAGATTCTTGATAAGTATGGTGATCGCTGGGCAGAGCATATCGGTGAGGGCGCTGGTTCTGGCCCGTTCACCCTGAGCAAGTGGAATCATGGTGTTGAGCTTCAGGTTGTGCCGAACGACAACTACTATGGCAAGAAACCTCAACTGAAGAAAGTTGTCTACGCCTTCTATAAGACAACCGAGACTGCCTGGAAGGCCTATGAGGGCAATCAGTTGATGGCTGCAAATGTTCCTGCTGCTCAGACGGAACATGCGAAACAGCTCCCGAAAAACCAGTACTGGAGTGTTCCTGAGCTCTCCGTGAGCTATGTGACCATGAACTATCTGGTCAAGCCGTTCGACAATGTTAAGGTTCGCCAGGCGTTTGCTCTGTCGATTAACCGCGAACAGCTTTCGCACAATATCTCAAAGGATCGTAACATTCCGTCCTACCATATCGTTCCTGATGGACAGCCGGGCTACAATAAGGACCTGACCGGCCCTGCTGGTGTGAAGAATATCAACGGTGATCCTGCTCTGGCGAAGAAGCTTCTGGAAGAGGGCTTGAAAGAAGAGGGCATGACCGCCGATAGCGTGGGTCCGCTGCGCCTCACTGTTTCTGCTGCTTCCGCCGCTTCTATGCAGACCTACCAGGCTTTGCAGCAGATGTGGGAGAAGACACTAGGCGTGAAAGTTCAGATCGACAACGTTGACTGGACCAAGTTCCTGGATGTTACTACTAACTCGACCAACAACCCGAAGGGTCTTCAGATGTGGGTTGGTGCCTGGATCGCTGACTATCCAGATCCGCAGGACTGGCTGACTTTGCAGTTCGATAAGACTGCCCAGAACAACTGGAACTATGGCATGACCAAAGAACAGCAGGAAGTTCAGGCTCTGATGCGCAAAGCTGATCAGGAAACCGATCAGACCAAGCGTATGCAGATGTACAATCAGGCCGAGCAGGCTCTGGTGAACGACGCCGCATGGATTCCCATCAGCCAGGGTAAAGGCGATGGTGTGATGAAGCCCTGCGTCAAGAATATGCCGCACAACTCGATGCGTCAGGTTGATCCTGAGGCATGGGCCGACATCTACATCTCGACCGATTCGCCCTGTGCGAACGTCTCGAAGTACGCCTGAGGAAACCCGTCACAAAACGAGTACAGTGGGATCACGCTTTTTGCGCGGTCCCACTACCTTTTTCTCGCTTGTTTTAGCCGCTGGATTTTTGCTGGCTGGTCACTTTGGTCTTGCTAAGGCGCTGGGCAAACTGTTCAATGCGTCTTGCCATCTCCTCCTCTTGCCCCAGATTCTCCTGAAGCAGTTGGGCACATTTGTTATAACCCATCGCGGCTGCTTTTTCCACCAGTCCCTTATAGGAGACGATTTCATAGGCCTCGGTTTTGGCTGCGCAACCCAGATTGAACAGGGACAGAATTTCGGGTGTGGGTTGCTCCTTCAGGAAGGCGTCATGCTCCTGTTTGAGGCCCGCTATTGCGTAGCAGGTTGTTGAGCTCGGCTGCTTCCCCAGCACCTGAAAGCACTGATCGAGATTCTGAATATGGTGCTGTGTCTCGGCTTCGTGTTGCTGGTAGGCGTCCTTGAGCTGCTGATCTGTGCTCTCGTTCGCCAGGATAGGCAGCGTTTGCGCGATGCGCTTTTCAGCATCATACATGTCGCTCAACTCGTGAAGGAAAAGCTCAAGCGGTGTCTGCATTGCCACCGTTCAACACTCCTTTCTTTATAGGAAAGATGTACAGGTTTTTTCTCTCTCTACTGAGCACGAAATGAGAGCAGCAAGAGGACACTCATGCATTACATCTCGTTCTGGGAGCAGGAACGGGCTCGCAGTTCTGGGTATTTCCGTGTTTTGCTTGTAAATATGCTATGTGTAGGGGTAGTATAACCCAGGTGAGTATCAGAGAAAGTCGGGGAGATACATATGATGTTTCTGTTTCAGCGAAAAGTAATCCGCTGTGTGTCGCTCCTTTTGCTTTTGTTACTGCTTTCGGCCTGTGGCGGCTCCGAGCAAAAAGGGAGTACAGCACAGCCAACTGCAACGAGTACTGTGATTCAGAACACGCAGGCGGACGAGTCAACTCCTGACACGAAGGTGAAGCCAGGCGTGCAGCAATGTCCTGAGACTGTCGCGTCTCCATCCCACTGGGGCCCTATTCTCGGGGTCCAGCAAGAGGTGAACGCGGTTGAACAGGTTTCCTGTGCGCATCTGACCGGAAAAGAAACGCTCCAAGCGCTGGTAACGGTGCGCTATACAGGGACGGGTGGTATGCTGGATGTCTATGTCTTTGATGACCTGACAAGTCCGTCTCCACGGAAATTGTTGACCTTGCAGGGGCTCTACAATGGTGAGGCGCGTATCAGTAGCTATAGCACGGTTGTTACCGGTGAAGTAGATACGCAGAAGAAAGATGGCAACAAGCGCAATCTGGGCCGAGAATTCAAATGGTCACCTGAGGCGGGAGGACTGGTACAGGTTGCCTTTCCGGGTATCTATCCAGAGATAACACGGTATGAGGCGGAAGAGGCGCAAAAGCAGGTCGATCAGGGACACGAGCCCTGGCGACTTGATGCGGCACAGGTGGCAAAGCGTATGGCGGTGGAACTGCTCAAGCTCCCGGAAGAGACACAGGTGACAGTGATCGGAGGTGGGAAGCAAGGAGATAACGAGGCGACTGCCACCGTGAAGAGCCCGAGACCGGGAACAATGCCCTTGCAGGTTCGGTTAAGTCGGCTCGAAGGTGACGCGCAGAAAGGGATCTGGCTTGTTACGGCGGTCACGTCTCAGGAACTGGCAATCACTACCCCGGGCAGCGGCGATCGAGTCTCCAGTCCTGCAACGGTGGCAGGGAAGGGCCGCGCCTTTGAAGCTGTGATTGGCGAGATCAAGGTGTTAGATCATACAGCGGCTACAATTGGACAGGCACAGGCAAGAGGCAAAGATGGGATGGGCGAGACCACGTTTACAACGCAGGTATCCTATCAGTCTCCTTTCAAGAACGGAGCGCAGGAAGGACTGATCGGTCTCTTTACAACGAGCAACGCTGATGGCTCCATTGCCGGTGTCGCACTGGTGAAGGTTCTGTTGCTCTAACAATGGGAAGGCGTCATAGAGCTTCTGTGGCGCCTTATTACCAATCTTGCTTCTCTGCTGGTGTCGAAGGGTGTTCCGGTTGCTCTTCTGGCCTGGCTTGTGGCACAGAAGTATATTCTCTATAAAAAGGTTGTGGGGGAAATGGTGGTGCCGCCTGTGCGGCTTTTGCGAGAAAGCGCATACGCAGACGTTGAAATAAGGCAATAATAGCACCCGCAAAGATCACGATTTCTCCCAGAACGCCGCTCCATGTTCCCGGGCCAATGGTTGCTGTCAGGCCGGGAAGCGGGGTAAAGGCCATCGCGAGCGCTCCAACCAGTTCCGCAAGAAAGAGCAGCAGACCTGCAATACTCCCGATGATAATGCAAATGATCCAGAGCGGCCAATAGTGAAGCTTGCCCGAAGAGAGCAGCGGGAGCGCACAGGTGAGCATCACAAACAGGATCGGGATAAGGAGCAGTCGGCCACTAAGTGGAGCCTGACTGAGCATCAGCGTTACTGATTCGTTGCCTGTTGCACTACCACCAATGGTCAGATAGGGAAAAGCGAAAAAGACCAAAAGCGTGAAAAAAGCTCCGAGCTGCGCAACGATATAGCCAGTTAAAAAGACGGTTCCCTGATATTTTTGCATCAAATGTGTTGTACCTCTCACTCAAAATGCCCGGTCACCAACCATGTGAACAAGGGTAGCACATCTCTTTCTCTTTTGCAATTTGACCGGATCAATTGATGCTCGCTCTACCTATAGCACATCTGGATATAGCCAATTCGGTAATAGGCACATGCGAAACTTGAAATACGATGAGATATTCAGTACAGTAAAGATGTAGGGTATAGTGTATTGCTTTTTCGCTCCGCTATGGATGGCGAAGTATGGTCGGTACATTTGAATGCCCATTCTACGTGATTTGGTAACAAAAAATCATGTTTGCCCTGCTTTTTAAGTGCGGTGAGCGGCTTAACGTCGTTCCCGCACTGTTTTCTTTTTAACGCTGAAAAGAACGCATGGAGGCATAGAGTCTGTTGTTCCGTCGTCTTTTTTCGATAGGTGCCAGCAAAGCACTAACCGGGCAGAGCAAAAGAGAAAGAAATGCGACTGTAGCGATATTACAGAACCCGGGAAACAGGATATCTTGCACTATGAACAAGAAGAAGAACCGCATGAGGATATTGGGAAAAATCGCGTGAAAGGTGGCCGTGAGCCTGGCAGATGCTGCTCGACGAACTATATGGATATACCCCTCCCATATGCTATAAGAGAGCCAGCACCGGAGAGCGCAACAGAAGTGGCGGCAGGAAGGCAAAAAAGGGAATCACCACCCAGATAGGCATGTAATGGGTTCCTATGGGGAGCAGGAATGCATAGAGTGTTATACTCAGGAGTAGCCATACGCTGTCACGTCGCTGCTTCCCGGCCTCACGGACTGCCTGATAGGCTGCGTCTCGTTTCACCCGGGTCAGTTGCCGGTCGAACGGTGGCTTCTGGCCCCGGTAGTTCTCTTCCTACTCCCTGTTGTTGTATATACTTTTATCGATGAGTCTTTCGTGAGCGCCGCTCGATCTCGGCCAGGATCGTTCCAAGCAGGATCAGAACAGGTGCAAGAAAGATATTCATACAGGAAAGCTGAAAAGCGTAGCCCGGGAAATCTGCCCCGAGCAGCGGATAGAAGAACGTTACCAGAATTGCAGTGAAACCAAATATCAGAAGTGACGTAAAAAAGGGAACCGTACAGCCCGCAGTAAAGCCTTCATTGCTATTTGGATGTTGTGAGGCAACGATGAAATGTCTCCAGTAGAAGAACATGCTGGTGGCCTGAACGAGTGAGATCACTGCAAGCCAGACATACGCTCCTCCGCTGATTGTTTTTGAAAAGATGGAGGGCCAGAGGATACCCAGAAGCAACGAGAGCGGACTGATCGGCATTAACATCGAGGGAAGCCAGAGCGCAATAATAGTGATAAGCATCAGGCGAATATAACTCCATTGCTTCTGGCGCTGCTGTCTTCTGGCCCACTGGATTTTTGTATATGCCTGCTGGCGGCGTTTTCGTTGCTGCCTGATCGCATCCTGTTGTTCGGGTGGCTCTCGATCCCACCAGGATTGTTCTGCGGATTGCATAACTCCTCTTTCTCTGAGACTAACTCATATTTGTTCGTCTTCTCTGGACTAGTTTGTGCTCAATCCCTCCCAGGACTGCCCTACGACAACGAGAAGTGGCATTGAAATGAGCATAAGAAGGCAATCATAGATAAAAAGAAACATAGGTAGATAGTATACATCAACATAGATCGAAGAGAAAAGAAGATGTATCACCAGAGCGCATATCGGTCCGAAGATAGCAGCCAGGAAGCCCGCGAATGCGCCTCGCCAGGCTCCGATACGAGCAGTTTGGCGATGAAGAAGCAAATGCCAGAAGAGGATCATATAGCAACTAATAGGCCCCCATAACATGTAGCTAGCGAAGATTGCACCCGGGGATACAGGTGCCAGAGGAGGGGAGAACGTTCCTGTCCCTGAAAGGAGCTTCAAGCGGTAACCGAGTGGATAGATGATCTGGATTGAGAGCAGGCTGACTATCCCTGTAAGCAGTAGCCAGAAGCGTTGAATGGTCACAATCTCCTGTGTTTGTTGATAGCGGTACCGGCTGCGCTGGCGAATGCGTTGGAGCTCCTCATACGAGATGGATGCATTCCAGACCTCAAACCCCGAAAGACGTTGTGTTTGCAGAGATTGCTGTTGCATACATACTCCATCCATTCTCTTTTTTGCCCGGCTTTGTAGTGAGAGCTGCATTCTGGGTTCTTCAATCGCATTGACTGAAAAGTTTGCTCCCTTTTCTGAATGTACTCAATTCTAGAGGTATTTTCTGGCTCTTTATGGGAAGGAAATAAATGCTACGATAATAGTATAGAAAACTGGAATGAGAAAGGTTATAGCATGACAAAACACTTCATATTTCCTGTATAACTCAACGAGAAAAAACAGTTTTCCTGGCTCCCAATGCTCCTGCTTAGAAAGCGATCTGATATACAATGGTACTGAATGGTACCCAGATTGAGGCTATTGTTATTACAATATGTAGAAGAGCGCCTGGTAGTGTTTATGTGGAGAAGAGTGAGGTTTCTATGGAGAGGTGTAATCAGGTGGATGAGACATCATCGGGGAAACCGCCGCAGAAGGAGGGAAGACGCGATTCGTTACGCGAGTATCTCCTGATATGTTGTGCTCGCTGGCACTATGCCGGTATTCCGAAGAGCGAGGTGGAAAAATTGGTTGCTTCACTGGAAGAGCATTTGCGTCGAGAGAAAGAGCAAGGAGCCTCTTTACAAGCCCTTGTGGGAAGTGATCCGGTGGCTTTTGCTGATAATTGGGCCGAGACGCATCTACCCCGGCCTTCATGGGCGTGGCGAAGAAACTGCTATGTTACGGTCTTTCTACTGGGGCTGTTGTTCTCCGTGCTTCTGGACCATCTGCTCTGGCTGTCCTGGACCTTTCCTTTTTCCTGGCATCAGCTTGGAAGCCCGATCCTGGCGGTTCTTATCGCTCATCTCTATTTGCTTCCAGAATTGGGCCCGCCGCGCACAGACCCATCCTGGAAACGCTATACTCGTATCGCGCTGGCGCTGGCCGTGTTTGGCCTGCTCTTCTTGCCGACGATGCTGGCGCTGCTCCCGGTGACGATTCCAGTCACCTTATTTCTCTGGTCCTGGCCACTAACAGGAGTGCTCGTTGTCGGAGCCACCGGGTTAACGATCTGGACGATACGCTCAGCACCACCATATCTCCATCTAGTTCACCAACGAATGAGGAGTTAGCGGGTATTGGCCCGAAGACGCTGCTCCACACGCTGCTTCTCACGCATCAGGCGGCCAGCGGGCCGCCGCCTCTGCTCTGCCATCCGTTCTTTTTCCTCGCGAGACATATTAATTTTGAAGTAGCAATAATTAATGAATTCGCCCAGGCCGAAGACGAAGAGCAGCAGACCAAGAATGAAATCAGGCGAATAGACAAACCTACCCTGTGCAGCCTCTATGAGCACGATAGCCGGGCCGATTGCCATAAGGAGCCAGTTGAATGGGTATAGGACGCGAAACAGCAGAAGGCGCGTGGTGAGAGAGAGTCGTTCAAAGAGTCCGCGATACTTTAAAAACCAGTAGAGTGCAGCTTCAAGCAGAATACAGTCAAGCGAGAGCAAACCGATAAGGGTATAGAGACCGAAACGTTGTGGCCCGATGGTTGTGCGAAGGATGACATACAGGAGGAGGGAGACAAGAACAAAGAGAAACATAGCAATGCTGTTGAGAAGAAGCATCTTATGCAGCATCGTTCGTGTTGGTCGTTGCACCTGTTGAATCATCATGGCTTCACTTTCTTATTCTCAAAATGCATGGGCTCGATATGCGAAATACAGGAGATCTGTCAGACCTGAAAACAGGAATGGCACAGATCAATAATAATATGGAGATTATACACGAAAAAGCGTGCTCTGGATTACGGAAAACCAGTGTGCTTCTCTGTTCCTGGACGGATCCATTGACAGCAAAATAGCTGAGTGTTATATTTAAAATAACGATACGTAATATGAAATAATTGGCTGGACATGTGATGTTGTAATACAGTAGCATAGTTGAGAGAAGACGGATTCTGGTTCTTCTTATTTGCAAGGGAGCATACAGATGAGATACAGACGCGGGCGGCATCCGATACGATTTTTCTTTATTCCTTTTGTAGTGCCGATGCTCCTCTTCAGTGGCCTGTTCCATAATTCGGGGCTGGGAGGCGTGTTTATTACATTGGTGATTATCTTTTGTTTTGTGGCTTTGTTTAGCTTCCTGGGGAGACGCCCTTCTCATGTTCAAGGGTATCAGGATGCAGCTATGCAATGGGGCCAGCCCTACTATCAACCGCCCTCTCAGCCACAGGATACCCGTTATCAAGATGCCTACTACGCAAATATGAGCAGTCAGCAGCAGGCAGAGCCGATGTCCTACGAAGGCGGCTATCAGCCAGCAGAGAGCTATCAGGAGAAAGTCGAGACTGCCTACTATCAGCCGCCGAAACAGAGCAGCGTATATCGAGATTATGAAGAGCCCCAGGCGCAATATCCAGAACAGATGCCACCGATGCCGCCAATGAGGCAGTAAGCGGAAAAACAAAGAACCGATAGCGATGGGAAAGGCTACCGGTTCTTTATTTATGTCTATCAGGTTACGGAATCAGATTGGTGTCTGCGTCGAGCGAGAGCACGAAGCGTGCAAGCAGTTCGGCGACGGCATCGACATCTTTCAGCGAGACCATTTCTGAACCAGTATGCAGGTAACGGCAGGGAATGCTGACCAGGCCGGTCGCGAT
>Ga0164243_10015907_pt1 | contig 10363 bp, 8 predicted proteins | sample OricompcompostOP_FD_108781 | JGI IMG/M metagenome (GOLD analysis project Ga0164243, IMG submission 108781) | Organic Plus compost microbial communities from Emeryville, California, USA - Original compost - Organic plus compost (OP) | ecosystem: Engineered > Solid waste > Mixed feedstock >... | reverse complement strand
CGTCAACAACGCCGGGATCGCCGTCGCGGGAGGGGCTCTCGACGCCACCGACGAACAGCTGGATCGCCTCTTCGGCGTCAACCTGCGCGGCGTCATCACCGGCAGCCGCGAGTTCGGTCGGCAAATGGTCGAGCGCGGGGTGGGCGGGCACATCGTCAACATCTCGTCGGCCGCGGCGTTCACCCCGTCGCGCAGCCTCGGCCTCTACTCGTCCTCGAAGGCCGGCGTCCTGCTGTTCTCCGAGTCGCTCCGTGCCGAACTCGCCGAGCACCGCATCGGCGTGACGGCCATCTGCCCGGGCATCGTCGACACCGCCATCGTGTCGTCGACGCCGATCGCCGGGCTCGACCCCGAGACCGAGAAGTCCCAGCGGGACAGGCTGAACAGCTTCTACCAGCGGCGCGGTTTCACCCCCGACCGGGTGGCCGCGGAGATCGTCTCCGCCATCGAGCACAACAAGGCCGTGGTCCCGGTGACGCCCGAGGCCAAGATCGGCTATCGCATCTATCGGTTCGCGCCGTGGCTCTCGCGCATCGGCGCACGACGGAAGGTCGCCGGATGAGTATCGCCGCATCCCTTGGCATCCCGATTGTTCCCGAGTCGGCCGACGAGGCCGATCCCGGGCCGGTCGAGCTCCACGCACGCAATGTGACCTTCGACTGGACCGACGTCCCGCTGCACTGGATTCCGGGCCATCCGGTCGCGTCGAACTTCATCAGCGTGCTCAACCTCCTTCTCCCCGAGGGGGAACGCTGGTTCGTGCAGACCTACAACGAGGCGCTGCCGCTCGTCGCCGACGAGGAACTCGCGGCCCGCATGCGCGGCTTCATCGGGCAGGAGGCGATGCACGCCGAGGCCCACGACCACGTGCTGTGGGAGTTCCTCGACCATCACGGCATCGACCCGCGGCCCTACCAACTGCAGATGGAGTGGATCTTCCGGAAGGTTCTCGGCCCGGCCACCAAGGGCGGCCCCGCGGCACGCCGGAAGCACCTCGTCGAGCGGCTCTGGTTCATCGCCGCGCTCGAGCACTACACCGCGGTTCTGGGCGATTTCGCGTTGAACAACAACTGGATCGAGGCCGGGGCGCACCCGATGATGGCCGATCTGTTCATGTGGCACGGCGCCGAGGAGGTCGAGCACCGGGCGGTCGCCCACGATGTCGCCGCCTACTTCGGCGACAGCCACCTGCGGCGCGGGCGGGCGATGCTGATGGTCCTGCCGATCCTCTTGCTGCTCGTCCAGCGCGGCTACCGGTTCATCATGAAGCAGGACACGTCGGTGTCCTACAACTACTTGCAGAAGAAGTGGCAGTACCACCGCGGCGTCCGGGCGAACCTGCTGCCGCGGATCAGCACCGTGGTGTTCTCGACCTTCAGCTACTTCCGCCCGGGCTTCCGGCCGGAGCAGATCGGCAGCACGGCACAGGCCGTCGCCTACCTCGCGAAGTCCCCGGCCGCGCGCCGTGCCGCGTGAGGGCGCGATGAACCAACGCGCACATCCTCATTCGACGACCCTCACCGCGGTCCCGCCCCACCTGTACGGCCGGTGGCGTCGCGACCCGGTGCTGACGCTCGGCACCGCACTCATGCGGGCATGGTTTCCGGCGTGGCGGCCGTTGTCGCCGCTGCGTCCCACCCCCGCCGGCGACGGCATCACCCGGGTGCGGATCGTGGGACGCGAGGTCGTCGCACACGACGAGAACGTCATCGCGCTGACCCTCGCCGCCGCCGATGGCGAGGAACTGCCGTCCTGGCATGCGGGCGCTCACATCGACGTCCTCCTGCCGTCGGGGCGGATGCGGGAGTACTCGTTGTGCGGCGATCCGGCCGATCGCGACCGGTACCGGATCGCGGTGCGCCGCGTCCCCGACGGCGGGGGCGGCTCGGTCGAGGTCCACGACGCCCTGCGCGTGGGCGACATCCTCCCGATCAAGGGTCCGCGCAACGCCTTTCCGTTCGCGGTCCCCGGGCACGGGTCGCCCGCAGGGCGCATCCGGTTCGTCGCCGCGGGCATCGGGATCACCCCGATCCTGCCGATGCTCACGGTGGCCGAGAGATTCGGCCTCGACTGGTCGATGATCTACACCGGACGCACCGCCGACTCCATCCCGTTCCTGGACGAGGTCGAGCGGTTCGGCGACCGGATCACCATCCGCACCGACGACGCGCACGGTTTGCCGACGACGGCCGAGCTCCTCGGACCGGTCCCCGAGCGCAACGCCGACCTCGCGGTGTACTGCTGCGGTCCGGTGCCGATGCTGGAGAGCTTGCGCCGGCATCTGGCCGACCGCAGCGACATCGAGTTGCACTACGAGCGCTTCAGCCCGCCCCCGGTGGTGGACGGCTCACCGTTCACCGTCACCTTGGCATCGACCGGCGAACGGGTCGACGTGGCCGCCGACGAGTCCGCGCTGGCGGCGATCCGGCGGGTGCGCCCGTCGGTGCCCTACTCGTGTCAGCAGGGCTTCTGCGGAACGTGCAAGGTCAGGACGTTGTCCGGCGAGGTGGACCACCGGGACAACATCCTGACCGAGCCCGAACGCGAGGCCGGGATCATGCTGACCTGCGTGTCACGGAGTGCGGGCGGGGACCTCACCCTCGACCTCTGAAGCGGTCGCCGTCGCGGGTATGTCCGTGTCGACACCCGCAGGACCTGCTTCCCCCGCTGCCCCTCGCTGCCCGCCGACCGTGCCGCGGAGAAGCAACAGCGCGGCCACGCCGGCTGCCGCCGTGATCGCGACGGCCGCCCACACCGCGTCGTGCAATCCGTCCATGAACACCTCCTGCACCGCGACCTGCACGGCATCGCCGAGCGTTCCGGGCAGCTGCCGGGCCACCTCGACCCCGGCCATCACCGACTGTTCCGCCACGTCGACCGCCTCACGCGGCAACCCCCTGCCGGACAGGCGATCCGCGATCCCGGCGACGTAGGCGGAGGTCAGGATGGAGCCGAGCACCGCGACGCCGAGGGTGCCGCCGATCTCGCGGGTGGTGTCGTTGACCGCGCTGCCCGCACCGGCCTGCTCGGGACGCAGCGCGTCCATGATGAGTTGCGTGCACGGACCCGAGATGAAGGCCAGACCGGCCGCCATCAGCGACATCGCCCAGATGATGAGCTCCCAGTAACCCGAGTCCCGCGAGGAGAGCTCGACGAGGGCGAAGCCTCCGGACATCAGGAACGCTCCCAGGACCGCGACGTAGCGCGCCCCGAAGCGATGGGAGAGCATCATCGCGACCGGCGACAGCACCGCCATCACGATCGCGAACGGCAGCGTCCGGACGCCCGCCGCCAGCGGACCATATCCCTTGACCGCCTGGAAGAACTGGGTGATCAGGAAGATGAAGCCGAACAACGCGAAGAACGCCAGGCTGATCATCGCGGCGGCGGTCGCGAAGTGGCGGTTCGCGAACAGCCGGACGTCGAGGATCGGGTGGGCGATCCGGAGCTGGATGGCGACGAACAGCGTCAGGAGCGCCAGTGTGCCGAGGATTCCGGCGACGGTTCGCACCTCACCCCAGCCGACGTGGGGAGCCTCGATCAGGGTGTAGGTGAGCAACCCGAGTCCGGCCACCGACAGCGCCACGCCGGCGATGTCGAAACGCGGCACCTCGAGCGGTCGCGTGCCGGGGACGACGGCGAAGATCGCGGCCAACGCGATCATGCCGAACGGCACGTTCACCCAGAACACCGACGTCCACGAGAAGTGTTCGAGGAGCCAACCGCCCAGCACGGGTCCGATCGCGACCGCGACACCCGAGGTCGCCGCCCAGATCCCGACGGCCGTCGCGCGCTCCTTCGCGTCGACGAAGATCGAGGTGATGATCGCCAGCGTCGCCGGGAACACGAGCGCGGCGAACAGGCCCAATCCGCCCCGGGCGGCGATCAGTTGCCCGAGGCTCTGCGCCGACGCGGCGAGCGCAGACACCGCCATGAACCCGACGATGCCCGTGACGAGCATCCGCCGGTGACCGAAGCGGTCACCCAGGTAGCCACCGGTCAGCAGCAGCCCAGCGAAGACCAGTGTGTATGCGTCGACGATCCACTGCAGCCCGGAGATCCCGGCATCGAGGTCGCGGGCCAGCGTCGGAAGCGCGACGTTGACGATCGTGTTGTCGATCATCACGAGCAGTTCGGCGAAGCTGAGGGCACCGAGCGCCCACCAGCGTGCAGCTGTTCTCTCTGTGCGCATCGGCAGTCTCCTGTTCTGTGAGTCGGGATATTCTGGTAGAACGACGTACCACTGTTGTAGAACAACGTTCTATTCAAGAAGAACACCGTTCTAGTAAGTTGTCAACCATGTCCCCCGCGAAGCCCCGCACCCGAACCTCCGCCGCCGAAGTCCGGTCCGCCCTCCTGCGCGCCGGGCGGACGATCCTGGAACGCGACGGCGAGGCCGGGCTGACGGTGCGCGCGGTGGCCGCGGAGGCGAAGGTCGCCCCGATGGGGGTCTACAACCACTTCGACGGCCGGGACGGCCTGCTCGACGCGCTGGTCACCGACGGCTACGCCGAACTCGCACGCGCGGTGGCCAGTACCGACACCGACGCCGCGACACGGCTGCGGAACTCGGGACGCGGCTATCGCCGCTTCGCGCTCGGCCGGCCGGTCACCTACGGGCTGATGTTCTCGGCGCAGTGCACCCCCGACATCGAGGTCGCCGCACATGCCTTCGACGTGCTGGTCGAGGTGATCCGGTACGGGCAGGCGGCCGGGGTCGTCATCGAGGGCGATCCGGTCCAGCAGGCGATGCAGACCTGGGCCGCGGTCCACGGCGCGGTCAGCCTCGAACTCAGCGGCGCACTCCAACCCGACGTCGATCGGGAGCAGAACTACGAGAACGTCCTCGATTTCGTGGCCCGCGCACTACGTCCGTGAAGCGGTCGCAACCGGTGAGGTGATCGTCGTACGGATCAGGGCAGGACGATCGGAGGCAGTCCCGGAATCGGATTCGGGATGGTGATGCCCCGTTGCGGGCAAGGGGACCGTGGCCGGGGACGCGGCGCCGGCTGCTCGGTCGTCTCGGGCGGCGGGGGCGGAGTGTAGCGTTTGGCCGGCTGGCGGGCCTCGGCGTAGATCGCCGGGTCGGCGTAGGCCGGCCCGGTGGACGACGAGGTCGTCGGGGGTGCCGGAGCCGCGGCCGGGTCGGCTGGATCACCGGTCGCGGAGATGACCGCGGCGACGCCGATGACGGCGAGTGCACAGATCAGCGCGAGGCCGATCAGGACCGGCCGGCGTGGGCGTCGCGTGCGTCGAGACGACGGCAGCTGCGGCGAGACATCTTCGGGCACAGCGGAGATCGGAGTCGCGGGCCGTTGCGGTGACACCTCCGGAGCAGGCACGGCACCCGGCGCCTCGATCGGGGCCGCGGCCCAGTTCGAGTGGGAGGTCGTGTTCGATGCGAGAGTTCCGGCGGCCGGGAGGTCCGCCTGGCCGGCCTTCGCCGGGGCCGGCGGCGCCACCACATCCGAAACCATGGCATCCGCGTCCATGGCATCCGAGATGCCCATCGGTTCGAGCTCGATGATCGGCACCCCGACCGCCCCGGCGACGGCGTCGCGGAGCCCCGGCCATGCGGCCACCGAATCCGCCACGGCCAGTGCGGGCGCGTGCACACCGGCCACCGCAGCACAAGCGAGATCTTCTGTGCGGAACCTCAATGCGGAGTCTGCCTCGAAGACGTCATGTCTGGTCATGCGGAAGAGCCGGATGTGACGGTTGCCCATCATGAAGATGCCCTCGGCATCCCGCAGGCGCTCCCGGCCGCGGGCGACGAGATCGAAAAGCTCTGCGCGCCACTCCGGCGTCTCGGGCTTCCCGACGCGTCCGATCCGGACCAGATGGTCGGCGACGGCCCGGTCCAACGAGTCCAGGGACAGCGCGGGGTCGGAGTGGACATCGTGGACGACGCCCCGGGCGAGATCGAGGCGTCCCACCGTCACATGCGAATGGTCGTCGAGCCAGAGGACCGCGATCTCGGGGTGTTCGGCCACGCCAGACTCGCGGAGCCTTGCCCGCACATTCTCGACGACGCCCGCGCCGGCCGGCATCTCTGCCGGATCAGAGCTCGGTCCCGCCCCCGTATCGGTCATCAGATCGGATTCCTGCACTGTGTCGTGCACCTCGCCCAGCACGCCCCCACGGCGAGAAGGTGCCCCCGTCAATCGGCGTTCAACCTAGCACGGCGGCCGCTGTGGTCGCCTCCGATGCCAGACCGTTCACCTGCGCCGACGGGGTCCGCTGCGACACCCTCGTGTCGGTCACCACGCCGCCCAGCGCCCGGTGATCCCAGCCGGCGGCCCGCCACGTGCCGGGGTCCAGACAGCGCCGCAGGTCGACGATCCGCCGTTCGCGGACGACCGGGGTCAGCTCCTCTGGCGTCATGTGGACGAACTCGGCCCATTCGGTGGCGACGACGACCACGTCGGCTCGCTCGCACGCATGTCGGGCGGACCTGGCGTACCCGAGGCTCGGCTGGAGCCGACGCGAGTTCGCCATCGCCTGCGGGTCGAAGACGGTGACCAGCGCGCCGTCGAGAGCCAGACGCCCGGCGACGGCCAGGGCCGGGGAATCCCTGACGTCGTCGCTCTCCGGCTTGAAAGCGGTGCCGAGGACGGCGATGTTCCGTCCCAACACCTCGCCGCCGAGGGCCTCGGTCACCAGCTGCACCGCGGCCGCGCGGCGACGCATGTTGATGGAGTCGACCTCGCGGAGGAATCCCACCGATCTGGGAGCGCCGATGTCCTCCGCCCGGGCGACGAGCGCGCGGATGTCCTTGGGCAGGCAACCGCCTCCGAAACCCAGGCCGGCGTTGAGGAAACGGCGCCCGATGCGGGGATCGTGACCGATGGCGTCGGCCAGGGCGTCGACGTCTGCGCCGGCGATCTCGCACAACTCGCTCATCGCGTTGATGAACGAGATCTTGGTGGCCAGGAACGCATTGGCCGAGACCTTGACGAGTTCAGCGGTCGCCCAGTCGGTTTCGATGAAGGGGACTCCGGCCTCCAGGATCTCGCGGTAGATCTCCCTGAGCACCGCCCCGGCGAGCGGTTCGTCCGCCCCCTCGGCGGCCGCCGGCCGCGGCCCGGTACCCAGGACCAGGCGGTCCGGTCTCAGGGTGTCCTCGACGGCGAACCCCTCGCGGAGGAACTCCGGACTCCACGACAGTGCGGCGTCGGCACCGGGGGCGCGTAGCACCGCGATTCGTTGCGCCAGTTCGGCACACGTCCCGACCGGGACGGTGGACTTGCCGATCAGCAGGTGCCGTCCCCGCAGGGTGGGCACCAGCGTGTCGATCGCCGCGTACACCGCGGACAGGTCCGCCCGGTGCCCGCGGGCCTCCTGCGGGGTTCCGACGCCGATGAAGTGGATCGAGGCGTGTTCGGCTGCGGCGTGGTGATCGGTGGTGAAACGCAGGCGCCCGGCGTCGAGGTTGCGACGGAGGATGTCGGACAGGCCGGGCTCGAAGAACGGCACCTCACCGGCCTGCAGTCGGGCGACCTTCGCGCCGTCGACATCCACTCCGAGGACGTCGTGCCCGAGTTCGGCCATGCAGGCCGCGTGTGTCGCACCGAGATAGCCGCAACCGATGACCGTGAGCTTCATGGTCGCCAGGGTTACCCATGGACCTGTCCACTCAACCCACGGCGACCTGACCGGTGTTGGTCGAGCAGGTGAACTCTCAGTCCCGGATGAAGTTCAGGTATGCCTTCGACGGGGTCGGTCCGCGCTGCCCCTGGTACTTGGAGCCGACCTTCTCGCTGCCGTAGGGATGTTCGGCGGGGCTGGTCAGGCGGAACAGGCACAGCTGCCCGATCTTCATGCCCGGCCAGAGGGTGATCGGGAGGTTGGCCACGTTCGACAGTTCGAGGGTGATGTGGCCGGAGAAGCCGGGATCGATGAAGCCCGCGGTGGAGTGCGTCAGGAGTCCGAGTCGACCGAGGGAGGACTTGCCCTCGAGGCGTCCGGCGAGGTCGTCGGGCAGGGTGCACACCTCGAGTGTGGAGCCCAGCACGAACTCGCCCGGGTGCAGCACGAACGGCTCGCCTTCGCCGGGTTCGACGAGGGTGGTCAGTTCGTCTTGACGTTGGGCCGGGTCGATATGGGTGTACCGGGTGTTGTTGAACACGCGGAACAGACTGTCGAGCCGGACGTCGACGCTCGAGGGCTGGACGAGGGCCGGATCGAACGGGTCAATCGCGAGGCGCCCGCCAGCGATCTCGGAGCGGATGTCGCGGTCGGAGAGCAGCACGTGTCGAGGTTATCGAATGATCAGGGCGGATCTGCGCCGGTGTCGTCGCGTTCGGTGGTGTCGGGACGACCGAGCCGGTGCCGCAGCCGTCGACGGGCCTCGGCCCGCATCCGGTCGAGGATGGCGTCCGTGCGGTGCGCGTGGTTGATCCGCGGCGCCCGATCGGGATGCGATCGCGGCGGGTGCCACACCGCGCGACCTGCGTCGATGCCCTCAGCCTCGATCGTCGTGGACCACTGGTCGTCGCCGTGTCCGACCGACCGGTTGTGGGGCCCGCACGCCATCGTGAGCAGGTCGATGTCGGTGGGTCCGTTGTCGGCTTTCCACTCGACGACATGGTGCATCTCCGACTCGAAGGCCGACCGGGTGCAGGCCGGGCCGGTGCATCCGCCGTCACGACCCACCGCGGCGATCCGCTGGGCACGCGACGCGAGCCGCTTGGCGCGCCCGAGGTAGAGGACCTCGCTCGTGTGGTCGCGGAAGACCTCGAGGTACTCCTGCGCCTCGGCGGCCATCTCGACCGCGTCCTTGATCGGGACGAGGGTGCCCGTCGCGGTTCGGGCCGGCGCCCCGGCCTGTTCACGCAGCGCGGATTCGCTGATGGTGATGATCAGGTGTGGCGGCAGGCCGTGATGCGACCTGCCGAGTGCGCCGCCGTCCAGTGCGTACCGGAGCAGCGCGGTGAAGGCGTCGTGGTTGCGCTTGGCCTGGGAGCGGTCGTCGCGATCGGCAGCGGCCGCGAGCACCTCCGGGTCCGCGGCCGCGGGGTCACCGGCGGGCGATTCCGGGTCGTCGGGATTGTTCATGCCCTTCGCCGCCCACACGGCCAGCACGACGTCGAGCATGGCCCGGGTCTTGGGGTCGAGGGTGGCGGTCAGCCTGGACATCAGCTGGCTGTCCTGGGGTCCGAGCCGCATCCCGCGCATGCGAGCACGGTCGCGGTCATCGGTGAGCGTCCCGTCGGGATCGAGATGCGCGAGGATCTGCGCACCCAACCGGCGCAACGACGACGGATCGTAGTCGCGCGCGTAGTGCGCGAGGGTCGCCTCGGCGGCCTCTTTGTCGACGGTGTCGGCAGAGGACGGGATCTTCTGCATCGTCTCGATGATCACGTCGACGTGTCGGCCCGATATCGCGCCTTCCGCAACACCTTTGGCGGTCTCCGGGTAACGGGGCCCGTTCAGCTCGCCTTGGAGGTCGTGGAACCTGCCGAGCGCCCACACCCGGTTCGCGAGCCGATTCGCCTCGCCGTGCCGGCCGAGCTGATGGATGAGGAACTTGGTGATGTTCTGGCAACCGGCGTGCCGATACGCCGAACGTTCCTCGATCTCCACCATGGTGTCGGTGAAGATCGCAAGCATGCGCCGTTCGGCACGCTCGTGCTGGATCGCGGCCTCGAGCAGCTGCGTCTCGGAGCAGTCTCCGGACCGCGTGCGGGTGATCTCGTCCAGGAGCGCATGGAGACGCTCGTACTGGTCGAGAAGAAGTGGTGTAGGTGTTGCAGACGGCTCGACGAAAGCCATGATCTGTCCCCCATCATCATGGCCAACTCGAATGTACGTTCGATTCTACCGGCGTGTTGCCTGGTCCGCAACCGAAAGAGGCGGAATCGCGACACCCTCCGTGAAGGACGGGGAAGGGTTTGCTAGGCTTTCGCTCGCGAGGTGAAAACCTCGCACGCCGATGTAGTTCAATGGTAGAACATCAGCTTCCCAAGCTGAGAACGCGGGTTCGATTCCCGTCATCGGCTCCAACGAAAGCCCTGGTCGGAGCGTCTTGACCAGGGCTTTCGTGGTTCGTTTAGACGTTTCGGGGCCGCAACGGGGCCGCGCGCAGCCTACGTCCCCGTTCTCTCGATGATGTTCTGGCAAAGTCCCCGGAACTGCTTCTCGCTCTCACGAGCACGTGTTACCTGACCGCCCCGGACAACATCGTCAGCCTGTAGCTCGAAGATGGCCTGGCGGAGCGTCTGCGCGTGCGGGACCAAGCTGTGGTAGTTCTTCAGCTCACCCATGAACGGGCCGTCAGACCTCGCCGGATCAGCCAGCGTTCCACCTCGGCCATCGTCGAACGCTGTAAGGGGCGCAAGAAGTCCCTCGTCAATCGCGGAGG
>Ga0164243_10015906_pt1 | contig 10364 bp, 6 predicted proteins | sample OricompcompostOP_FD_108781 | JGI IMG/M metagenome (GOLD analysis project Ga0164243, IMG submission 108781) | Organic Plus compost microbial communities from Emeryville, California, USA - Original compost - Organic plus compost (OP) | ecosystem: Engineered > Solid waste > Mixed feedstock >... | reverse complement strand
TCGATGGTGACCTCCGCACCCGTCTCTGGCCCGATGGGTTCGATGGTAGGAGGCTCCGCGGTTGGAAGCTCCTCGGTCGTGACCGTCTCCTCCGGCTCAATCTCCTGCGTCACGTCGGTCGGCGTCGGCTCCTCGGGAGGCGGCGCAAACACGGGCTGCGTCGGCGTCGGGACCGTCACCGTCGGCGTGGGCCGCGTCTCAGGGCCATTCGGGTCACCGCCACGCATCTGCTGCCAGACATAGAACGCCCCCACCGCAGCAGCCACCAGCAGCAGCACGAGGAATCCGCGGATCACCGCAGAGAGCCCGCCGCCACCCGTTCCCCCCTTGGCTGCGGACGGAGGAGGCGGTGGGGACGCGCCGGCCCGGGAGACGTGTCGCTGCTGGGGAGCGGGACGCGCGACCGGCCGCGTTGGCGTCGTGGCGCTGGATACCCTCTGGGGGCCCGTCTGCCCGCCATGGATCGAGGCATTGCGCAATGCCTGGCCCATCGCACCAGCCGAGTGGAATCGATCCGCTGGCCGCTTCTGCAGGGCCTGCATCACCACGGCATCGAGGTCGGCAGAAATCGGCCAGCGGGTCGCCCGCATCGACGGCGGCTCCGGCACCTCGGTGCGATGCGCCAGCATCATGGCCACCGGCGTGGGCGCGGCGAAGGGCAAGGTTCCGGTCAGGAGCTCGTAGAGCACGACGCCCACCGCGTAGAGATCCGTCTCCGGCCCGATATCCGCTCCGTCGGCCTGCTCCGGCGCCATGTAGGCCGCCGTGCCGAACGCGGTGCCCGCCGTCGTCAGTTGCCCCTGATCGTCAAGGTGGGCGATCCCGAAATCGGCCACCCGCACCTGCCCGTCGTTGCCGACCAGCACGTTCTGCGGCTTGATATCGCGATGGATGATCCCGGCAGCGTGGATCGCCCCGAGTCCGGCCAGGATCTGCAGGACGATCTCCCGGGCGCGCTCTGGCGGCAGCAGCCGCTCCCGCACGATGAGACGCTTCAGGTCCTCGCCCGCCACGTACTGCATCACGATGTAGAGAAGATCGCCCTGCCGCCCGAAGTCGTAGACATCGACCACATTGCCGTGGGAGACGGACGCCGCGGCCTGGGCCTCCCGCTCGAACCGCTGGACGTAGGCCGGATCGCGCACGAGCTGCGCATGCAGGATCTTGATCGCGACCGCCCGGCCAAGCCGCTGGTCCACGCCACGCCAGGTGGTTGCGAACGCCCCGGCCCCAATCTCGACCTGGACCTCATACCGTCCCGCGATGGTCAGCGGGTCATGTCCTTCTGTCCGCGCGTCTGTCACCGTTCCTCGTCAATCCTCGTCCGCGTGCAATCGACGCACCGTGGGAGCCACGCTGCCGGCGGCACGCCATGTCCCGCACCATGATACGTGAGACGACCCGGGCCGCTCCCAGAGGCCGCGCATGCGCGGCGCTGACTTGCGCGCCCCGACAATCGGTGCGAAGCTGCGGCCAGACAACGCAACGCGATAGCCCATCGTGACGCCCCATCGAAGGCCCGGCCGTGTCCCCTGCCCGATCCGGACAGCCCCAGAGCATCGGCCTCTCGCCCCAAGGCCGGAAGATCCTCATCTGGATGTGCGCGCTTATCGCCGCCAACCAGCTGGGATTTGGCGCCGTTGTGCCGGTCATTGCGCTCTATGCGCAGGATTTCGGCGTCAGCCAGACAGCCATCGGCCTCACCATCGCGGTCTACGGGCTCGCACGATTCCTGGTGAACTACCCCTCCGGCCAGCTTGCCGATCGTCTCGGACGGAAGCCGACGCTGGCCATCGGCGGTGCCGTCACGATCATTGGCACGGTTGCCTGCGCCATCGCGCCGAACTATCCGGCCTTCCTCGCCGCGCGGTTCATCGCCGGGGCCGGCGCGGCCTTCGTGCTCACTGCCGGCCAGATCGTCCTGACCGATATCGCCGAGCCGCACAATCGCGGGAGGGTGATGGCGATCTATACCGGCGTCTTCGTCTTCGCGGTCGGCGCGGGGTCGTACCCCGGCGGCTGGCTTGCCACCCATGTCGGCCTCGCCAGCCCATTCTGGGCCAACGCCGCACTGGCCGGAATCGTCACTATCCTCGCGTTGATGTTCGTGCCCGAGACGAAGCCAGCCGCCGCCCACCTGACCCATGAATCGGCCCCGAAACCGGGCTTTCGGGAGCAGATCGGCCTGCTCGTCGCCATCCCCGGCTTTGCGCTCATCTGCCTGGTCAGCTTCGCGGCCTTCTTCGCGCGCACCGGCGGGCTCTTCAATGTCATCCCGTTGCTGGCCGAAGACCAGATCGGCATGGAGCCGGATCAGATCGGGCTCGGCATCGGGATGGTCAGCATCGTCGGCCTGTTTCTCATCTATCCATCCGGCGCGCTGGTCGATCGCTTCGGGCGCAAGGCGGTGATTGTGCCCTCCGCCCTCTGCTCGGCCGGGGCGATGGCGCTCTTCGCGTTCGCGGACTCCTTCCAGAGCTTCCTGGTAGCCTCGTTCCTCTGGGCCGTCGCCTCCGGGATCGCCGGTGCGGCGCCCGCCGCCTACGCCGCCGATCTTGCGCCCAAGGCGCATGTCGGACCGGCGATGGGCCTCTATCGCACGGTCGCCGACCTCGGCTACGTCGTCGGCCCGCTGCTCCTTGGGGGCATCTCCGACCTCGCGAGTCCACGCACCGCCCTGGTCACCACCACCGCGCTGCTCGTCGGCTCCGGGCTCCTCTTCCTGCTGCGCGCACCCGAAACGTGGGCCGCCGTCAGCCTCCAACGCCAGAACGCCGCCGCCGATTGACCGCCACTGCTGCATCACACGCCCTGATCCCGTCGCCCCGTACCACCTGGCTGCCGATCGGGGCATGATCCGGCGGCGTCGCGCACGACGGCGTGCCTAGTGCGCCGCAGACGCCGTCCGCGCGCTCAGGCCGGAGCGTGCGCCACGGTCGCGGGTCAGCGGTAACGAGAACCGGAAGCGGGCGCCTTCCCCCGGCGCGCTCTCCACGCGAATCTCGCCTCCATGCGCCTGCACGATGTGCTTCGCGATGGCCAGGCCGAGGCCGGTCCCCCCGGAGTTTCGGGCCTTGTCCGACTTGTAGAACCGCTCGAACAAGCGCTCCTGCTCCTCCAGCGGAATGCCCACCCCGGTATCGGCCACCGTTGTTACCAGCACCCCATCGCCCCGCTCGACACGGACGGTGATGGACCCTCCCGGCGGCGTGAACTTGATCGCGTTATGCACCAGGTTGAGCAGGACCTGTTCGATCCGGACGCGATCGACCGCGATCGGCTCCAGATCGTCACCCGTCGAGACATCGAGCGAGAGCCCCGCCCGAACGACCTGCGCCCGCAGCCGCTCCACGGCATGCTCGACCACGGTGGCCATGTCGTGGACCTCCAAATGCAACGGCGCGCGCCCGGCCTCCAGCCGCGCCATATCGAGCAGATCCTCGACCAGCGCACCCAGCCGCTCCACCTCGACGAGAATCCGGCCTACAAACTGGCCCGCCACCTCCGGCTCATCCAGTGCGCCGGCCTCCAGCGTCTCGGCCAGCGCCCGGATCGATGTGATCGGGGTGCGCAACTCATGGGAGACATTCGCCACGAACTCGCGGCGAACCTGCTCCAGCTCACGCAGGCGGGTGATGTCGCGCAGCACCACCAGCCCCATGCGTTCCTGCCGTCCGACCACCAATTGGGCGGTGACCAGCAACGTTCGCCGCTCCACGCCATACTCGACGGTCGCGGGCTCCGGAGAGTGGCCGTCGAGACTCTGCTGGAGCTGCTCGGCGATCTCGTGGTCGCGCACGACCTGGGGGAATGGCCGCCCGGTCATCTGTGCATTCGTTGTCCGCAGCATCTCCTCGGCGGCACGGTTCAGCTTCAGCACATCGCCCTGGGCATCGGTCAGGATCACGCCATCGTCGAGACTTGCCATCACCGCCTGCAACCGGTTCCGCGTCAGTTCGATCGCCTCAATCGACGCCTGAAGCTCAGCGGCCATGCGGTTGGAGCTCCACCCAAGCTCGACGATCTCGCGCGGCCCGCTGGGAACCACCCGGGCATCGAGCTGCCCATCGGCCAACGCCCGCAGCTGGCCCTCCAGCCGCTCGACGGGTTGGGCGATGCGATTGGCGATCTGGATCGCGATGACCGCCACGATCATCGCGGCGATCACCCCGGCCACCAGAAACAACCAGCGAATGCGATTGACGACATGCGTCACCTGATCGAGATCGACCGCCACCCGAACGATCACCCCGTCCCCAGCACCGGAGGTCACGGCAACATACATGAAGCCATGATCGACCGTGGCGCTGGTCCGCTCGGCCTCCCCGATCCCGACCGCGCGCGCCTGGGCAATCTCCGGCCGCTGGTTGTGGTTGACCATCGTCGCGGCGACGGCCTCCGAATCCGCCAGCACCTTGCCGTTCGCGTCGACGATCGTGATGCGGTTGCCCGTAGTGGCCGCGCGGTCGTCCACCAGGGCTTGCACGGTTGCTCCCGATGCCCCTTCCCCCGCCAGATGTTCGTAGTCTGTCGCAACGAGATGGGCCTGCGTCACCAGGGTCTCTTCCAGGCGGTCCGTATAGACCGATCGGGCGTAGTCTCCCAATACGACCGAGAGCACGAGCAAGACGACCAGCGTGAGCGCCGCGAACGGGGCGGCAATGGCGAAACGCAGGCTATGGGGAATGGTCCGTCGATCCGGCTGATAGAGCGGGTCACGCCAGGAGGTGCCGGCCCCTCGCTCAGTCATGGCCGCCATCGAACCGGTACCCATGTCCCCGCACCGTCAGAATGAGCGACGGTTCTGCGGGATGCTCCTCGATCTTCTGGCGGAGCGAACGGATGTGGACATCCACCGTCCGCGTATCGATGCGGTATTGGTATCCCCATACCTCGCGCAACAACGCATCACGGGAGAGCACGATGCCCGGATGCCTCACCAGGTAGGCAAGCAGGTCGAACTCCCTGGAGGTCAGCGCGACCCCGGTGCCTCGCACGCGCACGGCCCGTCGCGGCAGGTCGATCTCGATAGGCCCGACGGTGCTCGGGGCCGGGATGGTGGCGTCACGGGCTGGAGCGGTCTGCGGCGCGCTCGCGACGGCGTCCGGAGAAGAGGGGGCGGGCTCGGACGGCGCGTCGATCATCGCCCGCATCATCCGGTTGCGACGAAGCATCGCCCGCACGCGGGCCACGAGCTCGCGCATGGCGAAAGGCTTGGTGAGATAGTCGTCGGCGCCGATCTCCAGCCCCACCACGCGGTCGATCTCCTCGCCCCGCGCCGAGAGGAACAGGATCGGCACCGCCGAGGTCGCCCGCACCGCCTGGCAGACCTCATACCCGGTCATCTCGGGCAGCATCACGTCCAGCACAATCACGGCGGGATCGAGCTGTCTGGCCAGCAGCAGCGCTTCGCCTCCCGATTCCGCCACGGCCACCGCCAGCCCCTCGCGCCGGAGGTTGAAGGCGATCGTCTCCCGAACGGCAGGCTCGTCGTCCACCACCAGCACGAGGTCGCCCTCGCCCGCTGGCCCGCCGCCCATGCTCCCTGCCCGTCTCTCCACGCCCGCTCACCGCCGATTCCGTCGTCACCATGCGTCATCTGCATCAGCGTCGAGTATACGTGGGAGCTCCTCACGGATTGTTAAGCCGGTCGCAGCAGCCCCTATCCTGGCCGTCCACCGCGTTCACGTCGCGGCGAGCGGCAGAACGCCGCAACCCAATCGTGATGCGACGATTTGATCTACGGCCGGGAATCCGGTATTTCAAAGCGTCCTGTCTTCTTCGTCAGCACGATCCGGAACGGAACGGCGCCCTCCGTCCGCTCCGGGTAGGGGCCATCGCCATGCAGGACGCGCAGCGCGGTCTCCCAGCCATCCTCGCCGGGCAACTCCTCGAAGGTGCCCTCCGCGACGACGCTCTCCCATTCGTCTTCCGCGCTCCCCCGGTCGACCTCGAAGACGACCAGCGGCTGCGCCCGCATCAGGGCGATCTTGCGGCCAGGAAAGCCGATGGCATAGATCGCGTCGCCATCGTAGCCGTAGCCCATGGGAACCAGATACGGCCGCCCCTCCGGCGTGGCGCAGGCGATCCGCCCGATCAGCGATGTGGCGAGCAACTCCTCGATGCGCTCGGGTGCGAGCGGCGCAATGATTCCCATGCAGTCGTCTTTTCCTCGACGTCGTCGTACCCAGGGCCCCGTCCTGGCCGGTACCGCCCCTGCGGCAGCGCGGTGCCATCCCCATGCGGGACAAGTATGCCCTGCCCGGACCGGCGAGCGTCAGGGCGACGGAACTCCCTTACTGATAGATCACGACCAGAGGAACCGGTGAGAGACGGACGATCTCTTCCGGCGTCATGATCGGGTCATCCTGCTTGTAGAAGAGCTTGATCCCGTCGTACTCGATCTGCTGCGCGCCGTTGACGAAGGCGTAGGTGCTCTTCTTCTGGTCGGGTGGTCCCCAGCCATCGGCGTCGATCACGAGCTGTACACCCGGCACCGGAGCGATCTTGTCCTTGTTCTCGATCATGCCGTCATGGAACTGGTGGACGATCAGCACCTTTGGCGGGATCCCGTACTTCTGTGAGAGCCCCACCAGCCAATTCTGGGTCGCGGTCACGTCGGATGCGTCGACCTGGCCGATGTGCTCGCCCGGGACTTGGCCCGGCTTCATCGCGAATTCGGGATCGATCGCCAGATGGACAAACGGCTTCGCCAGCCACTTCTCCAGCCCATGCGTATCCGTCTCCACGGTCCGCCGGCCAACCTGCACGTCCAGAAACAGCAGGAGCCCATTCTGCTCGCAGAAATCCGCGTACTCGTCGAGTAGCGCGGTCGGCGCATCGAGCAGATAGCTCCCATCGGCCATCGGCTCCTGCTGTCCCACGGATGCGATCACTTCGAGGCCGATCAGGACCGGCGTGGAAGGATCGGCGGCCTCGTAGGCGGCGGCCTGTTCCCGGAGCCTTGCGAGCACCGTCTCCTTGTCGTATTCGCCCAGGATGCCCATCTTGTCGTCGCCGGGGAAGCCATAGAACGTCAGGATCCGGTGTCCGGGCAGCAGGCCATTGGCCGTCGATGGCGCCTCCGATGCCTGCAGATCCAGCTTGGGCGCCGTCTTTTCCTGCTTCGGTCCAGCGGGGGCGGCGCCATCGCCCGTCCCCTCGGCCACCTGCAAGGTGTCCGTGGAGATGGAGGAGGTTCCGGACGACTGGCCGCCCTCCGTCTGGAATTCCCCGGCGGGGATCGGCGTCTCGATCGGCAGGGTGCCGCTCGTTCCGCTATGGGCATCACCACGCGGCCCCGCCATCCACATCGAGGCGAACACCAGCACGAAGACGGTCAGGACGCCAAGCGCCCGTTCACCCGGCAGCCTCTTGCCGATCGCCAGCGCGATATCCACCGCCCTCGGTGCGTGGCGGCGCGGCCGATGGCGCTTCGGCTCATCGGGCTGGGTATACCAGTCTGTTGAAAACGGTTTGGGAGTCTCGGACATGGACGCTCGCTTCGCGCTCGGGCGACATCGCTGCCGCTTCCGAGCCACGGATGAATCCCGCAGGGAGTGATGATGGCCCCGGCACGCGATGCGGCGGGCCTCGATGTCGGGATCGTCGGAGGAATACCCTACGGCTGCAATCGGATCCCCCGTCGTTCCTGGAAGGAACGACGGATTTTGCCATACCCAGCATAAACCGTCACCGAACAATGAGCCAAGGGCCGCGAATGGCGGTCCTGCATACGGCCGCATTCGCAGAACGCGCCATCGTTGTTCGGGCAGAACCGGATTTTCCTGAAGGATGACAGGTAAACGGGGGACAGCTTCACCGCCGGCGCGGGCTCCGGCGGCCAGGCAGGTCATGCCTCACAGGCACCGGTCGAGGCGTCGGCCATTGGATTCTACGTCCCGCCAGATACGCCGGATGTACGACGCCCGGTTTCGGCCGGGGTCGCGCCCAACGAAAGCCGGACGATGACTGGATCCCGAACCACGACGGGAGGAATGCGTATCTGGCTTCTCGACGGATCATCGCCTCTCCACGAGATACCGCCATCTATGCGCCGAATGCACGAGTCGCTATGCTCTGGGTGGGTCCTTGCACTCCCGCCGTCGTTCCTTGCGGAGGCAACCATGCACCGGTTCGATTCATTGAGTCAGGCCCTCGCATCCCATCTGTCGCGCCGTTCAGCCATGCAGGGCACCGCCAGCGGGCTGGTTGGAGGGGCGGCGCTCGCCGCGCTTGGAACCTCGGTCGCACACGCTCGGCAAGCGACCCCCGACGCCACGCCGGTTGCCAGCCCGGTACCCACCGATACCGGAGGAGTCCCCTTCCTCTTCGTGCAGTCGGCCTCGTCGGCGACCTTCACCGGAAGTGCCGAGACGACGTACCACCTGACCCTGCAAGGGCACACCGGCGGTACGGTCTATTTCTCCGACCGCCCTGAGCGCATCTTCGGCGAGGCGCCCACCCAGCAGTTCCTCGATGGGCTTGGCTTCCCGCCGGACAACCCGCCGAACGCAGCGATCGTGACCAGCGGCGCCGACGGCACAGGCGATGTCCTCGTCGTGGAGCTCAGGAACCCGGCCTTCGATGCGGCGACAGGCGATCTGTCCTACGACGTCACACCGCTGGAGAACTACTCCAGCGACGGCCTGGCCTTCGCCGCGTCGAACCAGGCGGACACGACGCTGTCGTCCCAGCTTGGATCGACCAGCCTCTTCATCGACGACTGCCCCGATGGAGAAGTCGATTGCATCGCTCCCGGTGGCTACCTTGCCGGCACCTTCCCCAGGGCCGGCTTCTGCTGGAATTGGGGATTGGCATGCTGCCAACTGTGCGACTATGACGGCATGCTCAATGCCTGCAATACGTCGTATGCCGAGGACTGCAACGGCGCCTGTACGATGATCATCGGTGACGCGATGGGTTGCTCCGGCAATTGAGCGGCCCTGCCGGTCCGGCTCGGCAGCGCACCGATACCCCGCATGCTCCATGCCTGAATCGCGCGCGTTTTCGGCGTCGAGGGAGTCCGCCTGGCCGTAGCCGGCGGCTCCCGGCCGCCGTCACCGTGCCCGGATGATCACCGGTGTCCCGTAGGTCGCCCAATCCCAGAAGAACTGCGAATCGTCGAGCAGCAGGTTCAGGCAGCCGTGGCTCCCGGGCCGCCCGATCGTCTCCTTCGTCCGCCACCAGGCGAAGTGGATGGCATGGCCGACATCGGTGAAGTACTGCGTGAACAGCACGTTCTTCAGCTCGAAGAACTGTTCCGCCCCAATCGAACCGCTGCCCATCGTCTCGTTCGCCACCCGGTTGTTGATCGCGAACCACCCGGTCGGCGTCTCCCAGCCGGGCATGCCGGTCGTGACCGGGCAGACGCGCACCGGCGTTCGGCCCTCGTAGGCCACCATCAACTGCTGGGTGAGGTTGACATCGATCCACTTGCCCTCGGAGGGGGCGTCGACGGGCAACGGCGTCGGCTCCACCGGGGCGGAGCGCCCGATATTGCGGGCGTAGACGTAGGATCCTTCCTTCGTCTTCGCCCAGATGTCGGCACCCTCGTACACCTCCTCGCCCTTCACCCACTCCACGATCACCACAGGGTCGCCGTAGGCGAGCGACTTCACCGTCTTCGCGGTCGTGGTCGGCTGCGCGCGCAGGTTCGTCTCCCCCAGCGCCGCGCCTTGCCAGACCGAGAGATCCCAGTCCTGGCGGTCCAGTGTCGGCAGGGTCGCCGGCTCCTTCAGATACTGAGCGGAGACCCAGCCCGAATAGCCATCGACATAGCCGGGCACCCAGCCATCGGCTGTCGAGCTTCCCGCCGCGATGAACTCCGCGCTATCGGGAATCACCACACGTACGTCGCCGGCGGCATCCGGTTTTGCCCGGAGGCGGAGCCCATCGGATGCCGAAACCAGGGTCGTCCGACCCAGGGTCGGCGGAGCGGGGACAAATGCCGGGTCGGTCGCCAACGCCGAGCCGGACACTACCTCCACCATCACCCGACGCAGCGAAACCGTGCCATCCGCCGCCCGGTCGGCCACCGCGTTCGCGAAGAGTTGCGACGTCACACCGGCCTTCGTGACCGGTTCCGACTGCGGCTCGCCAAACAGGTCCGGGAAGCGGGCCCAGATGTCCGCGAATGCGCCATCCACACCGGACCCGGCGGACCCCGCGCGGGAGGCCGAGGGCACCGCCTTCTTCGCAACGGCATCCGGCAGCGCGATGCCCTTGATCACGCCGGAGCTATCCGCCGCCGGGGTGTAGTCGAGGGTGATGCTCTCGAAGACCTGCTGGATCGTGCCTGTGGCGTCGACGAACCGTCCTTCAGAGAGCGGCTGACCAAGCACGTTCGCCCCACCGGCCTCCTG
>Ga0164243_10015905_pt1 | contig 10364 bp, 7 predicted proteins | sample OricompcompostOP_FD_108781 | JGI IMG/M metagenome (GOLD analysis project Ga0164243, IMG submission 108781) | Organic Plus compost microbial communities from Emeryville, California, USA - Original compost - Organic plus compost (OP) | ecosystem: Engineered > Solid waste > Mixed feedstock >... | reverse complement strand
GGATCTCCAGCGGCGAGCGCAGGAACCTGAGCACGACCCGGTGGCTCCTGCCGGCCGGTCTGCGGCCGGCGTACGCGGTCAGGATCTCGACGTTTCTGCGGTGGATCGCGTCGGCCGCGTCGGAGGCGAGCCAGGCGGCGCTGTGCTCGTCGAGCGCGACGTCGGCCGGGTCGACGATCACGTCGGCCCGCTTCAGCTCGCCCAGCTCCAGCAGCTCGGGGTTGGTGAAGGCGGCCTGCGCCGGGCCGCGGCGGCCGAGCACGACGACCTCGCGCACCTGCGCCTGCGCCAGCGCCTCGATCGCGTGGTCGGCGGTGTCGGTCGGCGCCAGCTCGTCGGGGTCGAGCACGAGCATCCGCGCGACGTCGAGCGCGACGTTGCCGTTGCCGATCACGACCGCGCGCTCGGCGCTGAGGTCGAACGCCCGCTCGGCGTGGCCGGGGTGGCCGTTGTACCAGGCGACGAACTCGGTCGCCGCGTGCGAGCCGGCGCGGTCCTCGCCGGGGATCCCGAGCCGGTTGTCGGTCGGCGTGCCGGTCGCGTAGACGACGGCGTGGTAGCGCTCCAGCAGCTCGGCGCGGCGCACGTCGGCGCCCAGCTCGACGCCGCCGAAGAAGCGGAAGCCCGGCTGTCTGGCGGTGCGCTCGTAGGCGCGCGTGACGCTCTTGATCTTCGGATGGTCGGGCGCGACGCCGAAGCGGACCAGCCCGAACGGCGTCGGCAGCAGGTCGAACAGGTCGACCTCGAAGCCGGCTCTCAGCAGGAAGTCGCTGGTGTAGAAGCCGGCCGGGCCGGCCCCGACGATCGCGACGCGCTGTGCCGAGGGCATGGATCCAGCCTAGTCGACGCGGCGGACCGTGCGGGGGGATCGCCCGCCGCCGCGGTGGCCCCGTCGCCGGCCCCCGCGGCGCGCGCGGCGGCCCCGTCGTCGGCCCCGGCGGCGGCGTGCGACGACGGCGCTCAGCGGCGGCCGGCGGCGCCCAGCAGCGCGCGGGCGGCGGCGGCGACGTCGGCGGCCAGCCAGCGCGGGAGCGTCGCGTCCGGCTCGCGCAGGTGGCGGCGGACGGCGGCGCCGGGGAGGTCGACGACGGCGCGCATCACGTGGTCGACGGCGCGCGCGTCGGCGCGGCCGTGCAGCGCGCGGGCGATCCGCCGCAGCGCCGCCTCCAGCGGCGCGTTGCCGGCGTCGAGCCGCGCGCGCAGCTGCGGCGGGGCGCCGTCGAGCAGGTCGCTGCGGCGGACGGCGAGCAGCAGGCGCGCGTCGTCGGGATGCCGCGCGGCGAAGTCGAGCGCGGCGCCGGCGAGCGCGACGCCGGCCTCGACCGGGTCGTCGCGGTGGGCGGCGTCGGCCGCCAGCGCCAGCGCCTGGAACCGCTCCAGCGCGCGGAACCAGACGGCGGCGAGCACGCCGTCGCGGTTGCCGAAGCGGTGGTAGAGCGTGCCGACCGGGGCGCCGCTGGCGCGCGAGATCGCCGCGACGGAGGCGGCGCGCGGCCCCGCGGTCAGGACGAGCGCGCGGGCGGCGTCGAGGATGGCGTCGGTCGAGTGCTTGCGCGGAGGGGCCATGTGTGGAACGATCCTTCTATATGGAGCGACTGCCCTACATCGATGAGCATGCCATCTCGGTCGGCGCGCCGCGCGAACGGGTGTGGGAGGCGGTGGTCGAGGTCGTCCGCCGCGAGATGACCGGCGCCGAGCGGATCGCCCGCGCGCTCGGCTGCGACCCCGCCGTCGCGAGCGAGCGGTTCGACGGCTCCGTCGGCCAGACGATCCCCGGCTTCCGCGTCGCCGCCGCCGAGCCGGGCCGCCGCCTGGAGCTGCGCGGCCGCCACCGCTTCTCCGACTACCAGCTGACCTTCCTGCTCGACGACGGCCGCGTGCGGGCCGAGACCCGCGCCGCCTTCCCCGGGCTCCACGGCCGCTGCTACCGGGCGCTGGTGATCGGCACCCGCGGCCACCGCCTCGCCACCCGCCGCCTGCTGCGTCAGATCGTCGCGCGGGCCTGAGCGTCGGCCCGCCCGCCCGCTCACCAGACGGTGCGAGCGGGAGCGAAGCGCCGCAGCGCCGCGTCGCGCGTGACGCGCGTCGCGCCCGCGCGAGCCCGGCGCCGCCGCCTCAGCGCAGCAGCGCCTCCAGCTCGCCCGCGGCGGTGACGGGGGCGCGGCAGGCGAACCGCTCGCAGACGTACGCGGCGGCGCGGCCGTCGACGGCGTGGCGGCCCTCCAGCAGCGGGACGGCCGAGCGCTCGCCCGCCGCGCCCGCGCCGGCCCCGCCGCGGGCCCCGCCCGCCGCCCCGGCCGCGCCGCCCGGCCCGATCGCGCCGGCGAGCACGACCCGCGGGCGGTAGGACCTGCGCACCGCCGCCAGCAGCGGGGCGGCGCTCTCCGGCGGGCCGACGATCGCGACCTCGTGGACCTCGCCGAGCTGCAGGTCGATCGCCGCCAGCAGGTTGGCGAACGACTGCGGGTGGGCGGCGGCGAGCGGGTGCAGCAGCGCGATCACGCCGTCGGCCGCCCGCTCGTAGCGGGCCTCGCCGGTCAGCCGCGCCAGCCGCAGCATCGCCACCGCCGCGGCCGAGTTGCCCGACGGGATCGGCGTGTCCTCGAGGTCCTTGCGCCGCGTCACGAGCCGCTCGTGGTCGTCGGCGGTCATGAAGAAGCCGCCGTGGTCGCGGTCGGCGAAGTGCTCGATCGTCGCGTCGGCCAGCTCGCGCGCGGCGACGAACCAGCGCTCCTCGAAGGTCGCCTCGTAGAGCGTCAGCAGCGCGCCGGTCAGGTAGGCGTGGTCCTCGAGGTAGCCGGGCAGCGTCGCGCGGCCGTCCTTCCACGAGCGCAGCAGCCGCCCGTCGGCGCCGCGCAGCTCGCGCAGCAGGAAGGCGGCGCAGCCGCGCGCGGCGTCGAGCCAGTCGTCGCGGCCGAGCGCCGCGCCGGCCTCCGCCAGCGCCTGCAGCGCGAGCGCGTTCCACGACGTCAGCCGCTTGTCGTCGAGCCCGGGCGGCACGCGCCGCGCCCGCGCCGCCAGCAGCCGCGCTCTGATCTCCGGCAGCTCGGCCGGCGCCGGCACGCCCGGCCGCGCGCGCACGAGGATGTTCGCGCCCTCGAAGTTGCCGGCCGCGCTCGCGCCGTACCAGTCGACCGCCAGCTCGTACAGCCGCTCGTCGCCGAGCGCCTCGCGCAGCTGCTCCAGCGTCCACACGTAGTACCTGCCCTCGACGCCCTCGGAGTCGGCGTCGAGCGCCGAGCGGAAGCCGCCCTCGGGCCCGCGCAGGTCGCGCACGACCCAGTCGAGCGTGTCCTCGACGACGGCCCGCAGCTCGACGTCGCCGCTGACCTGCCAGCCGTGCAGGTAGGCGCGCGCCAGCAGCGCGTTGTCGTAGAGCATCTTCTCGAAGTGGGGGACGACCCAGGCGGCGTCGACCGTGTAGCGCGCGAAGCCGCCGCCGACCTGGTCGTGGATGCCGCCGTCGGCCATCGCCCGCAGCGCGTCGAGCGCGACCGTCTGCTCGCCGCGCCGCAGCAGCAGCTCGATCGCCGACGGCTGCGGGAACTTCGGCGCGCCGCCGAAGCCGCCGTGGACCGGGTCGGCGTTCGTCCGCAGCGTCGCGACCGCGTCGTCGAGGACGCCCGGGTCGACCATCGCCTCGGAGGGCCGCAGCCGCGCCGCCGCCGACAGCCGCTCGACGATCGCGCCGCTCTGGGCGGCGATCTGGTCGCGTCTCTCCCGCCACGCCTGCGAGATCGCCTCCAGCACCTGGCGCCAGCTCGGCAGCCCGTGGTGCGCCTGCGGCGGGAAGTAGGTGCCGGCGTAGAACGGCACCTGGTCGGGGGTCGCGAAGGCGTTCAGCGGCCAGCCGCCGTGGCCGGTCATCGCCTGCACCGCGTCCATGTAGATCGCGTCGACGTCGGGCCGCTCCTCGCGGTCGACCTTGACGCAGACGAAGCGCTCGTTCATCAGCGCCGCGACCGCGGGGTCCTCGAACGACTCGTGCGCCATCACGTGGCACCAGTGGCAGGCCGAGTAGCCGATCGAGATCAGCAGCGGCACGTCGCGCTCGCGCGCCTCCGCCAGCGCCGCCGGCCCCCACGGCCGCCAGTCGACCGGGTTGTCGCGATGCTGCAGCAGGTACGGCGAGGTCTCGTCGGCGAGCGCGTTGGGCATGCAGCCGAGGCTACCCGCCGCCGCGACGGCGACGCGAGTACCGTGGCGGGGGAGACCGCCCGCCACGCCAGGAGCACCGACCCTTGCCCGACCAGCGCGAACCCGCCGCCGCGACCGGCGCCGCCGAGCCGATCGACCTCGACCGCATCCGGCGCGCCGCGCTGGCCGGCGAGGACGTCGTGCGCGAGACGCCGGTGCTCAGCTCGCGCACGATCAGCGAGCGGGTCGGCGCGACCGTCGCGCTGAAGGCCGAGAACCTGCAGCGGACCGGCTCGTTCAAGCTGCGCGGCGCGCTCGCGAAGATCGCCGCGCTCGACGCGCGCGCCGCCGCCGCCGGTGTCGTCGCCGGCAGCGCCGGCAACCACGGCCAGGCGGTCGCGTACGCGGCGCGGGCGCGCGGGATCGCCTGCGAGGTCTTCATGCCGCTCAGCGCCCCCAACCAGAAGGTCGACGCCTGCGCCGAGTTCGGCGCGACCGTGCGGCTGGTCGGCGCCTCGGTCGACGAGACGCTGGCGGCCGCCCGCGCCCGCGCCCGGGAGGCCGGGATGACCTTCGTCCACCCGTTCGACGACCCCGACGTGATCGCCGGCCAGGGCGGCGTCGGGCTGGAGCTGGCGCGGCAGGTCGACGACCTGGCGCTGATCGTCGTCCCGGTCGGCGGCGGCGGGCTGGTCAGCGGCGTCGCGATCGCGGCGAAGGCGCTGGCGCCGCGGGCGCGCGTCGTCGGCGTGCAGGTCGACCGCTGCGCGCCGGTGCCGGCGTCGCTGGCCGCCGGCAGGGCGGTCGAGCCCGCCGGCGGCGGCCCGACGATCGCCGACGGCATCGCCGTCAAGCGCCCCGGCGAGCTGACGCTCGAGCTGATGGGCGAGTGGGTCGACGAGGTCGTCGTCGTGCCGGAGGACAGCGTCGCGGAGGCGATGGTGCTGCTGATCGAGCGGGCGAAGCTGGTCGTCGAGGGTGCCGGCGCGGTCGGCGTCGCGGCGCTGCTCGGCGGCCAGGTCGCGCCGGCCGCCGCGGGCACGACCGCGGTCGTGCTGTCGGGCGGCAACGTCGACCCGGGCGTGCTGTCGCTGGTCGCCCGCCGCCACGAGTCGCAGGCCGGCCGGCGACTGGTCGTGCTCACGCGCCTGCCCGACCGCCCCGGCGCGCTGGCGACGCTGCTGTCGCTGGTCGGCGCCCAGTCGGCCAACCTGCTCGACATCACCCACGTGCGCGAGGGGATCGACCTGCACGTGCGCGAGTCGGCCGTCCAGCTGGTGCTGGAGACGCGCGGCGCCGAGCACGCCGCCGAGGTGCTGGCGGCGATCGCCGCCGCCGGCTACGAGACGCGCACGCTGGCCTGACGCTCGCGCCGCGCGCGGGCGTGCTCGACCAGCGTCGCGATCAGGCGGCTGGTCTCGTCGGCCTCCGGATGCCACTGGACGCCGAGCACGAACTCGTGCTCGGGCGACTCGATCGCCTCCGGCAGGTCGTCGATCGTCGCCCAGCCGCTGACGCGCAGGCCGTCGCCGATGCGGCCGACGCCCTGGTGGTGGTGGGACTTGGTCGCGTGCAGCAGCTCGCCGGCGGCGCGCGCGGCGGCCGAGCCCTCGGTCAGCCGCACGTCGTGGTCGGCGCCGTCGAAGGTGCCGATCGCCTTGCGGTGCTCGTGGTGGCCGAACTCCTCGGGCAGGTGCTGGCGCAGCGTGCCGCCGCGGGCGACGTTCAGCAGCTGCATGCCGCGGCAGATGCCGAGGTAGGGGATGTCGCGCTCGAGCGCGCGGCGCGTCAGCGCCAGCTCGAAGGCGTCGCGCTCGGGGACGGTCTCGACCGTCTCGGCGTGGCGCTCGGCGCCGTAGGAGGCGGGGTCGATGTCGGCGCCGCCGGCGAGCATCAGCCCGTCGACGAGGTCGAGCGCCTCGTCGGGGTCGTCGATCAGCGCCGGGTCGGGCGCGAGCATCAGCGCCATCCCGCCGGCGCGGCGGATCTCGTCGAGGTAGTTGGTCGGCAGCAGCGCCGCCTGCTGGTCCCAGACGCTCCAGCGCGCTCTCTCCAGCGCGGTCAGGATGCCGATGACGGGGCGGCGGGACATCCCCTCCAGCGTAGCCGGCGGCGCCCGCCGCGGCCCCTGCGGTTCAAAGGTGACGCCGGCGTCACCTTCGTGTACGGTGGGCGCCGGAGCAGGAATCCCACCCCCGGAGGGAACGCTGATGGAGGAGAGCCGCGCGCTCGACTACGACTGGCTCGTCGTCGGATCGGGCTTCGGCGGCAGCGTCTCGGCGCTGCGGCTGAGCGAGAAGGGCCACCGCGTCGGCGTGCTCGAATGCGGCCGCCGCTTCGCCGACGGCGACTTCCCGAACAGCAACTGGAACCTGCGCCGCTACTTCTGGATGCCGCGGCTGGGGCTGCGCGGCTTCTTCCGCATCTCGACGTTCAAGGACGTCACCGTGCTGAGCGGCGCCGGCGTCGGCGGCGGCAGCCTCGGCTACGCCAACACGCTCTACGTCCCGCCGAGACGGTTCTTCGAGGACCCGCAGTGGGCCGGCCTCGACGACTGGGAGCGGGCGCTCGCGCCCCACTACGCCGAGGCGCAGCGGATGCTCGGCGTCGCGCTCAACGAGGCCGACGACCCGGCCGACCGGCTGCTGCGCGAGCTGGGCGAGGAGCTGGGCGTCGGCGACACGTACAGAAAGACCCCGGTCGGCGTCTTCTTCGGAGCGCCGGGGGAGACCGTCCCCGACCCCTACTTCGGCGGCGAGGGGCCGGCGCGGACCGGCTGCACCCACTGCGGCCGCTGCATGGTCGGCTGCCCGGTCGGGGCGAAGAACACGCTCGTCAAGAACTACCTGTGGCTCGCCGAGCGGCGCGGGGCCGAGGTGACGCCCGACCGCACCGTCGTCGACATCCGCCCGCTCGGCGCCGCCGACGGCTCCGACGGCTACGCGGTCGTCCACGAGCGCTCGGGCGCGTGGCTGCGGAGGGACCGCCGCGTCACGACCGCCCGCGGGGTCGTCGTCGCCGCCGGCGCGCTCGGCACCAACAGACTGCTCCAGCGCTGCCGCCTGAACGGCTCGCTGCCGCGCATCTCGCCGCGGCTCGGCGAGCTGGTGCGCACCAACAGCGAGGCGATCCTCGCGGTCACCGTCCCGCGCGACTACGCCGAGGACCTGACGAGACGGGTCGCGATCTCCTCCTCGATCTACCCCGACCCCCACACGCACGTCGAGACCGTCACCTACGGCGACGCCGGCGACGCGATGAGCGGCCTCTTCACGCTGCTGGTCGGCAACGGCACGCGGCTGACGCGGCCGCTGAAGCTGCTCGGCGAGATCGCCCGCCACCCGCGCCGCTTCCTGAAGATCCTGTGGCCGAACGGCTGGGCGCGGCGGACGATCATCGTGCTGGTGATGCAGACGCTCGACAACGCGATCGCGCTGCGGCCGCGCCGCCTGCCGGGCGGCGGCGTGCGGCTGCAGACCGAGCAGGACGCCGCCAGACCGAACCCGAGCTTCATCCCGATCGCGAACGAGACGGCCGAGTGGCTGGCGAGACGGACCGGCGGGATCGCGCAGAGCTCGATCCTGGAGGCGATCGACATCCCCTCGACCGCCCACATCCTCGGCGGCGCGGTGATCGGCGCCGACCCCGCCAGCGGCGTCGTCGACGCCGGCCAGCGCGTCTTCGGCTACGAGAACCTGCTCGTCTGCGACGGCGCCGCCGTCCCCGCCAACGTCGGCGTCAACCCGAGCCTGACGATCACCGCGATGGCCGAGCACGCGATCGCCCGCATCCCGCCGGCGCCCGGCGGCCGCGCGGCCGACCCGGCTCCGCCGCCGCCGTCGGACGAGCGCGAGCGACCGGAGCTCGCGCAGCGCGGCTGACGGGCGTCAGCCGCGCTCGCGCAGCAGCGCGCGGCGGATCTTGCCGCTGGCGGTCTTCGGCAGCGCGTCGGCGAAGTCGACCCGGCGCGGGTACTTGTACGGCGCCGTCTCGCGCTTGACGTGCTCCTGCAGCTCGCGCGCGAGCGCGTCGGAGGGGACGGCGCCGTCGCGCGGGACGACGACCGCCCGCACGATCGCGCCGCGCTCCTCGTCGGGCGCGGCGACGACCGCCGCCTCGGCGACGGCCGGGTGGGCGACCAGCGCCGACTCGACCTCGAACGGGCCGATCCGGTAGCCGGCCGAGATGATCACGTCGTCGGCGCGGCCCTCGAAGTAGAGCCAGCCGTCGTCGTCGCGGCGGACGCGGTCGCCGGTCCGCCACGGCCCGCCGGCGCGGCGGTCGCCGTCGTCGCCGAGGTAGCGGAGGAAGAAGGTCGGCACGGTCGCGGGGTCGGCGACCAGCTCGCCGTCGTCGATCCGCAGCCCGATCCCCGGCAGCGGCCGGCCCATCGAGCCGGGCCGGACCGGCTCGCCGAGCGGCGCGCCGGTCAGCTGGCCGGTCTCGGTCTGGCCGTAGCCGTCGCGGATCGCGACGCCGGTCGCCTGCTCCCAGACGCGCAGCACCTCGGGGTTGAGCGCCTCGCCGGCGGCGACGAGGCCGCGCAGCGCCGGCAGCGGCTCGACCGTCGCGCGCTTGGCGATCACGCGGTACTCGGTCGGCGCCATGCAGAGCACGTTGACGCGCTCGCGCGCCAGCAGCTCCAGCCGCTCGCGCGGGTCGAAGCGGGCGTCGTGCAGCAGCGCCGCGGCGCCGCGCAGCCACGGCGCGACGAAGACGTTGCGGGCCGACTTCGACCAGCCGCTGGCGGCCGTGCACCAGACGAGCTCGCCGGGGCGGGCGTCGAGCCAGCGCTCGGCCTGGAGCGCCTGGCCGGCGAGGTAGCGCTGGCCGTGGAGGACGCCCTTCGGCGCGCCGGAGGTGCCGGAGGTGAACGTGATCAGGCAGGGGTCGTCGGGCGCCAGCTCGACCGCCGGGACCGGCGGGCCGGCGAACAGCGACGGGTCGGGGACGGCGATCGCGCGGCAGTCGGGCCGCGCCGCCGCCAGCTCGGCGGCGTCGCGCTCGTCGCAGACGACCAGCTTCGGGCGGGCGGCGTCGAGGCGCAGCCGCAGGTCTCTCGCCCGCAGCTGCTCGGTGCAGGGCAGCGCGACCGCGCCGATGCGGAAGCAGGCGAGCAGCGTCAGCACCCACTCGGGGCGGTTGCCGATCACGGTCATCACGACGTCGCCGCGGCCGACGCCGCAGCGCACCAGCGTCCCGGCCAGCCGCGCGGCGGCGTCGGCGACCGCGCCGAAGGTCCACTCGCGCCGGCCGCCGGCGCGGTCGAGCTCGACCAGCGCCAGCCGCTCGGGGGCGGCCGCGTCGACGACGTCGCGTGCGAAGTTCATCGGCCGGCAGTCTGACAGCGCCGGCGCGGCGACGGAGCCGACGGCCGGCCGCCGCTGCCGGGGCGCCGGGGCGCCGGCGGGGCGGGGGGCGGGCGGTCGCGCCGGCCGCGCGGCCGAACGCTCCAGTTCGGCTGAGCGTTCAGGAGACGTGGCGCGCGGACGCTTGCCGACCTGCCGATCGACCGGGACGTCGGAGCGGTTCGGAAGGGGTGCCGCTGCGACGAGGTCCCGCTGTCGATCCACCAGGGGGAGGCCCTGTGACATCCAGCATCCGCACGAACCTGTTCGCCCGCCGCCGCGCCGCGGCCGACGGCGGGCGCGACGACGGCGCGGAGGCGGGCCGGCGCGACGCCGACGCGGCCGCGGCCGCCCGCGACGAGCTGGCCGAGGTGCACGCCGTGACCGGCGACCGCGCCTGCGTCGAGGCGCTCGCGGCGCGGATGGAGTCGCTCAGCTCCCACTGCATGATCGGGCTGCAGGAGGCGCTGGAGGCGGCCGCCGAGGGCGACCTGACCGTCACGGTGACGCCGGTGACGACGCCGATCGCGGCCGCCGACGGGATCGAGCTCGGCCACCTCGCGGTGACGTTCAACGAGATGCTCGCGCGGGCGCAGGGCTCGATCGAGGCCTACAACGCGATGCGGGCGCGGATCGCGGAGATGCTGCGCGAGATCGCGCGCGAGGCGCAGGCGGTCGCGGCCGCCTCGCAGCGGATGGCGGCGACGGCCGAGGAGTCGGGCCGCGCGGTCGGCGAGATCGCGAGCGCGGTCGGCGAGGTCGCCGCCGGCGCCGAGCGCCAGGTGCGGACGGTCGGCACCGCGCGCGAGCTGAGCGAGCAGGTCGCCGCCGCGACGCGCGCCTCGCGCGACGACGCCGACGAGACGGCGCGCGCCGCCG
>Ga0164243_10015904_pt1 | contig 10365 bp, 10 predicted proteins | sample OricompcompostOP_FD_108781 | JGI IMG/M metagenome (GOLD analysis project Ga0164243, IMG submission 108781) | Organic Plus compost microbial communities from Emeryville, California, USA - Original compost - Organic plus compost (OP) | ecosystem: Engineered > Solid waste > Mixed feedstock >... | reverse complement strand
TAGTGGTCGGCGGAGGCATCGGCGGGCTGGCCGCCGCGATCGGACTGCACAGGACCGGCTGGGAGGTGACAGTCGTCGAACGCGCACCGGTCCTCGCCGATGTGGGAGCGGCCATCTCCCTGCACGCCAACGGCATCCGTGCCCTCGACACCCTCGGCGTCGGCGAGGCGGTGCGCGCGGCCTCACGCCCCCAGTACACCGGCGGCACCCGGACCCCCGGCGGGGGCTGGCTGGCCCGGATGGACGGAGCCGTGCTGGAGCGCGAGCTGGGCACCCCGATCGTCGGCATCACCCGGGCCGAGCTGCACCGGCTGCTGCGTTCCGCACTGCCGGAAGGCGCTCTGGCGATCGGCGCCGAAGCGGTGTCCGCCGACCCCGCCGGCGCCGGACGCGTGCGGGTGACGCTCAAGGAGGGTGCGCTCGACGCGGAGCTGGTCGTCGCCGCCGACGGCGTGAACAGCCGTCTGCGCGCCCAGCTCTTCCCCCGCCATCCGGGCCCCGTCCACAGCGGCTCGACCGTCCTGCGCGCCATCACCGAGGAGGCGGTCGGGCTGGACATGGACTTCGCCCTCACATGGGGAAACGGCGCGGAGTTCGGGCACATCGCCCTGCCCGACGACCGGGCGGAGTGGCACGCCGTACTCAACTCGCCGCCCGGCGTACGGCACGCGGACCCCCTGGCCAGGCTGCGCCGTCGCTTCGCCGCCTGGCACGATCCCATCCCCCGCCTGCTGGCCGCGACCCGACCGGAAGCCGTCCTGCACCACGACATCCACGAACTGGTGACCCCGCTGCCCGCCTTCACCGCGGGCCGGATCGCACTGCTGGGCGACGCGGCCCACGCGATGACCCCGAACCTCGGCCAGGGTGCCTGCCAGGCACTGGAGGACGCGGCCACCCTCGCGGCGGCACTCGCCGCCGAACCCACCGTCGAGTCCGGGCTGGCCCGTTACGACGCGGAGCGCCGCCCGCGCAGCCAGGCCGTCGCCCGCGCCGCGCGGCAGGCCGGCCGCATGGGGCAGCAGCTGAGCCATCCGCTGGCCGTCGCCGCACGCAACACCGCGCTGCGGCTGGCTCCTTCCCGTGCGACGATCCGCGGCATCCTGCGGCATGCCGACTGGACGCCACCGGTTTTGGGCTGACCCGGCCCCGCGCGCTGGCGGGGCGCGGGGTCCGCTCCTACCGGGACTCGACGGCGGTGACGGTGAGCGCCCACGACCCGTCCGGGTAGGGGCCTGTGCAGGCGAACTCCTTGACGGGCCACGCATGGCCGTCCGCCATGCACTGGTCCCCGCTGGGCTCCTTGTAGGTGTCGCCGACCATGTAGTGCCCGGGGTCGGGCAGGGCCCGCGCGGCCCCGGCGGTATCGCCGGAGAAGGCGACGACGCCGGCGCCGAGGAGACCGGCGCCGACGAGCGCGGCGTGTTTGAACTTGAGCACGTGTTCCTCTCGCGCGTACGCGTCCGGGAGCCGTCCGGACGGCTCGGTGTCACGGCGGGGTGGTGGGCGCGGGGCCGCTGCGGGCTCCTGCCACGGCGTTCGATGCCCGGCCGGCCGGAAAGGTTCACGGCACTCCGCGGCTTCTTCCCTTCGCGGGCAGTCGGCGCCGGGCGCTCCCGGCGAGCCCCCCGCCCCCGGGCCCGGGCCGTCCGGGGGCGGGCACACCAGCTTAAAGCAGTGATTTGCGCTTTAGGTGTCGGCCACCTAGAGTCTTAAGGCAGAGATCATCGCTTTAAGTGCTCCCGGGAGGGACCATGTCCACGTACGAGACCGCCCACGAACTCGGCCGGAAGTTCCACGCCTTCCTCGCCGCCGGCGACTGGGACGGCATCCGCACGCTGCTCACCGACGACGCCACCTGGACGCTGCCGGGCGACAACGCCATCTCCGGCACGGCCGACGGCGCCGACGCGGTCGTCGAGCGGGCGAGGAAGATCGCCTCCTACGGTCTCCGCTTCGAACTGCTGCACATCCTGGTCAGCCGCGAGAACATGGCCCTCTCCCTGCACAACACGGCGCAGCGGGGCGAGGTCCGGCTGGATGAGTACCTGTCCACCGTCTGCCGGCTGCGCGACGGAAAGATCGCGCAGATCGAGACCTATCTGTCCGACGTGCCCGGCATGAACGCCTTCTTCGTCTGAGCCGACGGCCCGTTCACCAGGACGCATGGTTTACGTGCTCACAACATGTGCCGCGTCTTCGGGCCGGGGATGCTCCGGGCGCGGGCGCGTCCGTACGCGCCCGCGCCCGGAAGGAGGACTCCATGACCGACCCCGTGACACGCGGTGGCCCGGGCCGCACCCCGCAGCCCCGCGCCGACAGCGGCACCGACACCGGGCAGGTTCCGGAGTGGCCGGACGCCGCGGCCCGTGAGCGGATCGCAGAGGCGGAGGCCATCGGCACCTTCAGCTACCTCGGGGAGACCTGGGATTTCGCACCGGGGGTCTTTCTGCCGACCACGTCCTACGCCACCGCCTTCTTCGCCCAGCGCCTGCCCTACCCCAGAGGCGGAACCTTCCTCGAAGTGGGCTGCGGAGCCGGCGTCACGGCGGTGTACGCGGCGCGGGCCGGGTGCGCGGACGTGCTCGCGGTGGACGTCGAACCGCACGCCGTCGTCGCCACCCGGCGCAACGCCCGGCGGCACCGGACCCCGCAGGTGCGGGCCAAGACCGGCGATGTCTTCGACGCGCTCGGACCGGACGACGGGCCGTTCGACCTCGTCTTCTGGGCACTTCCCTATGTGAGCCTGCCCGAGGGCTCGCCGCCGCCCAGCTCCTACGCCAGGGGCGTGGAGGACGTCGGCCACTACTGCTGCCGCACCTATCTCGCCGGCGCACGCCGTCATCTGGCGCCCGGCGGGCGGCTGTTCCTCGGCCTCGGTGACATCTCGGACGAGGAAGCGCTGCACTCCCTGGCCGCCGCACACGGCTTCCGCGCCGAACTGACGGACCGCGGCAGGGGCACGCCCGGCGACGGCATCGACGACTCCGTCGAGCACCGGTTGTACGAGCTGCTGCCGGTCGCCGGCACCGCGTGACACCGGCCGGGCGCCTCGCTTCGCCGCCGCGGCGCCCGGCGCACCGGGCGGCCCCGTCCCCGGGGATCACCCCGTGGGCTGCCGGAACCCGTGCGTCGAGCCGGCCTGACACACCGTTTCCGGCGCGCCGGGTTCACAGCGCGGCGCACGCCTCGCCGAGCGCCTGGTCCAGGATCGACAGGCCGAGCGACAGCTCCTCCTCGGTGGCGGTCAGCGGCGGTGCGATCCGGAAGGTGCCGCCCATACCGGGCAGCTGGACGATGTTCATGTGCAGGCCGAGTTCCAGGCAGCGTCGGGTGACCAGGGCGCCCAACTCGTCGGAGGTCCGCTTCGTCGCGCGGTCGACGACGAGTTCGAGACCGGCGAGCAGTCCCCGGCCGCGGATGTCGCCGACGACCGGGTGGCGCCCGGCCATCTCGGTCAGCCCGTCGCGGAGGAACTCACCGAGCGCCCGTGCCCGCTCGTCCAGCCGGTCCCGGGTCAGTACGTCGAGGACGGTGTTTCCGACAGCGGCCACCAGCGGGTCGGCGACGTGGGTGGTGAAGAACAGGAAACCGCGCTCGTGCGCCTCCTGTTCGATCTCCTCGCTGGTGATCACCGCTGCCAGGGGGAGTCCGGCGCCGAGCGTCTTGGACAGGGTGAGGATGTCGGGGACGACACCGTCACGCTCGAACGCGTACCAGGTGCCGGTGCGGCACAGTCCGGTCTGCGCCTCGTCGAGGATGAGCAGCATGCCGCGTTCACGGCACTTCTCGCGCAGGGCGGCGAAGTACCCGGCGGGCGGCTCGATGATCCCGCCGGAGCTGAGGATCGGTTCCACGAGGCACGCGGCCAGGCTGCCGGTCGACTGGGCGTCGATCAGGTCGAAGGCGAAGTCCAGCTGGCGGCGCCAGTCCAGGCAGCCGTCGGCCGTGGTGAAGTCCGGCCGGTAGGTGTTGGGCACGGGGATGGCGAAGTTGCCGGGCGCTCCGGGACCGTACCCCTTGCGTCCCGCGCTGTAGGTGGCGGACGCGGCGGCCTGCGTCATACCGTGCCAGGACCGCGCGAAGGAGACGACCTCGTGTTTGCCGGTGACGAGTTTCGCCATCCGGAGTGCGGCTTCGTTCGACTCGGCGCCGGTCGTCAGCAGGAGCGCCTTCTCCAGCGGTGCGGGCAGGGTGCCGGCCAGCCGCCGGGCGAGACCGACGACAGGCGGGCTGAGCATGCCGCTGTAGAGATGGTCCAGCGAGGCGATCTGCTGCCGCACCGTATCCACGATCTCCGGGTGCGAGTGCCCGAGGATCGCGCTCATCTGTCCGGAGGTGAAGTCGAGGACCTTCCGGCCGTCCGCGGTGAACACGTAGCTCCCGGCGGCACGGTCGATGATCTCGGGGGTGAAGGCGCCTCCGTAACGGACGAGGTGCCGCTCGGCGTCGGCCCACAGAGCTGCTGTCGCCGACGGCGCGGTGGTCGAAACAGTCATGATCCGACCGTAGGACGGGCCTGAAGAACGCGTCCATCTCACATTTCCGGAACTTCTGTGCGGTGAAACCGCACAATAATGAGCGCATGATGAACCCCTGGAGGCTTCAGCTGCTCAGCCGGCTCGACACGCTCGGCACGGTCCGCGCGGTCGCCGAGGCGGCCAACCTGAGCCCGTCGAACGTGTCCCAGCAGCTCGCCACACTGGAGACCGAGACGGGCACACAGCTGCTGGAACGGACGGGCCGCCGGGTGCGGCTGACCCCCGCCGGGCTGATCCTGGCGCGCCGGGCGCGCACCATCCTCGACCACATGGCCGGCGTCGAGGCGGAGCTGCGGGGCTTCGGGGCGGAGCCGGCCGGACGGGTGCGGCTCGGCGCCTTCCAGAGCGCGATCCACACCATGGCCGTGCCCGCGGTGACCCGTCTGACCCGCGAACACCCCAAGCTCGATGTCGAACTGCTGGAGCTGGAGCCGCACGAGAGCATCCCCGCACTGCGGGTGGGCGACGTGGATCTCATCATCACGACCACGGACTTCGACGAGCTGCCGCTGGGGCCGGACATCGACCTCGTGCCGCTCGCCACGGACCCCGTTCTCCTGGTGGTCCCGCCCGGCCACCCCGCGGCCAAACGCGGCACCGTGGACCTGGCGTCCTGCGCCGACGCCTCCTGGTCGTTCGACAAGCCGCAGTCGTACATGGCCAACCTGGCGCTGCGACTGTGCCGCCAGGCGGGGTTCGAGCCCCACATCGTGTGCAGGTTCAGCAACTACATGATGACGCTGCAGCACGTCGAGGCCGGGCTGTCCATCGCCCTGCTGCCCGGACTGGCGGTCGACCTCGGCCGCTACCGCGTCCTGACCCGGGAACTGTCGAACCCGGTCACCCGTACGATCACCGCCGCGGTCCGCCGTGGTTCACCGCCCCGCGCGGCCGTGCGCGCGGTACTGGACGCGCTGCGGCACCGTCCGGAGCCGCCCGTCGGAGCGTGACGCCGAAGAGCGCGCCACCGCGCGCCCTTGACCGCGCTCCGGCGCCGCGCTCCGGCCGCCACCGCGCGCGGCACCGCCTTGGCCTGCGCGGCGCCGTCCCGGCCCGTGCGGGTCCGGGTGAGCGGCCGAAGCGCCGGACGCGTCAGTCGGAGGGTTCTCCGGAGGCCTGCTCCTGCGCCTCCAGGTCCGGCTTGAGCGCGTCACCGGCCTCGCCGGTCCGCGACTCGTCCTCCTCGCCGACCGAGGTGAGCGCCTGCCGCGCTTCCTCCTCCGTCTCCTCGAGGGCCGTACGTGGCTTGTCGCCGTTCCGGCTCATGCACCTGCTCCTTCCTGGCCACTCGTGGGTCCCGCACATGCGCACGAGCCGCACCGCACCGCACCGCGCCGCCCGGTCCGGAGCGGCGGAACCTGCCCGCCCCGGCCGGGCCCGTCGGCGCGGTGCGGACCTCCCGTGCGCCGGTGCCTGTCGGCGTAACCGGTTGGCACGTTCCGAAACGTCGGCCGCGCCGCCCCGCGCGGGAGGGACCCAGGGGAAGCCGCCGGCCCTGACCCGCGGAGCGAGCCGGCTTTCCGGGACACCTCACGCGCCGGCCGCAGGGCATAGGCTGCACCGACGGTGCCGCCTATGCGGCAGTCGGATCCGGCCCACGGGCCGCACAGGAAACGCGGAGGAACCTGATGCACGACGGGAAGCCCGCCCACGAGCCCGGCCAGGACCTCTACCCGGCCGACCGGCTCGACCGCGCCCGGGCCGCCGCGGCACGCGCCGGCCTCGACGCCCTGCTGATCTCACCCGGTGCCGATCTGCGGTATCTGACCGGTTACGACGCCTTGCAGCTGGAGCGGCTGACCTGCCTGGTGCTCCCCGCGGACGGCCGCCCCTTCCTCCTGGTCCCGGCGCTGGAGGAGCCCGCCGCGGCGGCCTCACCCGCCGGCGGACTGGATCTGGACCTGGTCGCCTGGGAGGAGACCGACGACCCCTACGCCCTCATCGCCGGCCGGCTGCCCGCCCCGCCCGCCCGGGTCGGCGTCGACAACCACATGTGGGCGGAGAAGCTCCTCGCCTTCCGCCGCGTGCTCCCCGAATCCCGGCAGGAGCTGGCCGGGACCGTGCTCAACGAGCTGAGGATCCGCAAGACGCCGCAGGAGGTGGACGCCCTGCGCCGGGCCGGGGCCGCCATCGACCGAGTGCACGCCCGCATGGGGGAGTGGCTGCGGGCCGGCCGTACCGAGCGAGAGGTGGGACGGGACATCGCCGCGGCCATCACCGAGGAAGGACATGCCCGCGCCGACTTCGTCATCGTCGGCTCAGGACCCAACGGCGCCAGTCCCCACCACGAGCTGTCCGACCGCGTGATCCAGCCCGGTGACCCGGTGGTGGTCGACATCGGCGGTACCACCCCGGAGGGCTACTGCTCCGACTCGACCCGCGTCTACGCGGTGGGCGAGCCCCCCGAGGAGTTCCGGCGGCTCCACGACGTACTGCTGCGCGCCCAGCGGGCCCAGACCGAGGCGGTGCGCCCGGGCATCACCGCGGAGGAGCTGGACGCCGTCGGGCGTGACCTCATCGCGGAGGCCGGGTACGGCTCCCGCTTCATCCACCGCACCGGCCACGGCATCGGACTGGAAACCCACGAGGAGCCCTACATCGTCGCGGGCAACCGGCTGCCGCTGGCCGAGGGCATGACCTTCTCCGTCGAACCCGGGATCTACCTGCCCGACAGGTACGGCGCCCGCATCGAGGACATCGTGGTCTGCACCGCGACCGGAGGGGAACGGCTCAACCTGACGGACCGTGAACTGGTCGTCCTGCCCTGACGCCGGCGCCTCCCGGGGGCCGGGCCGCCGTCCCGCGCCCCCGCCGCCGGGCACGTCCTGCGGGCGGGCCCGGCATGGCGGCCCCTCGGGCCGGAACGATAAGTTCAGGCCACAATGAGCCGGTTGGCTCCAGCGTCATGAGGGGGTTGTGGTGGCTGACGGGTTCAAGCGCCGTACACCGAGCCGGTGGGGAGAGGGCGGCGCGCTGCGTGACGAGATCCTGGCGGCTGCCGCGCGTCTGCTGACGGAGTCCGGCCGGGAGGGCGACCTCTCCCTCCGCGCGGTGGCCCGCGAGGTCGGCATCTCGGCACCCAGCATCTATCTGCACTTCGCCGACCGCGCTGAGCTGGTGGCGACGGTCACGCAGCGGGCGTACGAGCGGCTGGCCACCGAGTTGCGGGAGGCCAGGGAGGGCGAGGCCGCGAACGGGCCGCGGGCCGGACTGCAGGCCATGACCCGCCGGTACTGCCAGCTGGCGCTGGACAACCCGAAGCTCTACCGGTTGATGTTCGGTATCGAGAGGACCCTCCGCTCCCGCGAGGAGATGGCCTCCCATCCGCTGTTCCTGGTCTCCCAGGTGTGGCTGGAGGCGGTGGCGGCCTGCCGGGGTGGCGGTGGTGAGGGCCGCGACGAGAAGCGGGCCGGCGACATGGAGGGTGAGGGCCGCGACGACCAGCGGGTCGCCTGGCTGCTGTGGTTCTCCCTGCACGGAGTGGTGGCGATGGCCATGTCCACACCGTTCGAGACGGACCGGCACGCCATGCAGGAGATGGCGGACGACCTTCTGAAGCTGGCGTTGGCCGGATAACCCCCGTGCGGAATCCCCTTCTCCGGTCGCATGGTTGCCCAGGGCACCTAACGGTGTTAGTAAACGGGGGTCGCAATTCCTCTGCCATGGAGGCATGCATGACCGAGACAGTGGCGGACACCGCAGCCGGACTGCCCGCATACCCCGCGCCCAGGGCAGCCGGATGCCCCTTCGACCCGCCTCCCGTCCTCCGTACCCTCCAGACCGAAAAGCCCGTCTCCCGCGTGCGGATCTGGGACGGCACCCAGCCATGGCTCATCACCCGCCACGAAGACGTACGCGCCCTGCTCAACGACCCCCGTGTCAGTGCCGACTCGACCCGCGAGGGCTATCCGCACCGCTCCGCCGCGATGCAGGGCAGCGACCCGGCCGCCCAGACCTTCCTGACCATGGACGACCCCGAACACGCCCGGCTCCGCCGCATGGTGACGGCACCGTTCGCGATCAAGAAGGTGGAGGCCCTGCGGCCGTCCGTCCAGCAGATCGTCGACGACCTGATCGACACCATGCTCGCCGGCCCCAAACCGGTCGACCTCGTCGAGCAGTTCGCACTGCCGGTGCCCAGCCTCGTCATCTGCGAACTGCTCGGCGTCCCTTATGAGAAGCACGACTTCTTCCAGCGCCACACCAAGGTCATAGTCCGCCGGACCTCGACGCCGGAGGAAGTGGCGGCGGCCAACAAGGCGCTCACCGACTACCTGGACGAACTCCTCGCCGACAAACTCGCCCATCCCGCCGGCGACATGCTGTCCGCGCTCGCCACGGAACGGGTGGCCACCGGCGAGATGACACGGCACGAGGCCGCCCGCATGGGCACCCTGCTGCTCGGCGCGGGCCACGAGACCACCGCGAACATGATCGCTCTAGGCACTCTCGCCCTGCTGCGCAACCCCGGCCAACTGGCCCTCCTGCGCGAGACGGACGACCCCAAGGCGGTGGCCGGCGCCGTCGAGGAACTCCTGCGCTACTTGAACATCACCCACTCCGGGCGCCGCCGTGTGGCGCTGGCGGACATCGAGATCGGCGGCGAGACCATCCGCGCCGGCGAAGGGATCATCTTCGCCAACGACATCGCCAACCGCGACCCGGACGCCTTCCCCGACCCCGACCGGCTCGACCTCACCCGCCCCGCCCGCCGCCACGTCGCCTTCGGCTACGGCGTGCACCAGTGCCTCGGCCAGCCGCTCGCCCGCGTCGAACTCCAGGTCGTCTACAGCACCCTCTACCGCCGTATCCCCACCCTTCGGCTGGCCACCGACTTCGACGAGGTGCGCTTCAAGCACGACGGCATCGTCTACGGGGTCTACGAACTCCCCGTCACCTGGTGACCCGCAAGACCGCGACCCCACTGCCGGAAACGAGGAAACCCATGCGTGTGGAAGCCGACCAGCCCAAGTGCGTCGCGTCCGGACAGTGCGTCCTGGCGGCCCCCGACGTCTTCGACCAGGACGACGACGGCATCGTCGTCGTGCTCGACGACCACCCCGAGGAGAGCATGCACGACGACGTACGCGAAGCCGCGGCGATCTGCCCGGCCGCGGCCATCCGGCTGGCGGACAAATGACGGACCGCCGGCCGCTGCGCCGCATCGTGATAGCGGGGGCCTCGGCAGCCGGGCTCTCGGCCGCCGAGACCCTGCGCCGGGAAGGATTCGAAGGCGCCCTCACCCTCATCGGCCGCGAACCGCACCTTCCCTACGACCGGCCGCCGCTGTCCAAACAGGTCCTCACCGGAACCTGGCCGGCCGAACGCACGGCACTGCGCCGGCCGGAAGATATCGATGCCCTCGATCTCGAACTGAGGCTGGGCACGGCGGCAGCCGCACTGAGCCCGGCCGCCCGCACTGTCACACTCGCCGACGGCACCGAGACCGGCTACGACGCCCTGATCGTCGCCACCGGGGTCCGGCCACGGCGGCTGCCCTGGTGCGGCACCCCCGGCGTACACGTCCTGCGCGACCTCCCCGACGCCCTGGCCCTGCGGCAGCGGCTGACCGCAGGACGCCGACTCGTCGTGGTGGGCGCCGGGTTCCTCGGATCGGAGGTCGCCGCAGCCGCCCGCACCCTCGATGTGGCCGTGACCCTCGTCGAACCCGCACCCACCCCCCTCGCCCACCTCGTCGGACCGGACGCCGGCGCCTTCCTGACACGGCTGCACCGCGACAACGGCGTGGACCTGCGGCTGGGCACCGAGGTCACCGGCATCGTCACCGCCGGCGGCAGCACCACAGGCGTCCGCCTGGCCGACG
>Ga0164243_10015902_pt1 | contig 10366 bp, 13 predicted proteins | sample OricompcompostOP_FD_108781 | JGI IMG/M metagenome (GOLD analysis project Ga0164243, IMG submission 108781) | Organic Plus compost microbial communities from Emeryville, California, USA - Original compost - Organic plus compost (OP) | ecosystem: Engineered > Solid waste > Mixed feedstock >... | reverse complement strand
GGGGAAAATACACCTCCTTGCATCACTCGGAGGCTTTCAGGCAAACGGACAAAGCACACTGGGTCTTGTTACTCCCAGGCGGTTGAGTACAGTTTCGCTTTCGCTATGTTGCCAACGCCATAAGCAGGCAGCCAGGGACAAGCGGCTTCTGGATTTGCATTCTGTCCCGCTTTTTCAGTATGCTGAAGAAAGAGCGATCGATCTGATCAGCCACCTTAGCAGCTTTCTCTACTCATTATGAAGGGATGTCATGCAATGTCATCTCAGATGGTGTTCTATCCGGTGGCAATAAGCGCCCCCTCCCTGAACGGTGCTCCTGGAGAGGGCAAACATTGAGCGCTCTGTCCATCGCTTCTATCAGTCCGAGAGGTGCAAGATGTATGCACAGAGCAGGCTTATTGCACGCAACAGGTTGCAGGCTCTTGAAGTATCTCGCATCTTCTACGCAGTACGCGGCGTTTTGCCTCTTATTCGACAAAACAAATACTTGAAAAACAGTTTGCACTGACAGTACAATACAAGAGAACGGAAGGGGAACGTGATGCGAGCACAGGAGATAGAGCAGTATCTACAGGCGTTAGATCAAGCTTTAGTAGATCAAGGGATCATCACTCCTTTGCCGGTGTTATTGCTTGGTGGAGCTTATATTGCTATCACCGTGAATACGCGTCGAGCAACGAATGATATTGACGTATACCCTTTCATCGGAAGCGAGCGCGATCAGGCAACCGGCATACCCCTGGCCGTTGCACTTCATCAGGCGATCCAGATGGTGGCTGAACGTCTGCATCTGCATCCACTCTGGTTCAACACCATTCGTCTGGGTGCCTTACAACCCTCCGGGTATCTGCCCCAAAAGCGCCGGCCGTGGCGAAAGTATCGAGTCCTTGAAGTCTCCCTTCCCGAGCCCGAGTATGTGCTGCTTCAGAAGCTACTGGTGCATCGCCAGAAAGATCGGCCTGATATCAGCGCACTCTTTCGGCTGCTCGGGATCACGGATTATGCTTCAGCGCAGGCGCTTCTTGATCGGTATATCTCTCAGGGAGAACAGCAACAACGCCGCTTACCGCTCCTGTTGCGTTCCTACTTTCGAGAATGATGGGTCAGCATGATGAGAAAGGAGTGTGTCCATGCCGATGCGGTTAGGAGAGCCCTTACAGACAATAGCGCGTGTCTATGAGGACATCTGTGCTGGTGAGGAGCCGTGGGTTGCGCTGGGTAATTTCTTGAATGATTGGTTTCTCTATGCCACTGACAGGCAACGGGACCTGATCGCGGAAAGGCCACGCTTCCGGGCTCATCCGACACTTATAGAGCGCCGTTGGGCCTGTTTTCTGGCAGCAACCGTTGAATACCTCTGCCAGCTCTACGCGCTACCCTGCCCTCGTTGGGTCTTTGAGAGTCCAGAAGCACAGGCACTGGATACGCCGTGGTACGATGTTCACTATCTCGACCCCGAGATTCAGCAGTGGCTTGAAGAAACAACGCCCGAACCGTTTCGCCGCCGAAACATCTATTGTGGCGGTCAGCTCTTTCTCGACAAGCGGGAAATTATCGCCCTGTAGCACGTCGCAGGGGCGCAAAACCGGCAAGCGTCTTCGGCCCCCAGAGCAAGGGTGACAGAAGCACCATTGTGATGCTTCCACTCAACACTGGATCGTAATGCGAACCATACACAGGAAAGAAGAACTCGCTGACGTTGATCATGCAATGAAAGAGTATCACGGCAATCCTGGTATTGTTCGAGATCCAGAACATCACAATGCGCAGCCCGATCGCGGAGAGACACTGACCCACAATCCAGACAGGCGGATGGATTGAAAGCCAGGGAACAAGGTGAAAAAGCGCCCAGGATCAGGGCAGATGTCAACGCGCTCCACCTCGCTTGCAGGCGGGGCGCAGCATACCCCATCTAACCGACCTCCTCGCAGAGTGCCGTAAGCAAGAAGAGCCAAAGAAAGGCAGAACCAGCAAAACGGGGAGAGATGGAGCGGGCAACGACCTTCCCAGAAGGAGCATCACCCCATATGCAAGCGCCATGAGACACGGATTGAAGAGCAGAACAGGCACATACCAGATCGGGCGCGTGATGATTTTCGCATCGAACCCCCACACAAACAGCCGCTTTATGCTTCCGGTCCGCTTCTCTCGGGACAGCAGCGTCGCCAGCATCGGGCACACGGCTTGAAGGGCGCTGGCCGGGAGAGGGAACGGCAGTGGCAGGTGATCCACGAAAACGCCAGGCAGCCAGAATGGAAGAGCCAGCGCGAAGACAAGAACAAAGAATGCCAGCAACGACCTTGTATCTTCTTGATTGTGGTGATGCACCATATATGCACTACTTTCTCCCTACCGATTTTCATCTTCATGTACTTGCCTTGCAGAAGAGATACGGAATAACATTTCAACTCTCTATGGAGAGGCAAATATGATAAAACTGAATACGCTTATCCAATATTGCTCAACATCTCCTTCACATCGGTTCACAGCATCTTCTATCATTCTACTATATCTACCTTTTGTCACTTGACAAATGAGCAAGATATGCGTTAGATAAAAGGAAAGCGGTACCGGATTCAATACATAAAAATCGCTGTATCCTGCCACAATCTCTTAGAAGGCAGTGCACAACCTGACAGGAGGGAGAGGAGATGTCATTGAATCAGCTTGATATTACGGTTGTCATCGTCCATGAGGGATACGAGATCCCACCGCTACACCGCAAAGACGCCGTCAAGCAGGCGATCTACTCGGTCTACCGCGTCGATACCATCGACCTCGACTACTATTTTGATCAGGGAATGGACCTTCTAACCATCCTTGATTATTTGCACAAAGAGCCACTCTATCGCGCCATCGACTCCTCAGAAAAACGCGCCTATACTCAGGCGACAGAGTGGGCAAAAGAGAGGGGCTACAAAATCTTCTAAAGGCCTGCTTGCCTGATATTGAGCAAGATCAAAGAAGCCGCCGACTGATTGAGACGCTATACTGAAACCAATAGAGCAATGGAAAGGATAAAGAAGCCATGTTCACCAAATTTGGAGCCATTTCAGTTGGCGTCAACGATCAGGATAAGGCACTCGACTTCTACATTAACACGCTTGGTTTTGAAAAGATCATCGATACCCCGATGAGCGAAACTGAGCGCTGGCTTGAAGTCGCGCTACCCGGAACCCAAACGCATCTCATCCTCGGTCTGCGTGGTCAAAGCGTCCCCGACAGAACAGGGATGACAGGCTTCATCCTGTACACAGACGATATTGAAGCAACGTACAAAGAGCTCAAGAGCCGAGGAGTGACCATTACCCATGAGCTTTCTAACGAGCCGTGGGGAAAATGGCTTCAGTTCGCCGACCTTGATGGAAACGAGTTCGGTGTCTTCGCTCCCCCGGCTCGCTAAAAGCGCTTCGCATTCCAACGGCCAGCCTTCTGACAGGAGGCTGGCTTTTTTGGGTTGTCTGCCTTGCACTATGTATCGGTATTGGCGTCTGAAGCGGTACAATAAACAAGAGAAGAAAGATATAGCTGTTAGAAAGGACCAGGAGCATGAGAAATCAAGCAGCAGTACTCTATGCGCCCCATGATATTCGGCTGGAAGAAAGGCCGAAGCCCGTTCCGGGGCCTCACGAAGTGCTGGTTGAAATCAAAGCTGTGGGCGTCTGTGGCTCTGATGTCCACTACTACGAGCATGGGCGCATTGGCTCTTTTCTTGTTCAGAAGCCGCTTATCCTGGGTCACGAATCGGCAGGCACGATTGTTGAAGTAGGCGAGGGAGTTGATAGGGCCAGGATCGGGCAGCGGGTGGCGATCGAGCCGGGTGTTCCCTGTCGAATGTGCCGGGAATGCCGTCACGGTCGCTATAATCTCTGTCGCAACGTGCAGTTCTTTGGCACACCTCCCGTTGACGGCGCCTTTACTAACTACGTCACGATTCCCGCTGATTTCGCGTATCCGCTCCCTGATAAGATGTCATTCGAGGAAGGCGCCCTGATGGAGCCTCTTTCGGTCGGGTTATGGGCCTGTCGCAAGGCGCGGCTCCAGGGAGGCGATCGCGTCCTGATTACCGGAGCCGGTCCTATCGGTCTTGTATCGATGAAGGTTGCTCTGGCGCTCGGTGCAACCGATGTGATCGTGACCGATGTGTTTCCTCAGCGGCTGGAGATAGCGCGAACGCTTGGTGCAACACGAACCGTGAACGTTGCGCAGGAAACGCTGACTGATGCCAAGCTGGATGCTGATGTGCTGATCGAGTGTTCGGGGAATCGCAGCGCTCTCCAGAATGGGATACGCTCGCTTCGGCCTGCCGGGCGGGCCGTCGTTGTTGGTATGGGGCCAGGAGAGGAAACAAGCATTCCGCTGGCGTTCATCCAGAACAATGAAATCGAGCTTACAGGCATCTTCCGCTATGCGAACACCTACCGGGATGCGATCGCACTGGTAGCCTCGGGTCACGTCGATATCAAGTCGATCATCACCAGCTACTATTCACTGGAACAGACGGAGCAAGCGCTACAGGCCGCGAAAAATGATCCGGCAAATATCAAGCCCATTGTTGTGCCAGAACGGTCGTAGCGCGTTGTCATCTGCATTCGGGAAAGGAGAGCCCAGAGCATGCGAGCCGTGATTATCGATACACCGGGAACCATTCGGGTAGGCAGTGTGCCCGATCCCACGCCCGGCCCGGAAGAGCTGGTCATCAAGGTGGGAGCCTGTGGTATTTGCGGTACAGATCTTCATATTGCAGATGGGGAGTTCCCGCCGACACCGTACCCGATCATCCCCGGGCATGAGTTCGCCGGGGAAGTTGTGGCAGTCGGAACCCGGGTCCCCGAGATGATGGGGGAGACCTTCACGATCGGGACACGCGTTGCGGTTGATCCCTCCCTTTTCTGCGGGCATTGTGCCTTCTGTCATGTGGGTAAGGGAAATCTGTGCGAGAACTGGAATGCGATCGGGGATACGGTCAACGGCGCGTTTGCCGAATATGTCGCGGTGCCTGCTGCCAACGCCTACCCCATACCAGAACGCGTCTCATACCGAGAGGCCGCACTGATCGAGCCGGTATCCTGCGCGGTCCATGGTATCCATCGCCTGCAACCGAGTCTGGGAGATAGCATGTTGATCGTTGGCGCGGGGACAATGGGCTTGCTGCTGTTGCAACTGGCACTGCGTGGGGGCGCCTCACGAGTCGCGGTGCTCGATCTCAACACGGAACGGCTCGCGCTGGCGAAGAGGCTCGGCGCCTATCAGACAGCCAACAACCTCATTGATATTCTAGCACTTGAGCCTTCGGGCTTTGACTGCGTTATTGATGCAACAGGCGTGCCACCCGCGATTGAAAGCGCTCTACAAGCGGTGAAACGAGGCGGTAAGTTTATGATTTTTGGCGTTGCCCCGAGTGAAGCCAGAGTCGCGCTCTCGCCGTTTCGCATCTACAATGACGAGATCACGATTGTTGGATCGATGGCTGTGCTGCACTCGTATCAGCAAGCCGTTGATCTGGTCAGCCGCGGCGCAATTGACACAAGCGTGATGCTGACAGAGGCCTTTCCCCTTGAAGACTTCTCGAAGGCACTTGACCGTGTCCGCCGTGGAGAGGGTCTGAAAACGCAAATTCTTCCCAACGGCGAGCTCTGATCTGTACTATAAGAAGAACAGCCGGAATGCCCTGGCTGTTCTTCCCTTCCCTCAATGAAAAGCACGCTCGGTCAATGTGGCATTGATATGCATCGCGGCCTGGCTCCCCTGCGCGGCGGCAAGAATCAACTGTGCAGGGCCTTGCAGTGTCGCGTCACCCGCAGCATAGACGCCGGGAACGCTGGTTCTCCCCTGCGGACTGGTGACAATTCCGCCCATTGCATTCATATCACACCCGAGCTGAGAAGCAAATGGTGCAGCCTGCGACAGTTCTGTCAGGACAAAGCCGCCGACACAGTTTCTCTCTTCTCCGGAGGCAAAGACAACGCGCTCCAGATGCCCGTTCGAGCCAATCAATGCGCTAATGCGGTCCTCCACAACCTGGATCCCATGCTTGTGAAGTAGCTGCTTCTTCTCATCCTTTAGAACTGTATGACCATTCGTGCATACGACAAGATCACGGCTCCAATTCCAGATAGTTTCTGCCAGATGGAAGGTTCGCTCTCCCTCAGCGATGAGGACAAGGGGTTGATCCCGAAGCTCCCAACCATCACAGTACGGACAGTTAAACAGGCTCGTTCCATAATAATCGTAGATGCCATCAACGGCAGGAAGCTGTTCTTTCAGCCCGGTCGCAAGAAGAACAATTCGCGCCTGAAGCGGCTCCTGATCGTCCGTAAGCACTTCAAAGATGTCGCCCTGCTTGCGAACAGCAGTGACATGCGCCCACCGCATTTCGACCGATGGATATGCGCTTATTTCCCGATGCGCGGTCGCCCGGAACTCGCTCGGCTTGATCCCATCCCGGGTCAAAAAGCCGTGCGACTCATGAGTTACCGCGTTCCGAGGTCGGTTATCATCGAAAACAACAACGCTCCTTCGCGCACGACCAAGTACAAGGGCAGCGCTCAACCCGGCCGGTCCGCCTCCAATAATGGCACAATCAATCATGCGAGATATCCTTTCCTTTTGAAAGACTTCATGGACTCTTAAAGTCGATAATATAGAGAAAAAAAAGATGCTCATGTGGGCATCTCTTGTTCCCGCAACATCTGTTCCAGATGGCGAGGCAAGCCTGATCGGCGCTCGATCAACTCAATGAGCTTGCGTCGCTTGAGGTAATCTTCCATCAGGTGCTCTGCATCTGTCATTACACCTTGAATCAAGCAGGTCTGATGATTGAGCCCATCGCCACAGTGAAACAGTGAAGCAGTCCCTTCGATTGCCTGAATGACATCCAGAAAAGAAAGATCGGCTCTGTTGCTGGTCAGTCTGTATCCGCCATTGATCCCGGACGTGGACTCGATCAGGCCTGCCTTCACCAGCCTGCTCAGAATTTTAGAGAGATAGGCCGGGGACACTCCCTGAAGCTCCGCCAGTTTCTGAACGCCGATTGTCGTTCCGGGCGAGAGCGCCACAAAATAAAGCATGGTATGCAGCGCATAATTGGTTGCCTGCGAGTATTTCATTGTGACCCCCTCTTGACTATGATAGGCTCAACCTGTGAATAGACTATGACAAAACATGCTCTCTGATGACCCCATCTACGACAGATCAATCTCAGGCAGCGTCTCTGATAGAGCTTCCGCCTTGATAGAATTTGCTCTGTGATGGACTCAGTGAGTCTATTATAGACAAAGAGAAACCATAATGTCAAGAGGTCACGCTTCAAAATTACCCTCTCACTTCGCATAGTGGCGCGTACGCGCCATAGCAGGCAGCCAGACCTATTCAAGTTTGAGAACTCTCTTTAAGCTTACCCATTACGACTGCAAGCCGAGGGCACTTTCATTGTGAATAGGCAGACATTGAAGAAGGTTGCTGTTCTCGCTTTGGCACACTTGAGCAGCCCGGGCCGCTTTAATTGTGAACGCCCCCGTCAATTTTCACTACTTCGCCGGTCATAAAGCCGCCATCCGCTGAGGCAAGCATAGCAACAACACCGGCTACTTGCTCAGGCTGTCCGAAGAGCTGATCAGGCCGCGTCATGTGCATGAACAGGGATTGATCCAGCCCATCCATGCGCTGATTCTGGGCAGCAGCCAGCGGAGTGGCGATACCGCCGGGGGCAATTGCGTTCACCCGCACCCCCTGCCGAATATACTCCCACGCCAGCGAACGCGTCATTGACATAATGCCTCCCTTGCTCGCAGAGTACGCCGCCATGTAGGGATGACCGAAATAGACGGACGTGGATGCCGCGTTGACAATATTGCCCTTCGTTTTGACCAGGTGTGGCAGCGCCTCCCGACAGCACAGGAAGGTACCGACCAGGTTGGTATTGATGACCTCCATAAATTGCGCCAGCGACGTTTCTGTTGTCTGAGATGAGCGCAGAATACCCGCCATATTCACCAGCACATCAAGGCGTCCTTCCTTTTCTACCACCTGCTGGAAGAAACGCTTCACCTCTTGCTCATCCGAAATAGAGGCTGCGATAAAGCTGGCACGTCCTCCAGCAGCCGCCTGTTTCTCCGCCAGCTCAACCGTTTCCTTCAAGCCAGCCTCATTGACATCAATCCCATAGGCAATAGCGCCTTCCGAAACCAGACGCACCAGAACAGCCCGGCCAATACCGGAAGCCGCTCCCGTCACAATGACAACTTTGTCAGCAAAACGAGCAAGCTGAGACATAGTCTTTCTCCTTTGTTCCATGTCCATTGGAACATGTTCATCTTCCCGACCGCTCTCTGTCGGGGAATACACATACCATCATCGAAAAGAGTAGATGACGCGTGCCGCTCTTCCTGATAGAGAGTTCGATCACCACCGCAGCATGAACGCTCGTGATGGTCGGTCACCATCATAAATCGATACATCTCAATAGAATGGGCAGGTTCTCCGAGTAAGCCAGGTAAACCTCAGGGATTCGATCAGCTTTACAGACGAGGTTGAAGCGATACAGGAGACTCGCTATAAATCGATTTATGTTCCTGACAAAGTATACCCCGCACTGTTCTGCTTGTCAACGGAGCTTGTTAGCAGGCGGGTTGCTGAGGCGCGTCAGCCTCGCATTCTTTAACCAGGAATATTGGCGCTCCGACAGCGATCGAGCAGCGTATCAAGGCGCGGATCTCGGGACTCGCGTGCGTTCCGCCCCTGCTTTTTCACGGCAGCAATGGCCTCCTCATTCGACATCCCGCGATAACTGACCAGCCAGGCAGCAAGCACGTGGCCCGTTCGCCCGACTCCACCAGAACAATGCACCACGGCTTTTGTCTGCTGGCGGTCCGCTTCAGCAAGGAAGGGCAAAATCTGATCTATAAGCTGCGTTTCCTCCGCAAGATGAAAATCGTCAATGGGAACCCAGAGCACGTTCTGGTCTCCGAAGGCGCGGCGATAGGCTCCAGGCAGATCATCGTAGGCTGCAAGCTGCTTCTCAGGCAACAGGCAGACAACGCGTGCGATTCCCTGCCCGCGCATAAAGGAAATCCAGGTATCGACGAGCGTGGCGGAAACACGCTTGAACGGGCAACCCGGGCGACGCGCACCAAAGATAAACGGTTCCTCTTCAGAGGCGGCACTAAAGCCATGCTCCGGACGGCTCATCCATTGCACCAGATTCTGAAAGATATGCTGCATCGATCTATCCTTTCTGCATAACCTTTTTGCTCATATGACCAAAGGAGGAGAGGGCTCTTTCCATATTGATGATGAACCCATGAATCCCGTTCGGATTCTCGCGCTGCGCGTTCACCATCAGCATGATGAGCGACTCGCGAAGCAGAGCCAGTTGAAACAGTGTGTCAAAGTTCTCTTGAAAGAGACGTGGATTTCCATAGGAGGCACGAACCCTGCTCAGCGGAATCTGTTCGCTATAGTATGCATCCCAGTTGACGAGATCAATAATCGGATGATTCCCTGAGCAATCCTGCATGTCGACGAGACCACTGATATGATCACCATCCACCAGGATATGCTGTGGCCCAAAATCGCCATGAATGAGCGCCGCTGGCGAGAAGGCGTAGAGATCAGAATGCGCATTCAGGATATCAAGGCTGGTTGCAACCGTTGAGGCCGGAACGCCCCACCTCTTCGCTGCCACCTCCAATTCAAGCACCCTGCCATTCAGTTCCAGCATGACATCTGCAAAGGAGGCCAGTGAGCCGGTTCCATCAGGCCGAAGAAAGCCGAAACCCTCCACTTTCACGCTATGCAATCTACCGAGCACCTCCCCAATCTGGTCAATTGCATGGTTGGGTGCTGCGCCTTCCTGAAGCAGCATATCGAGCGACTTGCCCGGCAACTTCTCTTCGATACAGAACATCACCGTTGTATCATCATAGCTGGCCTGCTCAACAAGGAACACACGCGGCGTTGGAACTCCGGCCTGATGGGCGGCATGCAACGCCCATCGCTCAGCCTCAAAGCGATGATTCTCCTTGTGGGAGATCCGCACAATCAGCCGCTCGTCCCCGGTTGTGACCACATCATGCACCTCGTTATCCTGACCGAGAATCAGGCGGCTTGCATGGGCGATGCTCTGCCCGGTCGCTTTCCGCACATATTCCTGTATCACGCTGGTTGGCGTATTCCATGCGCAGTGTCGCGTCTGAAGCCACTGCGTCAGGGAAGAAGTATCCGTCATATTGCTATCCTGTCATCTGTTTACAGCGCAGATTCCCGACTCTCTCTGCTCTAAAGAAGTATACCCGAGAACCAGAAGAAGAGACAAGAAACTGTTACACCGCTCAAGCCTCTTCTACATAAGTGCTGTAGGCTATTT